>Ga0335070_10000373_pt1 | contig 51446 bp, 42 predicted proteins | sample Lox_Sample_13_FD_206722 | JGI IMG/M metagenome (GOLD analysis project Ga0335070, IMG submission 206722) | Soil microbial communities from Loxahatchee National Wildlife Refuge, Florida, United States - Lox_Sample_1.3 | ecosystem: Environmental > Terrestrial > Soil > Wetlands | place: USA...
TGGCGACAGGCTATACGCAGAGTGCGGTGGGAAGTGCGACGTACACGATTACGCCGCCAGCGGCGACGCCGACGTTCTCGCCAGCGGCTGGGACGTATACGACGGCACAGACCGTGACAATCAGTGACGCGACCAGCGGAGCGACGATCTACTACACGACGAACGGGACGACGCCAACGACGTCTTCGACGAAATATACAGCCGCGATCACGGTGAGTAGCACGGAGACGATCCAGGCGATCGCGGTGGCGACAGGCTATACGCAGAGTGCGGTGGGAAGTGCGACGTACACGATTACGCCGCCAGCGGCGACGCCGACGTTCTCGCCAGCGGCTGGGACGTATACGACGGCACAGACCGTGACAATCAGTGATGCGACCAGCGGAGCGACGATCTACTACACGACGAACGGAACAACTCCGACAACATCCTCGACGCCGTATACCGGCCCGATCACAGTCAGCAGCACGGAGACGATCCAGGCGATCGCCGTGGCCACAGGCTATACGCAGAGTGCGGTGGGAGGCGCAGCATACACGATCACGACCTCAGGAACGGTAATCGGTCTTGGTTCCGGGTTCACAAGCGGGGCGATGGCGTTGAACGGCAGCGCTAGTCTGAACGGAAGCCGGCTACGACTGACGGATGGCGGGACAAGCGAGGCAGCTGGCGCCTGGTACAACACGCCGGTGAATATACAGCAGTTCACTACAAACTTCAGTTTCCAGATTACGGGTGGGTCCACCCCAACGGCAGACGGTTTTGCATTCGTGATCCAAAACGGTTCGGCTGCGGCTTTAGGCCCGTCAGGCGGAGGCCTTGGTTATGGGCCACTTGCTGTTGGTGGCACAGGCGGGATTCCGAACAGTGTTGCCGTGAAGTTCGACCTCTATAGCAACAACGGGGAAGGTGCTGATTCGACCGGGCTATATGTAAATGGAGCTTCGCCGACGACACCGGCGGTCGACATGACCAGCTCAGGAGTGAATTTGCACACGACGGACGTGTTCAATGTGCAGATTAGCTATGACGGAACGAACCTGACGATGAAGATTACGGATGCGACGACGAACGCAGCGTTTACGCAGACCTGGGCGATCAACATCCCAAGTACGGTTGGTGCGAACACCGCCTACGTAGGGTTCACTGGCGGCACAGGCGGGTATACGGCGATCCAGGAGATTATTAACTGGACGATGACTGCGGCGACGACCACATCGGTGGCGACGCCGACATTCTCGCCGACGGCAGGTGCGTACACGGCTGCACAGACGGTGACGATCAGCGACGCAACCAGCGGGGCGACGATCTATTACACGACGAATGGCACAACCCCGACGACTTCTTCGACACAGTATTCGGGGCCGATCACGGTCAGCAGCTCGGAGACGATCCAGGCAATCGCCGTGGCTACGGGCTATGCCCAGAGTGCGGTGGGAAGTGCGACGTACACGATCGGCGCTCCTGCGTTCGTGCAGGCCAATGACAATCAGATCTCGTCGGGAAGCAGTGTCTCAGTCGCGTTTAAGTCCGCGACCCAAGCTTCCAATACTGTCGTTGTCTACGTTATTTGGAATAACACCGGTACCGTGACGATCAGCGACTCTCGTGGGGACAGTTTTGTTAGCGTGGGAACGCCCTTGCGCTGGGCTTATGGGAGTGCTCAGATCTTCTACGCATCGAAAATCGCGGGCGGAAGTGACACTGTTACCGCGACGTTCGGAACCTCGATTACCTCTTACGGACTAATTTACGTCCACGAATACTCTGGCATAAGCTCGACCAATCCTATTGACGTCTTCTCCTCTGCTAGCGGAAAAGGCGGCAGCATGAGCAGCGGCGCCGCCACAACAACAGCCGCCAACGATTTGATCTTTGGCGCAGGCGCTTCTGACGCAGCTGTTACAGCCTCCGGGACGGGCTTTACAGCCAGAGATTTGAATTACGGAAATATCACAGAGGATCGCATTGCCGCGACGGCTGGCTCTAACACCGCTACCGCAACGCACAACGGCCAGTATTGGGCCATGCAGATGGTGGCATTCCGGCCGGGGCCATAGGATCTTGAACTCTTAAACAACGCCACAGATTGTTCGCTCAGAGCCCCAAACGGCTTACGAGCCTCTCGCTCTTTTCCGTGGACGCTGGTCACAACCAGGAATACCCTTGCTTGCAAATACCGGTCAACCCGTTACCTAATAAGATTGGGCATTGGCCCGGCCGAAGTTTGACTGGAAGATAAGGGGAGGCGAATGATCTCAACTCTTCGAACTGTGTTTTTCTGTTGCCTGTTGATCCTGGGTTCTTTTGCCCGTGCACAGGAAACGAATGCTGCTGGTGGATCTCCTCAGTCTGAGAAGCCTGTAGCCGCAGCCACGACGGACAACGACTATAAGATCGGTCCTCAGGATGTGATCCGGATTGATGTCTGGAAGGAACCGGATATATCCCGCACCATTCCCGTCCGTCCTGACGGCAAAATCTCCCTGCCCCTGCTCAATGATGTGCAGGCCTCTGGGTTCACGGCTCTGCAACTGGCCGCATCCCTCCGGGAGAGCCTCTCAAAATATCTGAACAATCCGCAGGTAACGGTAACCGTCACCGAAATCAATAGTCGCCGTGTTTACCTGACGGGCGAAATTGCCCGGCCGGGGGCGCTCCCTCTGCTGCCCAATATGACCGTTCTCCAGGCTCTCGCCAGCGGAGGGGGTTTCACGCAATTCGCCAAGCTCAAGAACATCTACGTATTAAGAACGGAAAATGGCAAGCAGGTTAAACATCCTTTTAATTACAAGGAAGTCGTGAAGGGAAACCTTGCCGAACAGAACATACAGCTACAGCCTGGCGACGTGATTGTCGTGCCGTAATTCATGTAAGAAAGCAAATGCCCATGGTCGTTTATAAATGCCGCGCAGTGGCAGCCTTAGTGATGGCGCTGTGTTCATTTGTGTTCGCGGGGTCAATTCTTGCGCAGCAGGACTCCCAACCTCCACTCGAAGAGAAGCCGAAACCTGCGGGTTCCTCGTTTCCGGGCCCGGCTACCGATAACCCGGATTCCCAGGCGCCTGGTGATCAAGCGCTCACTCCGGATACCACCCCTTTAACAGGTCCTTTGACACCGACACTTGGATCTCCGGAAATTCGTCACAGCTATTGGGTGCCCGGATTGCAGTGGTCCAGCTCTATTCAGTCCAATTCTTACAATCAAACACAGACGCAAAACTCAGGTTGGGTAATGAACAACTATGTCCTTGGCAATCTGAGCTTGCTGAAAGTTTGGGGACGCTCACAACTGGCGATTAATGGTTCCGCTGGAGGGTATTTTTCTTCGGACAGCACGCAGAGTGCCGATTCCTACGAGCAGCTGGTCGTTTCGCAGTCGTTCCAGTTGAATCGCTGGCAAATTCAATTACTCGATCAATTCTCTTATCTCCCGCAAACTTCCATAGGCTTTGGAGGCGGCACAGGCCTGGGAGTTCCCGGGGCAGGAGGTTCGGTGGGGCCCGTGATTCCGGGCCTCGGTAACAACTATGTTCCGAATCAGAGTATTTATGCCGCCCAGGGACCCCGCTACAGCAATGCGTCTATCATTCAAACGACATACCTGCTGTCGCCGAGAGCCTCGGTAACTTTGAGCGGATCTTACGGCTTCCTGAGTTTTGTTGACCCCGGCAACGTGGATAATCAGATGGCCAGCGGAACTGCTGGATATAACTACAGTCTCAGCCGCCAAGACACTCTGGGCATTTTCTATCAGTTCAGCTCGTATCACTTTTCAGGTCAGCCTGAAGCCTATGGCAATCACTCCGTCAACTTTGCGTACGGCAGAAAGCTGCCTGGCCATTTGGCTCTGCAAGCTTACGGTGGGCCTGCCTTCACGACGTCGCGGGTTAGCACAAACGGAAATACCGTAACCCATGGCCTTAATTTTGGCCTAAACGCAAACCGTGGCCTGCGCCGCGGGGGCGTGACCGTCGGATACAGCCATAGCTTGACCGGTGGCAGCGGAATCATCAACGGGTCGACCGCGGACATTCTGACGGTTGGCTTCAACCACGACCTGAGCCGGCTCTGGAGCGCTCAGGTCAACGGAAGTTACGCGCACAACAAGCCTATAGATGGCTTCGGAACCTCCGCCGCCGAGACTTTTAACACCTGGAACTTTGGGGGAGGCCTCAATCGTCCGCTAAGCAGAACTGCTTCGCTGGGTATCGCCTATAACGCCACCGTCACAAGGTACAGTTCTGCTTCATGTACAACCGGTTCCTGCAATCTGGGTCAGACCTATAATTATGTAACGATCACGATCCAGTGGCATGCGCGGCCTTTGGTTTTACCGTAAATCTGTAATTAAGAGCTGATACTGATAAAATAGTAAGATGCCCCGAAGAGGCACGGCCTAATGTACAAGTCTTTCTATGGTCTGAAAGAGAATCCCTTTAACGTTAACCCCGATCCGCGCTTCCTTTACCTTACCAAGCAGATCGAGGAAGCGTTGACCGGTTTGATGTATGGAATTCAGACGCGCAAGGGATTCATCACCCTCACCGGCGAAGTGGGCACGGGCAAGACCACTCTGGTCAATCGTCTTCTGGACTGGCTGCACCAGCGAAACGCTCGTACCGCATTTCTGTTCAACTCACGCATGAACTCGAATCAGCTCTTCGATTTCATCCTTGCGGAGTTCGACATTCCTTGCGATTCCAAATCCAAAAGCCAGCAACTTATGAAGTTGAATGCCTGGCTGCTCGATCGCTACCGCGCCGGCGAAACCGTTGTCCTTATTATTGACGAAGCCCAAAATCTTACCTATCCGGTCCTTGAGGAAATCCGCCTTCTCACGAATCTGGAAACATCCACCGAAAAACTCATTCAAATCGTTCTCTCCGGGCAATCCGAACTCGAAGAGAAATTGAAGCTTCCCCAGGTCCGTCAGCTTCGTCAACGCATCATGCTGCGGTGCCGCACCATGCCGCTCACCGAGGAGCAGACGAAAGAATACATCACCGAGCGATTGCGCATTGCCGGTGCTTCGGGTGAGCCGATTTTTAGCTCCAAGGCCGTCGAGACCATACATGTCTACTCCTTGGGTATTCCGCGCGTCATCAACCTTCTCTGCGAACACTCGCTGGTTAACGCATTTGTGGAGCAGCAGCGCCCTATTCAACCTAAGGTCGTCGAGGAGGTGGCGCAAGAATTCCAGTTGGATGAAGTCGAGCCGATTGCCCCTCCAGGCGGGGCCAAGGTCGACACGGACGTCTACAATTCGGAAGTCTTCCTCCAGAATCTGGGCGAAGCCCTTTCCCGCTTCCGTGTGAGCCAGCCCGGCGGCCGCGTACGCAAATAGCCTCATAGGAATTACCCGTTGATTCTTCCACGGCGCCACTGCAGTGGGACATCGGGTTGCTCGTTCTGTTTAGACCGACAAACCAGGAAACTCGAATGAACTTCTGGAACAGCAGGCGTGTAGTGGTAACCGGAGGGAATGGATTTCTCGGATCTTTTGTCGTAAACAAATTAAAAGAACTAGGTTGCCTCGAAGTGGCCATCCCCCGCAGTCGCGAATATGACTTGCGGGAGAAGTCAGAGGCCTTGCGTCTGTTCCAGAGGATGCGTCCGGATATCTTTATTCATCTCGCGGCAGTCGTGGGTGGGATCGGAGCGAACCGAAGCAACCCCGGGCGTTTTTTCTACGATAATGCGGCCATGGGGCTGAATGTTATTGAAGCTGCGCGGATTTCGGGGATCGAGAAATTTGTTTGCGCCGGCACAATTTGCGCCTATCCCAAATTTACGCCCGTGCCTTTTCGGGAAGAGTTCTTCTGGAATGGTTATCCCGAAGAGACGAACGCTCCATACGGCTTGGCAAAGAAGATGCTCCTGGTTCAACTGCAGGCCTATCGCCAGCAGTACGGGATGAAAGGCATCTATCTCACGCCCGTCAATCTCTATGGGCCCAGAGATCATTTTGATCTGGAAACATCTCATGTAATACCGGCTCTTATCCGGAAGTGCTGGGAAGCCAAGATGAACAACATCGGAGCGGTGCAGGCCTGGGGAACGGGATCTGCAACACGCGAATTTCTCTATGCCGAGGACGCAGCGGAAGCCATCATTCTAGCCGCTGAAAAATACGAAAAGGAAGATCTGGTGAATCTTGGATCCGGAGAGGAAACCAGTATCAAAGACCTGCTGGAGCGCATCCGCCTCCTGGTTGGCTATCGGGGTGAAATCATGTGGGATGCTACAAAACCCGACGGTCAGCCGAGAAGGTGCCTGGATACCACCCGGGCCTGGACGGAGTTTGGCTGGCGTGCGAAAACGCCTCTGCAGGAGGGTCTTCAGAAAACAATCCATTGGTTCGAGAGCAACCTGAACCTGGCGATCGGGACCCATAGTTCTTAGAAATTGTTACTTCCGGTACCAGACGGTGAGGAAACGATGTCGGCGGAAATCGAGCAACGTCGCCAGCCCGAAAAATCCCGAAATCTGCGTCTTTATACATTTAACGCCATATTTTCTCTCATCGCCTTATCTATTGCCTTCCTCTTTTGGCATCTCCTCGGTCCTGAAAAGCGCATAATCTCCTTCGAAGTTCATCCGTCCTCAATCAACGCTGGAACGCCGGCCGTCGTCACAATTTCGGCGCAACTCTCTCCCAATCTCTATCCGAACCGTAGCGGAACTTCCATTCGTCAGGTGGACGAAAATGGCGTGCTGATACGAGAATTGGGTACTCTGAAAGATGACGGATCGGGCAGAAACATCCAAACCGGGCAGTTTCAGATTATCTCCTCGTCGCCCGGTGTCATTTATTTGATGGCGGTTTCCTCATATAGCGACAATCCAGCTCCCGTAAATTCCTCCCTCCTTCCTCTCGTCCTTACCTCCGACGCTTCATTTCCCTTAAAAGCGAGCGCCAACAACCGCTTCCTAATTGACGCGGCGAATAGACCATTCCTCCTGATCGGCGACGCACCCATGTCGCTTGTCAGCGTACTCACGCCCGCGCAACAGAATTTTTATTTTGCCGACCGCCGGGCGAATGGGTTCAATGCGCTTTGGATCAACCTCCTGTGCACGGGCTATACGGGATGTTCCGCGGATGGGCGAACGGCGGATGGGGTTTCGCCATTCACCTCGGGCACTAATCCTGAAACGTACGACCTCGCCACTCCCAATGAGGCGTACTTCTCCAGGTATGAAACCGCTGTTGCAACTGCGGCAACCTATGGGCACGTTGTTTTCCTCGATCCAATTGAGACGGGCGGATGGTTAAAGACCCTCGAACACAATGGAACGGCAAAGGCATTTCACTATGGTGCCTATGTCGGTCAGCGTTTCCGGAAGTTTCCTAACCTTGTCTGGCTGCATGGCAATGACTACGGCTGTGGAACTTCACAGATAGATGACGAACTCGTGGCTCAAGTGATGGCCGGTATTGCCAGCGCTGATACCAATCACATGCAAACCGTGGAAGCGGGCAATGTCAAATGGGCTCCTGGAGAGGACGCCTACGCCTGGTCGAATATGTGTGAAAAGTTTGGACCGTATATCGGGCTCGATTTGGCTTACACATGGGCGCCTACTTACGATGTTGCATTGCAGGCGTATAACAGCTCTCCCCGGTTGCCGTGTTTTCTGGGAGAAGGGAATTATGAGTTTGAGAACATTCAGCACGTCCTTGCAAAGCCCACGGGGGAGTACCTGTTGCGCGAGACCGCGTGGTGGACGTTGCTGAGTGGCTGCATGGGCTACATGTACGGAAGCGGGTACACATGGACGTCAACGTGGCCCGCGAATGTGTTGGATTCGCAAGGAGCAAACCAAATAATCAATATTAGTCGCCTCATGAACAGTTTGGACTGGTGGAAGCTTGTTCCAGATCAAAATCACTCGGTTGTAACCGCAGGCTTCGGAACTTATGTGAAGGGGAATAGCGATCCAACACTCAACAACTACTGCTCAACAGGCGTCGCTTCTGACGGAACATTCGCTCTGACGTATTGTCCAAAGGCGGCGACAATTACGGCCGCGTTAAATCAGCTGAAAAACCCAATCACGGCTCGATGGTTTGATCCTTCTGCAGGAACTTTCTCAATAATTTCCGGCTCACCATTTAAAAACAAGGGATATTCTCAGTTTAGTACACCTGGATTGAACGCCAGCGGATATCAAGATTGGATCTTGGTCCTTACCACTCCTGGACAGCATATTATAAGTAAGTAACGAATGTGTAACTATTGATCCAAGGCCGAAGAAGTAGCAGTTAAGGGCCGGGTTAATCTGGTTATTTTGTCAGCGCAGTTTGCACAAAAGGGCAGCAATCTCTACTGAAACGAGCCTGCTAAATGCGTTCTGATTCAGGGCCTCCGACGCAGGGGCAATATGGGCATGAAATCATGCGTAGGTCGAACCACGGAAGAGTAGTTGCGGCGCTGGTGAATCTTGGTTGTTGCATTCCATGCTAGCATTGCTATCGTTGCATTCATGGCAACATTGACAATCCGGCAATTAGACGAGAAAACAAAGACCCGCCTAAGAATCCGCGCAGCCCGCCATGGCCGTTCGATGGAAGAAGAAGCGCGCGAGATCTTGCGTTCCGCTATGACCACCTTTGCTTCTCCCCAAGGGAATTTGGCGGAGAGGATTCATCGGCGATTCGCTACCTTTGGTGGACTCGATCTTCCGCCAGTTCGCCGTGACGCTATCCGAAAGATCTCTGGTTTTGAAGAATGAAACCGAAAATACGTCCCGCGAAGCGGCTCGGGATTTATCCTCGACACGAATATACTTTCGGAGCTTGTGAAACCCCAACCGCATGCTCACGTGGTGGCTTGGATCCAGAAACAGGTAACATCCGAACTCTGTACCAGCGCAGTAACTGAAGCCGAGATCTTCTATGGGATCGAACTGCTCAGCAAAGGAAAGCGGCGTGAAGGCTTGCTAAAGGCGGAGCAGGCGATGTTTATCGTGACGCCAGATGCGCTGCACCCGATCCCTGCCAACATGCCAGCCGGCTTCCTGCAACAGTGCGGTAATTCGCCGCTAGCCATAGCGACCATACTCACCGGCCAGCTGGATGATCGCTTCTGTCAGCGCATCTTCAGCGGTTCGATGCATCGGTTGGTAGCGTTGCGTGGCACGCCACTAACCGACTAGTTGGCACGCGTGCCGTTCGCTCATACCATGCTACTGACACGCGTGCTCGACTGCCGTCCGACGACGCTCGAGGCTTAGAAGTTTCCCCCCGCAATATCCTTCAAAACCTGCTTCTCTAGAGACAGTTCCGCCACCAGCCGCTTCAGCTTGCTGTTCTCCCTCTCCAGTTCCTTCAATCGTTTGGCTTGATCCAGTTTCAGCCCGCCGAACTCTTTCCTCCAGCGGTAAAAGGTCTGTACCGTGATCTCAGCTTCTTTGCAGGCTTGGGGAGTCGTTTTCCCTTTCGCCATTTCCACTTCAATCTGCCGCTGCAGCGTGACAATCTGCTTCGGTTCGTATCTCTTCATCGGCATGTCCGGCTCCTTATGAGTGATTTTTCTCACTCTCGCTGGACTAGATCAAGCCGGTTAGGTCAGTGCAATCAGGTCGCACAGTCAAATTCTTCCCGATCCTTATGGCCACGGCGCCGTAAAAGTTCAACGCCCTTCCATTCATAATCCCAATGTTTGCGATCGAGACTCGGGGCAACCTTGCCCAATACACCCGTGCGCGAAGGGTCATCTAACGTGGAATTTGCATTTTGATCGTCCGGATTATTACTAAAATCATCGCAGGACATTCCAGGCGAGCAACCTGGAGTTCACAACTCCGCTGAAGTTTCCAACAGATATTTATTCTTCGGTTTCTCCCCTTTGAATTGTGAGGAGGCGTTGAAAATACTTCGGGCCTTGCTTCCGATAGAAATTAGCTCCGCTTTTCAGGAAAATTTCACACACTTGAGCAAGACTTCGGTTTTCGCTTTTGGCGATCTGAATGAGAGTCTTCTTCAGATCTGCTGACACTCTGATGCCGATCCGTTCTTCTTTTCGCATCTCGGGGTACCTCAAATTGTAGGTTAGTCTCGGGACCTTCGCAAATCTTTCGCTTGACAGTCGGGGCAACGAGGTCTACCGTTGTTCAACAAGGGGTACCGAGGAGATTTTGGTAATGAATGCGCAGGGGTCTATCTCTAGCAAGAGTTTAACGAATGAGAATGTTCGATTGGCAAGAGCAAGCGGACACGAACTACCGCGTGTCGTAATTCGCCAGCTGAAGGTTTTGACGCACGGTTATGGCTTCTCCTTAGCGTTGGGAGACATGCTGTACCTGCAGGGTGGTTGGTACGTGACCCATGCAGGGCTCTTGCGTCTTGCGACACGCAAGGGTTGTGCGGGAATTCTTGTCGAGCAAATAGGTGAGGCCAGTGATCCTGGCTCGGCCCGGTGGGTCTTTCGAGCGACGGTCTTCAAGTCACCAAGTTCGAGGGGTTTTGTAGGTTATGGAGATGCAGATCCTTCGAATGTCTCCTCGCAAGTGCGTGGTGCGGAAATGCGCGTGGCGGAGACCCGGGCTGTGAATCGAGCTTTACGGAAAGCATACGGTATCGGGCTGTGCTCCGTTGAGGAGCTAGGTTCACGATCGGAGTATTCCAGTTCAATGAAGGCGCCCGAGCCCTCTGTGAAGCATCATCCGAGCAATGGCGCGGACAATGGGCAACCACGCCTACGCGATAGACTTTGTCTTCTTATCCGTCAGTACAATCTTGATCCGAGCCTGGTTAAAGCATACGCCGCCGATTTCTGCGGAACCGAGACTCTCAGTGGTGCTAGCCGCGAACTGGTTGAGTCATTTATCTCCCGACTTGCGAAGTTGGCAAAGGAAAACCGGGACGGCCTTGTTTGCAAGCTCAATTCCTATGCGCGAACGCGAGAGGTGACCCTATGATGCGTCATATTCCTGGATTGTATGCCTCTGAATCTGCCAACAAGAGAATACTGGAAGGCCTATTCCTGGTTCGAGTGGAACGAGCCTTCTTCCGCTGGCATCCCAACAAGCCATTTCTTGAACTCTGGTTTGCCGTCGAGGAACCAAAAGCCTCGGAGAATGCCACTTTCATCGGGCGGTTGTACTGCACCGACAAGGCACTATGGAAATTCAACTGGTTTCTGCGGGACTTTGGCTACGATTCTGAGCTTCTGCGCCAGGACCACGTCGATGTGAAAGCGATCCTTCATCTTCGGGGAGTCGTGCGGGTCTCCCACTCCGCTGTGAGCGGCCGCTCCTACCAAAACCTGGAAGCATTTGCATCTGCAGGCGAGTGGCAAGATCTCTCCGGTGCCACTGCAAATGGGACTGAGGAAGCCAAAGGCCAGGAATGATTTTCAGCCACACGCAAATCAGCAATTATCTCCGCTGCCCTCGCAATTACCGGTACCGGTATCTGGAGGGGTGGCGAGAAAAGGATTTTCGACCGGCCGTCGCCTTTGGCCGTTGTTTCGAGAAGGCGATCGGCGCTCTCTATCGCCAGGAGGATTCCAGTATCGCTTTGTTTCGAGAATGGAGTGCCTTCCGCGATGCCTCGCTCCAGTATAAGAGGGGTGAATCCTGGGACCGCTTGTTCCACCAAGGAGTTCACCTGCTGCAGCGATTTGCGCAAGAGGACCGCGTTTGCATTCTATCCCCCGAGAACAATTTACAAGTGAAAGTCACTCACAACCTTCGGAGTGGGCACGAATTTGTGGCCTATCTGGATGCCATCGGTGAACTTGACGGCGAGCGCTGCGTCATCGATTGGAAAACAACGACAAGCCGATATACGGACAAGCCATCGGAAGTTCTTTCTCTTGACCCGCAACTTATCTGTTACTCCTGGATCACCGGTATTCCGCGGGTCGCGCTGGTGGTGTTCGTGCGCAAACACGCTCCTGAAATTCAATACCTCAAAGCGACCATCTCGGAAGAGCAGCGGCGGGAGTTTGGCCAGCTGGTCGATGCAACGGTCGATCAGATCATGGCGGGAGAATTTCCTGCTCACAGTGGAATTCGCTTTCCACAGAACGGCTGCCTCAGCTGTGCCAACCTGGGGCTGTGCCTAAATAATCCGTCGCTGATCGATGCAAATCTTACTCGGGCTTCAGGAGCGAGCTCCCTTGATTGGCTTGACGAACTTGTGGATTAACGGACGGCCTCCAATGGCACCGGAAATCAATCTCAAAAGGGCGGTTTTTGTCCTTGGCAAGATCGACGAGATTCTCAGTTGGGAGAAGGAACGTGTGCACGAACGTGACTTACGTTTTATCGATCTGGGACGTTACCTGTGCGAAGTCCGTGCGGGACAGTACTGGCGGATCGACAAAATGAAGTCCTTCGATGAGTTCATCGAAAAGCGATTTCCCGATTCGCGCCGAAAGGCCTATTACTTGATGGCCATTCATGAGAATTTAACGCGTGTTCCGAAGCAGCAGCTGCGCGCGATCGGATGGACAAAGGCAAGGGAATTGGCAAAAGTCGCGCGCAGGGAAGGGGAGCGATTCGAAAGTGCACCTTGGGTGCACAGGGCACAGGCACTTCCGAGAGAAGAGTTCAAGCGCGCGGTCGAGCGGCATCTTACGGGCCGCGAGACAGAGCCCTGGGAACTGTTGAGCTTTAAGTTGTTCAAGAGCCAATTCGCTGTGATTGATCGTGCTCTGGAGGCCGCGGCACTGATGCTTGGGTCGGACAAATCTCGTGGTTACTGCCTGGAAATGATCTGTGCGGATTTTCTGGCCGGCGCCAGCCTTCAGGGCGGAGATCCGGAGGTTCTCTATCTCTCGGTTTTGCGTCTTCTGGAGATGCTTCCTGCAGCAGAAAGGCAACGCGTTATTGAGAAAGTTGGCGCAGCAGCGTGAATCGAGCATTTCCCAAGAAGGGCCGAAAACCTCTTGCGCCCGAGCTCTATCAGGAACTTCGTCGGGAAATCTTGCAGCGCGACGGCTGGCGCTGCCAATTGTGCGGCTCCCCAGAACAATTGCAGGTTCACCACATCCAAGCGCGCAGTCGGCTTGGGCAGGATACGGAAGAGAATTTGATGACGCTCTGTGCCGAATGCCACGGGCGGGTGCATCGGAGATCCAGTTGCGATCGCTTGGCGCCTGGATAGCGAAGAGGGACCTCAAACAAGTTGAATAGAGCTATAGAAAGTTCCCTGCAGAAAGCATAGGTGACCATTTCAGATGGAAAGGAAACGACTTGGCACAACAATCACCAACCGAATTCACCACGCGAGAAAGTGTAATCCGGGCGTTCGTCGCGCGCCATAAGGACTGGATTGCGCGAAAGCTAGAGTGTCCAATCGACGAGGTCGCGGTCTTGGAGCTCGAGTTTCCCATCGTGCAACTGGCCTCGATGCAGCTTCTTCCCGATGTCCCATTGACTCGGTTTCAAAGGCCGGTAATGGAGAAACTGAGAAAGCTCACTCAATTCGTCGAACTTCCCCCGAACATCTTCCCGGCATTTCGAATCCGCACCGCGCAAAGTTCCAGCGGTTTATTCAAAAACCGCAAGCAGGTCTTCGAAGCCAGGTGGCAAGACTCCCCTGTTTTGATTCAGTTTCGCGGTCTAGCGAAGCCCGTAGTTCTTGCAGGGATACCCGTGACCCCGGCGGAGAACCCAGGGGACGTTTGTGACTGCGTGATTGTTAAGCGAGAGATGGCATCCGAGTTCCTGCAGTTCCTCCAGAAAATGGCTGCGCGCAGCCGCGAATCTCGTTTGTCCGTCTTTGGCGACGGGGTTCGTTCCATCCGGACCTCGTGCTGGGATGACCTGGTTTTGAGCGAAGCTGTGGTGAATCTCGTACGTAAGGATTTTGAATCTTTCCTCCATAGGGAGCAGTGGTTCCGAAACAATCGGTTGCCCTTCCGTCGGGGCTATCTTCTCCATGGACCGCCGGGCAACGGGAAGACCAGTCTCATCCGCACGATGCTTGCGACGAGTGGCCTGCCGGGTCATACCATCCGGCTATTCCAAGAACATACCGATGACGCTCACTTGGAACGCATGTTTCGGTGCGCCGCGAATACGGCGCCTTCGGTTGTCGTGATTGAGGATATAGACCGCGCCTTTCCGCGCACGCCCTCCTCCAGCTTGCCGTGTCAGGTCAGTTTACAGCAACTTCTGAACTGTCTCGACGGCGTCGATTCCCAGGATGGAGTCATTGTAGTAGCGACGGCGAACGACCCCACGGTCTTGGATGCGGCCATCCTCCGGCGCCCGGGGCGTTTTGACCGCGTTGTCGCCATTCCGGCGCCGGATCTCCAACTCCGGCTCCGCTATTTCCGCAAATTCAACCCCGGCCTCGACGAGGAGTCTATTTTCCGAGCTGCGGAAGAGTCCCATGGCTTTTCCTTTGCCCAACTAAAAGAGGTCTATATTCTTGCGGGGCAAATGGCATTTGAACGGAAAACTGAAGTCATCGGTACCGACCTCTTAGAAGGGGTACGCGTTCTCCGAGGCGGAATGGCTCTGGTGTCTGACCAAAAGCGGAAAGTCGGATTCGTTGAATCATCTTTACTGGAATCTGCGATGGAACCGGTTGCAATGGGAAGGAGATAAAGTTTTGATGACAACGCGCGCTAACGACCAGCCTAGAGCGCTACTCGTCGAGAACGGTTCCAGCACAACCTTTCATCTTCTCGTTAGCAACGATGATGGAGGCATGCTGCACTTCGTTTGCGAGCAAGCGCCACTTTTGACGCTCAAGAGCTACGGCTTGCCCGTTCGCTGCCCAATCTGTTGTAAACAAAATCCGCTCAAGAACAGTACGGAATGATGATTCCGAGGAATGACAAAGGCGGGTAAGGGCAAGTGTGGCTGGAGCGCTAGGGGCGATCAGATGGCACTGGCAGAGGGGGATAGGTCTGGAAGACTCGTCTCTGATCCAGTTTTTTGGTACGCAGAGAATTGGGTAGCATAGGCCAGTTTTGCGATAACCTCGCGAAGAGTCATCCGCAAGCGCTCTCTTTTCGGCAAGTTCCCGCTTGGTCTGGAGGAGTTTGACTCGGACGCGGCAGATCGGATTAAGGCTGGATGATGCCATGGCGGATGGAGTAGCGAACGAGACTAGCGGTCTGTTGGCGGGTCTTGTTTCCATGGAAAGACTTCAAATCGAGGAGCGGACCGTCAGGATGGCATGACCCGGGTGGTTTGTGCCAAGCGCGAGGCATTATCACTAACAGTTCAATGCGGAAACCGGCAGGGCTTCGTGCTGTCTCCGCGGGGAAGGGCCGTGGTGGGAGCACTGAATCAAATTGAGATCAGCCGAGGTTTCCGAATGCTATAATTTCTGAGCAAAGAGTTTGTATGGAAAGCGTCATCGTTAAGAACCCCAAAATTCTGGGTGGGACAGCGGTCTTCCGCGGTACGAGGGTACTGCTGCAGCTTTTGTTCGATTCTCTCGAACGAGGTCACACGCTCGAAGAGTTTCTTACAGGATACCCGACGGTCTCGCGGGAGATGGCCATCGCTGCTCTTGAAGAAGCACAACAACTTCTATCCTCCAAAGTCTAAATGAGGTCCTACTCGACGAGTGCGTCCGCGAGCAGCTGAGACACCACCTGCTAGGGTACGAATGTCAGACAGCTCGGTATGCTGGATTTGCGGGCCTAGAGAATGGCGAACTCCTCAAAGCAGCGGAGGCAGCAAACTTTGATGTTCTCCTCACGGTAGACCGCGGTTTTGAGTATCAACAGAACCTGGCAGATCGCCGGATCGCGATTATTGTTTTTTGCGGAGAATCCGTTCTTTTCGAAGATCTCTTGCCGCTCGTTGACGCTTGCCTCGATCGCCTGAGCTCCCTTCGCCCCGGTGAGGTCGTCCGTATCGGCGAGTAGTTTGCGTCAAAGGCATTTCAGTTACGACCAGAGCCATTTTTGTGGGTTCCTGGGAAACACCGGCTTGGTGTCTCAGCGCAGATGCCAAATAGCCAGGAATCAGACTTGAGTAAATGCACAACCATGATCAAAATCCGGATGAGCTTTGAAGTTCGATTCGGACGCCTTGTCTTGCGAGTTAGAATCCCGCACGGAATGGGTTGATCAGTTTTACAGCGAGGAGGGCGAATTCACTCTCGTTTCGCGTTGCGACGGTCAGGGCGTGCACGCGAGCAGTGGCAGCGATCATTGCATCTTCCAGGAGATGGTCTGACTTTCCCTCCACTAGCCTGGCGCATTCGCGAAAGCAAAGGGAATCCATCGCTAGAACATTGTTGGACATTTCTAGCTGATCTACCCACAGATTGATTTCGAGGGCTTTTCGTTCATCCTGCCTGCGCGTTCGTTCAATTCCTCTCTGCAGTTCGCCAACCGTCACTGCTGAGATATAGAGCTGATCGTTTCGCAGTCCCTCGATCCATGCGATAACGGCGCCATGCGGTTTGGGTTTGCGCAGCTCGGAAACAATATTTGTGTCTAACAAATACTTGGTCACCGGAAATCCATCGGTGGGCGACGTTTAAGATGCCCTCGTTCAAGAACAAGTTCTTCCACACGAGCTCCAGGTTCGAGAAGTAGGGATTTTAGGTTCGGGCGAGAAAGCTTTTGTAGACGACGCCATTCCTCGATGGGAACTAGCACGGCCGTCTCAACCCCTCGCCGGGTAACGACCTGCGGACCCTTTTTGATGGTGGCGTCGAGGAACTCGCTGAAGCGTGCTTTTGCATCTTGAACTTGCCAAGAACTCATTATATGACTCCCATCTGTTCTGACAGAATACAGACTAGTCAGATGCCTAGTCAACGGTTGGTTCTTCAGAGGCTCGTAGGAATTTGCCCCACCGTCTCAACCGAGACAATGAGTCGCTGGGCGAGGCGGCGCAACAGTCGCAATGGGAAGGAGATAAAGTTTTGATGACAACACGCGCTAACAACCAGCAGAACGGTTAAGTGCGCGGGCCTCGTTGGCTGCGCGGCCAGCTTGCCACTGCGTCACGAGCGCAGTTATACTACGGGTATGAAAACAGCAGTTTCTATTCCCGAAGATGTATTCAAAGGGGCTGAGCGCCTGGCGCGCAAAACGAAAAGGACGCGTAGTCGTCTTTTTAGCGACGCTCTTAAAGAATACCTGGCCCGCCACACTCCAGACAGTGTTACCGAGGCGATGGATAAGGCTTGTTCCGAGCTGGGCGCTGCGAAAGATGAGTTCGTGTCCTCTGCGGCCCGTCGCGTTCTAGAGCGGGGCGAATGGTAATTTCCCAAGGCGAAATCTGGTGGGCGGATCTGCCTGCTCCGACGGGGTCCGGTCCTGGTTTCCGAAGGCCGGTGGTTGTGGTGCAGTGCGACGCGCTAAATGCGAGCCGTTTGGCTACAACCGTCTGCGTCCCGCTGACCAGTAATCTCAAATGGGCAGCGGCTCCTGGAAATTTGCGCCTCTCGGCACGTCTCACGGGGTTGCCAAAGGATTCTGTGGCCAACGTTTCTCAGATCATCACCTTAGACAAGGATCTCTTGACGGAGCGGGCCGGGAAACTCTCGCCTCCCAAGCTGGAGTTACTGCTCTCTGGAATCGACGTTGTGCTTGGAAGGTAACGCGTCGGACGTTTCTCGGGCACCTCACGGGTTACTGCTACCAACCAGCCTTGAGATTAGCTCTACGCAAAGAAATCCACCTACTCGCAGCTAGTGATCCTATGAGGTCTCCGGATCGCCGGGCGCGGATGCGTCTGGTGAGGATAACTCTTTCGATACCTCAGGACATGTTATGTATTTATCCTTGTCGCCTTCGCATAAATTGAACTCAGCGAGATATTCCACAAAGGGCAAGTACTCAGGCGCACGCGTCCACATAGGTCATCGATGGATCTTTCTTAGGGTGACTACCCGCGGATGAGCAGAACATCGACATTCTGGCAGAAACCAATACGGCGTACCTATCAGTGTCGCGCCAACAACCTGCAACGCCATTCTCTCAATTCCCAAGATGTTTCATCGCTCGAAACAGGAAAAAACTGCGAAATTCCAACTGAGAGGTGATTCATGGCTCAAGACGAGGATCAGGATCGGGACCATCAGGTGATCGCAACAAATGGAGAGCAAACTACCTTGGCGGCAGAAGAATCATCCCACCCATCGAATGGTGACCAAAGAAAAGCGAGTTCTCCCGCGAAGATCGCGGCGAGTCGCGGAAACGGAAAGCGATCGATTGGTCCCACTTCACCGGAAGGAAAAGCAAGAAGTAGCAGGAACAGCTACAAACATGGGTTCTTTGCACGTCAACCGCTCCCGCCGGGTGAGGCTGGAGCGGTGCTTTGGGATGCCTATCAAGATTTGGTGGCTGGCATTTGGGAGCACTACAAGCCCGTTGGCTATCTGGAAGGTTTGTTGACCGAGAAAATCGCTACGGAATCGATCCGATTCTCACGCCTTTTAACGTTTGAACGAGAACTCACGAACGGCATCAACGTGTTTGATTGGAATGGCTTGGACCGATTGCTCCGATATCAAGGAACGATTAACCGTCAATTGTTTCAAGCAATGCGCGAACTTGAGCGTATGCAAGAAAGGCGTAAGGCAGAATCGACACCGATTGGAGCATTAGGGGTTCTGGCGGGCCGTAGTACTGGAACGCTTGTGGTTGCGACAGATTCCGGGCTCTCTCGGGAAAATTCAGAGTTTCCTCCGGATGGAGCAGCAATAAGCGAGGAAGGCCATCTTGAATTCTGTGAATGGAAGCAAGTTCCTTTAATCATCGATCCTCGGCAGGGTAATCGTGAGCAAAGCTCGCAGGCTTCTGGAGCGACAGCAAATTACGGAACGAACCCAACGCCCTCAAGCTCGGCCCAGCCGGCAAAGACGGCTCCTCGGAAACAACCGGCGGCTCCAAAGGTATCTCTGGCAGACTTGGTGACCAAGGAGTTCGATCTTCCTCCTATGCAGAATCCACCCGAGGGTTCTTCGACCCGACAGGTGGATACAGGGCCAAGCATCGAGAAGAAGGCAGTTTCAGCGGACATTCCAACTAGTTCAGAATTCATCGAACCCGGAGACAGGCCTCTGTTTGAACAGGTCCAGGAATCCATTCGAAGGGAAGGGGATCGGGAATTCGATGATTCGGAAGACTCTTCCTAGTAGTTTCTACTCCACTTCTTTGCAAACACTTTGTAGCCGCGGCCCGTTGTGGCTGAATCTCGCTTCCATCGGCAGTATGCTAACCAGGCGCGAACTTTGTCGCTAATTACTCGGCGGTTCCGCAGGATCCGGCAAGGGTTGTTGCTGCGGCGTCTTGGCAGACGCGCTAACGTCGGGCCGCATCGAGAGGAACATTACGCGCCCGCTAACCTCCTCGGAAAATGCTGTGCCGTCCTTTTCCGAGGTCAGTCTAATACCTTCCACCGAACGATCGCGCGGCACATTTCCCAACGCACAGTTCACTTGCAGCACCGCTGTTTTTGTTTCTCCCGACAACGGCATAAGGAGGATGCGGAATGTCGCAAGCCCGCCAGTTGGCAAGAGATTTGAGGATTGCGGCGAACGTTTTGGGGAGCCAATCGGCGGGCGGCCGAAGGCCGGTCCTTTCTGCATGAGCGCTGCTGGTGCCACGCCGTAGGAGTCGAAAGAAATCAAATCACTCGCGGTCCACACGCCGGTCTCGAGAACATTTCCATTCGTCGACTTGTGGTTGAATGTTCCGGCTGCCTTTAACGACTTGCTTTTCGGGTCGAAAGTCCCCGCGCCGCTGATTTCATAACTGTCTCCGTTTGCCGATTTCGCCACGGCGAGGCAGTCACCGGAATCGCCAGGATCACAAAGAAACCCCGAAGCCACAACGAATGAGTAGTTAGCAGAGCTGGCTTGTGCTCTGGCCAACCCGGCACACAAAAACAGGATCACATTCGGCAGGGCAACCCACATCGTAAGTAGAGTCGAGAACAAGCGTTTGCTTCGCATTAACTTCCTCCGGCTGGACTGCCGGAGGCAATCTGCGTGAGATTGCCTCCGGGTAATTCTAGTGGCACGCAGCCCTACACAGCGATCAGACGGCTACCAGTCTGGAGTCCTTACGAAGCCGTGGTACACACCATTTGCGTCGACGTAGGTCCCTGTAATCCCCCCTGAGTCGTTGATACCGGAAGGCGAAGTAAAGACCGACCCAGGAGGATCAACTGTCGCAATCTTACCTTTGGGAGTACGCAGATAACCGTGGTAATTAAAATTTGCATCAATGTAGGTCCCCGTAATGGCTCCCGAGTCGTTGAGGCTTACAGAACAATCGGAGGGACAGCCGGTGCCCTGGCCGCTGCCAGTCCCCGCGCCGGGAGCGTCAAAGGTCGTAAACTTGCCGTTGGGAGTTCTCAGGAATCCGTGCTGCACACTGTTCGCGTCAATGTAGATCCCCGCGATCGCCCCGAACTGGTTGAGGCCTGTCGAACAACCGGGACAACCTGTGCCTTGGTAGCTGTCAGTGCCCGCGCCGGGAACGTCGAAGGTTTTCAACTTGCCGTCGGGGCTGCGCACGAAGTCGTGGTGAACAAAGTTGCCGTTGTTGTCCTCGTAGCCCCCCACTGTGATTCCAAGTGCATTAATATTGGAAGCCCCCGAACCGTAACAACCTTGCGATCCGTTGGTCTCACACGCGTCTGGTCCAACCCACGTGATAAATGTGCCGTCGGGACTGCGCAGGAAAGCCCGGAATGAATAGTTCGAGTCGGTATAGTTACCTACGATGGTTCCCTCAATATTAATGACTTTTGGAAAGGTCCCGTAACCACCCACGTCGGGTGGGTCAAAAGAGGTGAATTTCCCGTCAGGACTGCGCAGGAACCCGTGAGTGAAGCCGTTCGCGTCGTAGTAGCTTCCCGTGATTGCCCCAAAGTCGTTGATGCTAATAGGAGATGTCCCATTGTAGGAACCTGCGGTCGTATCCGCTCCGGGAGCTTCGAAGGTCGTGAACTTGCCCCCGGGACTTCGTACGAAACCGTGGTACACCGTGTCCGCGCCTTGATAGGATCCCGTGATAAATCCCCAAGTGTTCATGCCGCTTGGGTAGGTTCCGTTGTAATCTCCTGGCGTCGTGTCCGCACCTGGAGCATCGAAGCTGATGATGCGGCCTTCCTGAGCGCTCACGGAATGACCTAGCCCCAGTATGCATAGGGCCAGGCAAACGCCAAAAATTGCCTTCCGTCGGACTGCTAAATGGAATTGCGAGAATCTAGTGTAACTTGTCATCATCGAGCGGTTCTCCTTGTTAGCTCTCTCTCGGCATGTTTGTTAGCAGACTTCTTCGAATCCACTTCCAAATGACTGCTTCTATCTTGAAGAAACAGTTCTTTCCTCCCGATCGAGAAATCCAAAATGACGACCGGGAAAAGGCTTTAGAGAGTCCTACCAATCAGCGCGATGTCCGCTCGATTTCGGGGTCATTCAGGCCAAGAAAAGGCTGGCTGGGGCTGAGCGAAGCGGTTGCGCACTGTTATGAAAATTAGGCTTCGATGCGTTAATTGAGTGTAGAATAACGCCCAATTGCGGTCCCCCATTACGAGCGGAGCGCGTGTAGATGGCATCCCCTTCCTCGGACGTATCTCTACTGTTGTCAGAGCTTTCGCGCGGAAACAAAGAAGCCAGCGAGAAACTCGTGCCACTGGTCTATGACGAATTGAAGCGTCTTGCCAAAAGCTACATGAGGCAGGAGCGCCCTGACCACACCTTGCAAGCTACAGCGTTGGTTAACGAGGCCTACCTAAGGCTGGTGAAGCAGCATGCAGTCAACTGGCAGGGCCGCTCGCACTTCTTCGGAATCGCCGCGCAATTGATGAGGCGTATCTTGATCGATCACGCGCGGGGGCACTTACGGAAGAAACGCGGTGGGGATAAGCAGGTATTGCCGCTAGATGAGGCCCTCGTCTTCTCTCCCGAGCATTCCGAAGAACTCGTGAAATTGGACGAAGCACTCCAACGTCTCTCGAAGCTCGATGCCCGTCAGAGCCAAATTGTGGAGCTGCGCTTTTTTGGCGGATTGAGTGTCGACGAGACTGCTCAATTCCTGGGAATATCTCCGAAGACTGTGAAACGGGATTGGTCAGTGGCCAAGGCATGGCTACACGGCGAATTGAGGCATTAGGATGGGGATTTCCCCGGAGCAGTGGGACGAAGTTAAGGAATTGTACGGAGAGGCACTCGAATGCCTTCCCGCGGAACGCTTAGCCTTATTGCAGAGGAAAGCGGCGGACGAAATTGTACGCGAAGAGGTCCGCCGGCTTCTCGCAGAACACGATGATTTAGGCAGTTTTCTCTCGACCCCGCCGTTCATTGACTCTCACCATAAACCCACAGAATCCCCTGAGCGACTCGCGGATGGAGAAGTTCTGGCCGGCCGCTTTCGCATTATCAATTTCATCGCCGCGGGAGGCATGGGCGAAGTCTACAAGGCATTGGATACTCGCCTTGACCGTATCGTCGTTCTTAAGTTCCTGCCAAAAAAACTGGCAGAAGACCGTCAGGCTTTGGAGCGGCTTCGTCTCGAAGCAAAAGCCGCCTCCGCGTTGAATCATCCAAACATTTGCACGGTCTATGACTTTGGGGAGGACGCTGGGAGAGCCTTCATCGCCATGGAGTACCTGGAGGGCGAAACGCTCTCGGCTCGCGTCAAAAAAGGACCTCTCCCCCTTCAAGACGCACTAAGGGTGGCGATTGCGGTTGCAAGCGGACTTAACGTGGCACATCGCAAGGGGATCATCCATCGCGATCTCAAGCCCGGTAACATCATCCTGTCCGACAGCGGGACGAAGCTCCTCGATTTCGGTCTGGCCAAACACGAGCAGCCTGCAGTGGCTGATGGAGAGACGGTCACCGTCCTCACCGGCGAAGCACGCATTGTCGGCACGTTGCCGTATATGTCGCCCGAGCAATTACAGGCCAAAGATGTGGATGCTCGCAGTGACATCTTTGCTTTTGGCGCTGTTCTCCACGAAATGCTCACGGGCAGGAGAGCATTCCACCATCAATCCAACAGTGAGATCATCGCCGCCGTCCTCGGTGAGGAACCCAGGCCCTTACGCGAACTAAACAAAGACATACCGGTCGATGTGGAGCGCATTATCCAGAGGTGTTTGCAGAAGCAGCCTGAGCAACGCTATGCATCTGTGTCAGAAATCGAGCGAGATCTCAGGGATTGCTATGAGTTCGTTTCTGAACCCGCTGGCGGCGTCAACCTTAAGGTGCTCTTACGCCGAAGCAAGCAGCCCAGGGTCGCCCTCCCTGTCCTGCTGATACTACTGCTGATGGTGAGTGGATTCGTATGGTGGATTCACCACAGTTCCAGAGTCAGGTGGGCCAGAGACCAGGCGGTGCCTCAAATTGCAACGCTTGTTGCGCAAGAAAAGTTCGGTGAAGCTTATACGATAGCAGTTCGAGCGGAACGGTACATCCCTCATGACCCCATGCTTGTCAAATTCTGGGATCAGATTTCGTGGTCAGATGCTATTACTACCACTCCGCCAGGGGTCTCTGTTTATCGCAGAGATTACAACGCTTCGGACAACGCGTGGGAATTTCTCGGACTGTCACCCATCGAGAAGGGGCGATTTCCTCTTGTTGATTCGCGCTGGAAATTTGAGAAAAAGGGATATGCCACCGTGGAGCGCACCACCACGGTAGACCGCCCCACATTAACACTCGGCTCGGCGACCGTAACATTGTTAGAGGAGGCCAACGCTCCCGCGGGGATGGTCCGAATCGAGTTAGCTACACCAGCATCACGGAGCACGCCCGTGCACCTTCACGGACTACCTGGATACGACACTTTGCCCCCGGTACCCTTGACTGACTTTTGGATCGACAAGTTCGAGGTCACGAACGCAGACTACAAACGGTTCGTCGATGGTGGGGGCTATCAGAAGCAGCAGTACTGGAAAGAGAAGTTCGAGCAAGAGAGCCGCACGCTTTCTTGGGCAGAGGCGATGAAGCTATTCGTCGACCAGACTGGCAGGCCAGGACCCGCTACTTGGATTCAAGGGGACTACCCGCGCGGGCAGGACAACTACCCCGTAACAGGCGTGAGTTGGTTTGAAGCCGCCGCCTACGCCGAGTTCGTCGGCAAATCCCTTCCCACCATGTACCACTGGAGACTCGCCGCCCTTCCTACCGACAGCCCCAGCATGATACCTGCCAGTAACTTCAGTGGGGCCGGCCCCGCTCCTGTTGGAACGTACAAGGGCATGAGCTGGTGTGGCGCCTTCGACATGGCCGGCAATGTGAAAGAGTGGATATGGAATGTGGCCACGCCGGGCAAACGGTACATCCTGGGTGGCGCCTGGAACGAGCCAACCTACACCTTTAACGATCCCGACGCACGTTCTCCTTTCGCCCGCTCTGTGACGTTTGGATTCCGGTGCGCCAAGTATGTCTTGACCGACGAATCTCTAAAAGCGGCTGATCCGGTTATGTTCCGTCCGCGGAATTACAATTCGGAAAAGCCCGTCTCCGATCAACTCTTTCAGGTCTATAGAAGTCTCTATTCTTACGACAAAACACCCCTGCGCGCTGTTGTGGAATCGTCTCAACAAACGGATGACTGGAAACTCGAGAAGATCACCTACGACGCTGCATACGGCAACGAACGCGTCACCGCGTATCTCTTCCTGCCAAAGAATGGAAAACCGCCATTCCAAACCGTGATGTATTTCCCCGGTGCCGCCGCCCTTTTCCAACGATCAAGCGAAAACAATCTGCAACTAGAGGCATTTGATTTTATTGTCAAGAGTGGGCGGGCGGTGATGTTCCCTGTCTACAAGGGAACTTTTGAGCGCTGGAACGATTACAACTCCAAGCCGAAAGATTCCAGTTCTTACAGGGATGAGGTTATCGCGTTGTCTAAAGATCTGGGCCGCTCACTAGACTATCTTGAAACCCGCCAGGACATTGATCGGAACAAGTTAGGCTACGAAGGCTACAGTTGGGGCGCGGCTATGGGCGCGATTCTCCCGGCAATGGAAGATCGCTTAAAAGCATTGGTCCTGATTTGCCCGGGCTTCTGGCTGGAGAAGCGATTTCCAGCAGCGGATCAGATTAATTTCGCCCCTCGGGTGAAAGCTCCCGTTCTAATGTTGAATGGCCGATTCGATTTCTACTTCCCAACCGATTCCTCACAGGAACCGATGTTCCGCCTATTGGGCACACCGCCAGAGCACAAGCGCCGCGTGCTTTACGATACGGGACACGACATACCCCGAAATGAGATGATCAAGGAAACACTCGACTGGCTCGACCGATATTTGGGGCCAGCGAAATAGGGACATCGCGCCCCAACGAATCGTTATCCCACCTGAATGATCCAGACATGGCCGACGACTTCAAATGGGTTGGCCGTTGATCGTGTGCCTTTGAGATCCGGACCCGCACATCAAAATGACCCACTTGACCTACTAATGTCGCGCTTATCTCTGGCAGAGACGGTGACCAAGGCGCTGTGCCTTCCTCCCATGCAGAATCCACCGGGGGGTTCTTCAACCCGACAGGTGGATACAGGGACAAGCATTGAGGAGAAGGCAGTTTCACGGGGCATTCCGACTAGTTCAGAATTCATCGAACCGGGAGACAGGCCTCTGTTTGAACAGGTCCAGGAATCCATTCGAAGGGAAGGGAATGGGATTTCGATGATTCGGAAGACTCTTCCTAGTAATTCCTACTCCATTTCTCCTGGGCTTGGCAGCATTTTGGATGCAATTCGATTCGGGGTGGTTACTTGTCGCTCTCTCGACCCGGAAGTCTTTTCATCCGATGTTCGCTGTTCGCATGAAAAGATTTCCCTGTTAATTCCCTGATATAAGTTGTCCCCAGGATGGCTAGGCTCGTGGCAACTCCATGGAAGTCAAAGGCTTGAGCCTGTCTAAACGCGCCAAGGGCGACGCAGTTTCCCTGCATTTTTCCCTGTTAGGTCCAGGGACAAGGATGACTGCGGTGGATGAACCTGCCCCGCCTGCGATAAACTAGAAGGCCCGAGTATGGTTCTTCGGTAGCGTTCGAAAATCAGAGGTTGGGCAAGTTCCCTGACTTCGCGCTGCGTGCAAACTTGCAGCACGCAGGGAAGTAAGGATTTATGCAGCAGTCCATGACGAGTTTTTCTGTCTCAAGAATGACCAAGGATCAGAGCCGCGACACCGGCATGGCCATGGTGTTGCTCCTCCTCCTGATCTATCTGAGGACGCACCGTAATGGCTGGCTCTACTCGGCCATGTTCCTGCACGTCGTCAACATGATCGTTCCGCGCATCTATGCCCCGGTCGCCGTCTTGTGGTTCGGGCTCTCCCACATCCTCGGCACGGTCATGTCCAAGGTCTTGCTCTCGGTTCTCTTTTTCGGTTTTGTCACCCCGGTGGGCGTCCTTCGCCGTCTTTTGGGAAAGGATTCGCTGAAACTCCGCCAGTTTAGAGCCAGTCCGGAATCGGCCATGCTGGTGAGAAATCATCTTTTTGTTGCCCAGGATATCGAAAAGCCGTACTGATTGAAGGAGCGTAGCGTGGATTTCTTGAAGGACTTGTGGGGATTTTTGAAGCAGCGCAAGAAGTTTTGGCTGCTTCCCATGATCATCATTTTGCTCGGTTTTGGCGCCATCATGTTTTTCGCCGCCGGGTCGGCCATCGCGCCGTTTATCTATTCCTTGTTCTAGGCTTGCTCGCAACCGAGTGGCTACACCTGAAAGTCTTGGAATGAAAAAAGCGATCCTGGGCATCTCCGCGTTTTATCACGACAGCGCCGCCGCTCTTCTCGTTGACGGCCGGATTGTCGCCGCTGCCCAGGAAGAGCGCTTCACGCGAAAAAAGCACGACTCCTCGTTCCCCCTCAACGCCTGCCGCTACGTCCTGCAGGAAGCCGGCTTGAACTTCAAAGACCTTTCTGCGGTCGCTTTCTACGAGAAGCCTTTTCTGAAATTCGAACGCCTTCTCGAAACCTACCACGCCTTTGCGCCCAGCGGATTCGTGAGTTTCGTCTCCGCCATGCTCGCCTGGATCAAGGAAAAGATCTTCATGCGCCGCATGCTGCGCGATGAATTCGCCAAACTCGGCGAAGGCGAAGTCCCCCTCTATTTCCCCGAACACCACCTTTCCCACGCCGCCAGTGCCTTTTATCCGTCCCCCTTCGAGGAAGCGGCCATCCTCACCGTGGATGGCGTTGGTGAGTGGGCCACCACCACCATTGGCCGTGGCCGCGGCAAGGACATCGAAATTCTGAAGGAGCTCCATTTTCCGCACTCCATTGGACTCCTGTATTCCGCTTTCACCTTTTACACCGGCTTTACCGTCAACAGCGGCGAATACAAACTGATGGGACTCGCCCCGTACGGCAATCCAGACTCCCCGCGCACCGCTGAGTACAAAAAGAAGATCGAAACCGAACTTGTCGACCTCCGCTCCGATGGCTCCGTCATTCTGAACATGGACTACTTCGACTACGCCACCGGCCTCAAAATGGCCAACGAAACGAAGTGGCAAAAACTCTTTGGCATTCCCCGCCGCAAGCCCGAATCCGAAATTACCCAGGCCTATATGGATATGGCCCTGGCCATCCAGCAGGTCACCGAAGAATCCGTCCTCCGCTTGGCCAAAACCGCGCGCGAACTCACGGGCTGCAAGAACCTCGTCATGGCCGGTGGCGTCGCCCTGAACTGCGTTGCCAATGGAAAAATTCTCCGCGCCGGCATCTTTGATGATCTCTGGATTCAACCTGCCGCCGGCGACGCGGGTGGCGCTCTCGGCGCAGTCTACGCCGTCTGGCACATCTTCTACGGCAACGAACGCCAGGCCGTTAGCCCACGCGATGCCACCCAAGGCTCTTACCTTGGTCCCGAATTTTCAAACAAGGAAATCGAACGCACCCTCTCCAAATACGGCGCGAAGGCCCGTCATTTTGACGACTTTCGCTGCCTCGCCTCCGACGTCGCCCGCAAACTGAGCGAAGGTAACGTCGTCGGCTGGTTTCAGGGACGCATGGAGTTTGGCCCGCGCGCTCTTGGCGGCCGCAGTATTCTTGGAGACGCTCGCAACCCCGAGATGCAGAAGAAACTCAATCTCAAGATCAAATATCGCGAAGGCTTCCGCCCCTTCGCGCCTTCTGTCCTCGTAGAGGACATCGGCGAGTATTTCGAACTCGACCGCGAATCGCCTTACATGCTGATCGTCGCTCCCGTCCGCAAAGACCGCCAGAATCCTCTTCCCGCCGGCTATCAGGAAAAGCCGCTCTACGAGCGCCTTTATTTCCTGCGCTCCGATCTGCCCGCGATCACCCACATTGACTATTCCGCGCGCATTCAGAGTGTCAGTAAGGAGACAAATCCGCGCTATTGGGAACTCATTCATGAGTTTAAGGAACTCACTGGCTATGGTGTCATCGTCAACACCAGCTTCAACGTCCGCGGCGAGCCTATCGTCTGCACCCCCGAAGATGCCTATCGGTGTTTCATGCGCACGGAAATGGACTATCTCGTGGTTGGTGACTACTTGCTGGACAAAAAAGACCAGCCGGCCCTGCCCGACACCGGCGACTGGCGCAAAGAATTCAAACTCGACTAAGAACAGGCTCCGCCCATTCCCTCAGCCAGTTACTTGTGATTGGCCCGATAGCATCCTCGCAGCGCGTTCCACCGGATCACTACCACATCCAGAAACATCTGCAAACTGTCTCTCCACATGTTGATCTTTGTGGCGGGGGAATGCGCCCAGCGCACGGCCACCTCAATCGTCTTCAATCCGTGGTGCCGCGCCAGATAAAGCAGTTCCGGGTCAAACCCGAACCGCTCGATGGTCTGCTGTTCAAATAGAATCTTGCATTTCTCACGCCGGAACGCCTTGAACCCGCATTGCGTATCCACGAATGGCAGCCTCAGAATCAGGCGCACGATGCGATTGAAAATGATCCCCGCGAACTCGCGAAATTTCGATTCGTGCACTTCAATCAATGACCGGTTCACCGCCCGCGAACCAATGGCCACGTCATATTCGCCCATCTTTCCCAGCAACTTGTCCGCCTCCTCGATGGGAGCGGAAAGATCCGCGTCCGTGAACAGCACAATCTCTCCCCGCGCTTCCATCGAGCCGTGTTTCACGCTGTAGCCCTTTCCTCGATTCCGCCCATTCGAAACCACACGCAGGTTCTCGATCCTCCCCGCGTAACTCTTGGCCACCTCCGTGGTTCGGTCCGTTGATCCGTCATCCACCACGATCACCTCGGTCGTTCTTCCGGATGATTGGATATAGCTGGCAATGCGCTCCAGCGTTGCCGGTAGCCGTTTCTCTTCGTTGTAGGACGGGATGACGATCGACAATTCCAGGGGACCTGAAGTCATCGCTAAGGCTGCCCTCTCTGCGCGGTATTCCGCAACTCTGCAAAAACACTAATTCTGTCTGCTTTGCAAAGCAACTTTTACTTGCAGGAGATTGCTTCTGAATACCCGGGTTGTCCGGGGAGACCAGTGCGACTACTCCAGCCCTTCGCCCACGCTGAAATACGTGCAATCTGGATGGTGAAACGCCAGCGCGCTCACGCTTGCTTCCGGGTCCATCATGAATCCTTCCGTCAACGCCACGCCAATCTCTTCCGGCCGTAGAATCTTCCAGATGCCCGCCTGGTCCTCCAGGTCGGGACATGCCGGATAGCCGAAGCTGTATCTCTTCCCCCGGTAACGCGAAGTAAACCTCTGCGCCATAGTCAGATCCGCCGGATCGGGAAACCCCCAATCCTCGCGAATCCGCCGGTGCAGCCACTCCGCGCAAGCCTCTGCTGTCTCAATCGCCAGCGCCTGCAGCCCGTGCGATTTGAAATAAAAACCGTCGTGCTTCGCCTTTTCGGCCCGCTCGCGTATCCCCTCGCCTGCCGTCACCACAAACACGGCCACGTGATCGCGTTTTCCGTTCATGGGATCGAGCACGTAATCACTCAAGCAAAGTTGGTCGCCGCTCTTTTGCCGCTTGAATTTCCATGCAAGCAGCGGCTCTTTTGTCCCCGGCGCAAACAGATTTAGCGCGTCGCCTTCGGCTTCCGCCTCAAAGAACTGCCACACCGCCCGCACCTTCATAAAACTTGCCGCTTCGTTCTTCACCTCTTCCATCTCGTTGTAAAGCTCCACGGCCTTGGCCTCGCGCGCCGCAAGGTGTTTCTCGAAATCCCCGCGATATCCCATATGCCGCCCGTACAGCATGTACGGATTAATGTAGCTCCACACTTCGCGCAAGTCCGGCACCAGCCGCACCTTGCGCTCTAGTGTCGCCACGTCTGGAATCGGCAAATCGCGCCGCACCTTCGGCGAGTGCGTCACTTCCGGCTTCGCGGCAATCTTCACGGTTGTAGTTACGCTCACGCCGTTCCCCGAACTCGTATGCTCGCTCACCACGCGCTCGCGCGTCGTCGGGTCCATCAACTCGTTCATCAGCCGCAAGCCGGTCATCGCGTCCTTTGCATAACACACCGCTCCGCTATAACTCGGCGCAATCTTCTGCTGTGTAAACTTCGCGCTCAGCGCCGCCCCGCCCACCAGCAGCGGCACGCCTATTCCCGCATCCTTCAAATCGCTCGCCGTCGTCACCATCTGCTGCGCGCTCTTTACCAGCAGGCCGGACAAGCCAATCGCGTCCGGCTTGTGAGCCTGGAACGCCTTGATCAACTCTTCCGGCGGCACCTTGATCCCCAGGTTCACCACGTCAAACCCGTTGTTTTTCAGGATAATTTCCACCAGGTTTTTTCCGATGTCGTGGACGTCGCCCTTCACGGTCGCCAGCACCACCTTCCCGCGCTTCGCCGTGTCGGCTTTCTCCATGTACTGCTCCAGGTGGCTCACCGCCGCCTTCATCGCCTCGGCCGATTGCAGCACCTCCGCCACAATCAGTTCATTGGCATTGAAGAGCCGTCCCACCTCGGCCATCCCGGTCATCAGCGGGCCGTTAATAATGTCCAGCGGCGCCACTCCCTCCGCCCGCTTTTTCTCCAGATCCTCGATCAGTCCGTCGCGCGTTCCTTGAATGATGTAATTCCCCAGCCTCTCATCCAGAGGCAGTTCCTCGCCCTTCGTCTTTTCCTTCCTTTTCGTAGTCCGGAAGTGTTCCGTGATCGCCGCAATATGAAACTGATTGATCGCCGCCTTCTGTTCCTTGCTCTGCTTTCGCCAATCCTCCGGCGCACCTTTCAGCAACTCCGCCCGCGGGTGATCCGTTGGCACATTCTTTGGCGCATGCTGGAACAGCAAATCCTCCGCCAGCCGCCGCTCGTGCTCCGGGATCGATGCAAATCGCTCCAGCTTTTCCGTATTCACGATTGCCAGGTCCAGCCCCGCTTTTGTGCAATAAAACAGGAAGACGGAATTCACCACTTCCCGCGCGCCCGCCGGCAATCCAAACGACACGTTCGAAATCCCCAAAATCGTACGCGTATCCGGCAACGCCTCCTTGATCAGCCGGATTCCCTCCATCGTTTCCACCGCGCCGCCAATATAATTCTCATCTCCCGTCGCACAGGGAAACACCAGCGGGTCGAAAATGATGTCCTCGGGCGCAATCCCATACTTCTTCGTCAGCAACTCATAGGACCGCTTGGCAATCTCCCGCTTTCTTTCCCGCGTAAACGCCTGCGCCTGCACCGGGTCCTCGTCAATACATCCCACCACCAGCGCGGCCCCGAAGTCATGCGCAATCGGCACCACCTTTTCAAACTTTTCCTCGCCATCTTCCAGATTGATTGAATTGATGATCGCCTTGCCTTGGCAATACGTCAGCGCCAACTCCACAGCGGATGGATCGGTGGTATCAATCATCACGGGCGCTTTGATTTTCCGGATCAGCTTCTCGTAAAACTCGGGAATGTCCTTCTTTTCGTCGCGATCCGTGCTTTGCAGGCACACGTCCACTACGTGCGCCCCGCCCTTCACCTGCCGCCGCGCTATCTCCGTCGCTTCTTCCCACTTCTCTTCGGCCACCAGGTTCTTGAACAGGCGCGACCCGATCACGTTCGTCCGCTCACCCACCAGCAGTGGTCGCGTCGAATCGTCTGCCTCAATCGTTTCGATCCCCGAATACACCGCGCGATGCGCCTCCTGGGGACGCACCCGCGGCTTCTTGCCTTCCACCATCTGCGCGATTGCGCGAATGTGCTTTTCGGTCGTGCCGCAGCAACCGCCCACCAGGTTCAGCCACCCGTGATTCACAAATTTCTCAAGCTGCGACGCCAGCGAAGTCGGCGTCTCCAGATATTTTCCTTCTTCGTCCGGCAAACCCGCGTTCGGATAGCAAGACACAAACTCCCCGGTCAGTGAACTCAGCGTCCGGATGTGGTCGGTCATGAACTCCGGCCCGGTCGCACAATTCATCCCAAACGCCAGCGGATGCGCATGCCGCAGCGAAGCCCACATTGCTTCCACCGTTTGCCCCGCCAGCATCGTCCCCATCGGCTCAATCGTCACTGAAACGAGGAAGGGAACCGGCATCCCGATTTCTTTGGAAAGCTTCTGAATTGCCAGAATCGCTGCCTTGATGTTCCGCGTATCCTGGCTGGTCTCTACCAGCAGCAGATCGCTTCCGCCCTCAATCAGGCCCTTGGCTTGTACAAAATACGAATCCAGTAAGCCTTCAAACGTAACTCCGCCTGTAACCGTGATGGCCTTCGTCGTCGGCCCCATTGATCCGGCCACAAAACGCGGCTTCCCCGGGGTCGAATACTCCTCTGCCGCTTGTCTGGCCAAAGCTGCCGCCCGCTTGTTCAATTCCAGCGCATTGGCCTGCAGCCCATATTCCGCCAGCACCAGCGGCGTCCCGCCAAAGCTATTCGTCTCGACAATATCCGCTCCGGCCTCAAAGTACTTCCGGTGGATGTCCAGCACCACATCCGGCCGTGTCTGCACCAGGTTCTCGTTACAACCTTCCAGCGCCGGCCCGCCAAAATCCGCCGCCGTTAAGTCCCGTTGCTGCAGCATGGTACCCATGGCGCCATCCAGTACCAGGATGCGCTCTGCCAGCAGCTCCCTTAACGATGTCTCGGATTGTCTTAGGTCCCGCAATTCATCCTCGCTTGCCCAGCCCCAGCCGTCTCACCGCCCGGAGCGCATCCTTCCATTTTACGGCCTTTCCCCAGCCCCCGAACCCCTTCTCATCGAACGGGTTCCTAACCCCGTCCAACCCCCTGAAAACAAGTCCTATCGGTCAGTAACAATTCGTGAACATCTGCCCCCAAGGTCCTTGCCCGAAGGCGCTGCTTTCTCTACCCTCAAGTACAGTGGCTACGAAAACTATGGCTTCCAAACTGACCGTCTGCCTGCTCTCGCCCCACCCTTTGGTGCTAGCGGAATTCGAGCGCCTTCTGGGCAAGGCTTCCCAATTCAAAGTCATCGCTAAGCAGCTTGAATCCACCCTCGCTCCCGATCTGCGCAACCTCGAACCTCCCCGCGCTCAGGTCTACGTGATTGATGCGCACGCCGCGCGCCAGGCTACCGGCGCCCTGCTCACCAATATTCTCGAGCGCTACGCCGATGCTCGCTTGATTGTCGTGGGGGATTCGCTCAATGAGGCCAACAGCTTTTCGCTGCTACGCCTCGGCGTTAAGGGCATTCTCACGTACGCCGAAGCCCGCGATCAGCTCTCCCGCGCTTTGCCTCTCGTTTCCCAGGGCGGCTTCTGGGTGCCGCGTTCCGTGCTCTCCGGCTTTGTGGACTCGATCCTCACCAGCCAGGGCCGTCGCCTGAAAACCGATTCCGTCACTAACTTGAGCCGCCGCGAGCAGGAAGTGCTCGATTCGCTTCTCGAAAATCTTTCCAACAAGGAAATCGCCAGCAAGCTCAATATTGCCGAGCGCACCGTCAAATTTCACGTCTCGAATTTGCTGAATAAGTTCGGCGTACGCCGCCGCGCGGACTTGATCCTGTTGACTTTCCAGCGCCGCCTCTCCCAACCCTAACCGCTTCCGGTGTAGGGGCGGCTTTATGCCGCCTTCTGAGTCGGGCGCTTTTTCTTGTCCTACAACTCCGCGGAAATGTTCCCCGCCTCTTGCTAGCAGCTAACAGCTATTAGCTAATAGCTCGCTTTTCTCCCCTCAATCCCCAATCCGATACCTCACAATGCACCACAACGCCTGTACCCCATCCTTCCAGGTAATCTTCTTTCCCTCTTCGTATGTCCGCCCGGCATAACTGATCGGTACCTCATAAATCCGCCATTTGCCTTTTGCGATCTTCGCGGTAATTTCCGGCTCGAAACCAAACCGGTTCGACTTTAATTGGATATCCTTCAAAACTTCCCGGCGGAACACCTTGTAGCATGTCTCCATGTCCGTCAGCTTCAGGTTGGTAAAAATGTTCGAAAGCAGCGTCAGCATCTTGTTGGCCACGTAGTGCCAGAAATAGTGCACCCGCTGCGGGCCGCCCAGGAACCTCGATCCATAAACCACATCCGCCAGCCCTTCCACGATCGGCTCCAGCAATTTTGGATAATCCCGCGGGTCGTACTCCAGATCTGCGTCCTGCACCAGCACAATGTCTCCCGTCACTTCCGCGAATCCCCGCCGCAGCGCCGCGCCCTTTCCCTGATTCTTCTCTTGAAAGAAAATCCGCAGGTTGCTCAACTCCACTAGGTCGTCGCCGTCAGTCGCCGGAGCCCGTTTCTCTCCCCGCTTTTGTCTCTCCGCAAAATCCTCAAGGACCGCTCGCGTGCCGTCTTTCGAGCAGTCATCAACAATTACGACCTCTTTCCTCATTTCGGCGTCTTCCACGCGGCGCAGGATCTCGCAAATCGTGTCTTTCTCGTTGTACACCGGGATCACCACGGACACTTTGGGATCAACCAGTGCGGTTGGGCTTTTACGTATGTGTTTCATGAAGCTTTAGATTGTATTCGTTACCCGGCTCCTCCGCCAACTTTCCACCCCGCTCTGTGCTACCCGCCTCCCTGTGTTTTAATAGATGTTTAGTCTTTTACGGTATGCCTACTTTCTTCATCGAACAATTCGGATGCCGCGCCACGCAGGCCGATGGCGCCGCCATCGAACGCCAACTCCGCGAACGCGGCTTCTCTCTCGTCTCGGACGCAGCCTCGGCGGACGTGGTCGTGCTCAACACCTGCACCGTTACTGCTGCCGCGGACACCCAGGCCCGCGATGCCATTCGCAAACTTCACGCCGCCAATCCTGCCACTCGCATTCTCGTTACCGGTTGCTATGCCCAGCGCGCTCCCCAAGAACTCGCCGCACTCCCCGGCGTCTCCTTCGTCGTCGGCAATTCCCATAAGCCCCAAATTCCCGCTCTCCTCCACTCTATCTCTCCCGGTGGCGCTGCCATCCCTGCGGGCAAGTTTTCTCAGTCCACTTCGCCGCGCGAATTTCCCGCCCCTATCCTCAGCGGTGACATCTCCGAACTGCAGGGCGTTCTCGTTGCCCCAGTCCTCGGCGGGGAAGGGAATCACACGCGCCCAACCCTCAAAATTCAGGACGGCTGCAACTCCTGCTGCTCCTTCTGCGTCATCCCCTTTGTCCGTGGCAAATCCCGCAGCCTTCCTCCACAAGTGGTTCTTTCCGAAATCCAGCGCCTCGCCGATTCCGGCTTCCGCGAAATCGTTCTCAGCGGCATCAATCTCGGCACGTACGGCCGCGATATCTCGCCTCGCGTTGAGTTTCTCGATCTTCTCCGCCGCATCCTCGACGAAACCCTCGTCGAACGCCTGCGCATCAGCTCCATCGAACCTCTCGACGTTACCCAGGACCTCATCGAACTCTTCGCCTCTTCCCATCGCATCGCGCCGCACTTCCACATGCCTCTTCAGTCGGCTTCGGACCGCATCCTTGCGGCCATGCATCGCTGGTACCGCGCCGAACACTATGCCCGCCGTGTTGAGCTCATCCAGGAACGCTTGCCACACGCCGCCATCGGCGCCGACGTCATCACCGGCTTTCCCGGCGAAACCGATGCCGACCACGCTGCCACGCTCTCATTCATCGAGGCTCGCCCTTTCACCTACCTTCACGTCTTTTCCTACTCCCAGCGCCCCGGCACTCGCGCGGCAGCTCTTCCTCATCAACTCCCTGGGCACGTCATCAAGCGCCGCGCCCGCGAACTTCGCGCCCTCGCTGCCCGCAAATCCGCGGAATTTCGCCAATCCCAGTTCGGCCGCACCCTCCGCGTGCTCACCCTTCGTCGCGAGCCAGAGAGCGATCCGAATCTGACTCCCGCGCTCTCGGAAAACTACCTGACCGTCCATTTGCCTCTGCCATTGCCTGCGAACGAATTTCACCAAGCAACCGTAACTCGCATAACCGGCAATGAAATTCTTGCCGTACCTCTGGAATCCCCGGCCCTCTCGCTCACGGGTGTCACTTGATCGGACTCCCATGAACTTTCTCGGCATCTCCACTCTCGGCCGCGGTTCCGCGGTAGCGCTCCTCGACGGCACTTCTGTGCTCTTCGCCATCGAGGAGGAAAAACTCAACCGTCTTCAGGACTCGCTGGACGTTCCCCGCCTGGCCCTGGAACGTGGTCTCGCCGAAACGCATCTCCAGCTTTCGGACCTCCGCGCCATCGCCATTGCCGAGCCACATGCGACCGTTCCGAACTCTTCGAAACGCGCCAAACGCCCAAAGCCCACGGCATCCGACGAACAGCTTCGCAATCTGCTTCGCGGCGGCCCGCGCCCTTCTTATTTCCATCACCACCTTTGCCATGCGGCCAGCGCCTATTACACCTCCGGCCTTGACCAGGCTCTGATCCTCTCTCTGGATCACGGCGTTTCTTCGCAATCTGGCCTCATCGCCGTGGGTGAGGCCGACGAAATCAAATCCCTGCATCCCCTCAAATTTCCCGATTCCCTCGGCTGGTTTTTCTCCCGCGTCACCGAACTCGCCGGCCTCCGCCCCCGCCGCGATGAACACAAGCTGCAGTGGCTCAGCAAAGACGGCGAACCTGAATTCCTCCCCGCCTTCCGTAAACTCTTCAACTGGCGCTCCACCGGCCTTCCCTCGCTCAATCGCCGCTATCACGCCACGGGCCCCGATAACCTCGGCATTTTCTCGCCGGTCTTTTATCGCGAACTCGGTCTTTCTCCGCGCAATCTCGTCCTTACCAAATCCGTCCGTGCCAATCTTGCACGCAGCGCGCAGGACTGCCTCGAAGAAGTCGTCCTCAAACTAGCCACGAATTTTCAGGAAACCACCGGCACGCGTTCTCTTTGCCTCGCCGGCGGTGTTTTTCAGAATGTGTTGCTGGTGCGCGCCCTCGAAAACAGCGCCGCGTTCAACCATGTTTATGTGCAGCCCGTGGCGGGCAATGCAGGCACGGCTCTAGGCGCCGCTTATCTCTCCCGCAAGAAAGTCACCGGCCGCTCGGGCCGTGGCCCGCTCGCGAGTCTCGCGCTCGGCGTCCCTGGCAATTCCCAGGAAATCAAGGCCGTCCTCGACAATTGCAAAATCACCTATCGCTATCTCTCCGGCGAAGAGCAACTTGTCGAGGAAGCTTCCGGGTTGCTGCATCGCGATAAAATCGTCGCCTGGTGCCAGGGCCGCTCCGAATTCGGTCATCGCGCCCTTGGCAATCGCAGCCTCCTTGCTTCCCCCTTCTCCGAATACGTCGTCGAAAACGTCAACCAGTTCATTAAGCACCGCGAAGAGTTTCACCCCTTCGCGTTATCCATTCCCGCCGAGCGCGCCTCCGACTTCTTTGACGCCTCCCCCAACTGCTCCACCATGTCGTCGTTGGCCACGCTGATCCGTTCCGTCGCCGGGCTGCAACGCTTTGCTTTCCACGGCAGCACCGTTCGCGTTCACACTGTGGAGCGTGCCGCCAATCCGCTCTTGTGGAAACTCCTCCACAAATTCGGCGAAACCTCGCCCGCCCCCATTCTCGTCAACACCTCGTTCAACCTTTTCGGCGAACCCCTGGTCACTGATCCGCGCGGTGCCGTCCGCAGCTTCTACTGCTCCGGCATCGACGCCCTCGCCCTCGGCCCCTTCCTCCTCATCAAATGACTATGAGAATTCCCCTGTAGCACAGCCATTCCTGGCTGTGCTCTTCTCAACCAAGCGCCACCCCGTGTGGCACAGATACTCCCGCCTGTGTTTTTCGTTACGCAGCACATCGAATGAATTTGAGGGTGCGCCACCCCTGGTTTTTAAGGGTGGGCTCTTACGATCTAAGGCCACCCCTTTCTCCTCCCTCTTCTCCGTTTCCTCTGCTCACCTCTATCTTCGTCTTACGCCTCAAAAATCACCTGCGCCATCGCTTGCTCCGCCGTATGCGTAATACTCACAGCGATGTTCTTCACGCCCATCCCATCCGCAATCTTTTTCGCCTCGCCCTTTAACGCCAGCGTTGGTCTCCCGCCCCGCTGCCGCACCACTTCCACATCCACCCACCGCACCCCCCGGCTCCATCCCGTCCCCAGCGCTTTCATCGCCGCTTCCTTCACTGCAAAGCGCCCCGCGTACCGCTCATACTTATTCTTGAACTGCTCACAATATGCCACTTCTTCCGCCGTATACACCCGCCGCAGAAACCTCTCCCCCTGTGCCTCAATCACCGCCCGAATTCGCGGCACCTCCGCCACATCAATCCCCATTCCTACAATCATTCCTCACCTGTAGCGCAGGTCGAGCGCCTTTTGCTCGCCCTGCGGCCTTTCACCCGGCAACGCAATGATTCTGGTCTCCAACATGGCAAATCTGGTAGCGCCTATATCTTGCAGGCAAGCGCTGATTTCAGTTCCATCAACCGCCCCGATTATACTGTCTGAATCATGCCTAGAAAGAATGCTCCCAAATCTCGCCGCTCCCCGCGCGACAGCAGACCCACGGCGCCTGCCAACCCTGCGATCTCGGCTCCCTGGCGCCTCCGCAAGTCCCAAGGTCTGCAAATCCTCGAGCTTGCCCCGTTCCGCAAACTCCCCTGGCTCATCCACGGCTTCAGCACCCGCCCCGGCGGCTCCAGTTCCCTCGAATCCGAAAAAGTCCTCAACCTCGGTTTCATGGATTGGGACACCCGCGAAAACGTCCTCGCCAACCGCCGCAAATTCCAATCCGCCCTCGGCGCAGCCGATCGGCACTTGGCTCCCCTCAAGCAAATACACTCTTCGCTCCTCCGAGTAATCCAGCAATCCTCTGCCGAGGTTTGCAAAGGCGATGCCTCCGCCACCAACCGCAACGGCATTCTTCTCGGTATTCAGACCGCCGATTGCGTTCCCATCCTCCTCGTTGATCCCAAAAAACGCGCCATCGCGGCCGTTCACGCCGGATGGCGCGGCACGCTCGCCCGCATCACGCAAAAAGCCGTTGGCCGCCTCCAGTTCGAATTTGGCAGCAAGCCCTCCGATCTTCTCGCTGCCATCGGCCCATCCATCGGTCCCTGCTGCTATGAAGTCGCCGCCGACTTCGTGGCCAAATTCACCTCGCAATTCGCTGACGCGCACGACTATTTCGACGAGCCCCGCTCCGGCGAAGAGCCCAACCCGCTCCAGTGGCTCAACATGATGCCTCCCGGCCACCAGCCTCCGCCGAAAAATGTCCATCTCGATCTCCGCAAAGCTAACCGATCCCAGCTCCTCGCCGCGGGCCTCCGCGCGCAAAACATCTTCACCAGCGGCCTCTGCACCGCCTGCCGCACCGATCTCCTCTTCAGCCACCGTCGCGAAGGCCCCCTCTCCGGCCGCCTCATGTCCATAATCGGCCTGCGCTGACCCCGCTGATCTTGGCAACTCCAAATCACCAATGGTCATCCTGAGCGCATCCGGTGAGGATGCCTGAAGGGTTCGGCAAACATTTTCCCGCGCCTACCCCCGAGCCCGCGCCACGCGAAAAAAGGAACGCCGATCTTCCGATCGGCTTTGCTTGCAATCTCAGGTAGTGGCCGGGCTTTAGACCGGCTCCGCTCTGTATCTACTCTCTATCCCACCACTCGCAGCGGAGACTCATTGACTTCTTTCAACGCCAACTGCCCGCAAGCCGCCATCACATCCCGCCCTCGTGAATACCGCACAAACGCCGGCACCCCTTTGTCCGTCAAAATCCGCCGGAACTCTTCAATCGCTTCCTCGGTCGACTCTTTGTAAGGCAACTCCCCTGGATTCCACGGAATCAGGTTCACCTTCACGCTCTTCAGCCGCGCCAGCAGCCGCGCCACGCGCCGCGCATCCTCCTCCGAGTCATTCACTCCGCCCAGCATCACGTACTCAAACGTCAGATGTTCCCAATTCCGCAGCGGATAATTCCGGCAAGCCTCCATCAACGTTTTCAACGGATACTTTTTATTGATCGGCATCAGCACGTCCCGCTGCTCGTCGCACGAAGCATTCAGCGAAATCGCCAGTTTCGACCGCACTTCTTCTTTTCCAAACCGCTCGATCCCCGGCACAATTCCGCTGGTTGAAAGCGTCACATGCTTCGGCGACAGTCCCACGCCTTCCGCATCCAGCAGAATCCGCAGCGCCACCATCACGTTCTCAAAATTCAGCAGCGGCTCGCCCTGCCCCATCAACACCACATTCGTACGCGCCGCCAGCTCCACGCCGCTTTCCTGCGCCGCCATCTCTTTCAGCGGCACCAGCACTTGCGCCACAATCTCGCCTGCCGTCAAATTCCGGATTAGACCCAGCTGCGCCGTCAAACAAAACTGGCAATCCACCGCGCAACCCGCCTGCGTCGAAATGCAAATCGTCTGCCGCCCCTCGCTCGGCATGAATACCGCCTCCACCGCCGCCGCCGGCCTCACCGCTCTTTTCTTCTCTGCGTCCCTCTGCGCCTCTGCGTTGGTATTTTCTTTCTCTAGCCCCAGCAAATATCGCACCGAGCCATCCGCCGATACATACCTCTGCCGCACCGTCGGCAGTGTGATCGTAGCCTCCCGCTGCAACTCTTCCCGCAGCGTCCCCGGCAGATTGCTCATGCGCTCAATGGCAAACTCCCGCTCCGCATAAAGCCATTGATAAAGCTGGTCGCCCCGGTACCCCGGTTCCCCCAGCTCCTGGCAATAAGCCCGCAACTCCTCCCGGCTTTTCCCCAGCAATTCCACTCTTAAGCCTCCTCCGATGAATCATTCTCTCATCCAATTTCCAACGCAAGCTAGCCGGCCCGGCGCTCCTCATAATGTAAACCACACAATATGAAGTACTTATCTATTAGGCCCGCCATTGGCCACTCGCCACTCGCCACTTCCTCCACCCTATGCCACAATACCCCCATGACCACCCTGGTCTCCAACGCGCGCGACATCCACCGGCACGTCCTTCAGAACGGCCTCGTCGTCATCACTGAGACCATGCAGCATGTCCGCTCCGTCTCCGTCGGCATCTGGATTCGCCACGGTTCCCGCCGCGAAACCCTCTCCGAAAACGGACTCGCCCATTTCCTTGAGCACATGGTCTTCAAAGGCACCCACCACCGCTCCGCCGAAGACATTGCCCGCGAGATGGACTCTGTCGGCGGCATGCTCGACGCCTTTACCTCCAAGGAGCAGATCTGCTTCAACGCCAAGGTTCTCGACACCAATCTGCCCATCGCCTTTGACGTCCTCTCGGATCTCGTCCTTCGTCCAAAATTTGATTCTGACGACGTCAACAAAGAGCGCCAGGTTGTCCTCGAAGAAATCAAGATGGACATGGACAACCCCGAATACCTTCTCCACGATATCTTTACTCGCGGCTTCTGGCCCGATCATTCCCTCGGCCGCCCGATCCTCGGCACGCCGGACACCGTCCGCAAATTCGAACGCGCTTCTATCTTTACCCGTTTCCAGAACTGGTTCGCGCCCGATCACCTTTTGGTCACTGCCGCCGGCAATATCACCCATCAGGAAGTTCTCGAGCTCGTTGAGGAGCAATTTGGCAATCTACCGGCCTCTCACTTCAACGCCGAAGATCCCGTGCCCACCACCGCCGCGCCCATTCACGTCGAATCCAAGCGCGACCTCGAACAGGTCCACGTCTGCATCGGTGTTCCTTCCATTCCTCTTGCCGACGAGCGGCGTTTTGCTGCCGCGGTGCTGAACAATCTTCTCGGCGGCGGCATGTCCTCCCGCCTTTTCCAGAATATCCGCGAAAAGCTCGGCCTTGCCTACGCCGTCTTCAGCGAACTCACTCCCTATTCCGACTCGGGCATCCTCAGCGTCTACGCGGGCACCGCCAAGGAAACCATCGGCCAGGTCATCGATCTCACCATCGCCGAATTCCGTTCCATGAAGGAATCCCTCGTCACCGAGGAAGAACTCCTCCGCGGCAAGAACCATCTCAAGGGCTCGCTCATGCTCTCGCTCGAGTCCACCAGTTCCCGCATGTCGAACCTCGCGCGCCAGGAACTCTACTTCGGCCGCTTCTCCTCGCTCGATGAAATCCTCGCTTCCATCGACGCCGTCACCCGCGAAGAGCTCCGCTCCCTCGCCCGCCAGTTCTTCCGGCCGGACCATATCGCTATCACGGTCCTCGGCCCTGCCAACGGTTTCAGACTCGACCGCTCCCGCCTCATCTGCTAGCACAGTAATTGTAGGCGCCGGGCTTTAGCCCGGCCCTTCTTCCTGCCAGGTCCATTTACGCCTTTAAGCAATCGCCAGAACCTTCCCCGGCACAATCTCCAACTGCGACGCATATTCAATATGCAGCACGCGTCGAGGTTCAGAACTTGTCGATTTGGAGGAAGCATGCACGGCCAATGGCCGCATGAGCAGCACCCCTCCCAACTCTACGGTGCACTCCACGGGTGGAACGCGCTCCGTCAATTTCTGAATCTCCGCGTCCGTCAGCACTCCTGCCCGATGCGTCCCCGGCAAAATTCGCAGCGGCCCGTTTTTCGAATTCGATTCGTCAAGGTGCAAGCGAACCGCCAGCACCTGTTCCAGTGCCTGCGCTGGCGCATGAGCATAGGTCACCCCGTCCTTGACCGACCACGGCCCCCATCCTTCCGCCTCGCATTTTTCCTCTAATGGTAGCGCCGTGTCCTGGTGCCACATCACCAGCCAATTCGACGACGGAGACTTGTCAAAAAGAGTCGCCCGAAAGGGAATTGCCCACTCTCCGAGGACCATCTTCACAATTCCCAGGACTTTCGGATCGTTGGCAAATCGGGAAACCTCCGGGTGAGCCATCACGTGCCGGATTCCAGCGCGGCTTCTCGGCAGTTCCGATTGCCCCAATGCTTCTCTTAGGCCCTTCGCTTCGGATTCACCAAGAACACCTTGCACGATGCCGAAGCCCTCCTCTTCGATTTTCTTTGCGAGTGGCATATTTCCTCAGGAACAGATTCTCTCAAAGATTATCCACCTTCCCGCTTTTTTGCGCATTGACGCGTCTCTTTCCCTCTGCCATCATTCGATAGTTCGCTGCATCTTGCGAAATTTGTCTCGGGGATCCTCCAATCGGCCTGCGCGTCTCCATCCTTGCTTCCGGAAGTTCGGGCAACATCACCCTGCTCGAAAGCGACACTACCCGCATCCTCGTTGACGCTGGCCTCGGCAAACGCGAAACCCTCGCCCGTCTCGCCGCCGTCGAGCGCGATGTTGACCGCCTCGATGCCGTCCTCATCACCCACGAGCACACCGATCACTGCAACGGCCTTCCCCAAGTCCTCGGCATCTGGAAATCTCCCCTCTACGTCACCGAACCCACCATGGACGCGCTCCAGCGCATCCTTCCGGACACTTTCCGCAAGCGTCTCCGTGGCGTCGAATCCATCCAGGCCGGCCAGCGCTTTTCCATCGGGGATATTGACGTCCACGCCTTCGCCATCCCTCACGACGCTGCCGACCCCATCGGCTTCACTTTCCGCACCAACGGCTCCAAAGTCGCCATCTGCACCGATCTCGGCTACATGCCCGAACTCGTCAAAGTCCATCTCCGCCAGACCGACTGCCTCATCCTCGAATCCAATCACGATCTCGACATGCTGAAAGTCGGCCCCTATCCCTGGGTCGTAAAGCAGCGGGTCCTCTCCCGCACCGGCCACCTTTCCAATCACGCTGTCAGCGAATTCCTCTCCGACCCCGAAGGCTTTGACTCCTCCGCGCGTTACCTCGTCCTCGCGCACATCTCCCAGGAAAATAACAACCCGGATCTCGCTCTCATTTCCGCCGAAGAAGCCCTCCGCCGCCGCCCCGCCGAATCCGCCTTCGTTGGCGAACTCCTCGTTGCCTCCCAGCACGTCCCTCTCAAACCCCTCCAACTGTAGCGCAGGGCGAGTCCGCGAGCCCTGCGGCCTTTCTCTTCATCTACCCATCTCCGAATTCCTCGTTTCCTTTCATCCAACTTTTGCGTGACACACCAATTCCTTTTCCCGTAAACTAACCATGTTCTTGGTAGAGGTGCGGAGGTCATCAGTACCCGCGGTCGCGTTTCGCTTCGCTAGCGATCTTCCTCGGGGAAAGGGGCCTGGCCCAGAGGCCGCTAGGCATTTAGCCTGGCCCGCCGAAATCGCGGCGGAAGCGAATCCTTCGCGGTTGGGGGGCAGTTCGAAAGACTGTCCACTGTCATCCGTTGTAACTCGCGGCTTTGTGCCGTATCTGTTTACGAGGATGAAGCGCTATCGAGAGGCGGCAGCTTCGGGCTTCCACGTCCCGCTTCCCCCCTTTCGATCTCATTTCATCCCTCATTCTGGTGAACATGGACCTTTTTGCTCTAACCCGTGCGCTGGTGGACATCGACTCCACAACGAACCACGAAAAAGCCGTGGCTGACTATCTTTTTGCGCATCTCTTGCCCCTCGCCGCGCAACACAACGGCCGCCTCGAACGCCAGACCGCCGCGCCGGAGCGCGACAATCTCTTGCTCTCCTTCGGCGATCCCGTCGTTACCCTCTCCACGCACATGGACACGGTCCCCCCTTTCTTCTCCTCTCGCGAAGACGACACCCACATCCACGGCCGCGGCTCCTGCGATGCAAAAGGCATCATCGCCGCCATGATCGTCGCGGCCGAATCCTTGCTCTCTTCCGGCGCGCGCAACTTCGCTTTGCTTTTTGTCGTCGGCGAGGAACGCAGCAGCATCGGCGCCAAAGTTGCCGCCGCCTCTCCCCGCGGCTCTAAATTTCTGATCAATGGCGAACCAACCGAAAATCATCTCGCTCTCGGCTCCAAAGGTGTTCTCCGTTACGAACTCATCGCCCGCGGCAAGCTTGCTCACTCTGCCTATCCCGAGCTTGGCCATTCCGCAATTCACGAACTCCTCGACGCCCTGCAAAAAATCCGCGCATTTCCTCTTCCCCTCGATCCGCTTCTTGGTCCATCCACTCTCAATGTCGGCACCATTTCCGGCGGCCGTGCCCCCAACGTTGTCGCCGACGAAGCTCGCTCCGAAATCATGTTTCGACTCGTCAGCGATCCCACCGGTATTCGCGCCGAAGTCGCTCGCATCGCCGCCGCTCACAACATCGAAGCGCAAGAAGTCCTGTACCACCCCGCTGTCCACCTTTCTTCCTTTCCTGGACTTCCCACAACCACCGTTGCCTTCGCCACCGACATTCCCATGTTCAATGGCACTTGGGGCAAACCCTTTCTCATTGGTCCCGGCAGTATCCACGTCGCACACACCGCCGAGGAGCGCATCCCGAAGTCCGAACTGGCCGGCGCCGTGGAAATCTACGCCCACATGGTCCGCCAACTCCTCACCACCGGAGCGGCCCCCGCATGACCCTCCCTCTCGCCATCATCGGTAACGGCAAAATGGGCCGCCTCGTCGAGCAACTCGCTCCTCAGCACGGCTTCCACATCGTCGCGCGGTTCACCAGCGCGAACATCGCCGCTCTTTCCGCCGAATCACTCGCCGGCGCCTCCACCGCCATGGAATTCACCACGCCCGCGGCAGCTCCCGAAAATCTCTGCCGACTCGCCGCTCTCGGTGTTCGCACCGTCTCCGGCACCACCGGCTGGTACGAGCATCTCCCGCAAATTCAAACCGCAATCGAGTCCACCGGTTCCGCGCTCGTCTACGGCCCGAATTTTTCGATCGGCGTGAATCTTTTCTTCCAGATTGTGGCCAACGCCGCTTCGCTTCTTTCGAAATATCCCGAATACGAAGCCTGGGGCTGGGAAATCCATCATTCGGCCAAAAAAGACGCCCCCTCTGGCACGCTCAAAAAACTTGCCGAAGAAATCCGCGCCGCGGGCTACGCCGCCCCGGTCAGCCTGGCCGCCAACCGTGCTGGCTCTCACACCGGCACCCACGAAATTGGTTTCGACTCTCGCTCCGACACCATCACCCTCCGGCACACTGCTCGCAGCCGCGACGCCTACGCTCACGGCGCCCTCAGAGCCGCCCGCTGGCTCCAGTCCCGCACCGGCATTTTCGAATTCCGCCAAATCCTTCCCCAGCTCGGAGCCAAATCCCCATGAAGCCACGTAGGCGCCCGGCTTTAGCCCGGCCAGTCTCAGGCAGGTCCCGTCTTCCAAGACGGGCCGCTCTCCGCCCCAAACTTTCGACTTTCAACCTTCAACTTCTAGCGAATGGCTATCAGCGAATAGCTGACGGCCAGCTTTAAAAGGAGCACCCTATGTTTTCAGGCACCGGCACCGCCCTCGTCACTCCATTCCTCTCCGACGGCTCGCTCGACGAACCCACTCTCCGCTCTCTCGTCCAGCGCCAACTCGACGCAGGCATCAATTTCCTCGTCCCCTGCGGCACCACCGGCGAAAGCCCCACGCTTTCTCACGCGGAACACCTCCGCGTCGTCGAAATCACTCTCGAACTGGCCAAGGGCAAAGTCCCTGTCCTCGCAGGCGCCGGCGGTTACAATACCGGCGAAGTGATCTCCCTTGCCCGTGAACTCAAGTCTCTCGGCGCCGACGGCATCCTCTCCGTCACTCCCTATTACAACAAACCCACCCAGGAAGGCCTCTATCAGCATTTCAAGGCGATCGCCTCTGCCGTCGATCTACCGATCATTCTCTACAGCGTCCAGGGCCGCACCGGCGTCAACGTCGAGCCTTCCACCGTTCTCCGCCTCTCCCGAATCGAAAACATCGTCGGCATCAAGGAAGCTTCCGGTAACATCAACCAGATGGGTGCCATCCTCCGTCAGGTTCCCGAAGATTTCCTGGTCCTCTCCGGCGACGATTCGCTCACACTTCCTCTGCTCGCCCTCGGCGGCCACGGACTCATCTCCGTCGCTTCCAACGAAATTCCCGCCGAAATGACGCGTCTCGTCCACGCCGCCCGGTCCGGTGATTTCGCCGAAGCCCGCCGCCTCCACTATCGTTATCTTCCCCTCATGGACATCAACTTCATCGAATCCAATCCCATCCCTGTCAAAGCCGCCATGGCCGAAATGGGCCTTCTCCAGCCTTCCTGGCGCTTGCCTCTCGTTCCTCCCAGACCTGAAAATCGTGAGCGCATTCGCGCCATTCTCGAGTCTCTTAATCTCGTTGAGCGAGCCCATGCCGCAATCTCCCATTGAAGCTCTGCAAGTTCAGATGGAAGCTCTGTTCGATTCTCCGCCGGCTGATTACCGTCCGGAGCATCACATGCTCTTCAATCTTTTTAAGGAGCACCTGAACCGGGGCGCCATCCGTGCCGCCGAACCCGATCCTGCTTCTCCCACCGGTTGGCGCGTCAATGCCTGGGTCAAAAAGGGAATTCTCGTCGGCTTCCGCATGGGCTCGATTGAGGACATGTCTCTCGATGATCACAAGCTGCTTTTTTTCGACAAGTCCACCTATCCGGTTCGCCCCTTCACGGCCAACGACGGCGTCCGCATCGTCCCCGGTGGCTCCAGCATCCGTGACGCCTCCTACCTCGCCCGTGGCGTGATCTGCATGCCGCCGATGTTTGTCAACGCAGGTGCCTATATCGGCGAAAACACGATGATTGACTCTCACGCTCTGGTGGGCTCCTGCGCGCAAGTCGGCCGCAACTGCCACATCTCCGCCGCTTCGCAAATTGGCGGCGTCCTCGAACCTGTTGGCGCTCTACCCGTCATCATTGAAGACGACGTCCTGGTCGGCGGAAACTCCGGCATCTACGAAGGCACTATCGTTAAGCGCCGCGCCGTCCTTGGCACTGGCGCCATCCTCAACCGTTCTATCCCGGTCTACGATTTGGTCCGCGATCAGGTTTACTCGGCCACCGGCGATCTTCCTCTGATCATTCCCGAAGATGCTGTCGTCATTCCCGGCTCTCGCGCCGTCTCGCATCCCGTCGGCAAAAAATGGGGACTCTCCCTCTCCTGCGCCGTCATCGTCAAATACCGAGACGCCAAAACCTCCTCTCGCATTCAGCTTGAGGACTTCCTCCGCTAGCCTTGGAGTGCGGGAGCCATACTCCCGCTTTTGAGATGTGTCTCCGTAACCCAAACAAATTTCGCACCGCACTCGCCGCCTCAAGCGGGCCACTCTTCGCCTTTCTTCCTGCCGCTATAGACTCCTCGCCAATATCATTCTCCCGACTCTCAATTTTCCTTCTCCGCGCAATAAATTCTTTTCCTGTTCGCCCGGTCCTCTTCCTCTTGACTTTGTGCGACTTCCCGCCAAAAATCTCTCCAACGGGTGCTGTCTGGTTCAGAACGGGATACGGCTCTTCACGCCGTACTGACGGGAAGTGGCTGTTTTACATTGGCCTGTCTTCTTCCGCTATCGTTTTCCTTTCTTCTGCACCCGTACAGCTTTTCCCCGCCAAAGGAGCGCATCATGAAGTCCCTTCGCTTTCTTGCGAAAGTTGCTTTTTTCTTTTCTCTAGCGCTGCTCTTGATCCCGAATTCATTCGCGCAAACCGGCACCACCTCGCTTCGCGGCACCGTGACGGACAAGTCACACGCCGTCGTTGCCGGTGCGAAAGTCACTCTCGTGAACACCGCCCAAAATTTTTCCCGCGAAATGGCCACTCCCGCTTCGGGCGAATTTGAATTTCTTGCTTTGCCTCCGGGCACCTATGTACTCACCATCGAGAAAGAGGGTTTTGCGAAGTTTGAAAAAAATGATCTCCAGCTTCTCGTCAACGTTCCTGGTTCCCTCAACGTAACTCTGCAGGTTGGCTCCACCATTCAGCAGGTGGAAGTCTCGGCGCAAACCCAAACGATCAACACCACGGACGCTTCGCTCGGTGTCGCCTTCAACGAAAACCAGGTCAAGCAGCTCCCCCTCGAAAGCCGCAACGTTCCCGATCTCCTCACCTTGCAAACGGGCGTGGTCTACACGGGGGATCGTCCTGACATCGACAAGGACGTGGATACCCGCAGCGGCTCCGTTAACGGCTCACACAGCGACCAGAGCAACGTCACCGTCGACGGTATTCCCGCCAATCCGAAAGGCGGCTACGCGTTCACTGCCGTTCTCCCCGTAACGCTCGATTCCGTCCAGGAGTTCCGCGTCACCACCAGCAACTACGGTGCCGATGAAGGCGTCTCCTCTGGCGCGCAAGTCGCCCTCGTTACCAAGAGCGGCACCAACGAGATTCATGGCTCCGTCTACGAGTACAACCGCAACTCCTATTTCAGCGCTAACGACTACTTCATCAAGGCCGCTCAACTCGCCAGTGGCGATCCCAACAAGCCTCAAAAACTCAATCGCAATATCTTCGGCGCTTCCCTGGGTGGCCCGATCAAGAAGGATCGCCTCTTCTTTTTTCTCAACTTCGAAGGCTATCGCGACGCGGAAGCTATCAGCGTCGTCCGCACCGTACCCACCGCCGCACTCCGTGACGGCGTTGTCCAGTACCTCTGCCCGCTCCTGCCAAACGGTAACCCCGATACCACCACCTGCCCGGGTAACACTGTCGCAGGCATTTCACATGCAAATTACACCGCGCCAGCCGGGTATTTTGCCCTTGGTCCAGCGGACCTGACGAAAATGGACCAGACCCTTGGTCCGTCGGGCACCCCGCTTGGTTACAATCCAGTCGTCGTCAAATACATGAGCGACACTTTCGGTAAATTTCTTCCCAACGACACGACCACCGGCGACCTCGTGAACACGGCCGGCTATCGCTTTGCCGCTCCCACCAACACCAAGAAAAACTGGTACATCGCCAAGCTCGACTACAACATCACCCGCGACGCCAAGCATCGCCTCTCCGTTAGTGGCGCTCTCGCCAATGAAAATTCAGATGCTTCCACGGCGCAAGCTCCGTTCCTGCCAGGAAGCCCCGCGGAGAAGACCATCGTTGACTTTAACAAGGGAATTATCGCCGGCTACTCCGCCGTCATCTCCTCTGCCCTCGTCAACAATTTCCGCTACGGCTTTATCCGCGAGAGCGTTGGCACCATCGGTGATTCCAATCAGCCCTGGAACTATCTCTCCGCATTCAATCAGGGAGTCACCTACTCCTCGGCTTTCCAGCGCCCCACACACAATCTTACCGACGACCTTTCCTGGATTCATGGTAGGCACACCTGGCAATTCGGTTTTCAATTTTCCTTCATGCGTAATCCGGAAACCAACTCCAACAGTTCCTACGACGGCGGCTATGCCAACCAGGACTGGTTTTTGAATTCCGGTCTTTCCACTACCACCGCTTCTCCTCTGAATCCTGGTAACTACTCTCAATATCCCGCTGTCGACTCCAGTTTCCAGGGCAACTACGACTCCTCGGTCACTTCGCTGCTCGGCATGATCACCCTCGGCAGCGCGGTCTACAACTATCAGCGCAACGGACAGTCGCTCCCCTCGGGTACTCCCGTCTCTCGCCACTTCGCGGAAGATTCCTATGAAATGTATGCCCAGGATATCTGGAAGGTGAAGTCTAGCCTTACCCTTACACTCGGCCTGCGTTATTCGCTTTTTTCGCCTCCTTGGGAAACCAACGGCCTCCAGGTCACTCCCACGACGAGTTTGGGCGATTGGTTCAATCAGCGCGGCATCGGCATGGCCCAGGGACTTCCCACCAACCGCTTGGCTCCCATTACCTACGATTGGTCGGGCCCCGCCAACGGCAAGCCCGGCTTTTACAACTGGGATTATCACAACTTCGGACCGCGCGTAGCTTTCGCCTGGTCTCCGGAGTCCACCTCAGGACTCCTCGGTGCGCTCTTCGGAGGGCCGGGGAAAACCAGTATTCGTGGAGGCTTCGGCATGGTCTACGACCGCGTCGGCGAAAGCCTCGTGGACACCTTCGATCAGAATGGCGCCTTCGGTCTCTCTAGCATTTTGAACAATCCGTCCAACGTTGAAACCTCTCTGACCGCTCCGCGCCTCACGGATATGAATATCGTTCCCGCTACGGACTACGTGGGGGTGCCGATACTCGAACCCGACAATGGTTCGACCTTTCCTAAGACCTATCCGCTCGGCAACGGCGCCATCACCTGGGGCATCGACGACAAGCTCAAGACTCCCTACTCCTACACCATTGACTTTGCTGTCAGCCGCGAGCTTCCTTCCGGCTTCTCTTTGGATGTCGCCTATGTCGGCCGCTTCTCTCACAGGCTCCTTGCCCAGAGCGACTTGGCCCTCCCCCTCGACATTTACGACAAGAAAGCCGGCATCGACTACTTCAACGCCGAAATCGCTCTCGCCAAAGCCTTCCGCCCCGCTCTGAAAGCCGGACAAAACGACGCCACTCTCCACTTCAATCCCAATTCGCTGCCCGCC
>Ga0335070_10000374_pt1 | contig 51437 bp, 38 predicted proteins | sample Lox_Sample_13_FD_206722 | JGI IMG/M metagenome (GOLD analysis project Ga0335070, IMG submission 206722) | Soil microbial communities from Loxahatchee National Wildlife Refuge, Florida, United States - Lox_Sample_1.3 | ecosystem: Environmental > Terrestrial > Soil > Wetlands | place: USA...
AATGGCGACGACAACATGTCGCAAATGCACTTTGCCCGCAAAGGCCTGCTGACCGAAGAGATGCTCTTCGTCGCCGAGCGCGAAAAAATTGCGCCCGAACTCATCCGCGACGAGGTAGCCGCCGGACGCATGATCATCCCGGCCAACGTCAACCATGCCGAGTTGGAGCCGATGGCCATCGGCATCGCATCCCGCTGCAAGATCAACGCCAACATCGGCAACTCGGCGATCACCAGCAACGTTGACGAAGAGCTACAGAAGTTGCACACCTCGGTGCACTACGGCGCCGACACGGTCATGGACCTCTCCACCGGCGGTGGCATCCACGAAATCCGCGAAGCTATCCTGCGTCACTCGCCCGTGCCCATCGGCACGGTGCCGATTTACGAGGCGGTCTCGCGCGTCAAGCGCATCGAAGACCTCACTATCGACGTGATGCTCGAAGTCATCGAAGAGCAGGCCGAGCAGGGCGTGGACTACATGACCATCCACGCTGGCGTGCTCATCGAGTACCTGCCGCTCATTACCAAGCGCATCACCGGCATCGTGAGCCGCGGCGGAGCGATCCTGGCGCAGTGGATGGCGCACCACCACAAGCAGAGCTTCCTCTACGAGCGCTTCGACGACATCACCAAGATTCTCGCCAAGCATGACGTGAGCTACTCGCTGGGCGACGGCCTCCGCCCCGGCTGCATCGCGGACGCCAGCGACGAAGCACAATTCGCCGAGCTGAAGACGCTGGGCGAGCTGACCAAGAAAGCCTGGGAGCGCGACGTGCAGGTGATGATCGAAGGCCCCGGTCACGTGCCGCTCGACAAGATCAAAGAACAGGTGGACAAGGAAGTTGAGATGTGCCACGGCGCCCCGTTTTACACGCTGGGGCCGCTGGTCATCGACATCGCTCCCGGCTACGACCACATCACCTCAGCCATCGGCGCGGCCCTCATCGGCTGGCATGGCGCGTCCATGCTCTGCTATGTCACGCCCAAGGAGCACCTTGGCCTGCCCAACGACAAGGACGTGAAGGACGGCATCATCGCCTACAAGATCGCTGCGCACGCCGCCGATGTCGCCCGCCACCGTCCGGGCGCGCAGGATCGCGACGACGCCATCAGCTACGCCCGCTACACCTTCGATTGGGACAAGCAGTTCGAGCTCTCACTCGATCCCGAAACCGCCCGCAGCATGCACGACGAAACCCTGCCCGACGCGTACTACAAAGAGGCGGCTTTTTGCTCCATGTGCGGCCCGAAATTCTGCTCCATGAATTACTCGGCCAAAGTGGACGAGTACAACAAGCAGGTCCACGGCGTGGAGAAGAAGGACTACTCGGAGCTGGTGAATAAGCTCGTAGCGATTAAGTAACTGCTGTAACCAACTCCTGCGCTTAACAGTACATCTCGGAATGTGCGAGCAACATTCGCCTAGTGGGACGAGGACTGCAGGCGTGTCAGGTCTGCCTGATACTCCGGTTCGGTATACTTCCGGCCGCTCGCGTAAGTAAGTTTTGAGTCAAAACGAAAGTTCTTTTCCAGATAATCGCGCAATTGCGGACTGACCTGAGATGCTTCCCACCACGCACTCCAAGCAAAATTGGGTCCCCCATTAAACTTGGTGATACCACTTAGGTTTGCTCCTCGAAGATTCAGACTTCCGAAGTTGCCATCAGTCAAATCAGCTCCGCTCAGATCTGCTCCTTGCAAGTCTGTACTCCAAAGCGCTGCAGAGTGAAAATCGAGAACTTGTGCGGGCGGTCTCGGAGCTTTTAGCAAAAGTGCAAGGCCATTGGAAATGAAGACCAGTTCCGAATTCAAAGATTCATACTGCGCCTTCTCCGATGGATTCAGCTTCTCGAAGCGCGTTAATAGCGGCCTGATCTTCTGATAGAGCTGGCGATCAATTTCGAGAATCTGCGGCAGGTTCTCCCAGGAGACAGGCTCAAACACCGACCCGAATAGGCTCTGGAACGCTTCAGGGTCTGTGGTCTTGATTGATAACAGTCCTAGTGCGGTCCTGCGAGCCTCTTCCGAATAACGAGGTGATTGGGAGAATCGCTTCAATAGGACAGCGGCTGGGGATACCTTCTCCGAACCGGACAGTAACTTGAGGGCATCGGCCCAGCTGGCATCTTCAGCAGCGTCGGCTTGTTGCTTGGCTTGCAGAGCAGCCGCTTCGCGCTGCTGCTGTGCTTCGGCTTCCTTGTCGCGCTCGCTGCGGGAGAACTGATAGCTTTGCAGCACAAGAGTACCTGCCAAAACGAAGGTTGTGAAAACTGGCGCGAGCAGTGCTATGAACTCCTTAAGATCCTTGGTCTTCTTGTGAGCGATCGAATCTTGCACATCGCTCTCTGTTTTCCTTACCTGCGCCTGCTGGTTCTCAATCTCAGACGCCAGCTTCAACAGCTGTGCAGCCTTGGTCACCGCTTCTACGTCTTCTGAGTGTGTCAACGCCGAAGCGGCAGCTTCTTTGACACGTTGAACGTCGTCATCCATGCCACACCTCATTACGAACGCGAGCCCGGCTGTGTTCGGTTCTCAGTGGTGCGCTCGCTGACATTTGTGGGACGATTTTACAACGCAGGGAATAGCCTCTGAGTCTCTGCTCGCGGGCAATCAATTTGTCCTTTGGTACACTCAACTTCGTGACCCGAATCCGCCGCAACGCCTGGATGCTGGCCGCCGCATCCGGCGTGCTGCAGGTCCTCAGCTTCCCCGATCCTTCCATCTACATCCTGAGTTGGCTCGCGCTCGCGCCCCTCATCTACGCCATCCTCCAATGCCGCAACCAGGACGCCCTTCTCACCATGGTCGAAGACGGCAAATGGTTCGCGCCCGCAAGCGCATGGCAAGGCTTTCTCCTCGGCTATCTCAGCGGAGTCATCTGGTATCTCGGCAGTTGCTACTGGGTCTTCCACGTCATGCACGTCTATGGCAACCTGGGAACGTTTACCTCCGTCCTATTGTTGCTGGCGTTCTCGCTCTACCTCGGCCTTTATCACGGACTCTTCGGCTTGCTCATTGCCCTCATCGCCCGCCGTCGTAATGGCTACAGCCTGCGCGCGCTGGTCTTCGCGCCGTTCGCGTGGGTCGCGGTCGAACTTGCCCGCACGTACATCACCGGATTCCCCTGGGACCTGCTGGGCACGACGCAGATCGATAACATTCCGCTCTCACGCCTTGCCACCGTGACCGGTGTGTACGGCCTCTCCTTCGAGATCGCTCTGGTGAATACGGCGGTGGCTGCAGCGTTCCTCGTGCCTCGTGCGCGCCGCACGGTACTGCTCACAGCGTCAATCGCAGCCGCCCTGATTCTGCACGCGGGAAAACTCATCAAGCCCACCACGCAGTTCGGCGATCGGGGAGTCACCCTGGTTCAGTCCAACGTCCCCATCCTCGACTCCGACGCCTGGAGCCTCGAATACCTGGAGCAAACGCTGACCGATCTCCGCGCGCTCAGCCTCCGCCCGCCGCAGGCGCCACCCGACTCGTCCGCGCTCATCATCTGGCCCGAGTCGCCCGCGCCGTTCTTCGCCACCGACCTGCATCTACGCGGCACGCTCGGCGAAGTCGCGCGCTCCACCGATTCCTTCATCGTTGCCGGTACCATGGGTATCGAGCACGCTGGAGATCCTACCCGCGAACCCGACATCTACAATTCCGCCTCGCTCATCGCTCCCAACGGCGCCTGGGTCGCACGTTACGACAAGATCCACCTGGTCCCGTTCGGCGAATACATTCCATTTGAGAAGCTCATCTCCTTTGCCAAGCCGCTGACGCGCGAGATCGGCACCTTCGCCCGCGGTACCCAGCGCACTCCGCTCGACGAAGATGACACCCGGCTCGGAACCTTTATCTGTTACGAGTCGGTGTTCCCCAACGAAGTGCGCCAATTCGCCCTGAACGGAGGCACGGTCTTCGTCAACATCTCCAACGACGGATGGTTCGGCCCCACCGGCGCGCCCCGGCAGCACCTCAATATGGCGCGCATGCGCGCGGTCGAAAACGATCGCTGGTTGTTGCGCGACACCAACAGCGGCATCACCGCGGTGATCGATTCCTATGGCCGCATCGTCGCCGAAGCTCCGCGCAATCAGCGCACCTCGTTGCAAGCATCGTATTCCTTGGTGCTCGGCACCACGTTCTACACTCGCCACGGCGACTGGTTCCCAATTGTTTGTGCGATAATCACCTTGGCCGGTGTGGCGTTGCGCCTCCGCAAACCTGCGGAAATGACGCAGCCCGCGCCGGTCTAGGTTCGTTTTTTTAAAGGGTGGAAGCGCTGGCCTTCAGGCCGGCGGCAGAGAACTCATAACTACCGAGGGCCTCGGCCCTGAATTTGCCTGGAAGGATCTTCTGCACCCATGGTCGAAGAACTCGAACAACAATATTCTCCACTCCGTCAAAAGGTCCACGACCTTCAGGAGTATCTTTGACGCGCCCAAGCTGCGCGAAAAACTGAGCGACATCGAAAGGCGGACCGCCGATCCCACGCTCTGGTCGAATCCTGAAAAATCGCAGCAAGTGATGCGCGAGAAAAAGCGCCTGGAAACCGCGCTTGCCACCGCAGCCGGCCTCGCTCGCCGCGCCACCGACATCGACGCCTACTTCGAGCTGGCGCACGAAGGTGAAAACGTCTCCGCCGACTTGCGCCGCGAGATCGACGAACTAAAAGCGCTGGTGGAAAAGCTCGAAATCGAGACCCTGCTCTCCGGCCCCAATGACGATCGCAACGCCATCGTCACCATCCATCCCGGCGCGGGTGGTATCGAGTCGCAGGACTGGGCCGAAATGCTCATGCGCATGTACCTGCGCTGGGCCGAGCGCGAAGGCTTTTCGACGCAGATGTACGAGTACCAGCCCGGCGAAGAGGCGGGCATCAAGTCGGCGACCTTCGGCGTCAACGGCGAGCACGCCTACGGCCTGCTCACCAGTGAGATCGGTGTGCACCGCCTCGTGCGCATCTCGCCTTTCGACCAGGCCAAGCGCCGCCATACGTCCTTCGCCAGTGTTTATGTCTCGCCGGAGATTGACGAAAGCATTCAGATCGACATCAAGCCCGAAGACATCCGTATCGACACTTATCGCTCCGGTGGCAAGGGTGGCCAGCACGTCAATACTACCGACTCCGCGGTGCGCATCACGCACATCCCGACCGGCATCGTCGTCGCCTGCCAGAACGAACGCTCGCAGCACAAAAACAAAGACAAGGCGATGAGCATTCTGCGCTCCCGGCTCTACGAGTACGAGCTGGAGAAGAAGAAGGAGGAGACCAAGCACATCGAAGATTCCAAGCTCGACATCGATTTCGGTTCGCAAATCCGCTCTTACGTCCTGCAGCCGTATCGCATGGTCAAGGATCTGCGCACCCGCGAGGAAATCGGCGACGTCGATCGCGTCCTCGACGGCGACCTCGATCAGCTCATCCGCGCCTACCTGCTGGCCCGCAGAAACGAACAGCGAAGCTAACAAGCATGGGGTTGCGGACGCAATGACCGAAGAAGTTCTGCATCGGCAAGAGAGGATTTTGGTTCGCCGGCAGATTCTCGATCCGGGAGATGCCACGCCTTGGCATCAGGATGTGTGTCAGCGAGTCTCGGTGGTTCTGCGTGGCGCCGAGTTAGACATTGAGTTTCGCGACGGTTCGCCGTCCCAGCGAGTTGAGGTCTCTGCAGGCCAGGTCGATTGGGAGATGCCGTCAGACCGGCTCCACCGTGCCGTCAATGTCGGAGCGGTACCTTACGAAGAGGTAACGGTTTTCTTTCTTGATCACCCTAAGGCGATTCCACAGCCGGAAGCAGTGTGATCGACCTCACAGTTGATCGAATCGTTTAAGATTGGCCCCATGGACAACTGCCTCTTCTGCAAAATTATTGCCGGAAAAGTTTCGGCGACGAAAGTTTACGAAGATGAAAAAGTGTTCGTCTTCGAGGACATCAATCCAAAAGCCCCGACGCACGTGCTCATCGTTCCCAAGCGCCATATTGTGGGATTGAAAGAAGCTGCCCCGGAAGACGCCGAGATCATCGGCTACTGCCAGCTCATCGCCGCTAAAATCGGTCGCGAACGCGGCATTGAGGACGGCTACCGCACCGTATTCAACGTGGGCCCCAAGTCTGGACAGTCGGTCTTTCACCTGCATTTGCACCTGCTCGGCGGCCGTGACCTGAAATGGCCACCGGGCTAAGGAAGATGCCAGTAGCCAGCTGTCAGTTGGCAGCGGACCAAAGTGCCGCGCGGCGACGCCGGATCTGGCTCCACTAAAACGAAGGGCCAGTCTGTCGACCGGCCCCCATTGAATTCTCCGTCTTCTCCGTGCCTCTGTGGTAGGTCATTACCCCGCAATTGCGATCGGCTGCTGGGTCTTCGCGTCCCACGGAATCGAGAACTGCCGCTCGATCTTCTCGCGGTAGCACGGACCCGAATTGTAGGTGCAGAACGGATACAGCTTCCCATCTGGCGTGGCGTAGTGAATCACGCAGCGCTTCACCCGCTCGATGTCGTAGTTGTAGGCATCCTGGAAGTGCATCCCCGCCACCAGCAGCGTGCGATAGGTGAAGGTCCCATCCATTCCGTCGCGGCCCAGCTTCTTGTCAGTCAGTCCCTGCAAAGTCTGCAGGAACTTCTTAAACGTAAGCCCACGCGGTGCCCGCTCTTCGTGGAAGTGCCGTTGCATCAGGTTCCACACCTTCAGGCCGGAGTACAGCTTGAACTGAAGCTTGGTGGTCTTGCGCGACAGCTCCTCCATGTCCTGCAGCATGCCCGGTACATCCACAAACTGCGTAATCGGCACTGCCTGTTTGGTCTCCTGGTCCACGAAGAAATACGTACCCAGCGAGCAGTGGGGATGTGCCGAGATGGTCGGCACGCCTGTGCCGCGAATCGCAGCCGTTAGCTTGGAGAACGGCGTGACGCAGGCCAGCGGGAACCAGTCCTCGTGCAGCTTGGTGATGCCGGTCTGCTCGCCCACGCAACGCGCCAGATCGGCCAGCGTGAACCGTTTCGCCAGCAGCTCGTGCTTGGCAATGCGCCCCGTGAAAGCGACCGGCTGGAAGCTGATGCCCGAAACCGTGTCGATGTTCTTGATGGCCACGCGCACAATGTCGCCAATTTGGTGGTCGTTGAGCCCTTTAACGATCGTGGGCACGAAGACGATCTTCATGCCCGTTGAGCGGCAGTTCTCGATGACCTTCATCTTGGTTTCTAGCAGTGCTTTCCCGCGTGTACGTAAATAAACGTCATCGGTCACGCCGTCGAATTGCAGATAGAGCGTATTCAGCCCCGCGGCCTTTGCCTTCTGCGCGAACTCCAGATCAGCCAACTCGATTCCGTTCGTCGCCGCCTGCACGTGCGTGAACCCCATATCGCGCGCCATGCTCAGTATCTCGAAGAACTGCGGGTGGATTGTCGGCTCGCCACCCGAGAACTGGACCACACGTCCGTCCACCGGGCGCTCATTGCGCAGCGTCTCCAGCATCAGACGTACTTGCTCCATGTTCGGCTCATACAAGTAACCCGCGACATTGGCATTGGCAAAACAAACTGGACAAGTGAGGTTGCAACGATTCGTCAGGTCCACATTGGCCAGCGCGGTGTGTGAGGTGTGCATGCTGCACAATCCGCAATCATCTGGACAAGTCGCTGCGCCCTCAACCTGCGGATTGGAAAGTCCGGGATTGTCGCCGAAGTTCCACTCCTCCATCTTCAGGTACAACTCGACGTCACTGAATACGATGTCGCGAAATTCGCCATGCTCCGGGCACGACTTCTGCATCACAACCTTCCCATCCTGTTCGACCACCATCGCCGGAATCACCTTGGTGCATTCCGGGCATAGCGACTCCGTGGACTTCGGTAGTCCGCGATGCAACGGCTTGATGGGCGTGCCGGCGTAGGTAACTTCCGGCTGCAGGATACGCAGGCTCGCGCGCTTGCGCAGCATTGGCGACGGCAGCACGACTTCAGGCGACAGCGTCTGTGTGCTCACTCTTTCACCTCGCAATTTGGGTGCAGGGCGGTGTAGGAAACACGAATTCCGCGCAGGCCGACTCGCTCTGCCTCACGCCCTAATTCTCCCGCCGCGCGCCCATTGCATGCAGTGTCGTGCCGCACGCCAGAGAGTGAAGCACCGCCGCAGCGACTTGCAATCCGCAGCATCCAACGCCTGCAATCCGGCAGCGAATGGAGCAGCGATTTCGGGCGCCGTTTCCGCCGCCTCGACCATTGGACACTGTGTCAGCCACGAACGCGGCGTACAATCGCGGCGTTCATCGTAGCGGCACTGGACATCAGTCAGGAGCTCCCATGGGAAAGGGATCGAAGAAAAAGAAGAAGCAAGCGCACCAGAACCCAGGCGGAGTAGCAATCGACACGGAAAAGAAGGACACCGGGAGCCGGAGAAGCTCAAGAACAGAGATTACGAATGTGAGCTGTTCAAGTTACAAACCGAACTGGTGAATCTCCAGGAGTGGGTCAAGGCGACTGGCGAGCGCATTGTCGTCATCTTCGAGGGGCGCGACGCAGCAGGCAAGGGAGGCATCATCAAGCGCATTGCCGAGCGCACCAGCCCGCGCGTCTTTCGTGTCGTACGCCGACCGAACGCCAGCGATCGCAGATTTACATGCAGCGCTACATCGAACAACTGCCTTCGGGTGGGGAAGTCGTTATCTTCGACCGCAGTTGGTACAACCGCGCCGGAGTGGAGCACGTGATGGGCTTCTATACCAGGGAGCAATACACCAGGTTCCTGAAGGGCCGTCCTGCCGTGGAAACCTCGCTCGTCAACGACGGCATCATCCTGCTGAAGTACTGGCTGGAAGTGAGCGAGAACGAGCGGCACAAGCGCTTCCAGTTGCGCATCAAAGACCCGTCGAAGCGCTGGAAGCTGAGCCCCATGGACCTGGAGTCGCACCGCCGCTGGTACGACTACTCGCGGGCGCGCGACGCCATGCTGGCGGCAACCGACATTCCCAAGCGCCGTGGTACATCGTTCCCTCGGACGACAAGAAGCGTGCGCGACTGAACTGCATCGCCGATATTCTCAGCCGCAATCCGCACGAGGAGATCCCGTACAAGCCGCCGAAGCTTCCGCCGCGCCAGAAGCAGAATGGATCCGTGGAGCCGAGGCTGCAGCACCAGCACGTGGCACAGCGCTATTGAGCGCAGCGCGCCATTGAATCCGTTCCCGACATGAGCGGTGGCTTGTATAGGGTGCGCAGTCCCCTAGCAGCCAAGAATGTCCGGATTCACCGGCGGCAGGTGCATAAGTCACTGACAATGGGGCGGAATTGGGCCAAAGTAGTGAGCTAGAGGGGTGCATGGTGCCCTCTATTGTCAAACAGCGGGTGCATTTCGGGCCGTTTGAGCTGGACGCTCACGCCGGAGAGCTATACAAGCACGGCCTCAAGTTGAAGCTGCAGGGGCATCCTGTCCAAATTCTCGCCGTGCTGGTGGAGCGGCCGGGCGAGCTCATCACACGCGAAGAGATTCAGCAGAGGCTGTGGCCCAGCGAGAGTGAGACCTTCGTCGATTTCGAGCACGGGCTGAATACGGCGGTGCGCAAGCTGCGCCAGGCGCTGGGCGATGAGGCGGAGACGCCGCCGTACATTGAGACACTGCCGCGGCGGGGGTATCGATTTGTGGGGGCGATCATCGCAGAAGAAGTAGATGAGGCGCCAGCAGCGGAATTACCCGTCCCGACCGCCGACTCAGTGAAAGCCGAGGCCGCGCCGAAGGTTGTGGAGTCGGCTATCAGCGCCGAGGCCGCGCCATCGACATTGCTGAAAGAAGTTCATCGCAAGCGGCTGTGGCTGCGTGCCGTGCTGGCGGTGGTGCTGGTTTTAGCGCTGATCGCGGGCGGAGTTGGATTGCTGCGTTTTGCCCGCCGAGCGCCGGGCGGTCTTACCGTAACGGCAACGAGACAACTCACCTACTTGGGGGGTGTGGGCGCGAACAGCCGGATACTCACCGACCGGCGACGCATTTATTTCACAACGGGCAACGAGAATCCTCTGCAGTACGTTTCGGTGAATGGTGGCGAGCCGAGTTCGATACCCATTCCTCTCTCCCGTTGGGCACAGACGTTGCACATCTCTCGCGACGGAGCGTACCTGCTGGTCAACGAGTTGTATGGCCCCAGAGGCGGCATCCAGTCCCCAATTTGGATTGTGGACGTGAATGGCGGAGCAGCCCGCAGAGTGGGCGATGTAGACGCGCGAGATGCGGCCTTCGCGCCGGACGGAAAGACCATTGTTGTCGCTAAAGGTCGGGAGCTCTACTTGACCGATTTGCAGGGCGCGAGACCGGTCAAGCTAACGGAAGCGCCAGGCTACATCTTCTCGCCGCGCTGGTCGCCAGACGGCCAGCGTTTGCGCTTCACCGTGTGGGATGGAGTCACGAACACCGCGAACCTCTGGGAACTGAGCCGCGGCTGCGTTCTTCGTCAGTTGTTCCCGGGATGGAAGAAGGCATATTGGGTCTGCTGCGGAGAATGGACCGCGGACGGACAGTATTACCTGTTTAGGGGCGCCGGGCAACCTGGTGGGTGAACGACGGTTCGGCAGTAGGCAATTCCGAGCCCACGCTGTTGACGACGATTGGCGCCGGAGTCACCTCGACCGCCGCGGACCCAGCGAGTAACACGGTTTACGTCAGCGTTGCGCAGGGTAGCGTCGACGTTTTCCAGTGGGACCTCAATTCTGGTCACACTCCGTCGATTCTGCATCCCGAGCTAAAGACGAGTGCGGTGGAGTTCTCGCGCGATGGACAGTGGATTGCCTACAGCCACAAAGCTCCCTCAGGGTGGGAACTCTGGCGAGCCCGCGCCGATGGGACGGAGAAGCTCCAATTAACGGTAACTTTTGGATGGATGTTCGTTTTGCGATGTTCGCCGGACAACAGCAAGATCGCGATTGTGGCACGGAAACCCGGAGGTCCATGGAAGGTTTATTGGGTATCGGCGGAGGGCGGCGCCTTGCATGAGATACCCGCTCCAATCGCCGTGCAGGCCGACCCTGCTTGGTCTTCAGACAGCCAGTCGATCCTATCTGGCTCGCCGCCGGAACTTCTTGGAGGCGGTGCCCCGGAAGTTGTTCGGCACATTTATCGGTACGATCTGCGCACGGACAAGACCACGGAGGTACCGGGATCGGAAGGGCTGTTCAGCCCGCGTTCCGCGCCGGACGGCAGGCACATTGCTGCGATGACGGCGGACCTGCAGGGCATGTCGGTGCTGGACACGACGACTTCGAAGTGGCGACCGCTCACGCGTCAGCGATCCACGAATTACCCGACCTGGTCGCCCGATAGCAAGTGGGTGTACTTCAACGACCTGGGCGACACAGGCCTGTGGAGAGTTCGCGTCTCCGACGGTCAAGTGGAAGCACTCGGTCGCATTCCTCGCCCCCCGGGTTACAACATGTGTGAGCTGTGGTCGTTCGCTCCGGATGGAACAGCGTTGCTGACATGTTGGGACTCGCGGGTGGACATTTTCGCCCTGGATTACAAAGAGCAGAAATGAGGGAAGGCCGAAGGGGGCGTGGCTTCGCATCTCCGCAAGGCCCGTCTAGACCGGTTTAGTTCTTGGTGTAATTTCTGGGGAGTTTTTGTGTCGTCGGCTAAAGAGGCTGCTGAAAAAGTCGAAAATGCAGATTCCTCGCGGGCTTAAGCCCGCTCGGAATGACAAGAATAATCGACTTAGACGCCGGCCTAAAGGCCGGCTCTACCAAAAATTGCTTTTTTCAGCAGCCTGTAAAGCCGACTCTGGTAATTAATTGCCTATGTGACGCGCGTCCCACGGCCCGCTCTACCCGGTTGCAGTAAGAACTAAGCCGGTCTAGGCAGCTTCGACCGTGAGTTTTAGTCCCATCGCCTTGGCTACGGCAGCAAGGGTTGAGAGCCGAGGGTTGCCGTTGGGCGACAGCGCGCGGTAAAGACTCTCCCGTTCCACGCCGGCCGCCTTGGCCACTTTCGCGATGCCTCCGCGAGCCTCAGCGACGCGCCGCAGTGCGATGAGCAGCACGCGGGGTTCGTCGGCGTCATCCAATGCGGCGCGAAGGTACTCAGCCGCGAAATCCGGGTCTTCACGAAGCTGGCGTACCAGCGCTTCGTCGTGCGAGATGCTCGCCTGGCGTTTCATTTTCTTTGCGTCCTCTCCTGATAATCCTGCAAGTATGCGATGGCCCGTCGAATATCTGAGGCCTGCTTGCGTTTGTCGCTACCGCACAGCAACAGAACGCAGGTTCTCCCGAGCGTTGCGTAATAAACCCGGTATCCCGGTCCCCAGTCGATTCGTAGCTCCGAGATTCCGCCGTGAAGCGATTTGGAATCGCCGAAGTTCCCGATCGCCAGACGATCAATTCGCACGAGAATTCTGGCTTTCGCCTGGTTATCAGAAAGATGCGATAACCAATCGCCGAACACATCCTTGCCAGCGCTGGTGACGTAGCGGCGGATTTCGATCACACCTGCATTGTAACTTATAAATCACACACGTGGCTGAGTTCTCCGTCGGAGAGCATTTCAGGCAATAAGAAAGCCCGGACAGGCCGGGCTTTGCGGGTGATGTGTCGCTGGCGGAATTCACTTGCCGGCGATTTCTACGATCTCCGGACGAGCCTGGGCGACTTTGCCTTCGACCTTGCCGGTTTGGAAGGCGCGTCCATAGTTGGTGTTGGGCAGCTCCGCTGTCGCCAGGATGTAGTGATCACCATAGCGTTGGAAGATCAGCTTGGTCTGCGTCTCCTGGGTGCGCGGGCTGTACTGCGCCATGACAACGAGGTTGGCCTGGCCCTTGCCATGATGAAAGGCGACGGCGTTCCACCACAGTCCTTCGACATAGTAGTTGCCGGCGGGCAGGGCGTAGCCGTTCACCACGAATGAAAATGGCACGGTGAATCTAGAGCCGGTTTGCTGCGCGTAAAGCGTGGCTGCGGGGATGGCCAACAGGGCCACTAGAACCATGATCTTGTAGATTGCGGGTTTCATGACCGATCTCCTTTGCCCGGTTGGGCTTGTCTGACGGGCTCACTATCGCGCAGGCCGGTTTGGCGCTCAATGCGCTGGCGATAAATTGCGCATGAGTTGGGGATAAGCGGGGAAAGGGTTGACCGCTCGCGACTTAGTCGGAGCCCGTGTTTGGACGAAAGGATGCGAAGTGCAGATAAGGAGTTCGTTCCCGCCGCCGACTACTTCGAACTGTGGCCGGAGCAGTGCAGCACGCCGAGGTACTGGCTCCACGGGCCGACGGCGTCGCGGTATTGGTGCGCCAGGACGCGCGAGATCTGGTGAAGATGCGTTAGGTCGTGCGCGGCCCAGGTCGAGAGATGCTGGTCGAGCGTGACGCTGCCGAGCTCCGGATGCATTCCGCGTCTCTCGAGGTCGGCGGGTTGGAGCTTCCAGGCGCGTAATTCAAAGAGGTCATCGGTGCGCAGCCGGGCGAATTCATCCAACAATTGAGGCAGTGATTTGCCTTCGATCTCGCGAAGGTGCCCCTGCATGTCGAAGGGGACGAAAGTCTTGCTCTCACCGTATTGCAGAATCATGCGGGCGCGCGGGATCCAGTCGGTACGTTCGCCGTGAATGAGATGGCCGACGACGGCGACGGCATTCCAGGTGCCGTCGCCTTCGTCACGGTGAGTCCAGGTTTCTGGGAGGTCGCGGAACAGGGCGTTGAGAGCGGCAGGAGTGCGGGCGAGAAGAGCAACGGTGTCATCCAGATTATGGGGCATGACGATCCTCGACGGCGGTTTCGGTGGTTTGATTGTATCCGGGCCGGCTGACATGCCGTACAGGGCAGAGGGGAAACCCAGAGCGAAGCGGGAGACATGGTTTGGGGACAGTATCCCGCCAGCGCAGCAAAGTCAGCATAAATTTCCGGATTCTTGACACAGTTCGTGGGACGACGTGATAGTCTAACTCCCGCTCCTGCGTTCCCCCGTCTGTCATGCACCGTCGCGAAATTTTGAAGGGCCTTGCGCTCGCAAGCGCATCTGTCGTGCTGTCATCGTGCGCGGCGAAGAAGATTCATGCTGGACTTCCCGGTACATCGTGCTTGCCGCGGGTCGACGTTTCGATGGACAGAATTACCCGGTCCATTTGCGGATTGCGCCCTTACCGCCGGTCGGGATTCGTGGTGCGGCCGGAAAAGATCGGCGACACACTGGTCGTCCATAATTACGGGCACGGTGGCGCGGGAATTACTCTCTCGTGGGGCACGTCGAAGCTGGCAGTTGATATGGGCACGCCGGGATACAGCGGGACGGTGGGTGTGCTCGGATGTGGCGTGGTGGGACTTTCGACCGCGCGCCTGCTGCAGGAAGCCGGCTTCGCCGTGACTATCTATGCCAAAGACCTGCCGCCGAATACGACGTCGAATGTTGCCGGAGGGTGGTGGTATCCGGTAACGCTGTTTGATGGCGACTTCGTAACGCCAGCCTTCGATGAGCAGTTTGCCAAAGCGTGCAAGTATGCTTTCGAACGCTACCAGATCATGATGGGCAGCCGCTACGGCGTGCGCTGGTCGCCAAGCTATCAACTGTCGCATAAGGCGTTCCACACAACCGGGATTTTCAGCCGGCAAGGGGTGGTGGGAAGCCTCACGCCAGAATTTCGCGATGTGAGCGCAGCAGAAACTCCATTTCGCGGATACGAGTTCGCCCGGCAGTTCGACACCATGCTCATTGAGCCGCCCATCTATCTCACGGCGCTGACACAGGATTTCGAAATCGCCGGCGGCAAGATCGTGGTTCGCGAATTGCACGACCCGGCGGAAATTGGCGCGCTACCGGAGAAGCTGGTGTTCAACTGCACGGGCCTCGGGTCGAAGGCGCTCTTCAGCGATGCGGAGCTGACACCTGTGAAAGGGCAGTTGACCTTCCTCCTGCCGCAGCCGGAAGTGGAGTACTCCGTCGTTTACGGGGGTGGACTCTACATGTTTTCGCGCCACGACGGGGTTCTGCTCGGCGGCACGCACGAGGAAGGGAACTGGTCTCTGGACGTGGACATGCAGGTTCGTGACCAAATTGTGGCGAAGCAGAAAGAGTTCTTTGACGGCATGAAGGGCTGCTGAGGTTGACCAGTGGCAGGTTCTTAAGGCTTAAGCCACAGTATGGGGACACTGCGGCCGAGGCGACGGAAGTCGGAGTCGCTGGTGACGAGAGTGGCTTTAAGCTCCAGAGCAAGGGCGGCCGCGAAAGCGTCGACATGGTAGAGGCGGTATCGGGATTTCACCTCGGCGGCCTGACAACATTGTTGTACAGTCGGCTCTACGATTTGCATGGACAACGGTTGAATTACGCGCACCAACTGTTGCGCGCGATCATGCCCCTCTCCGCGAAGCACGAGTCCGTACACCTCTCCGAAATTGATGGCGGACATGAAGATCTGCACTCGTTGACGCGCAGCCTCGATGAACAGGGCCGCTATCTTTGGGCCCGACGGCTTGTGCTGCAGGAAGACCCAGAGGGCGCTTGAGTCGAGGACGAAGTTTCTCACCTGTCGCGCTTGCCCTCGGCACGATGTTCTTTCGTCCAGATAGCGAGGTAGTCAGGCCCGTCCTTGAGGAAACCCATGACGCTGTTGATGTATTCCTCCGTGATGGGAGCAAGCACGATGCGGCCGAAGTTGTCTTCAAGAAAATGGATCCTGGTGCCAGCTTTGATGCCGTGCTTGCGGCGAAGCTCGGCAGGAATGACCAGTTGGCCCTTGGAGGTCATTGTCGCAGTTTTTTGCTTCATGTCTTACATATTAGCAAAAGTAAGATGATTCTAGAACGTAAAACAAAACCGGCCACTTGTGTGGCCGGTTGAAGGATTCACGGTTTAGGGGACATTTAGCCTTTGAGCTTACGGCGAAGGCCGCCCGCGAGCCCAGCAACTGCCGTGCCCAATAGCACGAGGCTGGAAGGCTCTGGGATAGTGCTGTTTCCGGTCAAGGAGAAGTTGTCGACGAAGCTATAGTCGTTGAGGTTGAGGTTTTGCACCGTGATGTAGGAACCGGAGATGGGCGCGGTAAACGATGTGTTGAACTGGGACCACGCGGTGGGGCTGGTGGGAACTGCGCTGAAAATCTGCGTGCCAAAGCTGGTTGGGCTGTTGGAGACACCGATGATGATGTCGGCGACGAACCCTGACAACTGGGCGCCAAAGAACTGCAGCGAGTAGGTGTTTCCAGCCACCAACGGCGAAGACAAAGTCATGGAAAACGCGTCGTACGCTCCTCCCGACTGCGTGTGGATGCCAAGCTTCCAATTGCCGCTTTCGGGTGCGATCCCAAAGTCGGTCGAGGTGATGATGTCAATTTCCTGCGCAGTGCCAAACGCCGTGACATTGGGCATCAAAGCGTTGAATGCAGCGTTGCTGAGGTTGAACTGGGTGGTTCCGGCAGAGGTGTTTTCAAAGTCGCCGTTCAAGATAAGGTTGCTGGCCGAACTCGCAGCACACATCGCGAGCAATGCTGCTACCGTTAGCAGGAGGTAGCGTCGATTGTTCATAGCCGAATCTCCTTGTGAGTGGGTTGATCGAGAAGTCTGGGTTGGAGCCGTCGCCGTAGCCGACGTGTGAAGTGGCATGTGGCTAGCTCCTTGTTCGTGTCTGAGATTTAAGGTTTCCTGGCCAAACGTCAGTGTGAGTGCGTGAATAGTAGTACGATTGGAACTGTCAGTCAATCAAAAGTTTGCGACAGGGAATGAGTTCCGGTTTTGGGGGAAGGCGGAGCACTAGCTAGAAACTCCACGCCTCACGGAGTCTGAAGTCGCAAAACAAAACCGGCCGCTCTGCGTGGCCGGTTCGTCGTTGCAGATTGATTTTACTTAGTCGCCGAAGGCGGGCTCGGCCACTTCCTTCGCAGGAGCGGGCTTGATGCCGCCGATGTTGCCGAGCGGAATGAACGTGCCCTCGACTTTGGCCGGCCTCTCGCCCAGCACGTGCTCTTTGTAGAGCGCGAGCATGCGGGCGTCTTCGGCTTCCTTCTTGATGCGCTCGTCGCGCGCCTTGAACTTTTCCTGGCGCGCGTTCTTGGCGATGCCGAGATCGTCGAGCGTGTGATTGGCTTCCGCGTGCACGTGCTCCTCGATCAGGGCGAGCGTGTGCTCGGTCGTCGGCAGCGCGACCTTCTTGTTGCCGGCGAAGATCTCGTGACGGCCGTGCTCCTCGTACCACTTGGTGAGGGTGGCGGTCATGTGCATCTTCTCGACGATGTTGCGCCAGCCCACGCCGGTGTTGTACGCGCAGAAGCTGATTTCGCCTTCCTGCGTGGCGTAGGGAATGATGCACTGCTCGGTGCGGCGGAAGTCGTAGTTGAACAGGTCCTGGAACCACATGCCGGCGATGAACAGGAAGTTCCAGCGATCGCGGCGGCGGCGTTGGATGTCGGTCTCGGTGCGGTCACCGCTGACCTTGCCGTAGTCCTTGCCGGTGGCGCCGAAGGTCTTGTCGAACTTCTTCAGCAGGTCTACGAACTTGAAGTGCTTGGGGGCCTTGAAGGGATCGTAGTTCTTCAGCAGGGCGAGTGTCATGCCGGCGATTGACATCCACTTGCCGCGGGCCGCATCGTTGACCTTGGCGATGTCCTTGGCAATGGTGTCGCCGTTGAGGAACGCGGTGACGGGCACGGCTTCCTTGGTTTCCTTGTCGATCATGACGGCCATTCCCACGCCGCAGTTGGGATGGCAGCCGCAGCTCAGCGCGCCCCAATCCTTGTCGGGCCCGTGAACGAGATCGGCCCAGTCGGAGAAGGTGCTCATGAACGAGATGGGGAACCAATCGCGAGTGGGCTCGCCCAGTCCGGTCTGGCCTTTCACGTCGTGCGCCAGGTGCGAGAGCGTGTAGCGCTGCGCGTGACGGCGCTCGTCGGTGATCTCCTCGTCGCGCCCGGTGAACGAAACCGGCTGGAACGAGAGGAACGAGATGCGTTTCGGATTGTCGAGCGCGAACTGAATGATGCGTCCCACCTGCTCGTTGTTCAGGCTGTTGACGATGGTCACAACCGGAACGATTTCTACGCCGGCTTTATGCAAGTTCTCGATGGCCTGTAGCTTCACGTCGAACAGGTTGCCGACGAGCCGATGCGAGTTGGCCGCGTTGCCGATGCCGTCGAACTGCAGGTAGGCGTAGCGCAGACCCGCTTCAGCGGCTTGCTTCGCAAATTCGAAACTCTTGGCGAACTCGATGCCGTTGGTCGCGGCCTGCACGCTGTTGTATCCAACCTTGCGCGCGTAAGCGACGGCGTCGAGGAAGTAGGGCGAAAGCGTGGGCTCTCCGCCGGAGAACTGCACCGACATCTGGCGCCGCGGCTTGATGGTGATGGCGTTGTCCAGCATGGTCTTGATTTCGTCCCAGGTAAGTTCGTGAACGAAGCCGACCTGGTTGGCGTCCATGAAGCAGGGATCGCACATCATGTTGCAGCGGTTGGTGAGGTCGATGGTCAGCACCGATCCGCGGCCGTGCAGCACGGTGCTGCTGCCGTGGTGATGCAGCTTCTCGTCGTTGTGGGCGCGAATATCGCGGCCGGGGAAGACCTCTTCCAGGTGCTTGAAGAACGCAGTGTCCATGGCCATCACGTCTTCGAAGTGGCCGTGGATGGGGCAATCCTTCACCATGAGGATCCTGCCGTCGCGCTCGATGATCTGGGCCTTGATTTCGCCGGCCTTCTCGTGCATCAGGACTTCGACGGGCAGTTTGCCGTCGATGATCTGCTGGCGAATCTCCGGCACGCACTTGGGGCAGAGAGAATCGGTGGTGCGCGGCCAGCCGAGCGGAGGCTTCGACTTCTGGTAGGACTTCAGCAGCGGCTTGTCGGACCACTTGGGCGTAAACGAAGGATTCTGATTGATGCTGTTGACTCTGTCGAATATTGCCCACGCGCCCTTGGCAGCGACGGTGACAGCCTTCTCAACATATTTGATCGGTTTATGCATTTACGCCTCGCAGAAAAATGGTTGGGGAGCCGCTTGCACGTTGCAGACAAGTGGCACGCCTTACTACAGATACAGACTAAAGGGCGGTGGAGGAGCGGCCAACGAAGTTAGAGCCAATGGGAGGATTTGGGCGCTCAGCGGAGATATCTCACATCGAATGGTGAGCGCTGTCACAGGGCTATGTTATTGAAAACGAAAGTCCTGTTCAGGATGAGCGGGCGGCGCCGGCATGCGGTTCAGATGCCCGCGTCGGCCCGAAATGGACGTTGTCAGTCCAGCCGCACCAGGAATACCCCACCCTCTTTGACGTGGGTCTTGCTCGCAACTTCCTGAGCTTTCTGCTTGTTGTCACCTTCGGGGCGGATGCGCACCCACTCTCCGGTGGGGCCGGTGAATTGAATGACGTTAGCGCCCGCGTAGCGGTCTTGCAGCTTTTGTTTGAGCTTGCGGGCCTCATGCTCACTCTGGAAGGCGCCAAACTGCACGCACCAGCGGCCGCCTTCCTGAATCGGTGCGGGGGAGGAAAGTACTTCCACCTTCACCATCGCGGTGCCGGGCTGCCACACGTCCACTGCTTTGGCGGCGGCCAGCGACAGGTCGATGATGCGGTCCTCGACGAAGGGGCCGCGGTCGGTAATGCGCACGATGACTGCGTGCTTCGTGATTTCGTTGGTAACCCGCACGGTTGAGTTCAGCGGGATGGTGCGATGTGCGGCGGTGAGTGCATTCTGGTTATACGTTTCGCCGTTGGCGCCTTTGTGATTGTGATAGGGAGGGCCGTACCAGCTTGCCAGGCCCGTCTCGACGTAGATGGGCTTGGACTTGGGCGGGACGTTGGGCTCGGGCGTGGTAGTCGGCTTGGAAGTTGTCGCCGTCGCCGGCGGCGGCGGGACCGTGACGGTTGGGGGAGGGGGTACATGCCTGGCAGAGGTGTTCTTGTGTCCGCAGGCGGAGAGCAGCAGCAGGCCGACGGCAACGCAGATGAGGAAGGGAACGCGGCCGATCAACCCTTCTTCTGCTGTGTCGCCGACTCCATGTAGTCGGCCAGCTCTTTCAACTTGTCCGACGCCACGCGCAGCCCCTTGGTCGAGTGTTGCCGCACCATCGGCACCACCTCGTCGTTGATATAGTTGATGAGCTGCTTCGTTTCTTCCTCGATGCGCTTGGCAGTGTCGCCAATCACGTCGTCGAGCTTCTCCCCGGCCGTCGTAAAGGGACGGGGACCCTTCGGCTGCTGAGTAGTCACGGAGAACCACCTTGTGCGCTACGGAAATCGCTGAGCAAGACGATTATGGGACGATTTGCTGGCCGGGTCAATTGGCGAGGCGGGTGCTGGGGAGGTGACTGGTAGCCGGTGATCGGCAACTGGAACTTGGCAGTTAGCAATTAGCACTTGGCACAAGCGGACCTCGTCGGGAGTGAGAGCGATTAGCTCCATGCAGGCGGAACTGCCGATGTCGCGCAGGCAGTCGAGTCCAATCCCCGCGATCCCGCCTCCAGTTGCCGGCTACCAGTTACGGGCCAAGAAGTGCTGGCTGATAGCTGCTCAGAGCCGCACGCCTCTCGAATGCTAAAATCAGTAGTTGCGCCCCCCGCCGCGAATGATGATTTTCGCCTGATTTTTCGCTGGGACGAGCGCGGTTGACTCGAATTCTTATGCCCAGCCCAAAGCCCACAGGTTCCGAAGTTCGTTCGATGTTTCTGCGCTTTTTTGAGCAGAAGGGACACAAGATCGTCCACTCGTCTTCGCTCGTCCCGGCCAACGATCCCACGTTACTGTTCACCAACGCCGGCATGAACCAGTTCAAAGACGTCTTCCTCGGCCTCGAGAAGCGCGACTACTCCCGCGCCACCACTTCGCAAAAATGCGTGCGCGCCGGAGGCAAGCACAACGACCTGGAGAACGTCGGCTTCACCAATCGCCATCACACCTTCTTCGAGATGCTCGGCAACTTCAGCTTTGGCGACTACTTCAAGAAGGATGCGATCGGCTACGCCTGGGAACTCGTCACCTCGAAAGACTGGTTTGGCATCGATCCGGCGAAGCTCTACGTCACCATCTTCGAAGGGGCTGATATTCCGCATGCCGACATTCCACGGGATGATGAAGCCGAGAAGTACTGGTTAGAAGTTGGTGTCCCCCAAGACCGCATTTTCGCAATGGGGATGAAGGACAACTTCTGGCAGATGGGCGATACCGGCCCCTGCGGCCCCTGCAGCGAAATCCATTACGACATGGGACCAGCAGCCAGCGATCTTGGACACACTGATTGCCACTTTCCCTGCGACTGCGGCCGCTACGTCGAAATCTGGAACCTGGTCTTCATGCAGTACAACCGCGAAGCGGAGGAGGGCCGAGGGTATGAATTCAGGTTGCTACCCAAACCGTCGGTCGACACAGGAGCAGGACTGGAGCGCGTAACGGCGGTGTTGCAAGGCGTGATCTCGAACTACGACACCGATCTGTTTGTTCCGCTGATCAAGCGCGCGGCGGAGCTGACAGGAGTTTCTGTCTCCGAAGAGATGAAGCGCGAGGACGTGGAAGAGCAGCACCATCAGGCAGCTTCGCTTCGAGTGATCGCCGACCATGCTCGAGCTGCGACGTTCCTTATCTCCGATGGCGTGTTGCCGTCCAACGAAGGACGCGGCTACGTGCTGCGCAAGATTATTCGTCGCGCCATTCGCCACGGACGCCTGCTCGGTGCCGAGAAACCGTTTCTGTACGAAATGGTTTTCGCCGTTCGAGATCTGATGAAAGATGCATACCCCGAATTGATCGAGTCGGCCACGCGCGTGTCCGAGACGATTAAAGGGGAAGAAATACGCTTCGCACACACGCTCGATGAAGGATTGAAACGGCTTGATCAGGACTTATACGAAGCTGTTGAAGATACGCTGGACGAAGGTTCGAAGCAGCTAAATCAAGAGTTGGGACAAGTGGTAGCGGAAGAACTTTTAAAACTAAAAGGCCACGACGCCGCAATTGCTAGTAAGACCCTGCGAGATCAAGATCATCCAACGGACCTGTTTCGCCTCTCTCGGTCCCAGAGCCCAGGTACGTTTAGTCTTAAGACTGCGGCCGGCGTAAATGCGCTGCGAGCAGTCAACAAGAATGCGATCTATTCCGGTGAGAGAGCATTCAAACTCTACGACACCTTCGGACTTCCTCGCGATTTCATTGAAGATGCATGCCGCGATGCTGGAATCGGCTTCGATTCCGCCGGTTTCGACGCCGCCATGGACGAGCAGCGCAAGCGTGCGCAAGCCTCCTGGAAAGGCGGAGGCAAGGCCACGGCCAGCCCGGTTTATCAGGCACTTCCAGCAACCAAATTCGAAGGCTATCGCCAAACCCGGTCCGGCAACTGCGAAGTGCTCGCCATCATCAAGTCCGAAAACGGCGCTGGCATCGGTGCGCAGGAGCTTCTGCCCGGCGAGCGCGGCGAGATTGTCCTCGATCACACGCCCTTCTACGCCGATGCCGGTGGACAGGTCGGCGACGTCGGCTGGCTCTACGCCGAGGACCACAACACGCTGGTAGCTGACGTCGAGGGTGTGACCTATCCCGTGCAGGGCGTCCGCGCCCATCGCGTGCTTGCGAAGCAGCCAATTCGCGTCGGTGACAAGGTCGATGCCGTCGTGAACGACGAAGTGCGCCGCGCCACCATGCGCAATCACACTGGCACGCATCTCCTCCATGCCGCGCTGCGTGAAGTGCTGGGCACGCATGTAAAGCAGGCTGGCTCACTGGTCGATCCCTCGCACCTGCGTTTCGATTTCTCCCACTTCGCGTCGGTCGGCGACGAGGAGTTGCAGGACATCGAAGACCTTGCCAACCGCGAAGTGCTGCGCAACGAGCGCGTCGAGGTTATCGAAGACGTGCCCATCGATGTCGCGGTCAACGAGTACAAGGCGATGGCTCTCTTCGGCGAGAAGTATGGCGATCGCGTGCGCGTGATTCGCATCGGCGATTTCTCCACGGAGCTGTGCGGCGGCACGCATACGGCAGCGACCGGCGAGATCGGCCTCATCAAGATCCTCAAAGAGGGAAGTGTCTCCAGCGGCGTGCGCCGCCTCGAAGCGGTTACCGGCGAAGGCTCTCTCCGGCATTTCCGCAAAGACCACCAGTTAGAAAACGTCGTCGCCACGCTCGTGCGCGGAGGCGAGGATCAATCACCCGCCGAAGCCTTGAAACAGGAACTCGAGCGCCGCGAAGAAGAACTGAAAAAACTTCGCAAGGAGCTTGACCAGGCCCGCATGAAGTCGGCCTCATCGTCTGTCGCATCGGCGGCCGAGAACGTGCGCGAGATCAAAGGCGTCAAAGTTCTCGCCACCCGCGCCGACAACCTCGAGCGTCCGCAACTGCGCACGCTGATCGACAACCTGCGCAACAAACTCGGCTCCGGCGTTGTCGTTCTCGGCTCTGTCAGCGACGGCAAGGTCGCGCTCATTGTCGGCGTCACCAAGGACCTCACCTCGCGCGTGCAGGCCGGTAAAATCATCGCCGAAGTCGCAAAAAAAGTTGGAGGCTCGGGCGGCGGGCGCCCCGACATGGCCGAAGCCGGAGGCAAGGATCCCTCCGCCCTCGACTCGGCGCTCGCCGAGAGTTATGCCGTCGTCGAACGTCTCATTCACTGACCCAAGGTCGCCACCCGCGTTCCACCGTGCCGGTACCGTGTTTTTACCGTGCAAGGGGCATTATTACGCTTGTTATAACTCTCCCCCAGCGGGCTTCGGTTTGAGCGCAAGGTTCGGGCTGAGGCGGAGTGGGAATCGGGTGTATTGTTCTTGTGACGGACGGCCATTCCGAAGGCAGAAAGAGTGAATCCGGGGTAGAATTTAACCGTCTAAGCGGTTATAGGTGGTTATATGGCGACAATCGAAACTGGCTATCTGCAAACCGCCCGCGAGCAGTTGCAGTCCCGGCGGGAGCGTCTGGAAAACGTGCTGCACGAGCACCCAACCGAGCAATTGAGCCAACTGCTGACCGAGGTGGACCAGGCCCTGGAGCGAATCGACACCGGTCACTATGGCGAGTGCGCGGTGTGCCACGGGACGGTCGAGACCGACCGCCTGCTGCACGATCCACTGGTGTCGGTGTGCCTGGAATGCCTCTCCCCGACGCAGCAGCGCGCGCTGGAGTACGACCTGGAGCTGGCGGCCCGAATCCAGAACGGGCTGCTGCCCGCGCCCGATGTGTCGATTCCCGGCTGGCAGGTGGCGTATCACTATCGTCCCGCTGGGGTGATTGGCGGCGACTATTGCGACGTGATCAGCGACGGCCGCGGGGGAGCGTACTTCCTGATTGCCGATGTGGCGGGCAAGGGCGTTGCGGCGGCTATGCTGACCGCCAACCTGCGCGCCGTGTTTCGCGCGCTGGTGCCGCTGGGGATGCCGGTGGAGGAGCTTCTGGCGCACGCCAACCGGCTGTTCTGTGAAGGCAAGCTGCCCATGCAGTACGCCACGCTGGTGTTCGGCTACAGCTCTCCGGCGGGCGAGCTGAAGCTGGTGAATGCCGGGCATTTGCCGGCGTTTCTGGTGCACGGCAGCGGGGTGGACCAAATGGAAAGCGGCGGACTGCCGCTGGGGCTGTTCTGTGAGCAGCAGTTTATCGCCGAGTCTGCCGAGCTGGTGCCGGGAGACATGCTGGTGCTGTTTACCGATGGCGTTTCGGAAGCCCAGGACGCGCGCGGTGAGGAATACGGCGTGGGCAAGTTGCTGACGCTGATCGAGGAAGGGAAGTTCAGTTGCCCGGAGAAAGTGATCGAAGCGTGCCGCGATTGCCTGCAGGATTTTCGGGGTGACACGCCGCGCGCCGACGACGAGACGCTGCTGGCAATCCAGTTTGTGGGGACGGGTGCGCGGATGGTGGTCTAAGCTGCCGGCCGCGGCAGAAAGTCAAAAGCTCCGGGGAATCGGAGCTTTTTCAATCTTAAGGGTGCCGAACACCGGACTCGAACTTGAGGGGCTGCCGAAATCCCGAGCGCCGCGAAGGACCTCATTCACGACTGGATTTGTTTAAGGAATGGTGCCGAAGAAGGGACTCGAACCCCCACACCCTTGCGGGTACATGGACCTGAACCATGCGCGTCTGCCAATTCCGCCACTTCGGCGCAGTGAGCAACGAGTCCAAGGCCCAACTCGTCGCGACATCTACAGATTGATTGTACAAGTGCTCCTGCAGGCACGCAACGCGCGGGCTCGGACTTAGCTGGCGGCGGCGTCGGGTTCGGATTGCGCAGCACTCTGCTGGCCGTATTCCTTCAGCTTGTTGTGCAGCGTCTTGAGACTGATGCCCAGGATCTCGGCGGCCCGCGTCTTGTTGTTGCGTGTGGCCTCGAGTGTCTTGAGGATCAGGAGACGCTCGGCCTCGTCCACGGTGGTACCCACGCCAAGGAGTACGGTGTTGACGTCGTGGACTGGAGCTCGGGCGACGGTCCGGCCGAAGCCAGGCGGCAAGTGCCTGAGCTCGATAGTGGGACCCGTGCAGATAATGACGGCGCGTTCCAAGGTGTTGCGTAACTCGCGAACGTTGCCGGGCCAGACATGCGCCTGGAACGCGGCCATCACCGGGTCGTCCACGCCAGCCACCGAGCGTTGGTGTTTCTCGTTCATGTCTGCGAGCAAAGCGTGGACCAGATCCTGTACGTCCTGCATGTGCTCGCGCAGCGGGGGCATATGAATGTTGAAGACATTCAGGCGGTAGAAGAGGTCGTTGCGCAGCTCACCGCGGGCCACGGCATCCTCGGGGGACTTGTTGGTGGCGGCGAGCACGCGAACATCGACCGCTGTCTCCGCTTTTGCCCCTAGGCGGCGGAGTTTGCGGTCTTCCAGCACGCGCAACAGCTTGGCCTGGGTGGCGATGGGCATCTCGCCGATCTCGTCGAGCAGCAGAGTGCCGCCCTCAGCGAGTTCAAAGCACCCGGTGCGGCGGTCCAGGGCGCCGGTGAAGGCGCCTTTCTCGTGGCCGAAGATTTCGCTTTCGATCAGGGTTTCGGGGATCGCCGCGCAATTAATGGCGACGAAGGGTTTGCTCTTGCGGCTGCTGAGCGAGTGGATGGTGCGGGCAACCAGTTCCTTGCCGGTCCCGCTTTCACCCGTGATCAGGACGGATGCGGTGCTGGGAGCCACCAACTCGACCAGGCGGAACACTTCCTGCATCACCTTGGACGAGCCCACCAGCGAGCCGAGGACGCCGATATCGCGCAGTTTGCGGCGGCTGGCTTCGAGTTCGCGCTCGGCGCCGCGCAGACGGGAGGCGTTTTGCAGCACATTGCGCAAGCGCGTGGGATTTACCGGCTTCTCGATGAAATCAAAGGCGCCGCGCTTCATGGCGGTCACGGCAGCGTCGATACTGCCCGCCGCAGTCAGCAGCACGACGGCGACTTGCTGGGGAGTGTGCGCGACCTGCTCGAGCAGCTCCATGCCGTCCATGCGGGGCATCTTGAGGTCGGTGACGATGATGCAGGGATTCCAGGACTCCACCTTGGCCAAACCTTCCACGCCATCCTCGGCGGTGTCGGTCTGATAGCCCCAGGCACGGACCAACTCTGCGAGTCCTGTGCGCTCGTTCTCCTCGTCCTCGACGATCAAAACTTTTTCCTGGCTCATGTTCACTCAATGCCTCGTGGAAGCGCCGGGGAGGACGTAATGCAGGTTATGGATTCGCCATTCCGCTAGCTGGCACGACTCAACAACCTGGCAATGGATCCAGCCCGGCCCTCCGGAAGGGAGATTGGGCGACTTGGTGGCTTCCCCTAAAGGTAACACTTTTTCCGCGCGGCCTTGGGAAAAGTCATACCAACACCCGCAGCTTCACGACAGCAGGTACGGGGAGGGTCAGGTTCCTGGTGCGCTGTGTGCGCGTCAATCCGGGAAGTCAGGCGACGCCGCGAACGCAGAGCGATACGCCGTAACCGACCCGGCGAGAGAGGAGCAGCATGCGAGATTGCAGGCCAATTCCGGAACTGGCAATGGCCCAGGCACGGAGGCCGGGAATAAGGCTTAAGCAGTCCGGGGAGCGGGGCGGAGGCTTGCCCCGGAATCGAGGTTTTTTTGATTTCTCTTACGGATTTTGGGTTCGGTGTTGTAGGATTGCAAATATCAGCAGTTTGGCCGTGCCTCGGGGTGTACGGTCGGTTGGTAGGGTTTGACGACTGAAAGGTCGGGGAAAGTGAACGCCCAAGGCAGTGTGAATACCCGGTTATAAAGTCAGTAAACAACGGAAAACAGTAGTTTTGTATATCTTCTTTGTTGCTGTACAATCGGGAACTGTTAAATTGCAGGGCGCGCTTTCCTGCACCTGATCAGTTCGACAACGAACCCCAGTAGGCCACTTTGCTGACGGTACTGCTAGAGTTCCGGAGGATTACGAATGTCTTTTTGTGATGGAGTCCCGAAACGCGTTGTAGCGACAACGATCGCGCTTGCGTTTGCAGTGTGCATGTTGGGCTCTTTTGCCGCAGCGCAAGTTACTGTTCAGCCGAGAGTGGAAATCTTCGGTGGCTACTCCTGGCTGCACCCGAATGGCTACGTCGACTGGGGCAAGGTCCCCGACATCCCTCACGGCTGGAATGCGTCCAGCACCTTTTATTTTCCCAACGTACGGAATTTGGGCGTAGTGGTTGACGGCAGCGGCCACTACAACAGTACGTATTCGAACGTCGGCCTGGGTTTATTGGGTCTGCAGTACAAGTTCCGCAATGATCAGTTCTCGCCCTTTGTGCGGGTCCTTGCCGGGGCATCGCACATCAGCCCGGCCGGTCTCAATGCGGAATGGCGGGCCGCGGTGGGCGGCGGCGGCGGTTTCGACCTCACGCTGACCAACCTGATCTCACTAAGAATCGCTCAGGCTGACTACATCTACACCAGCTACAGTCCACAGGCGTTTACCGGCCACAACTCAACCTGGAATATGGTGCGGTTGTCCGCAGGCGTGGTGTTGAATGTGGGCAACTACTACACGGCGCCGCTGTCGGCAGCTTGCACGGCCAACCCTACGGCGCCCGTGTATGCGGGTGATCCGGTAACGGTGACTGCAACGGGCACGAATTTCAGCCCCAAACACACCCTCACCTATGCCTGGACCGCGACCGGCGGCAAACTGGCGAGCCCCAGCACAGCCACCTCTTCAATCGACACAACCGGCCTGGCTGCGGGTAGCTATACCGCCAATGCCACCATTACCGATCCGAAGTACAAGAAGAACAATTCGGCGAGCTGCTCGACGAGCTTCACGGTGAAGCCGTTCCTGCCGCCGGACGTGACATGTACGACCAATCCATCGACGGTGAAGACGGGTGAGACGTCCACCATTCTGACCAGCGCAACCAGCCCGGATGGCGCGACCATCACCGATTACGCCTACAGCGCGTCGGCCGGAACGATCCAGGGCGCTGGCACCTCGGCCAAGTTGAATACGGCTGGCCTGCCGGGTTCGACGGTCACAGTTACGGTCACGGCGACCGACTCCCACGGCATGAAGGGAACCGGCACGTGCACGGTGGGCGTGGTAGAGGAAATCAAGTGCGTCAACATCGAGGATTGGGGCGAGTGTACTTTCGAGAAGGATCCGAAGCGCCCGTGGCGTGTTGACAACGATTGCAAGGACGTCCTCGACAAACTGGCTCTGCGTCTGCAGCAGAACCCGAACGGCAAGCTGCAGGTGGTGGGTTACACCGACGAGAAGGAAGTCGTGAAGGAAGCCACCATTGGCGCCCAGCGCTCCGTCAACGTCAAGTTCTACATGACGCAGGACGAGCTCGGACCGAAGGCTGACGCCTCGCGGATCGAACCGCGTCAGGGCGGAACCAAGGGCAAGGCCACCCACTTCTACTTCGTACCCGAAGGCGGATTGTGCCAGGGTCAGGTGGTTGAGGGCACGCCGGTTGACGAGAATGTCGTGAAGGGTCAGGCCCGTAAGGCTGCTCCTCCACACCACAAGAAGGCAAAGAAGGCTGCTGCGCCGCCGGCGCAATAGCTGAAGTGCCTTAAACGCTGATCCCGCCGGTGAGAGGCACGCCTCTCACCGGCTTTTTCCTGATGCCAGAAGTGCTACGCGCAGTTCGTTGACGGGTAGCTCGCCGGCCGGATAGACGGTGGGACGACCTGCGTGAAGGACGGCTGAGGAGGTCCGGATCTCGGATGGCGCCTGTCGAGGGGCGACAGTGCTGCCGGTCGATCGTCCCGAATTAAAGTTGCCACTCTCCGGGAGCCGTGGCGGCGCGTATGATTCTTATGCTGTTCTTAGTTTGTCAATTCTATGTGGGAGATGTAGTTGTGGGTATGAAGAGCTGGTCGAGCCGTGCAGCAATCCTTGTGTTCGGTATTGCGTTGCTGGTTTCCGTAAGCGCCACGGGCGGGTTCGCAACAGAATGGAGTTTGATCGGTCCTGACGGCGGCAACGTCCGCAGCCTGTCGTACGATCCGAGCAACCCGGACCGAATGCTGCTGGGAACCAGCGCAGCGGAGTTATTCGTATCGAACGATGGCGGAAACACCTGGGCACCGTTCGCACACCTGGGACTCGGCGATGATCTCGTAATCGACCACATCGTGTTCGATCCGACAAACCCCAAGATCATTTATGCGGCTGGCTGGGGTTTGTACCGCGACGATGAGGGCGACGTATATCGCTCCGACGACGGCGGCGCAACCTGGAAAGAGCTCACGGGCGCGCACGGGAAGTCGATCCGCGCGCTGGCGATGGCTCCCAGCGACCACAACGTATTGGTGATTGGGGCGCTCGACGGTGTCTTCCGTTCCAAGGACGGTGGCGCCACATGGGAACGCATGACGCCGGAGAATCCCGATGTGAACGAAAAGTACTCTACAATGAGGAACTTCGTGTCAGTTGCGATCGACCCACAGAATCCCGACATTGTTTACGCGGGGACCCGGCACCTGGCATGGAAGACCTCGGACGGCGGCAAGAACTGGCGCAATATTCATGACGGAATGCTGGACGACTCCGACGTGTTCAGCATCATCGTGGATCCCAGAACGCCATCGCGGGTGTATGCCAGCGCGTGTTCGGGGATCTACAAGAGCGACAACGCTGCCGAGTTGTTTCATCGGGTGCAGGGATTGCCGCATTCGGCAATCCGAACACGGGTGCTGAAGCAGGACCCGGTGCGCTCGTCGATCGTTTATGCGGGGACGACAGGAGGATTGTGGAAGACCACGGACGGCGGCAGCAAATGGACGCTGGTGTCCTCTGCTGACGTTGTGGTGAACGACATCCTGATCGACCCGCGCAATCCGGAGCGGGTGCTGCTGGCGACGGACCGCGGGGGCGTGCTGGCCAGTAATGATGGCTTCACTAAGTACAAGCCGTCGAACCGGGGCTTTTCACACCGCATGGTCGGCGCAGTCATCACGGACAACAAGGACCCGAACCGGCTGTATGTCGGTATCGTCAATGACAAGGTACACGGCGGCCTGTTTACCACCGAGGATGTCGGCAAGACGTGGTTGCAGGTAAGCCGGGGGCTGGGCGACCGGGACGTGCTGAGCCTGCAGCAGGCCGACAACGGCGTGATCTTCGCGGGTACGAACCACGGCATTTTCTTTCTGACGTCACTGGTGAGCGGGTGGCAGCCAGTGGCCATGATCCGGGGCCCCGTGCCGGAGTGGCAGAAAAAGGAAGAGCCTGCCGTTCCGAGGGCTTCGAAAGCTACTACGAAGAAATCTGCGCACAGCGCGGCACGAAAGCGGGAGCCAATCGAGGTTCCAATTCCGATTGCAATCGCACCTCGCGTCCGCTCGCTGGAGATTACCGACAAGGCATGGTACGCCGCGACCAATGAGGGGTTGTTTATCAGCGTTGATGGCGGCAAGAAGTGGTACGGCACGCCGGTGGAGGGCGAGAGCGATTTCGTTGTGGCCAACGAATACCCCGACGGGACGCTCACTCTGGCTGCCGTCAAGCGGGCATTTCTCTCGCGGGATGGGGGCCGGACCTGGTCTGAGATCAAGATTCCCGACTATGTGACCGGCGTCTACGACTTTACTATGACTCCCGACTCGACGCTCTGGCTGGGGACCAGGGAGGGAGCTGCGCGCTCCGACAACTGGGGAGCATCGTGGGTGCATGTGATGAGCGGCCTGCCTCCCAACCAGGTGCTGGGTGTGACGTACGACGCCAGCACCAATCGACTGCTGGCCACTGCCATGAAGTCGAGGGCGGTGTTCGAAAGCGCCGACGGAGGCAAGTCCTGGAAGCCGACTCCCGAGGCCAGGTTCCTGATCCGGACCGCAATGAGCTACCAGGGTCAATTGCTGGCGGCGTCCTGGCACAACGGATTGCTGCTGCAAAAGTCCGATAGCGTCGCCGCAACGCCGGGTTCGCCCGCGGGGCTGGCTAGCGCGGCGACCAAGAGCCAGAGGTAGACCCAGGCAAGTGCGAGATGCGAGGGGGAGGCTGGGGGCCTCCCTCTCATTTTTGCAGTAGATTCAGCCTGGCAAACGATGAGAGAGACATCGCCGACATTCCCCCTGGTGACAATCCCAATTTGGGAACGTGCAGTGCGTCGCATTCCAAAGCGGGAAGTCTGCTTTCGCCAGGATCGTCAGTCTAATCGCGAGCTGCGACCGAGCGAACGCAACGGCGCTCAGCCCAAAGAAAATGCATGGCTTGTGAACCGCGAAGTGTGGCGCCGGTACACGGCATGGCAGCGCCGCAGACTTGCGGTGAACCAAGCGGCTGCGCCATGCGAAGGCGCGTGGCTACCCGGAGTCCTTAGCCTTGGTCCCATTTCGGAACTAATCCTCTTCGCCGTCTGCTGTCCCCGCCCGACGTAAAGATCCGGAACTCCACTACCAGCAGGGAGTTAGCTGAAGGAGACGGGTTTGGCAATTAGGTTGCACCCTGAAGAGAGTCACGAGACGCAGTGACAGGCAGGGACGAGCGATGAACTCACTTCGAGCAGCATCGGGAAATGACGAAGAGAATCGGAACCCAATTTCCTTGGCCGAGGGGACCATTAATCTGATGGCCGCGAAGTCGCAGCCTGCTTCGGGCATCGTCGACGAGGAGTGGGCTGAACTGCTGCATGGGCTCAATAACGTTCTGGTGGCGGTGTTGCTCAGTGCACAAGTGATGGAATGGAAGCTCCCCTCCTATAGCCGCCTGAAGCGCCACCTGCACGAAATCGAAAGGAACGCCCAACGAGGCGGAGAATTAGTGAAGCGCCTGTTGAATCGGATAGACGCCTCACCTCGCGAGGCGCCGAGTGGCTGCGAAAGCATCGGTGGGGCCTGCGGGTTGGAAGCGGCAGTGATTGCGGCTGCGGCTGCGGAAACGAAGGCCGTGGCACTGCCGGAACGGCGCGCACCGGCGGTCGATAGCAGTGCAACTGTTGTCCGTTCGAGAAGTAGGAAGAAGGTGCCTCACAAGCCTGTGTGACGCCCGTACTAGCGCTGTTTTCCCAAAAAGGGACAATGGTGATGCAGAAGCCGACGAATCGGCTCGCACATTGAACGATACAGGAATTCGTTGCAAAGGAAAGAGGGCATGGCCGTGCTAACCGCAGAGACTGCTTCACCGGTTGATTTAAACGCCGATTCCAATCTCCTGAACTTGCTTATTGTGGATGATGAACGCTCGGTACGAGAGTCGTGCCGCGAGGTGGCGACGGCTCTAGGATTCCACACCAGCATTGCCGACTCGCCGGAGCACTGCTATCGGATTCTCGATAGCACAAACGTGGATGTCGTGTTGTTGGATTTGCGCTTGCCTGGTACGAACGGATTAGAAGTACTGCGAGAGATCAAGCGGCGGCGTCCGGAGACGGTGGTCGTCATCATGACGGGGTTTGCCACCGTGCAGTCAGCAGTCCAGGCCATGAAGTCGGGTGCCTACGACTACGTGACCAAGCCGTTCAATTTTGACGAACTTCGGCTGGTGCTTGACCGGGTCACGGGACACTTGAAGCTCGCCACAGAAAACCGGTTACTTCGGGAGCAGGTCAAGTCGAAGCATGGCTTCGGCGCGATGGTAGGGCAGGCGCCCGAGATGGACCGGTTGTACCGGATCATTGCCAAGGCGGCATTGAGCACTCATCCGGTGCTGATCCTGGGCGAAAGCGGTACCGGCAAGGAATTGGTGGCGCGGTCGATTCATTACTCGGGACCGTTTCGCGACAAACCCTTCATCCCCGTAGATTGTGGCTCACTGGTGCCGAGCCTGATCGAGAGCGAGCTGTTCGGATACGTGAAAGGCGCCTTCACCGGCGCAATTCGCGCCAAAGACGGACTGATGGCAGCGGCTGACGGAGGAACCGTGTTCCTCGACGAAGTGGGAGAGTTGCCCGTCGACCTGCAAGCCAAGCTGCTGCGTGCACTGCAGGAGAAAGAGATCCGTCCGGTGGGAGGTACGCGGGCGATTCCCATCAATGCGCGGGTGCTGGCGGCCACGAACCGCGACCTGGAAGAAGCGGTGCGGCAGGGAACATTCCGCCGGGACTTGTACTTCCGCCTGAACGTCCTGACGCTGCGCGTGCCGCCGCTGCGGGAGCGCAAACAGGACATTCCGCTGCTGGCGGGACATATTCTGGAGCGGGTGGCGCGCACGACCGGGGTACAGCGCAACATCAGCGACGATTCCCTCAAGCTCATGCTGAACTATGACTGGCCGGGCAATGTGCGCGAACTGGAGAACTGCTTGGAACGCGCCTGCGCACTCACATCCGGCCCAACCATTCACATAGCCGACTTGCCGACGGCGCTGCAGAACTTCCATGCCCAGGCGCCCGTCGTGCCGGTGAATCTGGAGTCATCCGGTATTTCACCCCTGGCTGATCTGGAGAAGCGGGCCATCCTGCACGCCATCACCACGCTCAACGGGGACAAACTGGAGGCGGCCAAGCAACTCGGCATCGGCAAGACAACCCTCTATCGCAAGCTGAAGGAATACGGCGCGCTGTCCTAGCCGCGGGCCGCGTCCTTCGCAACTAGACCTGCAACCACGCGGGCCCGCTGTAGTGTGCCCGAGGTGTCCTGCGGAGGAACATCATGATTCTTCTCGTCAGCGCGTCGTCGCGCGCCGAAGAATGTGCGACGGCGATTGAACAGAAAACCCATCAAACGACCCAGATTTCGCGCTCGCTGAACCACGCGATCGAGCTGCTGCAGATGCGCGACTACGATCTGCTGGTATTGGATGAATCGTTCCAGCAGTTGGAAGCGGGAGCGGAGAGCCTGGTTGCCAGCCATGCGGGAATGGCCTTACCGGTGTACGTCAACCTGTCCCTGCATGGAGCCGAACGAGTGGCGCTCGAGGTCAAGCGTGGCCTGCAGCGGCTGATCGCGGAACGGCTGGCCTCGATGCGCGCGGCAGAAAACCTGCTGCGCAACGATCTGAGCGGAGAGGTGACGGCGATCCTGCTGAATTCGGAGCTGGCGCTGCGCGAATGCTCGCTGTCACCCGGCATAGCGCAAAAGCTGCAGGTCATGCACGAGCTGGCCGATAAGATGCGATGCAGGTTGGAGGGCGAGCCAGCCGGCCCCAGTCGTTCGGGCGCTCGTAACGCGCAGACGAAGGGTGGAGTGTCCGCGCGAACGCACCAAACTTGCCCTACGCGGCAGTGATTGCGACTGCCAGCGGGCCGGAACATGGTGCATCGCTACGACTATTCCGTGCGCAGCGCCTTCATGGGCTCGACGGAGGCCGCACGCTTGGCAGGCAGCAGAGCTGACAGCAACACCACCAGCGCGACCAGCAGGGTCCCTGCCAACAGCGTCAGCGGGTCGAATGGGCTGACGCCAAACAACTGGGTGCGAATGGCACGCGCGAAGAGCAGCGAGAGCGGGACGGTCACGGCGATGCTGATGCCCGCCAGCCACAGCACATCGGTGATGACCAGACGCACCACGCCGAGCCGCTGCGCCCCCAGGGCCATGCGAATGCCGATCTCGCGAGTTCGCTGCGCGGTGGAATAGGCCAGCACCCCATACAGCCCGATGGCCGCCATCACCATGGCCAGTAGGCCAAAGCTTGCGGACAACAGGGCGATGAGCCGCTCGCTGGAGAGGTTGTCGGCGATCATATCGTCCATGGTGCGGAGCCGGCCCAGAGCCAGCTTGGAGTCCAGCTGCTGCATAGCGGCGCGGATGGTGTTCTCTGCGGTCGCGGGCGGCTGCCAGGTGCGAATCACAAAAGTCACAAAATTCGGCTCGGTCGATTGAAACAGCGGCCGGTAAATCGTGCGGCGGACAGGATCGCGTACACCCGAATGCTTGGTGTCGCCCACGACGCCCACGATCGATGCGTTGACCGGCTTCTCGATGCTGCCGAAATTCACGATACGGCCGAGCGCAGCTTGCGGACTTCCGAAATAGTGCTGCGCAAAGCTGGCATTCACAATGCCGACATTTTCTCTGCCCACGATGTCGTCGTCGGTGAACAGGCGCCCGGCCAGCAACGGAACCTGCATGGTGGTGAAGTATTGCGGCGTAATCCAGGGTTGCTCGGCCTGCATGTCTTCGTCTTCACGCGCGTTGTAGCCGACGATTCGAATGCCCCCGCTGTCGTCGTTGCCCGAAAGGTCGGGGTCGTCGGTGGCAGCGACACTGCGCACCCCGGGGAGCGCCGACAGCGTTTCCAGAATTCGCCGGTTCAGCGCATTGACCTGGTCCGGTTGATAGCCTGCGAGGCGAGGGTTCACATTGAATCCGACCAGGTGTTCAGCGTTAAATCCCAAGTCCACTGACTGCAGATTGCGGAGAGTTCGAACGAAGAGTCCGGCAGCGATGAGCAGCAGGAGGCTCAGACCGATCTGCACGCCCACCAGGACGCGGCGAAAGCGCAGTTTTGCCCCCGCGGACGTCAGCGTTTGCTGCTTGAGGGCCCCGACCAGATCCGGATTCAGGAAGTGCAGGGCGGGCGCGAGACTGAAAGCCAGGGAAACGAAGAATGCGAGGGCAAACGAAAAGAACAGAATGCGCAGATCGGGATTCGGGTTGAAGGGGAGATCCGTGGTGGTGCTGCTCAAGAGGCGGCGAATGAGTACCTGCGACACTGCGGGAGCGAGCGCCAGGCCGAGCGCTCCTCCGGCGAGCCCAAGCAAGACGCCTTCGATCAACAACTGGCGGATGATTTGCCAACGGCCCGCGCCGAGGGCGTAGCGCACGGAAAACTCGCGGGCGCGGCCGGCGGCGCGCACCAGCAGCAGGCTGGAGACGTTGACGCAGGCCATCAGCACCAGAAGCGCAACCATGCCCATCAGCACCAGGAGAGGCACGCTGATCTGGTCGCGCAGAGGCGAAAAGCCGCGGGCACCGTCGAGTAGCTGCAGGCGCGAATCGTCGAGAAACCGCTTCTGCCAGCGGTCCTTGTGATTGAAAGTCTTGAACTCTTCCGCGCGCAGGGCATGCCACAGCGGAGCCATCGCAGCCTCGGCCTGCTGACGGCTGAACCCCGGTCTCAGTCGCCCCGACAAGGTGAGCCATTGGGAGCGACGGTCTTCGAGGTCCTGCCATCGCGGGGTGATCACGGCCTTGGCGGTGACCGGGACGAACAGGTCTTCCACGGCTCCGGCGACGATGCTGTGGAAGCCAGGCGGCGCGACTCCGATGATGGTGAAGGGCTGGGTGTTGATGAGGAGAGTCTGGTTGACCACCGAGGGCTGCGAGCCGAAGTGGGTCTTCCAGTAGTTGAAACTCAGCACCACGACGAGATTCGCGTTCAAGGCTTCGTCGGAGGGCAGGATTAAGCGGCCCAGGGCGGGTCGCACGCCCAGGGCTTCGAAATAGTTGCCGGAGACGAGTTCGCATCCCGCCATGTCGGGCTTGTTGTTCCAACTGATGGCGACGTTTTGCTGGTCGTTGGCAATGACGTCCTGCAACACCGCGTTCTTGTCACGCAGATCGCGATACATGGGATAGGAAAAATAGTCGTTGTCCTCTCCGCCGTAGGAGTTGAAATGGCCCGGAGAGTCGCCCGTCCAGTGCAGGCGCACCAGTTGCTCAGGGTGGCTGACCGGGAGCGAGCGCAGCAGGGCCTGGTCAAGCAGCGTGAAGACGGCGGTGTTAGCGCCGATGCCCAGCGCGAGAGTGAGCACAGCGACGAGGGTGAACGCGGGCGCCTTGCGCATCTGCCGCAAGCCCAGCCGAACTTCGTGAAGGATCGTATGCATCTGAGTTGTCCCCAAGTTTCAGGCAGTATGGTTCACTCGGTCCTGAGCGCTTTCATTGGTTCGATGGATGCCGCGCGGCGAGCGGGCAGGAAACTGGCCACCAGCACGACACTTATCAGCAGGGCAGCCGCACAGAGCCAGGGCACCACATGCAGCACGCTGACTCGGAAAAGCAAGCTGGTGAATATGCGGCCGAGGAAAGCGGCGAAGACTACGCCCACGACAATGCCAATTGCCGCGAGGCGCAGTCCGTGCATCAGGACCAGTTTCAACACGGTGCCGCGCTGCGCGCCGAGGGCCATCCGCATGCCGAGTTCGCGAGTGCGGAGGCGTACGGAGTAACTGATGATGCCGTAAAGTCCCAGCGCCGCCAGCAACAATGCCAGAGCTGCAAATGTACCGAGCAGCATGACCACGAACTTGCGTCCGACCAAAGACTCATTCACACGCCGCTCCATCGTCTTCACGTCATAGATCGGAACGCTGGAGTCGCCCGCGCGAACGGCGGATGCGAGGTCAGCAGTCAGGCCCTCCGCCGGGCGCGAGCTGCGGACCAGAAGACCGGCGGTGTCGTTGGACACTTGCGCGATAGGGAGGAAGTACGTGCCTTCGTTGGTGTCGGCTTCGAGAGAATTCTCGCGCGAATGCTGAACCAGCCCTACGATGGTAATCCACGGGCCCTTATTGAGATCGTTGATGGAAATGTGCTGACCGATAGGATCCTGGCCTGGCCAGTACTGATGGGCCAGCACCTCGTCGACGATGGCAACCTGCTCGGTGGACTTGCGGTCTTCGTCGGTGAAGTCGCGGCCTTGCAGGAAGGGAATACGCAGCGTGGCAAAGAATCCGGGCGAGATCAAATGGATGTTGCCGTGCGGCGGAGGGGCGTTGGCCGATCGAGTCTGCCCCTGGATGAAAAAGCTGGCCGAGCCGCCGTTGTTGCTGAAGGGAATGGCATCGATCAGAGCCGCGGACTGCACTCCGGGGATCGCACGCAGGCGCTCCTCGAGCGAGGTCATGAAGGCGGCCTGTTGTTCATCTTTTGCGTAAACGGTCTTGGGCAGCGAGAAATACGCACTTGCGACGCCACTGACCTGGAAGCCCGTCTCCACCGTCTCCAGGGCCTTCAGACTGCTGAACAGGAGACCGGCCCCAGCCAATAGCAGAAGTGAAAGCGCAACCTGTGCAATCACCAGGACAGAACGCGCCCGCTGTCCGCCACGCCCGGCAGTGCCCGAGCGACCCGATTCATGAAGAGCGCTATACCATCCGGGTTGTGTGCGATGCCAGGCGGGCACCACTCCGCAGAGCAGAGAGCACACAGCCGCGACGATCACCACGAAGAACAGCACCGGCCCCGCGAACGAGAGGTGCAAGTGCTCGCCCAATGACGGTGGAAGACCTTTCAACAGCAGTGGGGCCGATGCAAGTGCTACGAAAAATCCCAACACGAGGCCCGCAACGGTGAGCACGATACTTTCCACCAGGGCTTGGCGAATCAATGTCCCCCGGGAAGCCCCCAGCGCAATACGGACGGCGAGGTCACGTTGCCGGGCTGATGCGCGTGCGATTTGCAGCCCGGCGATGTTCGCACACGCGATGAGCAACACCATGCCCACCGCCGTCAGGAGCATCAACAAGGGCTTGCGCAGTTTGCCGCCAATGAATTCGGTTAGCGGCATGGAGAACATGCCCCAGCCGCTGATGCGGCCGTAACTGTTGGTGCCCTCGGAGACGATATTCTCCTGCGCTTTCATCTTCAGGTAGGCATTGGCTTGCTGCAAGGTCACACCCGGCCGCAAGCGCGCCACCCCGAACAGATATTCGTTGTAGCGGTAGTTCTGGTCGTGATAACGAGCCGGGGGAAGGGCGATCGGAACCCAGAGCTCCGCCTGGTTGGGCCAATTGAATTCCGGGCCCATGACGCCGATAACCCGGTACGAACGCTGATCCAGAATGATGGAACGGCCAACAATGTTGGGGTCCGCGGCAAAGCGCTTTTGCCAAGCCTGGTACGACAGCACAACCACCAGGCCGGCGCCCGGCTGATCCTCTTCCGGCGTAAAGACTCGACCAAGGGCAGGGCGCACCTCGAACACGTCGAAATAGCCGGAAGAAACCCTCGCACCTTGCATCAGCTCCGGGTTGGCGTTTTCGCGGCTGAAGTTGAAGCTGCTGCCGTTCATTATGGCAGCGCCCGAGAAGATGTCCTTGCCTTCGGCGGCATCGGCAAAATCGGGGGCTGACAGCGAGATATTGCCTAAATCGGGCGGGTTGTCGTAGTGGGCACGCAGCGCGACCAGGTTGGCGGCGTGAGGAATCCCGCTGGGGTTCAGCAGTACCGCATTCGTCACCGAGAAAACTGCAATGTTGGCGCCAATACCCAGGGCCAATGTCAGCACCGACACGATGGCGAAGCCCGGCGAGTTGGCGAGTTGCCGAATTGCGTAACGAAATTGATGAGCGACAGAATACATTTCGAACTCCCGATTGATTATTCCGAACGCAAGGCCTGCATGGGCTCGACCGCAGCCGCGCGGCGGGCTGGCAACCATCCGGCAAACGCCGCCGTTGCGACCAGCAAAAGCACCGCGCCCAGCGCACTGACCGGATCGAACGGAGATACCCCGAAAAGCAATGATTTAATCAAACGAACCGCGAAGAATGCTCCCACGGCACCGAGCAGGAGTCCACCCGCCGCAATGCGGGTGGTTTCGCTAAGGACCATGCGAAAGATGTGCGGGCGGTCGGCGCCTAGAGCTACCCGCAGGGCAAACTCTTTGGTGCGCTCGACGACCGAATAGCCTAGCCCGGCGTAAATACCGAGGGTTGCCACCAGCAAGCTGCAAATTCCGTAGACCGAGAGCAACTGCGCTGGCGTGCGCGTGTCGTAGTAAGACGTAGCGATGTGGTCGCGGAGTGTCTCAATGTCGTTGATGGGGAGTGTACTGTCGAGCGAGGCGACGGTGGCGTCGAGGGCCGGCAGCAGGTTCTGGTTCGGCGCGGATCCACGTAACACCAGGCTGAACCAACTCTGGTAGTCCTGAAACAGGGAGAGAAAAACCACAGGATCGCCGGTGTCCCAGGACGCGTTGCGATAAATGTAATTGCGATTGATGCCGACGATCTCGCAGGACTTCTTACTGACCTGAATGTGACCACCGAGGGCGTCACCCTTGGGCCAATACTTGCGCGCCATGCCTTCGTTGATGACGGCCACGCAGGGAGCATCGGCTGTGTCATGGTCGGAGAATTCACGGCCCTGTACGATCGGGACACGCATGGTCTTGAAGAAGTCCGGTGCAACCGAGTCCACGACGATGCTCATGCTCTCGTCTTTCGCGGGCTGGTAGCCGGCCACGGCGACGTCGCGAACATTGCCGCCACCACTGAGACCCATCGGCACGTAGCTGGTCAGCGAAGCGGAACCCACACCCGGCACCGTACGCAGCTTCTCCAACAGTGAGCGCTGGAAAGCGAAACCCTTGTCTTCGTTGTAGCCGGCCCGTGCCAGATCGAGGGAGGCGACAAGTACGTTCTGGACGGAAAAGCCAGGATCGCGGTGGAGGACCTTCCAGAAGGTGCGAACGAGCAAGCCCGAGACCACCAGCACGACGAAGCAAATGCCAAGCTGAACGCTTAACACGATGTTGCGGCGCTTGCGGGTGCGCGATCCTACGACGGAAACTGCACCGTCGTGCAATGCACTTACCTGGGAGATACGCAAGACCTGGCGGGCGGGTAGGAGTCCACAGGCCAGGACGGTGACGATGGTCATACCCAGTACGAAGGCCAGGATTCGCAGATCGGGCCGAAGGTTGAAGACGAAGGAGATTCCTGTGCTCGGCAACAAGGCATAGAGAGCACGTGAGAGCAATAGGCTGGTGAGCCACCCCGCCATGCCGGCAACCACTGCGATGACAGCGGTTTCAGTGACCAATTGACGGACCAGACGAGTGCGGCTGGCTCCGAGCGAGCTGCGGATCGCCATTTCGCGGACGCGCCGTGAACTGCGCTGGACTAGCAGCACACCAACGTTGGTGTACACGAGCAGGAGCAACAGCACCGCTGCGCCAAGCAACAGAGGAACGATTTGCGCCAGGGTTCCGAAGAAGCCACGCTGCATGTGCGCGGGATCGGACATAAACATGTCCCACTGGTTGTAGTAGGAAGAGTTTTGCTCGGTAGCGAACTGGTGTGCCAGGGAATGGAGTTCCGCGGCTGCCTGGTCGTCACTTGTACCCGGGCGAAGACGGGCAACAATCTCCATTCCGAACTTGCCTTGCATCAGAGGATCAGGCTTGCCGGACGAGAGAACCTGCAATTCGCTGAAGGGCATCCACAAGGATTGTGCAAGGCCACCATAAATGCCGGTGAAATGTTCGGGCGCCACGCCGATTACCGTAAGAGGCTGGCGGTTGACAGTAATCGTCCGACCAACGATACCGGGGTCGCTCTGAAAGCGGGAACGCCAGAGATCGTAGCTCAGGACGACTTCGGGCGCTGAGCCGTAGGCACGGTCATCATGGGGCGTGAAGAACCGCCCTAGATACGGCCGAACGCCGAGGAACTGAAAGTAGTTGCTGGCGACGATGCCGGACCAATAACGTTGCGGCCGCGAATCGCCTCCGGAGAGATCGACCGGAATCATCTCGTGAGCGGTGAGTTCAGAGAATCCCTGATGATGCTGTCGTAGGTACTGTAGCTGGATGTAGTGCAGCGTGTAGCCGCGGTCACCGTGAATCCCGGCATCAAGAGCGCGTATCTGCGTTGCCTGGCTTATCTGAGGCCAAGGGTTGAACAGGACCGCGTTGGCCCAGGTAAATACGGTAGTGATGGCTGCGATGCCAAGAGCAAGGGTGAGTACTGCCACTGCCGCGAACCCAGGGTTCTTCTTGAGTTGTCGCAACGCATATCGCAAGTCTTGCAGCATCGATAGTCCTTCACCTGCGGAGTCGGCTAGTTGGATCGTGCGAGAGTGCCCATTCCTGGCATTGCACGATGCCAGCCACTGCTGACCTTTTGTTTTCAATGCCTTAGCAGTCGGTAGGCAAGGGCGCTGTCCAGCGATGCATCCCTGCTGTCCGCAACCGGACACGGCGAATTGCAGATAGGTACGCAATTCGTAGCGAATGGTTCCACTGAGTGGCTGATTCGGAGGTAGCTGGTTGAACCGGTGCAGCTTGTCGTCTTGGTTACAATGAACGCACGGCGCTGGGCGCCGCGGAATTCGGGAGGCAAGCAATGGCGCAAGTGAAGATCACTGTGCGGAAGAATGGGCCGTATCGCGTGGAAGCTCCGGAAGGGTCGGTTGAACTTGTGGACTCAGAAGGCAACGTGTATGACCTGACAGGCAAACCGGCATTTTCACTTTGCCGCTGCGGAGGTTCGGTAAATAAGCCCTTCTGCGACGGCACGCACTCCAAGATAGGGTTCCAAGGGGCGGAGTTGGCAGTCAAGAAGGCCGATGAAGCGGCGCCCGACCCGCCGAAGAGCTGAGCGGGACCAGGCCTCAGCACGCAGGGCCGCGAGACGCGGTCCTGATCATCTTTTGGCGGGTGTCTAATCGGCGTGTCGTGCGCCGGTGACGAAATCCTGCAGACCATCCAACATGGCGCGTGCCTGGGAAGCGTACTGGCCGGTGGGGGCGAGTTGCAAGTAGCGCCGCAAAGACTCGTCAGCCAGCTTATACGACGAACCCGAAACCTCGGCGGCTGCCAAGCGAAGTTGACACAGTCCCACCCAGTAATAGGCCTCCGAAACCGGCGGCGTGGCGGCAGCCGCCAGCGAGAATTCTCCCAACGCGAGTTGCATCGTTCCAAAGGCTTCATGGTTCGGAAGCGACTCAGCCTGGTTCATCAACGCGGCGCCTAGGTTCTGATGGTAGAGAGCGGCGTGGTCGGGATTGATCTGCGCGGCGGTGCGGAAGTTGTCTGCCGCGTCCTTCCAGTTTTTGAGGGCAGAATAGGCTGCGCCGAGGTTGTTGTAATACGTCGCGTTGGGGGCGATAGCAATCGCATAGCGGTAGTTCTGCACACAGCTCTGCAGCATGGACTCAATCGGCCCAGTGGTGTGGGCGGCCTCTTCGCAAAACACGTTGGCCAGCCAGGCCCAGGGCAGGTCTCGAGTAGGATCGATTTCCGTTGCGGCCTTAGCTGCGGAAAGCGCGCTGTCCCAGTCGCCGGCATCCATGAAAGCTTTGGCGGCTGCGATTTGTTTATTGATAGCGAGAGCCATCGCCGCATCTTTGCCTTCAGGAGTGGCCAGCGCCGGCTGCTCCGACGTAAACGACTCCGCCAGAATCACCTGGCGGGTCACGGTAACGGAGTTCTTCTGCAGATTGATCTCGACCAGCAGGGGCTGGTGACTCCATTCCAGGAAGACGCCGGGAAAGGTGACCTGCTGGTGGCGGGCGCGGTAAATCTCCAAGCGATAGTGGGCTGGCTCGACAGCGATGTAGGTGAACTTGCCGTCGGGCCCGGTCGTCACCTCGAAGTGCCTGCCGTTGGTGGGGTCAGTGAAGCGTAGCGCAGCGCCCGCCAACGGCTTTCCGTCTTCATCGACACAGGCGCCGGTGATGGAGGAGAGCCAGATTCCAGCCGATGCGAGCGCGGGCGTTAGGAGGATGGCGAAGAAGAGAATAGCCGGCAGGGAATGAGTCCGTCGCAACCCGATCATAGGTGGATAGACACCATGAAGCGGTAATTCGGGAGCATGAAACCTACGCGGCACGGAATTTTGTGCGTTGCCGCATGTGCTCTTCGCGCCCTCATCGTCAATGGACGGTCTTGGTCTTGCGAGCCATGTAGTCCATCAGGAGGTACTGTCCCAGCGTGTACGGCGTCGTAAAGTACGCCTTTCCGCGGCACATCTCCGTGACCTTTTGAACGAACTGCACCAGGCCGTAATCCGAGGCGAGCATGAACGTGTTGATCAGGATGCCCGCACGCTTGCATTTGGAAACTTCCTGCAGCGTTTCGCTCACCACCATAGGGTCGAGGCCGAAGGCGTTTTTGTAGATGCGACCGTCTTCGAGGGTAAGGGCGGAGGGCTTGCCGTCGGTGATCATGACGACCTGCTTCATGTCCTTGCGCTGCCGCTGCAGGATGCGCTGCGCCATGCGGAGCCCCTCGCGAGTGTTGGTGTAATACGGGCCAACCTGCACCCGCGCCAACTGTGACAGAGGGACCTCTTCCGCGGAATCGTGAAACAGCACCAGCGACAGGGAATCGCCGGGGTACTGGGTGCGAATCAGGTGCGAGAGCGCCATCGCCACTTTTTTTGCAGGCGTGAAGCGATCCTCGCCGTACAAAATCATGGAGTGCGAGCAGTCGAGCATCAGCACGGTCGCGCAAGACGATTGATACTCGCACTGATGCACCTGCAGGTCGCTGTACTCGATATTGAGCGGCAGGTGCAGCCCCTCGCGCTGAATGGCGCTGGAGAGCGTCGCGGTGATGTCGAGGTTCAGCGTGTCGCCAAATTCGTAGGTCTTCGAGGCGCCACTGGCCTCGATGCCGGTGGCGGTATCGCGCGTGTCGTGCCGTCCAAAGCTCGACTTGCCGAGTGACCCGAGCAGATCACGCAGGGCACGAAATCCAAGGAAATCAAGCCCCTTGTCCGTGATCTCAAAGCGTGCCTGGGCTTGCGATTCGCCAACCTGACCTCCCACGGAAGAGCTGCGCGCCGGATCGTGGGGCTGGTCGATGGTGATGTAGTCTTCCTGCTGCATGCGGTCAATAAGCTGCTCGATAAGTTGCTCGAACTGCTCGGCGCTCATGGACTCGATTTGCTCGCGCAGCTTCTCGTCCAACATGTCGCTGTTCATGAGGGCTTCGGAGATGGCGTTGCGAAGATCTTCCAGCGACTGGTCGGAGGATTGCTGGTCGTAGTAATCCATGTACTGCCGCTGAAAGCCGCTTTGCAGCAGGTAGTCAGAGAGGGCCGCGAGCACGTCCTCCATGCTCATCTCGGAGGCGGGCTCAGGAACATACTTCTTGTACTTAACAAATTTCATAAAAGCCGTCGGTGGCTAGAGGTCAATAGCACTTAGCATTTGGCAATTGGTCGTTACTGGGTAACTGGCAGCTGCCGCTAGCTAACCGCTAACTCCTGCTTAGTTAAACGGTCTGCGCTGGCGGCGGAAGTCGCGCTCGTCCTCTTCCTCCCGCAGGTTACGTTTTTCTGGACGAGGCTGCTTCTCCCCCGCGGTGAATACGCGCTCCTCGCTGCGCCCGATGCGTTTGTGTGCATACAGTCCTTCAAGCACGAACTCGGCGGCCGACACCAGCATCTCCGCGGGTTCCTTCCCGGTGAGCCCGAGGGGGCCAAGCTTATCGAGCAGCCCCTGGATGCCGCGCAGCTTGTGCAACATTTCCTGCGCGCCGGAAGTGTCGCGCAACTGGATTTCGCCGCCCAGATCAAACCACTGGACGATCTGGTTCATATTGCTGTTGCCGTGAAAATAGCGGTCGTAGGTGCGGGCGATGGCAGCGCGGATGATGTCGCGTGCTACCTGATCGGCGCCTTTCAGCTCGCCTTCGTACTCCAGCTCAAGCTTGCCGGTGATGGCCGGCATGGCGGCGTAAATGTCGCCAATGCGCGGGACCACCAGCTTTTCGCCGGAGCGGATGGCACGCCGCTCGGCGTTGGAGATGACATTCTCCATGGCGCTGATGGGCAGACGCTGGCTCACGCCGGAACGCTTGTCCACGCGCTTGTCTTCACGGGCCACAAAGGCCGTGTGTTCGATGACTTCACGAATGAACTCGGGCACCTGCAACTGGTGGCTGTTGCGCTGCGTCCACGCTTCCTGGTTGGTGATGGCGATGCCTTCCTGAATGGTCGCCGGATAGTGGGTGCGAATTTCCGAGCCGATGCGGTCTTTCAAGGGAGTCACAATCTTGCCGCGGGCGGTGTAGTCCTCGGGATTGGCGGTGAACACCAGCAGCACATCCAGAGGCAGGCGCACGGGATAGCCCTTAATCTGAACGTCGCCTTCCTGCATGATGTTGAACAGGCCGACCTGGATTTTGCCGGCGAGGTCCGGGAGTTCGTTGACGGCGAAGATGCCACGATTGGCGCGGGGGAGGAGACCGTAGTGAACCGTCAATTCGCTGCCCAGTTCATGTCCGCCCTTGGCGGCCTTAATAGGGTCGATATCTCCGATCAGGTCGGCGATGGTGACGTCGGGTGTCGCGAGCTTTTCGACGTAGCGTGCGCCGGGCGTGAGATAGGCAATGCGGGCCCCGTCAGGATCGTGCGCCAGCAATTGGCGACAGCGCGAACACAGGGGAGCGTAAGGGTTGTCGTGAATTTCGCAACCCGCGAGATACGGCACCTGAGGATCCAGGAGCGTGGTGAGAGCGCGCAAAATGCGGCTTTTGGCCTGTCCGCGCAATCCCAGAAGGATGAAGTTGTGCCGGGACAGGACTGCGTTCACCACCTGCGGTACCACGGTGTCGTCGTAGCCCACAATCCCGGGAAACACCGGCTCATCGCGCCGCAATCGGACGATGAGATTGTCGCGTAACTCATCCTTCACGCGGCGTGAGCGGACGCGCTCTTCGGAGAACTGGGGATGGCGACGAAGCTCGGCAAGCGATTGCGGCAGATTGCTCAAGGCCGGGGTACCTCCAGGGTCACAACCACCTTCCCACATCGGTGGTTGATAGTGGGTATTCTACGCCAGCGGTGGCGATCTCATCTGCAGCCGCCGAGGTTGCGGCGGCCCCGTTTTGCAGGATTGGACGCCAATCGTGCGGATTGAGTCGTCTCTCTGGTCACGAAAATGGATTTCCATTCAAGCCTGCTGTCGCGCCGCCAGAAAGAAATGCCTGCGCACAAAAGCGGGAAGGGTCGGTTGTGGTCCGAGTGACCTTTACTTGCGCGGCTTGGGCGGCAGCGGCTCAAACTCGCGTTCAACCGACGAATGCAGTGAGTTTCGCCCATCGGCCTGCAGTAGCTCGGCCGCAGCGGGATCGACCGAGCGGACGTGCAGGTCGCGCTGCGGGAAGGGGATCTCGATGCCGGCCTCCTCCAGCATTTGCATCGCGGCCAGAGCGACTTCGCTGGTGATCTGCAGGGGGTTGTTCTCCTGCATGACCCAGAAGTGAAGCTCGAAGTTCAGCGCACTATCTCCGAAGCCTGTGAAGTAAACCATTGGCTCGGGTTTGCTGAGCACAAGCTCGTGCCTGGCGGCCGCATCCCAGAGAATTTTCTGCACCATCTTGGGATCGGAGCCGTAGGCCACGCCGACGGGGAACTCGCGCCGGCGCTGCGATTCCGACAGCGTCCAGTTGATGACCTTGCTGGAGATCAGAGTGGCGTTGGGAATGATGACTTCCGCGCCCTGAAACGTGCGGATGGTGCTGGAGCGGATGCCGATGCGCGTGACCCGGCCGAGATTGTTGTCGACCTCCAGGATATCGTCGAGGTGGATGGGCCGTTCGAACTGCAGGATGAGTCCGGAGACGAAGTTGTTAATGACGTTTTGCAGGCCGAACCCAATGCCCACGCCGAAGGCGCCGGTCAGTACCGTGAACCTGTTCAGTTCGATGCCCGCAGCGTTGACCGCCACCAGGACGACAATCAGCATCAGCAGGTAATAAATCATCGAGGTTATGAGTTCAGGCAGCCCTCTGGATAAGTGAAAGCGGCGAAGCACTTCCTCGCGCAGCAGGAAACGCAAAGCACTGGCGACACCGTAGCCAATGACGAGAATGAGGAAAAATCCAAGAAGACCGCCGAGGGTGGCTTCGCTGGAACCACCTACGATCCGGAAATTGAGTAAACTCTTCAAAGACGAGCGGACTGTGTCTTCCAGTCCCAGCAGGTCGAGAGCGGCGAAGGTCCAAATCGCTATTCCAGCCCACTGCAAGGCCCGCGGCGCCCAGCGCACGATGCCTTCGCGGTGGAGCCGCACCACCGCGACCCGCTCCGCCAGCGGCGAGCGCAGTCCCACGGTAAGCAGCAATGTGCCCACGCGCACCGCCGTAAAAACGCTGATGCCTACAAATGAGCTGTAGATGCACGCCAGCGCAAGGGCATGCGCCAGTTTGACATAGCCCAACAGGTCGGCAGCCAGGGAGATACCCAGGACGGCAACCGCAACTCGAGTTGCGAACAAGATGAGGCGGCCCCACCATTTCGCGTGGGGCGGCAGACCCCGCGACGGTCGCAGGAAGTAGGCCAGGACACAAAAGAGAATGACGTTGGTAAGAAATTGCAGCTCGCGCTTAGATGAGGGGTTGAGCCCGATCCATGAGATTGCCCAGTTGAGGCCATAAACTCCCGCAAATAGGTACAGCAGGACCCGAAATCGCGGATGGAGTAACGGTGGCAGTACGACGAGAATGGGGACGAACGAAACCAGGATCACCAGTCCCAGGAGCGTCACCGGCGCGGCGGGAGCCAGAATGTATCCCCCCACCAGTGGTGGAAGCAGTCCTACCGCGAACCAATGGCTGAGAATCCGGTATGCGTCGGCCTCCAGCTCGTCAGAGGATGGCTTTTCCCGTACCATTTGGTGCACCCGTCTCGCCAGCAGGACGGATCCGATCAGCAAAAGAACGAGAAAGGAAAGTGCTCCCCGATTTTCCTTCAGAAAGGAAACGATCGAGATCCAGCGGCTAGTTGCGGTGTGGAAGACACTCGAGCTTTCGCCGACCACACGGCGCGACTTGATTTGCCACAGAGGCAGGCTGTCACGATCCAACAGGTGACCCTTTAGCTTTGTCTTGACCTGCCCCAGTTGCGAAACCACGTCTTGCGCGGCCTGGTCAACCGCACCGACTTTGATCTGTAGATTGACGACGACTTGCAGCGTCTCCTGCGCCTGTTTTCGCAGCTTGCGCAGGTCATTGAGGTTGCCCGAGATCACTGCCAGGGCCGGTCCCAGCTCCTTGTTGTCCTTGTTCCCCTCGAGGGTCGCAGCCCAGGAAGGCTCTTGCGTATCAACCATGTTGATGGCGGATTGCGCGCTGTTCGCCCACTGCAGCAACTGCATCTGCCAGTCGTTGGTATAGGACTGCATCCCCCGCCAGTAATTCTCCTCCTCTCTGACCTCTAGAGAATTCGGAGTACCCGAAAGCAGCGACTTGACTTGCTCCTGCTTGCTCAGCAAATCCGGCTCCAGCTCGGATACCGCATTCTGGATGGCGTCGATCTGCTCCTTGGTGGGGAGCTTGGCGGTCGCGTCCCGCAGCATCTGGCCAAGCACCAGCGACCGCGCGGCGACGTCCGGAAGCGGGATAGGCGCAGGCTGTTCGGGGAGCGCGGGCGGAAGCTCCTGCTCGGCAGTCGGGACCTTGGGCGTCTCTTTCAGCCCCGGCGAAAGCGGACTACCTGGAATTTTGGGCGAGCCGGCTCCCCCACCTTGCTGCGCGACACTGACGTTCGCAAGGGCAGCGGCGAGCAGCAGTGAAAGCACACACGAACACCAGCGAAATCGCACACCCATAGCAGCGGTCCCGACCCAGCGGCGTGACCATTCAGAACTCGCGACCCAGAACATGTGTTGTTAATTATCCCCCAACCGTTGCATTGGACGAATGCAAATCGCTCCCTGCTGGGCTTGGCAGACCCGGCCTTATTCCCGAGCCTGAAGCTCATCCAGCATGGCCTGCATTTCAGACTGGGCATGGCGATTGTTCGATCGCCGGGCCGACTCGATGCCTTTTCCCAGCATGACGCACGCTTCGTCAACGCGGCCGGCACGCTCAAGGACCTGCGCCGACATGAAGTACCCGTTGGTATAGTCAGGATGAGCCGCCAGTAATTGCTGAAACTCCCCTAAGGCAGCGTCCAGTTCGCCTGCGCCGGAGTACTCCAGGCCCAGGGCATAGCGAGCGAACGCATCGTCCGGTTGCCGTTGAAGGATCTCCCGTAACGTTGCAATACGACTTTCGTCAACCATGATCGCTCTCTCCTGGAACCCCAAAGCATGGTACAGGACGGCTCGAGCCAACCTCAATGCCGTGCGGCAGGCGCGTCTGGAACCCGCGAGAAAAAGAGACCGTTACAATGTGAGCGCGGCCGGAATCGACCCAGGCCGGCTGAAAATCCCCGAGAGCAACGCGCATAGCATTCGTTTACAACCGAACGTAAGGGAGAACGATGGAACCGAATGAAGCAGTACTGTCACCGAGGCCGGTGAGTGAGTCGAAGTCGGAGATGATTGAGCTGGTGCTACCCAACGACACCAATCCTTTGGGGGCGCTGCTCGGCGGTCGATTGATGCACTGGATCGACCTGGCGGGCGCACTGGCTGCGCACCGGCATTCGCACTCGCACGTGGTAACCGCGTCGATGGACCACATCGATTTCCTGGTTCCAGTGCATGTCGGCGACATGGTAGTGCTGAAGTCATCCGTAAATCGGGTGTTCAAGACCTCCATGGAGGTCGGGGTACGGGTTTCAGTGGAGAACTACATTTCCAGCTCCAGCCAGAAGGTCGCGGCGGCATATCTCACATTTGTGGCCGTGGACCGGCATGGCCGGCGCTTGCCCGTCACTCCGGTAATTCCAGAGACGGAAGACGAGAAGCGCCGGTACGAGGGCGCTCTGCGGCGGCGTGAGGCGGCCAAGGCGGAGCGCGAGCTGCGCAAGGCGCGGAAAGCGTAAAGCATCGCCATGCATGTTACAGTTTCACGGGTTGCCTCACCTGGTCACCGGGTCAGATTGATTAGTTTGGAGATAAACTGGATGCGCAATGTCCGCGTTTTTGCTGTGGTCTGTGTGCTGCTGCTTTCTGTTGCTGGTCTGATTGCCCAGCAGAACGAATCCGCCGAGACGTCGAAGCCGGCGGAGAAGACGACCGAGAAGGCTGGAAAACTGCCTGCCGAAGGTGAAAAACCTGCCGCCACCAAGGAAGAGCCGCCGGTTGTCACGCACCATGAGATCCATGTAGGCGGACAGGTGCTGCATTACACCGCGACCACGGGTTACATGCCCATCCGCAACGAAGAGGGCAACGAGATCGAGGCCAATATCTTCTTCGTCGCCTATACCCTTGACAACCCGGCACCCAAGCGGCCGCTGATGTTCTCGTTCAATGGCGGACCGGGATCGGCCTCCATCTGGCTGCATCTGGGCGCGATTGGTCCACGCCGGGTCAAGATGTTGCCCGATGGCGGCATGCCGCAGCCTCCCTTTGAACTGATCGACAACGAAGACACCTGGCTGGATCAAACCGACCTGGTGTTCATCGATCCCGTGGGAACAGGCTACAGCCGCGCCACCAAGAAAGACCTCGCCAAGAAATTCTTTGGCGTGAAAGGCGACATTTCTTCAGTTGCGGAATTCATCCGGCTGTACCTCAGCCGCTATCAGCGCTGGACCTCGCCGCTCTTCCTCGTCGGCGAAAGCTACGGCACCACGCGCGCCGCCGGTTTAAGC
>Ga0335070_10000376_pt1 | contig 51310 bp, 45 predicted proteins | sample Lox_Sample_13_FD_206722 | JGI IMG/M metagenome (GOLD analysis project Ga0335070, IMG submission 206722) | Soil microbial communities from Loxahatchee National Wildlife Refuge, Florida, United States - Lox_Sample_1.3 | ecosystem: Environmental > Terrestrial > Soil > Wetlands | place: USA...
GCCCCGGAGGGAGGAGAGGCGCCTTTTGCCGCGCTCCGCATTGCCGAGTGCTACGCCCACGGGAAGCGGTGGAGCGAGGCCCTCGGGGCGGTGGAAGAGTTTATGCGGGCTTACGGCTCAAGCCCTCTCGCGGTGCAGGGCAGAATGCTCAAGGCGCGAGTGCTTGTTGAGCTGGGCAAGGGAGAAGAGGCCCGAGAGGAGCTCCGGCACCTGCTGGACACCCATCCGGGGGAACCGGTGGCAGCGGAGATTTGGTATCTTACCGCTATCTCTCTGGCCCGGGAGTCGCGGTGGCTCGAGGCTGACGAGGCTCTACGGCAGATTGGCTCCCAGAGCGGTCGCTTTGTCGCCGCCCAGGGGATGCGACAGGTTCTGGCCGAGGCCCCCGCGGCCAAGACGAAGGATCCCGCGGTTGCGGGCCTGTTGGCGGCGGTTGTTCCCGGAGCCGGCCATCTCTACTGCGACCGACCTGGTGATGGGGCCATAGCGTTCGTGTTTACCGGAGCCTTTGCCTGGGCGACCGTGGAGGCCTTCCAGCAGGATCACAAGGCGTTGGGAATCGGCCTCGGCTTCATCGCTCTCTCCTTTTATGGGGGGAATATCTTCAGCGCCGTCAATGTGGCTCACAAGTATAACGACCGTGAGGAGCGTCGCCTGCGGCTGCGTCTTGCGCCCTACGAGGAGTTGAGTCTCGAGGTGGACCCCGGACCAGCGCCGAGCGTGCGGTTGACCCTTTCCTTCTGAAAAGGTGAGTGGGCGTGAAAGGTTTCCCGACTCTCCTGCTTCTCTCAATCCTCTTGCTTTCGGGGCTGAGCCAGCCGATTGGGGTCAGTCTCGCCGGTGAGGACCCCATGCGCGGACCCTGGAACCAGCGACCGGCGGGAGCAGTTGCGTCGTCCCAGCCGCGATCGCAAGAGACGCCGTCCCCGGCGGCATCGTTTTTCCGGCTTCTGGTGACCTTCTTCCAGCAGGTTATATCACCTGTCGATGGGGACAGGTGCCCGAGCTATCCCACCTGTTCCGCCTACAGCATTCAGGCCTACGACCAACACGGGGCGGTCCTCGGCACCTTGATGACGGTGGACAGGCTCTTCCATGAGGATTCCGAGGGGGAGTTTGCTCCCGTCATCGAGGTCTATGGGGTGAGAAGAATTTACGATCCCGTGTGGGCCAACGAGTTCTGGAAGGAGAAGGAAGGCAGGAGAGCACGCACAGAATGAGCCGGTGCCCCGGCTGCCGAATGGATGTGGCGCGAAGAGGAGATTCTATGATCTACAACGAAGAATTCGAAACCATGCCCAGAGAGGCCCTGGAGGCTATTCAGGTACGACGGCTTCAGACAACTGCAGCCAGGGTGTACAACGCCGTGCCCTTTTATCGCAAGCGCTTCGATGACGTGGGGGTGAAGCCCGACCACATCCGCAGCCTCGACGATCTGCGGAGGCTCCCCTTCACGTACAAAGACGATCTCCGGGACAACTACCCCTTCGGCATGTTCGCCGTGCCCATGGACAACGTGGTCCGCATCCACGCTTCCTCCGGCACCACCGGCAAGCCGACCGTGGTAGGGTACACGGCGCGGGACGTGCAGACGTGGGCCGAGCTCATGGCGCGAACCCTAATGGCGGCGGGCGCCACCAAGAACGATATCGTTCACAATGCCTACGGCTACGGCCTTTTCACCGGCGGCCTCGGCTTCCACTACGGCGCCGAGAAGCTGGGGGCGTCGGTGATACCCATCTCCGGCGGCAATACGAGACGGCAGGTGATGATCATGAAGGATTTCGGCGCCACCATCCTGACCTGCACGCCCTCGTATGCCCTTCACATAGCCGAGGTGGCCGAGGAGATGGGCGTGAGCTTCCGCGACCTCAAGTTCAAGGCCGGGGTCTTCGGGGCGGAGCCTTGGACCGAGCAGATGCGCCAGGAGATCGAGCGGAAGCTGAACCTGAAGGCCATGGACATCTACGGTCTCAGCGAGATAATCGGTCCCGGGGTATCGGTGGAATGCATCGAGGCCCAGAGCGGGCTCCACGTCTTCGAGGACCACTTCATCCCCGAGATCATCGATCCGAGAACCGAGGAGGTACTCCCCTACGGCACCCCGGGTGAGCTCGTCTTCACCACCATCACCAAAGAGGCCTTCCCGGTGATCCGCTACCGGACCCGAGACATCTCCATTCTTCACCCCGAACCCTGCCGGTGCGGCCGCACTATGGCCCGGATGGGTCGAGTTCAGGGCCGGAGCGACGACATGCTCATCATCCGCGGGGTGAACGTGTTTCCTTCCCAGATCGAGAGCGTCATCATGGAAACCGAGGGGGTGGAGCCCCACTACCAGCTCGTGGTCGAGCGGGTGGCAAGCCTGGATCAGCTCACGGTGCTCGTGGAGGTGAACGAGAAGCTTTTCTCGGACGAGATCAAGAACCTCCAGGCCATGGGATGGACGCTGGAGAAAAACCTCAGGGAGACCCTTGGGGTGGCCGCCGACGTGAAGCTCGTTGAACCCAAGACCATCCAGCGCAGCGAAGGGAAGGCGGTCCGGGTGGTGGACAAGAGAAAGCTGTGAGGACTTCGTAAGAAGTCACCAAGGTAGACGGCACAAGCTCTCCCGCCCCAGGCGGGACAAGGCACCCGAAGCTTGAGGAATGAGGTGCCCAGAGACGTACGCCGCCATGACGAAAGATGAAGCGCAACGCCGCAGATGGACTTTTTGCGAAGCCGTCAGGCTGTGAGAGGAGGGAGAGATGAAGGTTGAGCAGATTTCCATATTCCTGGAGAACAAGGCGGGGCGACTTGCCGAGGTGACCAGGGTTCTCGGCGAAGGGGGAATCAACATTCGGGCCCTGTCTCTCGCCGACACCTCGGATTTCGGCATCCTGCGGCTCATCGTCAACAACCACGAGAGGGCAAAACAGGTCCTCAAGGAGCACGGATTCACCGTGGGAAGGACCGAGGTGGTGGCCGTGGAGGTGGAGGACAGGCCCGGCGGCCTGAACCTAATCCTGCAGATTCTTTCCAAGGCCGGCATCAACGTGGAGTACATGTATGCTTTCGTCCAGCAGAGCGGGCAAAACGCGGTGCTCATATTCCGGTTCGACGACAGTGACGCTGCCATCGAGGTGCTGCGCCGGGAAGGGGTAAACGTCATCGACGGCACGAAGCTCTACGCCATGTAGGGCCTGGGGCGTGAGGCGCAATGGTGAGGGCGGCGCCTTTCGTGAGCAGGATCCCTCCTGGGGGGGAAGAGATCCCTAATCACGCGCTGCTGCTTTGCGCCGGGGCGCGGCAAAGGGAAGGGAGAGGGAGGTGGACCATGATGGAACGGAAGACCACGTTGGCGATGGTGACGACATTTGTCCTTGCGGCTCTGCTCGTTGTTGGCGGCTGCGCCCAGAAAGATGCTGCCAAGGCACCATACAAGATCGGGGGAATTTTCTCCATTACCGGCCCCAACTCGTTTCTCGGCGAGCCGGAACGGAACTCCATGCAACTCCTGGCGGCGCAGATCAATGCCAAGGGGGGGATTAACGGCCGTCCCCTGGAGTTGGTAATCTACGATGACGAGGGTGACGAGGCCAAGGCGGTGCTGAACGCCAACAAGCTCATCGAAAAGGACCAGGTTCTGGCCATCGTCGGCCCATCACTCACCGGGACCACCATGGCTGTAATCCCTATTGTGGAGAAGGCTGAGGTGCCACTTATCTCCTGCGCCGCCGGGGTGAAGATCACGACACCCGTGAAGAAGTGGGTGTTCAAGACGCCGCAGACGGATGTCATGGCGGTGGCCAAGCTCTATGAGTTCATGAAGCGCCAGGGGATTCGGAAGGTCGCCCTTCTCACCGTGAGCAACGCCTACGGCGACAGCGGCAGGGAGCAGCTCCTGGAGCAAGCCGCCGGCGTCGGGCTCCAGGTCGTGGGCGATGAAAAGTTCGGCGCCGGCGATGCGGACATGACCCCACAGCTCACCAAGATCCGCGGTCTGAGTCCGGACGCCATTGTCTGCTGGGGCACCAATCCGGGCCCGGCGGTGGTTGCCAAGAACATGCAGCAGCTCGGGCTCAAAATTCCCCTCTATCAGAGCCACGGGGTCGCCTCCAAGAAGTTCATCGAGCTCGCAGGTACAGCCGCCGACGGCATCATTCTGCCTACCGGCAAGATCCTCATAGCCAAAAGTCTTCCGGACAATGACCCCCAGAAGCCTGTACTCCTCAAATACATCACGGACTACGAGGCCAAGTACAAAAGCGCTGTGTCAGGGTTCGGCGGCTATGCCTGGGAGGGTCTCGACATGGTCGTTACGGCCCTGCAAAAGGCCGGGGCCGATCGCGCCAAGATTCGCGACGAGATCGAGAAGGTGAACGGCTACGTGGGGATCAGCGGCATCTTTCGCCTGTCGCCCCAGGACCACAACGGCCTCAGCAAGGATGAGGCCTTCGTCATGGTGAGAATCGTCAACGGCGACTGGCAGATTCTCATTTAGGCGTAAGGCGCAGGGCGGGTCTGCGGACCCGCCCATCTAGCCTGCATTATGCAGGCTATGGTAGCGGCTTCCCCGTGAGCAGCCCCCGGGACAGGCCAGCCGCGATCGGGTGATCTGCGGCAGGGAGGTCTGCTCTGCAAAGGCGCATAGTCGCGCCATTGATAGTGGAGAGGGCGGCCAGGCCTCTGGGCGGAGTTGTGGTGGAAAGCCCGGGAAGCCTTTCTCTGAGCAAAGGAAGGTAGAGGCTCCGCATGCGCTTTGCGCCGCAGACCACCCTGCCTGCTGCGCCGGCCGGACCCACCCATCGAGCGCGCTCCAAGTGACAACGGACAACTGACAATGGACCTCATCAGCGAACTCACCCAGTACCTCATCGCGGGGCTTACCAGCGGCGCGATCTACGCGATTATCGCCCTCGGGTTCACCATCATCTACAACGCCACGGAGGTGATTAACTTCGCCCAGGGAGAGTTCGTTATGCTCGGGGGCATGGTGATGATCGCCGTTGATGCGACCGGGCGTTTTCCCCTCGCGGTGAGCTTCATCCTCGCCGTCTCTTCGGTGACCCTGGTGGGTGTGGTCTTCCAGCGCCTCGCCATCCAGCCGGTAAGGCGGCCGAGCGCCATCACCCTCATCATCATCACCGTGGGCGCTTCCATCTTTCTCCGTGGGCTGGCTATGCTGGTCTGGGGCAAGGACCCCCTCGGTCTTCGCCCCTTCAGCGGGGTGAGCCCGATTGCCGTGGGAGGGGCGACGCTCACCCCCCAGAGCCTCTGGGTCCTCGGTGTGAGCCTGATGGTAATGGCAGGGCTCCAGTTCTTCTACAAGCACACGATCACGGGGAAGGCGATGCGGGCCTGCGCCTTCAGCCGCAGGGCGGCACGGCTCGTGGGGATCAGCGTGGACCGCATGGTGCTGATCTCCTTTGCCATGAGCGCCGCTATGGGTGCGGCCGCCGGTATCGTTGTCGCTCCTATCACCCTCTGTGGCTACGATGTAGGTACCATGCTCGGGCTGAAGGGATTCTGTGCCGCCGTGCTCGGGGGCCTGGGGAGCAGCCCCGGATCCATCCTCGGCGGTTTCCTCCTAGGTGTCCTCGAGGCCCTCGGCGCCGGCCTGATCAGCTCGGGATTCAAGGACGCCATCGCCTTTCTCATCCTTCTCGTGGTTCTCTTCCTGCGGCCGAGCGGCTTGTTTGGCCCGAGGGAGGTGAAGAGGGTGTAGGCCGCCCCTGGCGGCCCGTTGGAGGCTTGAGGTGGGAGGTCGGAGGCAGGAAATCAGAAGACAGAGGACAGCTGGCCGAGGGCGGAGAGGGAATGACAAATGACAAAGGTCAAACGACCGTGGCGACCGGACTCCTGACGATGACAACGGACAACCGCCACAACCTTAGGCACGTTATTTCACTTTAGGCATTTTAGGCACTCTCCCATGCCCCCCTTCTTTCGCCACCGCTTGCTTCATGTTTCCGCCTTCGCGCTCCTCATGGCCCTCGTGCCCCTCATGGTGACGAGCCGCTACTACCTGAACCTGTTCATCTTCATCGGCATTCACACCCTCCTCACCCTCGGGCTCAACCTGCTCATGGGTTATGCCGGCCAGATCAGCCTGGGCCACGCCGCCTTCTTCGGGCTCGGCGCCTACACCTCGGGGATCCTTACCGCCACCTGCCACATCCCGCCCTGGCCGGCCATGGGGGCTGCGGTCCTCGTCACCATCACGGTTGCCCTCCTCATCGGCATTCCCACCCTCAAGCTCACCGGCTACTACCTCGGTATGGCCACCCTCGGCTTCGGCATCATCGTCAACATCTGTTTCCGCGAGCTGTCCGGGCTCACCGGCGGTCCTTCCGGCCTGGTAGGCATCCCGCCTCTCAGCCTCGGCGGGGTGGTGCTCGATGAGCCTCGATACGTCTACTATCTCATCTGGGGTGTGACCCTGGGCGCACTCGCAGTGAGCCTCAATATCGTCGACTCTCGGGTGGGAAGGGCGCTCCGGGCGATCCACGACAGCGAGGTTGCGGCCCGGGCCTCGGGCGTGGACACGGCGCGCCTGAAAATCTGGGTTTTCGTGGTGAGTGCCGTGTATGCCTCCCTGGCCGGGAGCCTGTACGCCCACTTCGTCACCTTCATCAGCCCGAGCTCCTTCGGCTTCATGTTCTCGGTGAAGCTCGTCACCATGGTGGTCGTGGGCGGCATGGCAAGCGTCTGGGGTGCGGTCTTCGGTGCTGCCGCCCTCACCGCCCTTCCGGAGGTGCTGGCGGCCTTTCACGACTACGAGATCCTGATCTTCGGGTTCATTCTCATGGTGGTCATGATCTTTCTGCCCCAGGGCCTGACCAGGGGAGCCCTCGACCTGGTGGAGCGTTGGAACTTTAGCCGCCGCGGTATTCCGGCGGCGAAGATATAAAAGGGAGTGCGATGGCGGACAGGGTGCTTCTCGAGACCGAAAGCCTCTCCAAGTCCTTCGGCGGGGTCCATGCCGTCCAGGAGGTGAGCTTTTCGGTTCGCCCGGGGCAGATCAAGGGGATCATCGGGCCCAACGGCGCCGGCAAGACGACCCTGTTCAACCTGATCACCGGGGTCTACCGGCCGGACCGCGGCTCCATCCGCTTCGACGGAGAGACCTGTGCCGGACTCGCGCCATACCAGATGGCGGAGCGTGGGATCGCCAGAACCTTCCAGAACGTGGAGCTCTTCGAGCGGATGAGCGTCCTCGAGAACGTCATGGTGGGAAGACACCCCCGCACCCGGGCCGGTTTCATCAGCGCCGCCTTTCGCCTTGGCAGGGCCCGCGGGGAGGAACGGCTCATCCGGGAAAAGTCGCTGGAGATCCTCGGTTTCGTCGGCATTGCCGACAAGGGCGACTGGGCGAGTTCGGCTCTGCCCTTTGGTCTCCAGCGGGTGGTGGAGATCGCCCGGGCCCTTGCCACCGAGCCGCGCCTGCTCCTTCTCGATGAGCCGGCATCCGGTTTGAACGCCGTCGAGACCCGGGATCTGGGGCGTCTCCTCGGTCGTATCCGCGACCGGGGTATTACGGTGCTCCTCGTCGAGCACGACATGAGCCTCACCATGGAGATTTGCGATGAGATCCTGGTCATGGACTACGGGCGTCCGCTGGCCGAGGGTACACCGCGAGAGATCCAGCGACATCCGCAGGTGATTGCGGCTTACCTTGGGGAGGAACCGGTTGCTTAAGGTTCGGAGCCTGCAGACCTTCTACGGCCGCGTTCGCGCCCTGGATACGGTGTCGCTTTCGGTGCGGCCCCGGGAGATCGTCACTCTCATCGGCGCGAACGGCGCCGGCAAGAGCACGATCTTGAACAGCATCTCCGGGCTCATCCCCGCGCGGGAGGGCGAGATCCTGTTCCGGGGGAAGCGGCTGAACGGCCAGTCGCCGGAGGAGGTGGTCCGCCTCGGCGTCTGCCAGGTCCCCGAGGGGCGGCAGATCTTCCAGCCTCTCACCGTCCTCGAGAACCTCGAGCTGGGAGCCTACCTGCGCTTCCGGAAGCGGGAAAAGCGGGAGATCCGGCGAGACCTCGAGACGGTCTACGCCCTGTTCCCGGTCCTGGAGGAGCGGCGGCAGCAGATCTCCGGCACCCTCTCCGGCGGCGAGCAGCAGATGCTCGCCATCGGCCGGGCCCTCATGGCCCGCCCCGCCCTGCTGCTCTTGGATGAGCCTTCCATGGGGCTCGCGCCGCGGCTGGTCCTGGAGATCTTCCGGACCATCCATCACCTGCGGGAGCAGGGGCTGACCATCCTCATGGTGGAGCAGAACGCCAGGGCGGCCCTCAGGATCGCCGACCGCGGCTACGTTCTGGAAACGGGAAGGATCGTGCTCCAGGGAAGTGCCCGCGAGCTCCTGGACGACAATGACGTGAAGCGGGCATACCTTGGGAGAGATTATCGCGAGTTTGCCGAGGGAAGGATGTGACCGTGGAGATCTGGAATCGGGAGATGGAGTGTCAGGATCGGAACGAGCTTGCCCAGCTCCAGCTTGAGCGGCTCCAGGCAACACTCAATCGGGCGTGCAAGAGCGTGCCCTTCTACCTGCAGGGGCTCCAAGAATGCGGGTTGAGCCCGTCGGCGCTCCGCTCCCTCGGGGATCTGGTCAGCCTCCCCTTCACGACCCGGGAGGATCTCAACCGCAGCTATCCCTACGGGCTGTTCGCCGTGCCCCTCCGCGACATCGTCCGCATCCACAGCGCCACCGGCACTGGGTTACGCCCAACGGTGAGCGGGTACACGGGAAACGATCTCGGCATCTGGAAGGAAGTGGTCGCCCGCTGCCTCACCGCGGCCGGCGTCGGGCCGGAGGACATCGTCCAGATCTGCTTCGATCCTGGGCTGGCGAACTGGGCGCGGGACTTCAAGGACGGCGCCGAAACGGCGGAGGCCTCGGTTATCCCCATGACCCCTCTCGAGATCCCCAAGCAACTCATGATCATGCACGACTACAAGACCTCGGTGCTCGTGACCACGCCTTCCTACCTGGGGCAGCTCTCCCGGGAGATGGCGAGAAGAGGCCTTTCCCCGGAGACCCTCGCCCTAAGGCGGGCGGTCCTGGCCGGAGAGGCGATGAGTCAGGCGACCAGGTCTGAGCTTGAAGATGGGCTTCGCATCCAGATCCACACGGCCTACGGGTTGAGTGAGGTGCCGGGCCCGGCCATCGCCTACGAGTGCCAGGAGCGGCACGGCCTCCACCTCAACGAAGATCACTTCCTTGCCGAGATCGTTGAACCTGCCGCCGGGACGCCACTGCCTTTGGCGCAGGACGGTGAGCTTGTCCTCACCACCCTCACCGCCAAGGCCTATCCGCTGCTTCGGTTCCGTACCGGCGATCTGGCGCGCCTCACCCCGGAGCCGTGCCCCTGCGGCCGCACCTTCGCCCGCCTCGAGATGGCCGCCGGCCGCGCTGATCAGCTCGTGGCGATTCGAGGCGTCAAGCTCCACCCGGACCTCATCGGGGGGATCATGGCGCGGATGGTGAAAGGCGCTCAGCCTGCCTACGTTGCCTTCGTCAAGCGCGTGGAGGAGCTCGACCTGCTCGAGGTCTGGGTAGAGGTGAACGAGGCCCTCTTCTCGGACGAGATCAAGGTGCTCGAGATCCTGGCCCATCGGATACGGCGGGAGCTGGAGCAGAGCCTCGGCATCCCGGCGCGGGTGCGGCTGGTCGAGTCGGGAACGATGAGCGAGCACCGGGGGCACCTCGGCCGGATCATCGACGAGCGCCGGAACGGGTAGGCGGTGGTGTACGGGGTTGAGTGGTTGGCGTGCAGCGAGCCAATGGCAGCGGTGAAAACGAGGCCCGGTGAATTCCGGCGATAAGCGAATCCGGAAATCCGGAGGCAGACTGTGGCCCAACTTGAAAAAATGGTTGGTCGGGTGCTCGAAACTGATGTCCTGGTGATCGGCGGCGGGGGCGCCGGAGCAACCGCCGCCGTTGCGGCGGCCCGAGCCGGCGTCAAGGTCACCATGGCGATCAAAGGGGCCCTGGGCAGGAGCGGGAACACCATCATGTCAGCGGCCGTCTTTGGGGCCGATGGGGAGAGTGCTTTCGATTGCGGGGAGAGGAAGGCCGATCGTTCGTTCACGAGGGAATTGCTCTTCGAGAAGATTGTCAAGCACGGCTATTACCTAAGTGAGCAGGATCTCGTGCAGCAGTACGTGGAGGGAGCCGCTCCGCGCCTTCACGAACTGCTCGGCTGGGGCAAACGAGCCAAACAGCGGTTTATGTTTGTGCCGCCAGGTTCATGGGCGACGTCGGGCAAGGCGGTGGGCTTGGCCTGCAGGCAGGGTGTCCGCGAGACACCAGGCATTGAGGTGATCGAAGATGTGATCATCTGTGATTTGCTGGTCAACGAGAACAAGGTTGTCGGCGCTCTAGGGGTTGACGTCTACGCTGGCGAACTGCTCGCCTTCAAGGCCAAGGCCGTCGTCCTGAGTAGCGGCGGTTATCAGCCTTTTTCATTCAAATGCACACACGGCGACACGACCGGTGACGGTATCGCCATGGCCTATAGGTCCGGTGCAGAGCTGGCGGATATGGAATTCCTCTTGTTCCTGCCGGGTGTGCTCCTCGCCCCCCAAATGCATCGCGGATCGATCTTTCCTTTCGTCCTGTCCGCGGCCGGACTCTTCGCCCCCGCAGTCGTAAACGGGACTGGTGAGAGTATTACTGATCGTATACCCCACGACCTGATGAAGATGGCTCAGAGCAGCGAGTGGGTCAAGTTGATCTACACCTATTATTGGGGAAAAGAGATCGCTGGCGGCAAGGGCACGCCCAACGGCGGAGTCTACTTCGATTTCTCGAGGCTCTCCAGAGCACGATACCTCAAAGGAGCCTTGAAAACGGCCCTGCTGCTCAGGTTTTGGTATGGGAAGAACTGGCGCTACCAGGGCGAGGAGATGAGCGATCTCATGGAGATGGCTAGACGGGGTGTTCCATGGGAAGTGGGCTTGTCAAATCAGTACAGCCTGGGTGGCGTCATCGTCGACGCGGCGATGCGCACCGGGCTGCCGGGCCTATTTGCCGCCGGGGAGGTCACGAGCGGCGTGTTTGGAGCTAACCGTTTGGCTCGCGCGCTCACCGAGATGTTGGTTCAGGGGTACCAGGCCGGGAAGTCGGCAGCAGAACTTGCCTTACAAATCGGCGGGGTTGAAATTGATGTGGATCATCTGGCGGCGATTAAAGAGCGCATCCTTCGTCCCTTCAGTGGGCGAGGCGGATCGAGCCCCTTGGCTATCCGCGCCCGACTAGAAGCGACTGCTGACGCTGGTTTTGGCTTTCTTCGCGAGGCATCCGGCCTGGAGGCCACCTTGAAGGAGGTCGAGCGGATCCGAAACGAAGAGCTGCCGCAGGCGACACTGCGGAGCGGGGGGCGTGTATACAACTATGAGTGGATTGAGGCGATACAGCTGGAGAACCTCATCACCTGCGCCGAGGCCGGCGTTCGCTCGGCGCTCATGAGGAGAGAGAGCAGAGGATTTCATCTCCGCTCGGATTACCACGAGGTAGACCACGACATTTGGCTGAAGCGCATCGTTGTGAGGCATCACAATGGGACCATGCTTCTGGGCACGCGCAGCCCGGTGTTTACCTCCATCCCCCCGCCCACGGGTAGGCATGAAAGTGTTATGCATTACGCGGTAGAGTGCGAGAGGGGAGTCAAGCATTTCGGGGTGAGTGCGGTCAAACCCACGTCGATGCTCAGGAGCCAGAGATGACTCTCACCGTGAAGATAAGGCGATCCCCGCCGCCGGAGGATCGACAAGATCAACCCGACATCTTTCAGGTTCCTTTACCACCCGCAGCGAAATGGACCGCGCTCGACGTGCTGAACTATATCCAGCTCCACCTGGACGGGTCGCTGAGTTATTACCGGCACAGCGTCTGTAATCGGGGCGTGTGTGCTCGATGCGCGGCGACCATCAATGGGCAGGTGCGGCTCCTCTGTCAGTGGGTCGTGCCGCCGCACGGTGAACTTGTACTCGAACCCCTGCCGGGAAGGACCGTGGTCAGAGACCTGGTGGGGAGGTGAAAGAAGCACGCGAGAAGGCACATGACTGGCATCAGCCGTGGGCCAGCCACGGTCGAGTTTCTCACCTTCCAGCCGAGTGTTTGGGGTTGTCACGACCCACCGGCTGTCGCCTTCAAGGGAATGATCCCTCCCTGGAAATAGGAACGCTGTGAGACAACGGCGAGTCCGGTGGCTCGTCGAAGTCTCTCCTTCGCTCCACCAAGCCTATCATTCGCGTCCGCCTGCGAGCGGCTCGGGAAGCCCTTGGCACCGTGGCGCCCTGAGGGGGCGGGTTGCCCCGTCCATCGATCGCCGGCATCGGCAGGACGAAAGCGAAAAACCCACCAGCGGCGCCGTTCGTTCAATCCGCGGGCACCTCCCTCGCCCTTCTTTCATCCCCCATCGTGTGTAACCCCCAACACGCAGAGATCCCTGCATTTTCCTTGACATCGGCGGCGAACTCTGGTAAGAGAAACTCATCACAACCCTTCCTTGAGTAGCTTCAACAACCTGGTTGCCTGAACGATCACACTTGGTCTTAGAACCTTTCTTTGAACAGGGGCTACAGTCGAAAACATCGGGAGAAAGGAGGAAGGAGATGAAGAAAGGTTGGGTGGCAACTTGGTTCTGGGTCCTAAGCCTTGTGCTCCTGCCGGGCCTCGCCTTCGGCAGCGGCTTCGCCATCAACGAGCAGGACGCCAAGGCCGTCGCCATGGGCGGCGCCTTCGTGGCCCAGGCGGACGACCCCGCAGCGGTCTACTACAACCCGGCCGGCATCGTGCAGCTGGACGGAACCCAGGTCTCCCTAGGCCTGAGTCTCATCAGCCCGCACACCGACTTCCAGACCAATGGAAATCGCGCTGCCGTCCCACCGGCCGGATTCTGGGGGCCCCCTGCAGGCACCCACACCAGTATTAAGGATACAAGCTTTCTTATTCCCAACGCCTACCTGACCCAGAAATACAGCGATAGCGTGAGCTTCGGCTTCGGGGCCTTTTCCAACTTCGGCCTTTCCACCCAGTGGAACGACAACTGGGAGGGACGGTTCATCGTCGGCGGCACCAAGGCGCAGATAACCACTCTTGCCCTGAACCCGGTGGTCGCCTTCAAACCCTTCGACAAGCTCAGTCTGTCCGCCGGACCGGTGCTCCAGAACCTCGGCATAGAACTGAAGTACAAGGCTTCGCTAGGAGGAACAAATCAGTCCTCGGTGAAGCTCAGCGGCGACAGCTGGGGCTGGGGCTATAATGTGGCTCTCCTTTACTGGATTACCGACGAGCTCAAGTTCGGCGCCTCCTATCGGAGTGAGATTGGGCAATCAATAACGCAAGGTAACGTCAGGTTCAGTCCTGAGGTGCCTCTTGCGGGGTTAAACAATACGAGCGGGAATGCGAGTATCACGCTCCCCGCGATCGGATACCTGGGTCTCTCGTGGGCCCCCAAGCCATTCACCTTCGAGTTCGACCTGCAGTACACCGGGTGGAGCTCGTACAGCAAACTGAAAGTCAACTTTGACCAACCAGTAGCAGGCCAGTCGTCCCTCGAGAGGGATAAGAACTGGGATTCCGTTTGGGCGTATCGGTTCGGAGCGCAGTATGCTGTGAACGATTGGCTCGATCTCCGGGCCGGCATCATCTACGACCCAACACCCATTCCCAGCACGACCCTCGACCCCCTGGTCCCCTCGGGCGATCGTTGGCTGTACTGTATCGGTTTCGGCACGCGCTACCAGAATCTCACCTTCGATTTTGCCTATAACTACCTCCAAGATCAAAACCGGAGATTCAATAACACGGTTGGTAATGCACCAAGTGTAGCCTTGCCCAGGATGACAGGAAAATTCGAAGACACGTACGCCCATATTTTCGCGCTCAATATTTCCTACGCGTTCTAGATCACGGAGCGGCGGGGGCCGGGCTGCCGGCCCCCGTGGTTTCCTGTGTCCTTCTTGCCTGTCCGCTTCGCGCCTTGTCTCTCCACGGCGCTGCCTCATTGAAATCCCCTGGACCATCTGCTATTACTCCGGGCAGAAAACGGTTTGCCCCACTGTAAGAGGGGGTATGCGAGCTGTCCGACAACACCGGAAAAACTTTCCTCTCCCCCTTGGAAGGGGGAGAGGATGAAGGTGAGGGGGTGCTCCTGGACTGGGAACCCCTCACCCTAGCCCTCTCCCCTGCAAGGGGAGAGGGAAGCTAGTTTGGAGAGTGGGTATTGCCCACGAAACGCAAGGGTTTGTTCTGGTGGGCTGTGCCTACCTTACGGCGACAGCGAAAACGGTCCAGGAAGGTTTCATGCCGCCCCTCGCCTCCATTGACATCGGTTCCAACACCTTGCGGCTCCTCATTGCCGAGGGCTGGACCGCCGGCCCCCTGAAACCAATCCGGGTCGAGCGGCGGATCACCCGTCTGGGCGAGCGGTTTCTCCCGGCAAGGATTCTGCAACCACCCGCCATGGCTAGAAGCATTGCGGCCCTGCGAGAGTTCGCCCGGCTCATGGCCGAAAACGGGGTCAAGAACTACCTGGCGGCTGCGACCGCTGTGGTCCGCGAGGCGGAAAACGGAACAGAGTTCGTGGGCCGGGTCCGGGAAGAGACGGGGCTCCGGGTGCGGCTCCTCAGCGGCATGGAGGAGGCGGAGCTTGCCCTCCGGGGCGCGGCCTCAGTGACGTCCGGAGGTGGTGTCCCCATCGCCCTCTTCGATATCGGCGGCGGCAGCACCGAGGTAATCCGTCAGGTGCCGGGCGGAAGCCCGGCGGTCGAGAGTGTGAGTCTCCCCATCGGCGTGGTCCATCTCACCGAGACCTTCCTGCGGGATGACCCTCCCGGGCTCGAGGCCTGCGGCCGGCTGGCCGGCCACGTCCGCGCCGTTCTCGAGACCGTGAGCTTTGCCGCTCCCATGGACCGGCTTCTCTGGGTGGGAACCGCGGGGACGGTGACCACCTTGGCGGCCATGTGCCTCGAGCTTGAGCACTACGACCCGGAGCGGATCAACGGGGTGGTGCTGGAGCGGCCGTGGCTCGTGGATCTCTGCAGCCGGCTTGCGGGGACACCGCTCGCAGCGCGGCGGGGGATCGCCGGCCTCGAGCCGGGTCGGGAGGACATCATTCTCGCCGGAGCGCTCGTTACCCTGGAGCTCATGGAGGCCTTCCGGTGCTCACGGGTCACGGTGAGCGACGCGGGGCTCTTGGAGGGACTGTTCCTCGAGCTGTGCCGACCGGGAGGTCGCTGACAGCCACACCGGTATGAATGGAATACAAGGGGCCGCCCCCAGACGCGGAAGGGGTGGTTCCTCTTGTTCCTGGTTCTTTTTTTTGATACGGTGAAGAACCACCTTGCGCCAACACTTACGCCATGAGGTCAACCCATGATCCAGGAACCAAACGATATGCCTCTCACCCTGACCTTTGACGATGTCCTCCTCCTTCCGGCCCAGACCGCTGTGCTGCCGAGGGAGGTGGACGTGCGGACCCAGCTCAGCAGAACTATCGCCATGAACATCCCGCTGGTGAGCGCCGCCATGGACACCGTGACCGGGGCCGAAACGGCGATCAGCATGGCCCGCGAAGGGGGCATCGGCATCATCCACCGCAACATGAGCGTAGAGCGGCAGGCAACGGAGGTGGACAAGGTCAAGAAATCTGAGAGCGGGATGATCGTGGACCCCGTGACCATGCGACCTCACCAGAAGATCTCCGAGGTCCTGGAGGTGATGCAGCGGTACCGCATTTCCGGCGTTCCCATCGTCGGTGACGGGAAGAAGCTCGTGGGCATCGTGACCAACCGGGACCTCCGCTTCGAGACCAATCTGGACCAGGAGGTCTCCGAGGTCATGACCAAGGAGAACCTGGTTACCGCTCTCGAGGGGATCACCCTGGAAGAGTCCAAGATCCTCCTGCACGAGAACCGCATCGAGAAGCTCCTGGTGGTGAACGACAAGGGAGAGCTCCGCGGCCTCATCACCATCAAGGACATCATGAAGATCAAGAAGTACCCCAGCGCCTGCAAGGACCGCCTCGGTCGACTGCGGGTGGGTGCGGCGGTGGGTGTGGGACCGGATCGCGACGCCCGGGTGGAGGCGCTGGTCAAGGCCGGCGTGGATGTGATCGCGGTGGATTCCGCCCACGGACATGCCGAGGCGGTGCTCGAGAGCGTCCGGGTTATCAAGAAGAGATTCCCTGACATGGATCTGATCGCCGGGAATGTTGCCACCCCTGCAGGGGCAAGGGATCTCTGTCGCGCCGGCGCCGACGCGGTGAAGGTGGGTGTTGGTCCGGGCTCCATCTGCACCACCCGGGTGGTGGCGGGAGTCGGGGTGCCCCAAATCAGCGCCGTCATGGAGTGCGCCAAGGTGGCAAGGGAGTTCGGAGTGCCGATCGTGGCCGACGGCGGCATCAAGTACTCGGGCGATGTGGTGAAGGCGCTCGCCGCGGGGGCGAACACGGTCATGATCGGGAGCCTCTTTGCCGGTACCGACGAAAGCCCCGGTGAGACGATCCTCTACCAGGGGCGAACCTACAAGGTCTATCGCGGCATGGGCTCCCTTGGTGCCATGAAGGACGGCGCCCGGGACCGCTACTTCCAGGGGGACATCGAGGAGGACGTGAAGCTGGTGCCGGAGGGGATCGAAGGCAGGGTCCCCTACAAGGGCCCCCTGGCCCAGAGCGTCTATCAGCTCGTGGGCGGCCTCCGGGCCGGCATGGGGTACGTGGGCTGCGTCAATCTCGACGAGCTTCGGGACAAGGCCCGTTTCATCAGGATCACCTCGGCAGGGCTCAGGGAGAGCCATGTGCACGACGTGATCATCACCAAGGAAGCACCAAACTACCAGGTGGATTGGAAGTAAATGGACCCTCATGCCGAAAAGATTCTGATCCTGGACTTCGGCTCCCAGACCACCCAGCTCATTGCTCGCCGGGTGCGGGAGTGCCAGGTGTACTGTGAGATTCACCCCTTCACCATGCCCCTCGACGAGATTAGGGCCTTCGCCCCCAAGGGGATCATTCTCTCCGGAGGCCCTGCCTGTGTCCTGGACCAGGGCTCGCCCTCGGTGGCTGTGGAGGTACTGGAGCTCGGTATTCCGGTTCTCGGGATCTGCTACGGCATGCAGCTCATGACCCACCTCCTCGGCGGCGAGGTGGAACGCTCGAAGAAACGGGAGTACGGCAAGGCGCAGCTCGCCATCGACTCCCACGAGGGCATCTTCGCCGGTCTGGACGGAGGCGAGCAGGTGTGGATGAGCCACGGCGACAAGATCAAGGTACCGCCCCCCGGTTTCGTCGGCATCGCTCACAGCGGGAACTCGCCCGTTGCCGCCATGCGCCATGTCTCCCAAGCCCTCTACGGCGTCCAGTTTCACCCCGAGGTGGTTCACACCGTCCGCGGCCGGGAGATGCTCCGGAACTTCCTCATGGGCGTCTGCGGCTGCACGCCCTCGTGGAACATGCAGTCCTTCGTGGCGAGCACCCTGGAACGTCTGCGGCGGACCATCGGCTCGAAGAAGGTGATCTGTGCCCTGAGCGGCGGGGTGGACAGCTCGGTGGTGGCGGTGCTCCTCCACAAGGCGGTGGCGGACCAATCCACCTGCATCTTCGTCAACAACGGCTTGCTCCGGCTTGGAGAGGCCGAGGACGTTCAGCGGGTGTTCCGAGATACCTTCAGGCTGAACCTCCGTTTTGTCGAGGCGAGCTCGATTTTCCTCTCTCGCCTCGAGGGGGTGCTGGACCCGGAGCAGAAACGGAAGATCATCGGCAATCTCTTCATCGAGATCTTCGAGGCCGAGGCCGGGAAGATTCCCGGCGCCGAGTTTCTCGCCCAGGGCACCCTGTATCCGGATGTGATCGAGAGCGTCTCCTTCAAGGGACCCTCGGCCACGATCAAGACCCACCACAACGTGGGCGGGCTCCCCGAGAAGATGAACCTCAAGCTCATCGAGCCGTTGCGGGAGCTGTTCAAGGACGAGGTGAGACGGGCGGGGGAAGAGCTCGGTTTGCCGCGGCAGATCATCAGGCGTCATCCTTTTCCCGGACCCGGTCTGGCGATCCGCATACTGGGCGAGGTGAACGCTCGGCGCCTGGAGATCCTGCGGCGGGCCGACGCCATCGTCATGGAGGAGATGGAGAAGAGCGCTCTCCACGATGAGGTGTGGCAGGCCTTCGCCGTGCTCCTCCCGGTCCGAACGGTGGGGGTCATGGGAGACGAGCGCACCTACGATCGGGTTATCGCGCTCCGTATCGTCGAGAGCGTGGACGCCATGACCGCAGACTGGGCCCGGATCCCCTACGAGGTACTCGGCCGCATGTCCAGTAGGATCATCAACGAGGTGGCGGGAGTGAACCGGGTCGTCTACGACATCTCCTCCAAGCCGCCGAGCACCATCGAGTGGGAGTAGGGAAAGTGTTTTTTAGCCATGCGTCAGGCTGACTTTGTCCATCTGCACGTCCACTCGGTTTATAGCCTGCTCCACAGCACTATCCGCCTGCCTCAGCTCCTCGAACGAGCCAAAGCCTATCGCCTACCCGCCCTTGCCCTCACCGATCACGGTACCCTCTTCGGCGCCATCGAGTTCTATGACCAGGCCTACGCCTTAGGCATCAAGCCGATTCTCGGCTGCGAGCTGGGAGTCGACGACGGCCAGGCGGCGGATGCCGGCGAGATGCGAACGTCGCGGCGAGCGGGCCACGTGGTTCTCCTTGCCAAGAACCGGCGAGGTTACGAGAACCTGCTCAAGCTCCTCACCCATGCCCACGCCCGGGGCTGGCAGAACGAGCCTACCGTGCCACGAAGCCGGCTCTTCGACCATCACCAGGGGCTCATTGTCCTCAGCGGCTGTCGCCGCGGCGATCTGGCAGCTCCGCTTCTTGCCGACGACCCTGGCCGGGCCCAGGTCAGGGCCGCCAGTTACCGGGAGGTATTTGGCAAGGATCGCTTCTTCATCGAACTCCAGCCGCCCGGCGATGACGCCCACCGTCGACTGAACGGCGAGCTTGTCCAGCTTGGACACAGCCTGGACCTGCAGGTGGTGGCAACCGCCAACAGTCATCTCCTCGACGCCGGAGAGGCGGAGCTTCTTCGTATCCTAGCGGCGCTGCGGCAGGGCGTCACCCTGGAAGAGATCCCATCTCTCCCCGTTCTCGCCTTCCCGGCGCCGGAGGTAATGAAGGGGGAGTTTTCCCACCTGCCTGCTGCGATCTCGACCACCGTCGCCATCGCCGAACGCTGCAACGTGGACCTTGAGCTCGGGAGGATCCATCTGCCCAAGTTTCCCTTGCCCCATGGGGAAAGGGCTGAGCAGGTCCTGGCGGAGCAGGCGCGGGCCGGCCTCCGGGAACGGCTGGCGCCAGCGGGCGCGGTGCCACAGCGCTACAGCCAACGGCTTGAACACGAGCTGGCCGTCGTCGCGCACCTGCAGCTCGCTGATTACTTCCTTATCGTCGCTGATTTCATCAACTTCGCGAAAAGGAACGCCATACCGATGGGGCCGGGGAGTGGTGCCGCGGGAGCGAGTCTCATAGCGTTTGCCCTCGGTATCACCGAGATCGACCCGGTGGAGCAGGATCTTCTCTTCGAGCACTTGGTGAATCAGCTTCACCCGGAGATTCCGGACCTGGGTCCGAGCTTTGCCACCGAAAGGCGTGACGAGGTGTACCGCTATCTCTGTGGAACTTACGGACAGGACCGGGTAGCCCACATCGTCGCGCTCGGCACGATGCAGGCGCGCTCCGCTGTTCGCGATCTGGCGAAGGTGCTCGCCCCGCCTCCTGATGAAGAAGACGAGGAGATCGGCGCTCCTTCCGGCCGGGTCACTGCAGAGATGCCTTATACCTCCCGGGAGAGGCTCCTCCGGCTCGGTCCCGCCCTCGAGGGCCTGCCGCGCCACGTGACTACCCATGCGACCGGGGTCGTGATCGGGGACGGTCCCCTGACGGAAAAGGTTCCCTTGTTCCGCGATTCCCAGGATGAATGGGTCAGCCAGTACGACATGCGCGCCTTGGAACGAGTAGGGTTGGTGAAGCTCGACCTTCTCACCAGCAAGACTCTGAGTGTGATGGCGAGAATCTCCGGTGCTGCAGGCACGACCGCTTTGGAGGTGCTTCCCTGGCAGGACGAGGCCGCCTTCAGCCTCCTCGGCGAGGGGCGAACAGCCGGCGTCCCCTACCTGGACACCGAAGCCGCGCGAGCTTTGCTCGTCGCGCGGAAGCCCCGCACCTGGAACGACCTCCTCCTGGTGATGGCCATCTCTAGACGGGAAACGGGTGTGAGCGAGGCGCTCGCGGCGGAGCCGGACGCAGACACAGACGCCGGGGTGAGCGAGATCGGCCCGGAGCCTGAGGCTCTCCTCTTCGACGTAGATGCCACGAGGCTCATTGCCCGTGCGACCGGCTGGACGTTGGAGCGAGCCGATGCACTCCGCCGAGTGCTTACGAGGTATGGTGTTGAGGAAAGGGAGGATGTGCGGCAGAATTTCCTCGCCGCCGCCCGGGCACGAGGGAATGCCGCCGAGGAGGCGGATTCCCTCTGGTGGCGCCTGGAAAAGGAGGCGCCGCTGACACAGAACAAGAGCCAGGCGGTGGGTCGGGCCCGCCTCGTGCTCCAGGTTGCCGCTCTCAAGGCCCGGGCGCCACGCCACTTTCTGGCGGCGCTGCTGAGCAGCGAGCTCCGGCAATGGGATCTCCTCGAGGAGCACGTGGGCGCCTGTCGAGCCGAGGGGTTTGAGCTTCTCCCGCCAGACATCAACGTGAGCGAGGTGGAATTCACTGTGGAGGGAGAGGCTCTCCGCGTCGGGCTCGCCGCCGTCCGCCACGTGAGCGAGGCCACTGCCGCGGCCATTCTTCGAGAGCGTCGGGAGGGCGGGCCCTTTCGCACCCTGGCGGAGCTTTGTGCTCGCGTTGAGAGGAAAGTTCTGGGGCGTCGTGCCCTTGAGGCGCTGATCAAGGCGGGGGCGCTCGACCGCCTGGGAACCGGGCGGAGGCGCCTTGTCAGCCTGCTACCGGAGGTCATGGACGAGGCGCGGTCCGGGCAAATCGCCCTCTTTGAGGCGGTCCCCGAGGATGGCCCGACGTCGGAAGCGGTGGGCGGAGAACCGGAGTGGAGCGAGTTGGAACGGCTCGCCCACGAGAAGGAGGCCTTGGGATTCTCTCTTTCCGCCCACCCCTTGGGCCAGTATCGTGCCCTTCTGGAGCAACTCTCGCCGGGTGGCACCGCCCAGATCGGTCGGCTCCACGAGGGTGCTCGGGCCAGGGTGGGCGGGGTGATCCGGTCTGTGAGAGAGGGCCGAAGCCGAAAAAACGAACCGCTCCACTTTGTGAGGCTTGAAGATTTTACCGGCGCTCTTGAGGTCGTGGTCTTTGCCGATACCCTTGCCGGTTTCGGGAAAGGGCTTGAGGAAGGTGCGGTGATCCTGACCTCCGGGCGAGTGGCGAGGGATGCGGATCGCGTGCGCTTGGTGGCGGACGAGATGGTGCCTCTCGATGAGGCAGCCGTCGGCCTCGCCACCTCAGTCCGCCTTCACCTCCACACCCAGGGTCTGTCGAGGGAGAAGCTGGCGAGGCTGGAGAAGGTCATCCGCGCTCATTCCGGCCGGTGTGGCCTCTTTCTCCACCTTCACCTCGGGCAGCACGCGGAGGTGGTGCAGCGACTCCCGGAGACCTCCGCCGTTCGACCTGACGGGGCATTTGAGGCAGATCTCCGGAAGGAGCTGAGCGAGGTCCGGCTGGAGATTCGGTATGGAGAGGAGGCGGGGATTGAATGACAGATGACAAATGAATGTCAAAGGTCAAGCACCATGACCGTGGCAGAGCAGCTTCTCCCCTTGCACCGTGCGCCTTATGCCTTGTACCCTTTAGGAACACCTGATGAGCGTATAACGAATAACGTATAACGTATAACGAATAACCAACCACGTCCTATGGCCGAATACCGAGAACGCCGTTACCGTCATGCCCTTCGCCACGAGCGCCTTGTCGCCTTCGAGGTGGCGGTCAAGGAGACGGATCTTTTCATTCTCGCCGACTCCTGTCTGGCAACCCTGGCGGAACGGGTTATTTACGAGGTGCGCGGGCCCCTCGAGGGCTACATCGCCCATCATCCCGAGTTCCTCCGCTCCCTCGTCCCGCTGCCCGACGACCGCCTGGCGCCTCCCATCGTCCGGGAGATGCTGGCGGCGGGACGGACCTGCGGTGTCGGCCCCATGGCGGCGGTGGCCGGTGCCATTGCTGCAGCGGTGGGGCGAGGGCTCCTGAAAGAGAGCCGGGAGGTGGTGGTGGAGAACGGCGGCGACTGTTTCCTTCGGTTGGAGTCACCCTTGCAGATGGGGATCTTTGCCGGCCCGTCGGTGCTGAGTGAAAGGCTCGCCTTGCGGATCAGACCGGAGCAGACGCCCCTGGGCGTCTGCACCTCCTCGGGCACGGTGGGCCCTTCTCTGAGCTTCGGTCGCGCCGATGCGGTCACGGTCATCTCACCCTCGGCGGCGCTCGCCGACGCCGCCGCCACGAGAATAGGCAATGAGGTGAAGAAGCCCGGCGACATCAATCGGGCTCTCGCCGTGGCCCCAGAGATCGAGGGGGTCATCGGCGCGGTGATCATTGTGGGGGATAAGGTGGGTGCTTGGGGCGAGGTGGAGCTTGTGCCGGCGGATGCCCGTTAGCCGGCCGCGATTGAGGTGTCTGTGGCAGGGGGCTCTCCTCGGCAAGGACCCATAGTCGCGCCATTGATAGTGGAGAGCGAGGCCGGGCCTCTCGAGCTTGATTGCGGTGGAAAGCCCGGGGGGGCCGAGTGCGAGGGAAATTCGAAATCCGAAATCCGAAGCACGAAACAATATCGAAATTCAAATGACCGAAACATCGGCACGGCCGTTTTGAACATTGGGGATTCGTGCTTTGAATTTGTCTCGAATTTGGAGATTCGATATTCGGATTTGTCCCGGCGCGGGGTGGCTCCGGCTGCGCTTTGTTTCGCAGACCACCCTGCTCCCCGGCGCCGGGCGGTTTTACCGGGAGCTGGCCCCGTGGGGTGGACCAAAGTCGGAGACCGAAGCCGCCAAGTGGCGCGCAAGGCCCGCGGCCGGGGCAAAATACTTGTCTTTTTGAGCGATGCTGGTATACTCGCAAAAACCCTCATGAATGTTGGCCTATTGCCACCAGGAGGCGGCGTTGTCGGTGGCGAGGAGGGCACCGCCGGAGCAACCTCTTGAGGGAGGAGTTGGACGGATCCTATCATGCAGAATCTCTGGGCCCCTTGGCGAATGGACTATATTCTCGGGCAGCGACGAGAGCGATGCATCTTCTGTCCCGAGGGGAACGGCGAAGGCGATGAGGAGCGCCTGATCCTCTACCGCGGCTCGCTCTCCATGGTCATGATGAACCGTTTCCCCTACAATAACGGCCATCTCCTGGTTGCTCCCTGGAAGCACACGCCGAACCTGGAGGGGTTGAGCGACGAAGAGCTGCTGGATCTCACGAGGACACTTCGCCACTCTGTTACGGTGCTTCGCAAGCTCATGTCGCCGGACGGCTTCAACGTCGGGCTCAACCTCGGTACGGTCGCAGGTGCGGGGGTCGAGGCTCACGCCCACTTTCACGTGGTGCCCCGTTGGAATGGGGATACGAACTTCATGACCGTGTTTGCCGACGTTCGCGTCGTTCCGGAACATTTGCAGCAAACGTACAGGAGACTGCTCCCGCACTTCGCACAAGGAGATACTCTATGAGAGCGCTCAAGGCATTGATCTGGGGAGTCGTAACGCTCCTGTTGTTGGTTTTCCTGTTCCAGAACCGAGAGGTCCTTCTGTACGAGATGGACCTGAAACTTGTCCTGTTCGGGTTCACCTTCCGCTCCATGCCCATTCCGCTTTACGCCCTCATTCTCGGTTCCCTCTTCCTGGGTGTGCTCGCGACCGTCCTTTACTGCGGGTTCGGAAACCTGCGCATGCGGCAGGCGCTGCGTTCGGTGCAGCGGGAGAACGAGAACCTGCAGGAAGAGCTCAGATCTGTCAGCCCCGCCGCGACGGAGGCGAAAGGCGGTGGCCCCGTAACCAGGTCGTGGCGTGAACCGGGAACGTAACTTTAGCCCGCATTATGCACGAGTCACCTGCTGCGACCGAGGATCTGGCCGTCCTTCCGGGCGTCCTCGGGTCTCGAACCTTGCGACGTACTGACAAGTACGCCTCAGGTCCGAGCCCCTGCGGTTGCCCGGGGACACAGCCATCTCTCCGATCTCGCCATGAGCGAGTAGGGGGAGGGAGGTCTGCTCTGCAAAGGCGCATGGTCGCGGCATTGATAGTGAAGAACGAGGCCCGGCCTTTGGGCAGGATTGTGGCGGAAAGCTCGGGGGTCACCCCTGTCATCAAAGGAAGGTAGATGCTCCGGATGCGCTTTGCGCCGCAGAGCATCCCTCCCCCTGGCACCGGTTTTGAGCGACGGCGACTCGTTCCCAATGCGGGCTACGGAACGGCCTCGATTCAGCACCGATGTATCACCGGATCGTGAGGTGTGCCTTTGAGCAAGGTCACGCCCATGCTCGAGCAGTATCTCCGGATCAAGGAAGAGCACCGGGATGCGATCCTCTTCTATCGCATGGGCGACTTTTATGAGATGTTTTTCGAGGATGCCGTGGTAGCGGCTCGGGCGCTGGAGATCACCTTAACCTCTAGGGACAAGCAGGCGGAAGACCCGATCCCCATGTGCGGCGTTCCTCATCATGCGGCTGAGAGCTACATCGCCCGGCTGCTGGACAAGGGCTATCGCGTGGCGGTCTGCGATCAGGTGGAGGATCCCCGCGAGGCCAAGGGACTGGTGCGCCGCGAGGTGGTTCGCGTCGTCACCCCCGGGACGAACCTGGGAAGCCTCGACGGCAAGAGCTCCAATTTCCTCGCCGCGGCATGCGGGGATGGCGAACGCTGGGGTTTAGCCTGCCTCGATCTCTCCACCGCCGACTTCCGCATCACCCAGACCGAGACGCTGGCTCGGCTTCTGGAGGAGATGGGACGGGCGGAACCGCGCGAGCTCTTGGTGCCGCACGATGCAGACCGCCCGGAACGATGGTGGCGGGAAAGGCTGTCTGTCCCCACCGTGCAAGTGCTGGGGGCGGATGCTTTCGGCCTGAGCCGGGCGGAGCGGCGCCTCCGCGAACAGTTTCAGGTTCTCTCCCTGGAAGGCTTCGGTGTCCACGACATGCCGCTCGCGGTCCGAGCCGCGGGGGCGATTCTCGGCTACGTCGAGCAAACCCAGTTTCAGAAGGCCGAGCACATCCGCACGCTAACTCCGTACCGGCGGAGCGAGTACATGATCGTCGACGAGGTGACGTCCCGTCATCTGGAACTCGTTCGCTCGTGGTATGGGGGCGGCAGAAAAGGCACCCTTCTCGAACTCCTCGATCTGACCGTGACCGCCATGGGTGCGAGGCTTCTCCGGCGCTGGATGCTCTACCCTCTGCTTCAGCCTGATGGGATCAACCGGCGAGAGGATGCCATAGCCTGCCTGCGGGGGCACGAGGCCATCCGCGGCCAACTGCGACAGGAACTGGAGAAGGTCTACGATTTGGAGCGACTCACCAGCCGGGTCACCATGGGGTCCGCGACCCCCCGTGATCTCGCGGCCCTGAGACGTTCCCTCGAATCCCTGCCGCGCCTCAAGCTTCTCCTTGGCCACCTCGAAGACTCAACCGTTGCCGCCTTGGCCGACCGACTGGATCCCCTCGGGGACATTGCCCGGCTGCTTCAGGAAGCGATCGTCGATAGCCCTCCCCCCAACCTGGCCGAGGGTGGGGTGATCCGCATCGGGTACAGCGCCGACTTGGACCGCCTCGTCGCCCTCAGCCGGGATGCGAAAAAGTGGATCGCCCAGTTGGAGGCGGCTGAGAAGCAGAAGACGGGAATCGGCTCCCTCAAAGTGGGCTATAATCGAGTCTTCGGTTACTACCTGGAGGTGTCCAAGGCCAACCTTGGACTCGTGCCCGACCGGTACATCCGGAAACAGACTCTGGTCAATGCCGAGCGCTATAGCACCGAGGAGCTGAGAGAGTATGAGGTGCAGGTCATCAGCGCCGAGGAGCGCCGGGTCCGGCTCGAGGAGGATCTCTTCCAGGAGGTGAGGCTCCGGGTTGCCGCGCAGGGGCCTCGCATCCAGACGAGTGCAGCGGTGGTGGCGGAGCTCGACGTCCTGGCCGGCCTGGCTGAGGTAGCCAATCGCCGCAACTACTGCCGCCCCGTGGTGGATGAGGGACAGGAGATCGTGATCGAGGAAGGACGCCATCCGATGGTGGAGGCTGTCCTCCCCCGGGGAAACTACGTACCCAATGACATTCGGTTGGACGACCAGGCGCGCCAGGTGCTCATCATCACAGGGCCGAACATGTCGGGGAAGTCCACCATGCTCAGGCAGGTGGCGCTCATCGTGCTCATGGCGCAGATGGGGATGCCGGTCCCGGCCACCTCCGCTCGCGTCGGGATCGTAGACCGGATCTTCACCCGGGTGGGGGCAAGCGACGAGCTGACCAGAGGCCGAAGCACCTTCATGGTGGAGATGCAGGAAACGGCCCACATTCTGCATCAGGCCACGAATCGGAGCCTGGTCATCCTCGACGAGATCGGCAGGGGAACCAGTACCTTCGACGGTCTTAGCATCGCCCGGGCCGTGGCCGAATACCTTCACGACTGGCAAGAGATGGGGCTGAAGACTCTCTTCGCCACCCATTATCACGAGCTCACCGACCTCGCTCAGAGCCGGCCGCGGGTGAAAAATATGAATGTGGCGGTGAAGGAGTGGGGGGACCAGGTTATCTTTCTCCACAAGCTTGCGGAAGGCGGCACGAACCGGAGCTACGGCATCCACGTGGCCCGTCTGGCCGGCCTACCGGAAGCGGTTGTGCAACGGGCCCGCGAAATCCTTCGGGAGTTGGAGCAGGGGAGCACGGACGCGGAGGGCCTCCCGAGGTTGGCCCGCACGTCCGCCGGGTTGAAGGGAGAGCCTGTTCAGCTTGCGCTCTTCAGGCAGCCGGAACGTCAGCTTCGCCAGTACCTGGACAGGCTGGATGTGGAGCGGCTCACTCCCCTCGAGGCGTTGAACGAGCTCGCCAAGCTGCGGGAGATGGCGAGGGGAGGGGCGTGAGCGCGGTGGGATGGCGCCGGCCACCAGGGGGGACAAAGACTCTGACTATGCACCGCTCTCTTGTGTTGAAGACGGCCGAAGGCCGGCTCAGCGTTGTCATTTCTCTTCTGGCTCTGGCCGTTCTCCTCTCGGCCGGCACTCTGAGCGCGCCTGTTGCCCAGGCTGCGGTGGACCAGCTCAAGCAGGCTAAAGAGTGCACCCGCCAGCTCTTGGCTTCGCCGAAGCGGATGCAATACCGGAGCGAGTGGCAGCGCTGCCTTCGGCTTTACGAGAACTACTATCGCCGCTCTCCGAAGGGAGCCCAGGCCGACGAGGCGCTGTTCTCCTTGGGCGATCTTCACGAGGGCCTTTACCGCCAGTCGCGTCGTTCCAGTGATCTCGATGCCGCGATCAGCAGGTTCAGGCAACTGGTCAAGGAATTCCCCAAGAGTCCCCTTGCCGACGACGCCCAGTATCGACTGGGGGAGATCTACCTCAGGTATGAGAAGGACCCGGAGCGGGCCTACGTGGAGTTCTTCAAGGTGGTCATGGACTTCCCGTCGGGAGACATGAAACCCAAGGCCCAGGAGCGGCTGGCGGAGCTCGAGGCCCAGGGCGGTAAACGGCAGGCCAAGGTGGACCTGCCGCCGGTTCCCGCCGTGCCTCCGACCCCGGCCCCGACGGTGTCCGGGTCCGGAACGCCGCCACCGGGGCCGACGCTTCCTTCATCCCCGACGGCAGAGCCGGCTGCCGCCACCACTCCCAACACCGCTCCGGCCGCGTCAGCGCCTCCGACTGCATCCCCGACTCCTTCGGGGCTGGCCCGGGTGACGGACATCAGGTACTGGTCGGCACCCGATTACACCAGGGTCGTTATTCACGTGGACGGGCAGGTGCCGTACACGAGTCGTCTGCTCCGCGCCGACCCTGGACTGAAGACCCCACCCCGACTCTACATCGACATCGACAGCTCCCGTCTAAGTTCCTCGGTGCCGAGTTCGATCCCCATCGGGGACGGCCTGCTCCGTCATGCGCGAGTTGGACAGCATGCAGTGGACGCGGTCCGGGTGGTCCTCGACATCGAATCCATCGAGCGGTACAAGATCTTTTCCTTATACGACCCCTACCGGATCGTCATTGACGTTACCGGGGAGAGCAAGACGCAGCCGCCCGTCCCCGGGCGGGGAACGCCGCCGTCGCTCTCTCTGGCCCAGCAACTCGGTCTGGGGGTGAAGAGGGTTGTCATCGACGCTGGACACGGCGGCAAAGACCCCGGCGCCCAAGGCTCGGGTGGACTAGCTGAAAAGCACCTTACCCTTGCGCTCGCGAAGAAGCTCAGGGACAAGCTAAGGAAAGAGCTCAAGCTGGAAGCGATCCTGACCCGGGAGACCGATGTGTTCCTCCCCCTCGAGGAGCGCACCGTTATCGCCAATACGCGGAAGGCGGACCTTTTCATCTCCATCCACACCAACGCCAGTCGGAACAAGGAGCTCAGAGGCATCTCCACCTACATCCTGAATGTGGCCACCGATCACGAGGCGGCGAAGCTCGCCGCTTTCGAGAATGCGGTGTCAACGAAACGAATCAGTGACCTCGAGAAGATCCTGAGCGATCTCATGTTGAACACCAAAATCAGTGAGTCAACTCGACTCGCTCACATGGTTCAGGACGAGATGCTCCGGGCACTGCACCCCAAGTACAGCGACGTCCGCGACCTCGGGGTGCGTCAGGCGCCTTTCTATGTGCTCATCGGCGCGCAGATGCCCTGCATCTTGGTGGAATGCTCCTTTATCAGCAACCCCATCGAGGTGAAGCGGTTGGCGAGCCCGGCTTACCAGGACTTGGTGGCCACGGGGATCTTGAACGGCATTCGCTCCTACATCAAACAGATCGAAACGGGAGCCGGGCAGGGTTGACGCCCGGAAGGACTTAGATCGAAGAAGGGCTGGCATGGACAGGGAGATCAAGCCCGGAGCCGTGGTGGAGTTTTTCGACGAAAAACGGCTCCTCTGCGCTGTCTGCGTGGAGGTCAGAGACGGTCGCCTCCAGGTACTCACGGAGCAGAACAGGCAGGTGAATGTTGCGAGCAAGCGAATCCTTCGGGTGGATGAACGACCGCTCGATCTCGGCCAGGGTCGCGCCGAGCTCCTTGCCGCCCTCCAGGAGAAGGTCGCCAGACGCCAGGACCTCATGACTCGTGTCTCCGTCGAGGAGCTATGGGATCTCCTCCAGGAAGAGGCGGACGGGTTCGATCCCCGCCAACTCGCGGAATTCTGTTTCAGCGAGGAGGTCACCGCCGATCACACCTCGGCGGTTCTCCGTGCCCTTCTCGGCGACGCCCTGTACTTCAAGTACCGGAATGGGCTTTTCTATCCCAACAGTCCGGAACGGCTGGAGCAGGTCCGGCTGCAGCTCGAGCGGGAGGCCCAGAAGGAACGGGAGCTGGCCGAGAGCAGCACATGGCTGGCCGCGGTCTGGCGTGGGGAGACGGTCCCGGCACCGGAGAACGGGGATCGTTACATACGGATGGTCATGGACCTCTACCTCCATGGACCCGAGGCGCCCACATACCAGCAGGCCAAGACCATTTTGAACCTGGCGCAAATCCCCCTGCCTCAGGGCGCCTTTCAGGTTCTGGTGAAACTTGGTGCCTGGCGGGAGGACGAGAATCTCTATTTCCATCGCTTCGGTATTCAGGAGGCTTTCCCTCACCCGGTGATGAGCGCCGCCGACCGGCTGGAGCAGGAACTGGCGCCGGCGGTCTCCCTCGGGACCTACGGGGAGCGTGAGGATCTGACCGCGCTCCAACTACTCACCATCGACGGGCCCATGACGAGAGACTACGACGACGCCCTCAGCGTGCGCCTCCTCGACGACGGGACCGAGGTGGGAATTCACATTGCCGACGCCGCCGAGTTCGTGGCCTGCCGTGGTCCCCTGGACGACGAGGCCCTGGAACGAGCCACATCCCTCTACCTCCCGGACAGCAAGATTCCCATGTTGCCCCCGCTCCTCTCTGAAGGGGTCTGCAGCCTCAAGCAGGGTGAGAGTCGTCTCGCCCTGAGCCTTCTCATCCGCTTCGACCGGGAGGACCGGCTGCTGGACTACCGCTTTACGCTGAGCCGGGTGAGAGTGCACCGTCAGCTCACCTACACAGGCGCCAGCGATCTCATCGCCACGGACGGGACCCTGGGCTATCTCTTTCGCTTAGGCACTCGGCTCCGGCGGCAGCGCATCGGCAAGGGAGCGCTCCACCTCCCCCTCCCGGAACTGCGTATCTGGGTGAACAGCAATGGGATCATCCAGATGAGCAGGGTGGACCGCGAGGCCCCTTCTCAGGTGGTGGTCTCCGAGCTCATGATCCTTGCCAACGCGTTGGCGGCAGCGGAGCTCACCGCGCGGAAAGTTCCCGCCATCTACCGGAGCCAGGAGAAACCCCAGGAGGTGGTCTTTGACCCCGACTCCGCCGGGGATGATCTCTACCTCAAATATCGCCAGCGACGTTTCCTGAGCCGGGCTGAGCTGGGCATCGTCCCAAAGCCCCACAACGGCCTGGGCATGGAGGCCTACACCAGCTGGACCTCACCCATTCGCCGGTACGTGGATCTCGTCGTCCAGCGCCAGCTCAAGAGCATGGTCCTAGGCGCTCCGCCCGCTCACGATCAAGACGGGCTCGGGGAGATCGTGGCGAGGGTGGTCCTGCCTCAGAGTCGGGCCCAGCTCATGAAACGTCAGTGGACACGCTACTGGGTGCTCAAGTACCTGGAGCGGGAGCGGATCAAAACCCTTGACGCTCTGGTGCTCGACCAGGGCGTCCGCAACTACTACCTTCTTCTTCCCGACTACCTGCTGGAGGCCAACATGCCGCTTGCGGAAGGGAGGAGGCTGAAGCCGGGCGATCACTTTCGGGTGGAAATCGTCAAGGTGGATCCGCGGGAGGACGTGCTCAAGCTCACGATGGCGTAAGAGGGAATCCCTCCCCTTCGAAGCGAGAGGGATTGCACGTCTGGGGCGGGATTCGGTCGTTACTTCTGCTGCGCTCGCGGCTGGAGCAGGTAGGCCTGGATGAACTCGTCCAGATCTCCATCGAGGACGGCATCCACGTTCCCTTTTTCCATCTGAGTGCGGTGGTCTTTCACCAGCCGGTAGGGCTGGAGAACATAGGAGCGGATCTGACTGCCCCAGGCGATGTCCTCGAGGGAGTCGTGGATCTGCTGGAGCTTCTCGGCCCGCTTCTGCTGCTCTCGCTCATAGAGGCGCGCGCGTAGCACCTTCATGGCCAGTTCTCGGTTCCGGTGCTGGGATTTTTCGTTCTGACACTGGACCACGATCCCCGTGGGGATGTGGGTGATCCGCACGGCCGAGCTCGTCTTGTTGACGTGCTGACCGCCCGCACCGCTTGCCCGGTAGGTATCGATTCGCAGATCGGACTGCTTGATATCGACGACGATATCATCCGCCACCTGGGGATAGACGAAGACGGCGGCAAAGGAGGTGTGCCGTCTGCCGCTTGCATCGAAGGGGGAGATGCGCACGAGACGATGGATGCCCTTCTCCGCCTTGAGGAGGCCGTAAGCATAACGCCCGCCGGCGGTAAAGGTGACGCTCTTGAGCCCCGCCTCTTCTCCCGCCTGCATGTCGATGATTTCGACTTGGAAGCCCCGCCTTTCCGTCCAGCGCAGGTACATGCGCAGGAGCATCTCAGCCCAGTCCTGGGCCTCCGTGCCGCCGGCTCCGGCGTTGATGCTCACGATGGCGCCGAGCTGGTCGTCGGGGCCGCCGAGCATCTGCTCCATTTCCTGAGCGGAGATCTCCGCCTCGAGGCCTTTCAACTTGCGGCCGATCTCCGCGAGCTCCTGCTCGTCGTTCTCCTCAACCGCCAGCTCCAGAAGAAAGGAAACGTCCTCCAGCTCGCTGCTCAGGCGCTTGAACCGGTCGAGAATATCGTTGAGACCGGCCCTCTCCTTGAGGACCCGGCGCTGTTGCTCCAGGTCGTCCCAGAAGCCGTTCTTGGTCATGATCGCCTCGATCTCCTTCAGGCGATCGGATTTTCCGTCGATGTCAAAGGTGACCTCGGAGGTCGGTGAGGCGTCTTGTGAGTGCGTCGATGCGGGTTTTCAGTTCTGAACTCATGGTCATTAGCCCTCTTCAATGTTCTGTCCATCTCCAGTGAAGCACAAATTCCTCGGTTTGTACAGAGACCATGCCAGTTTCATGCCCTTTGGTGTCACCGGGCGCGGCGAACCAGTGGAATCACGAAGGCGATTCCGGCCACAAGAACGCAACCCACGGCCACCCATTCGCCATAGCGGCAGTAGAAGGTCTGCCCGGACCCGAGGGGCAGGCTGCCGGTGAGGCTCCCTTCCTCGAAGAGACCGGTCTCCTCTCGAATGTGGCCCGATGGATCGATGAGGGCGGAGATGCCAGTATTGGCGCAGCGGACCATGGGGACGCGGAGCTCGACCGTGCGGAGGAGCGCCATGGAGAGATGCTGGTAAGGGGCGCTCGTCCGGCCGAACCAGGCATCGTTGGTGATGTTCACGAGGAGGTTGGCCCCGTGGCGGACGAGATCACGACTCAGCTCCGGAAAGATCGCTTCATAGCAGATGAGGATGCCGGGCCGGGCGGCGCCAAGGTTTATGACCACCGGTCGCTCGCCGGCGGCGAAGTCCCCGGTCGCCTCCACCAGGCGGTGGACGAAGAAGAGGACGCTCTGGAGGGGAACGTACTCGCCGAAGGGGACGAGACGCCTCTTGTCGTAGTACCCGGCAATCCGTCCCCGGTCGTCGAGGAGATAGGCCCGATTGTAAAACCTGAGGCGGTCCCCCTGACGCCTGACGGCAGGGCTTCCGAAGAGGAGCGCCGTTTTAAGAGACTGCACCTCCATAATGAGGAGCCGGCTGAGTTCCCCCTCGCCGAGGAAATAGAAGGGAGTTGCTGTCTCCGGCCAGACGACGAGTTGGGGATGGTCGCGCTCCACCGCCTCCCTAGTGAGTCGCAGGTAACGCTCTAGGGTAGCCTGCTGGAAGGCCGGCTCCCACTTCTTCTCCTGGGGGATGTTCCCCTGGATCAGGGAAACCTTTATGGCGGGAGAGGATGAGCTCTCGAGGGTGCTGAGGCGCCAGCGGCCATAGCCGTACTGACCGAGGATCACGGCCGCGGCAAGAGTCAACGGCAGGATGGAGGCGAGGATCTTCTTTCGTTCCATGAGAGTTGCGAATCCCTGGAAGAGGAGAGCATTCACTGCCACCAGGAGAAAGGATATCCCGGCCACGCCTGTCAGGTCGGCCATCTGAATCAGGGTAAGGAAGCGGTACTGGCTGTATCCCAGGTTTTCCCAGGGAAACCCGCTGAAGAGACAACCCCGCCCGAACTCCAGGATCACCCAAAGAAAGGGCGCCACGACAAGCCAGGGAAGCCCTCGCGCCCGCAGCCAGCTCAGCCCGGCGCAGAAGATACCGGGGTAGAGGGCCAGGTATGCCACCAGTAGGAAACAGGCGGCAACGCTCGCCACGAAGGGCAGGTTGCCATAATGGTTGACCACGAAGACGATCCAGTAAAGGAGGGTCAGGCCATGGACAAGGCCGGCAAACCAGCCGAGCTTGAAGCACCGCCCTGGCTGTGAGGATCGGATGACAAAGAGAAGGGGGACGAGGGCGACCCAGGCCAGAGGGCCGAGGCTGTACACAGGGAAAGAAAGGGAGAGAATGATTCCAGCAGCGCCGCTCAGGAGGATCGCCTTGCGGTCGGGGAGAGAGAGTCGCAGCATACCCGGAGTTCCCTTACAGTCGGCCTCGCGCCATCTGATCGCGGGTGGTGGGTGGTGCAGAATGCGGCCTACGCACGCGCGGGCGTTTCATGGGAGCCGGCCTGCGGCTCGTGGAGCCTCACCCGGACGGTGTGGATCTTCCGGGCGTCAGCCGACTCGACGGTCATCTCGAGGGCGGCGTATTCAACGGTCTCCCGCGGTTGCGGAACACGGCCCAAAAGGTTGATGATGAACCCCCCGACCGACTCGAAATTCCCCGCCGGGATCTGCACTCCGAGATGCTCTGCCAGCTCCTCGATGTCCAGCCGCGCATCCACCAGCAGGTCACCGTCAGAGGTGGCAGTGATGCGCCTCTCCTCCGTGTCGTGCTCATCGCGGATCTCACCAACGATCTCCTCCAGGATGTCCTCGATGGTGACCAACCCGGCGAAGCCGCCATACTCGTCGATAACGATGGCCATGTGCGACTTCCGATCCCGAAGCTCCTTCAAAAGCTGACTGATTTTCTTGGTCTCGGGGACGAAATGGGGTGTGCGGAGGAGACCCTTGAGGTCCACCTGCTCCGCACCCCAGTAAGCGAGGAGGTCTTTGACGTGCAGGATGCCGACGATGTTGTCCTTGCTCTCACTGTAGACTGGCACCCGGGAATGGCCTTCCTTGATGGCCGTTTCGATGAAGGCCCCGATGGAGGTGTCGGAGCTCGCGGCGACGACCTCGGTTCGGGGCACCATGATCTCCCGGACGGTTGTATCCCGGAAGGAGAGGATGCTCTGGAGCATCTCCCCTTCATCTTCGCTGATGAGCCCTTCCTGCTCTCCGGCATCAATGAGGTGCTGGATCTGCCGCTCGATATCGGGATGAGAAAACTCTCTGCGGCGTCTCTTGGTCAACATGCCGGCGAGTTTGTGCCAAAGATTGATACCGGACCCTTCTGCCAAGAATCTCCTCAACTTTAGCCCGCCTTATGCACGAGCCAGCCGCCGCGACCGCGACTGTAGCGGTCCTTCCGGTCGTCCTCGGGCCTTGCGCGGTACTCACGAGTACGCCTCAGGTCCGAGTCCGGCCGTACCGCGGGATGATTCCCCGGTGGCATGGCCATGTGTCCGATGACGTCTCGCGCAGAGTGCGGGCTAGAAACAGCAGGCTGCCATAAGACCGTCCGACGACCTCCGGCTCCCACTCGGCCTCGGCTTGGGCCTGCCGGGACTGGGCGATCTATACTCCCCCGAATGGTCCAATCTTAACTACCGGTTTTTCCTTTTGTCAAATCCGGGCCGCCGACCGATAGGCGAGGATCTTGAAGACGAGCTTGGCGGCGAGGAAGTCGGGCGCGGGATTTCCGGGCTGCGGGCAGAGTTCCATGACATCCGCTCCGACGACACGCCGCCGATGACACACGAGGCGGACCAGGTCGAGGATCTCATACCAGTGCAGACCGCCCGGTTCAGGGGTGCCCACCGCCGGCATCTCGGCGGGATCGAAGACATCGAGGTCTATGGTGAGGTACACGTCGGGGCCGAGGTGGGCGAGAACCTCCTCCTGCCAGTCTGGCCGTCGCCGGATCTCTCCGGCGTAAAACACGGGAAGGTTTCGCTCCCGGAGCCACCGATGCTCTTCCACGCTCAGGGCGCGAATGCCGACTGATATCAGGGAGCCGTAATCGCTCGCCAGGCGCATGACGCAGGCGTTGGAGTAAGGAGTCCCCTGATAGGTCTCCCGCAGGTCGCCATGGGCGTCGAGGTGGAGGATCGAGAGACGTTCGGCTTTCCCGGCTAGCGCCTGGATCATCCCCAGGGAGAGGAGGTGCTCGCCCCCGAGCATGAGGGGGAAGAGGCCCGCGGCGAGGATCCGCTCTCCCAGGGAGCGGACCCGCGCCACCATGGCGGTGGGGCCGCCCGCATCCACTTCCACCTCGTCGAGAGTAGCGATCCCGAGCTCCTGCATCTCCCGGCCGGTTTCTTCGTCGAAGAGCTCGAGCTGCTGCGAAGCGCGCAGGATGGCGGCCGGTCCCTGACGGGTGCCGGAGAGGTAGGTGGTCGTCGCATCGTACGGCACGGGAACTATGAGGACTCTGGCGTTCTTCGGATCCCTGACCGCGGCAGCCGCACCGCCGAAAGCCGCAGCGCTCGTGGCGAGAGGGAGAGAGAGGGGTTGACGGGGGTCTGGCGCTGTCATAGGGGGTAAAGGTTTTGGTCTAGGTGGTTGAAACGTCCGAACCGGTCTTCGCCTTGAGCGCCGGCCGGAGAAAACTCAGCCGGGGGACGAAGAAGTCGTGGCGACCCTCTCTGGATCTGTTCGGCTTCCCCGCCGATACGGCCTGCACCGAGCTCAGTCGGGTCGAAACCACCGTCCGTCTCGGTACCCATGGAGGGAGAGGATGGGGAGGGTCCACCGACCCCGCCGCGACAGGTAAAGGCTCGATCGGCGGGGCTGCACCCGCTCCATCGAGAGGTTCAGCACGGTTCGGCGCGAAGGCGGTCCTGCTGAACAATGCGGGCGGTGGCCCGGATGTTCTTCGGAAACTCCAGACCACGGTCGAGCACTTTGGTTTCGCTCTTCGCCACCGCGAACATCTTTTCCACGTAAGCTATCGCCCGGGCGGCATCAAAATTCTTACAGGAAAAAATGTCCAGGCTGAGATAGCCCTTGTCAGGGAAGGTGTGAATGCTGATGTGGCTCTCAGCAATCAGGACAAAGCCCGAAACCCCCCAGTCCTCCGGCTTGTTGGCCCCGTCATAACGAAAGACGTAAGGGGGCATGATTTTGGTCATACCCATATGGGCGGGGTACTCACTCAGAAAGTTGTAAATGAGCGACAGATCCTCGAGGCGGCTTCGGTCACAACCGTAGCCGTCAACCATAAGGTGCATACCAAAACCGTACTCAGGCTTTCTCAATTTAGTCACCTCCTTACCCTGCTGAAGTTGGTCACCCCGGTACTTTCAGGAACCCCTCAGCCCTTCTCAAAACACGGGCGGTGACACGATCCAAAGTATCCTGGCCACCGCCTTTCCCGTGTTCTGCAACCGGTGCTCCCGGTCCGAACTGAAATAGAAGCAATCCCCTTTCCGCATGCGGTAAGGTACCTTGTCTATCCAAAGTGTCACCCTTCCCTGTAATAAGAAGCCGAATTCCTCGCCCTCATGGGGTGGTTGGATCTTGGTATCGCTACCCGGCTCCAGGCTCACCAGGACCGGGTCCATGATCCGACTCTGAGCACTGGGGACGAGGACCTCGACCTTCATCTCCTCCGTGGAGGCGGAGCTCAGCACTCGAGCCTTCCGGTCGAAGAGGACTCGCTCGTGCTTCACGTCGCGGAAAAAATCAGCGAGCTCCTCCCCGAGAACGTCAAGGATGCCCTTGAGCGTCGCGATCGACGGCGAGGTCAAATCGCGCTCAAGCTGGCTGAGGAACCCCTTGGTCAGATACGTGCGATTCGCAAGCTCTTCCAAGGTGAGGTTGTTAGCCTTGCGCAACCTCCTGATCTTCTCCCCTATCTTCAGACTCGTTTCCACGGTTCAGAATCACTAAACATAAAGTTTAGCAAAAGTTGGCTCTTTCTAAATTCTACGTAAGCTTTTGTCAAGAGGTTTTTTATCGGTCGCCGAGATTTTTTGACGATTCTTCCATCGCAGCCGAAGGATGAGGGAGAAGGCGGGACATGAAGGGGGTGGGGGACGTCCACGACGTCTCGCCGATCATGCGGGCTAACTGAACAACATGAGGGCTACGTGATCTCAGCTGTTGTCGGCGGGGGTGGCGCGGCGTCGTCGGCAGGCTCTTCGGTGATGCACACCTGGTTGCCGCCTTCGTGCTTGGCGCGGTACAGGGAGATGTCGGCGATCCGGAGTAGGCGCTGGACGTTTTCTTCGATAGTATCTGCCGGTCCTCGGAGTCTGGCCATGCCGATACTGATGGTGGTCGGCGAGAGGTTACAGTCGCTGTAGCGGCTTCGCAGTCGTTCCGCCACCAACAAAGCCTGTTGCCTGTTGGCGTGAGGAATGATAACGGCGAACTCGTCGCCGCCGTAGCGGTAGCCGGAGTCGACATTTTTCCGGATGTGGAGACTGATGATCTTGGCAAGCTCTTTGAGGGCTTCGTCGCCCCACTGGTGGCCGTGTCGGTCGTTGTATTCCTTGAAGCTGTCGATATCAATGATGAGCAGATAGAGGCCGTAGTTCTGCCTCGAGGCGCGAACGGCCTCGCTCCGCAGGCTTTCGTCGAAGTGCCGACGATTGTAAAGCCCGGTGAGCCCATCGCGCACCGAGAGCCTTTTCAGCTGTTCCCGCAAGTTCCGTTCGCGGATGATGCGGTTGATTTTGGCCTCCAATTCGTTGACGTTGAAGGGTTTCGAGATGAAATCACTTGCCCCCGCCTCGATGACGTCGGTGTACTTGTACTTGTTGTGATAGCCGGTGAAGGCGATCACATCCACTTCCCGAAATTCCCTGTGGATGCGTCTGATCAATTCCATACCATCCATGCGGGGCATGTTGATATCGGTGATGACAATATCGAAGGTGTTCTCATTGAGCTGCGCCAGAGCCTCGACGCCGTCTGCGGCGGTGACGCTCGTGAACCCCATGCGGCTGATCACCTCGTGGAGCAGCTCGCGCAGGTCCCGGTCGTCGTCAACGCTCAGAATGGAGCATTGCATCGGCGTGTCGTAATCCATGGGCACCTCGTGTCACAGTGAGCGCGGAGTATAGCACTTTTCGTTCCAGGTTTCAAAGATGCCTGCGAGTACGAGCAACGACTCTCTCACCCCTCGGGCGCGGTAAGTGAGGAGGGGGAGCGAGACCCGGCCCCGGCACCGGGTTTGGGTAGCGGCCGGCGCGCACAAAGGGAGCTAAGGAGACCACGCCAACGTCGCCGCCAACAGAAAAAGTTCCGCCTGTTCTTGGGCCCTACCGGTTGACCCACGCCACAGATTTCTGCTAAGAATCTAAGAAGTCGGCGAAGGGGCGGCTTCCGAAGGGAGATCGGGTGGACTGATGGCAAAGATCACCGTCATCTACAAGCGGGACAAGTCGCTCGCGGCTGAACTGGGCCTCGAAATGAAGCGCTGGCTGGAGCAGCGCGGCGTGCAGGTGTACCTCCGGGAGAATGTGGCCCGCCACCTGCCGGGGGACAACGTGGAAGATCTGCCCCTCGAGATACCGGCGGACAGCATGGCGGTCGTGGTTCTCGGTGGCGACGGCACCTTCTTGAGTGTTGCCCGACTCGCCGGCAACCTTCCTCTCCCCCTGCTCGGCATCAACATTGGCGGGATGGGGTTTCTCACGGAGGTGAACCTCAGGGATCGCTACGTGCTCCTCGAGGAGATCTTGGCGCGGCGATACGAGGTGGAGGAGCGCATGCGCCTTCGCGCCACCCTCGAGCGCGCCGGTGAGACCGTTGCGGACATCACCGTGCTGAATGATGTGGTGATCAACAAGGCGGCCCTCGCCCGTATCGTCGACCTGGAGGTCTCCATAGACGGCCGCTACTTCACCACTTACCGGGCCGACGGCCTTATCGTCTCGACGCCCACCGGCTCGACCGCCTACAACCTCGCTGCTGGCGGACCAATCGTCTACCCCACGGCGCGAGCCATCATCCTCACCCCTATCTGCTCCTTCTCGCTCAGCAACCGTCCTCTTGTGCTGCCAGGGACCTCGCGGGTTGAGGTGGAGGTAATCACCAAGGAGACCGAGGCGACCCTGACCGGGGACGGGCAGGTGGGCGAACACCTCCGGCCCGGCGACCGGGTGAGTGTGGTGCCGGCACCTCATCCTCAGAGGGTGATCAAGACCCGTCAAGAGGACTATTTCAGTACTCTGAGAAACAAGCTCAAATACGGGGAGGTCTAGCCCGCATTATGCACGAGCCACCTGCTGCGATCCTATATGGCGCGGGGCAGGGAGGTCTGCTTTGCAAAGGCGCATAGTCGCGCCATTGATAGTGGAGAGCGAGGCCAGGCCTTCGGGCGGGGTTGTGGTGGAAAGCTTGGGGATCACTCCTGGCATCGGAGGAAGGTAGAGGCTCCGGATGCGCTTTGCGCCGCAGACCATCCCTGCCCCCGGTGCCGGCCGATTTTAGGTGGGAGCAGCTTTTCAGGCGCGATGAACGAGCAGAGGCAGGGAGGTCTGCTCTGCAAAGGCGCATAGTCGCGCCATTGATAGTGGAGAGCGAGGCCAGGCCTTCGGGCGGGGTTGTGGTGGGAAGCTTGGGGGTCACTCCTGGCATCGGAGGAAGGTAGAGGCTCCGGACGCGCTTTGCGCCGCAGACCATCCTTGCCCGCGGTGCCGTCGGCATTTGCGTGGGAGCGGCTTCCAGCCGCCATGGGATGGCGCGAGGCAGGAAGGTCTGCTCTGCAGCCGGCATTCGGAATCGGCGAAAAACATCTTGCGAACGGTGAAGATGGTGTGGTAGCTGTTAGCCCGCATTATGCGGGCTTAGATCTGCGGATTTCGAACCTGCGAGAATGGGCAGGACTGGTGAAGATGGCTGACATCGCTCCGCTTAGGGGATACCGGTATAATGAAGAAATCGTTCCTGACCTCGCCGCCGTGGTGACCCCTCCCTACGACGTAATCTCGCCGGCGGGACAGGAGATGTATTACCGCCGGCACCCTTACAACATGATCCGACTCATCCTGGCGAAGAAGGAGCCGGGAGATACAGAGGAGCGCAACTGGTTCACTCGGGCCGGTGAGGATCTGAGGCTGTGGCGGGAACGGGGGATTCTCCGCCGCGATCCGCAACCGGCCCTCTACGACTACGAGATCGACTACTCTGAGCCTTCCGCTCTGAACAAAACGCGGCACGGGTTTATTTGTCTCGTGCGTCTCCAGGAATTTTCCCAGGGATCAATCCGGCCCCACGAACGGACCTTCACAGCGATCAAGTCTGAGCGCTTAAAGCTGATGTGCGCTTGCAACGCCAACGTCAGCCAGATTTTTGCTCTCTACTCGGACCCCAATGAGGACGTCCGGAGAGAGCTCAGGATTGGGCGGGAGGAGACGCCTGTCGCGGCTTTCACCGACGAGGCGGAAACCAGGCACCGCCTGCGGCGGGTGACGGCTCCGGAGGTGATCGAGAGAGTGGTGGCGCTCATGGGGGAAAAAGCCCTCTTCCTTGCCGACGGCCATCACCGGTACGAAACGGCCCTGGCCTATCGGGATCTGATGCGGGCCAGGTACCAGGACCGGGGAGAGAAGGCGTCCTTCAACTATGTCCTCATGTACCTTTCCAGTATCGACCAGGACGGGCTCACGATTCTCTCCACCCATCGGCTTTTCGGACGCCTGCCCCAGTTCCACCTCGATTCCTTTCTCGCCGCTGCCGGCCGCTATTTCGAGGTGGAGCGCTTCCCCTTTGACGGTGCCAGCAGGGAGCATGTGCTGGAATCCTTTCTCACGGCGCTCCGAGCCGCCGGTTCACATCACTTTGTGGGCCTCTACACTGCCAAGGCAGGAGCTTTCGTGCTTCTCAAACTCCGGGCCGATGCCGATTCTCGGACCTGGTGTGACCATTTGCCGCGGCCTCTCCATCATCTGGACGTGGTGGTACTGACCGAACTTGTCCTCAAGGGGCTCCTCGGGGTCGACGAGAGGACCCTCGGTGATGAGCGGCAAATTCACTATTCCCATGACGGCCGCGAGGCGGTGAGACTTGTAGACAGCGGCGTCTACGAGGCGGCCTTCCTCATCAATCCGACACGAGTGGAGCAGGTGCAAGAGGTGGCCAGCGCCGGTCTTATCATGCCCCACAAGTCCACCTACTTCTATCCTAAGGTGATCGACGGCTCGGTATTACATCTCCTAGACCCCCATGAAGACGTCTCCTTTTGACCTTTTTCCCCCCGCAGGGGACGAGACCCTGGACAGCCTGTTCCAGGGTCGCCTAAGGATCCTCCAGCCGCGAAAAGGATATCGCTTCTCCCTGGACTCTGTGCTCCTCGCCGGTCTTACCCAGGTTCGCCGTCGAGACCGGGTGGTGGATCTCGGCACCGGCTGCGGGGTTGTTCCCCTCCTTCTTGCCTTTCGCGGTGCGGTGGCCCATCTAACCGGGGTGGAGATCCAACCCTCCCTGGCGGCGCTGGCGCGGCGAAATGTAGAGCTTAACGGATTTTCACGACAGATCGAAATTCTGGAGGCGGATCTCAGACTGATCCAAGGGGACCAGGTTTCCGGACCGGTGAGCCTGGTGGTGAGTAACCCGCCCTACCGGGAGATCGCGAGTGGGCGCCTCAATCCGAATAGAGAAAAGGCGTGCGCCCGACACGAACTGTTGGCTGATCTGGGAGCGGTGGTGAAGGCTGCGGCGAGACTTCTTCCGGAGAAAGGCAGGCTGGCCCTTATCTATCCGGCGCGTCGCCTGCCCGGACTCTTCAAAGATGTGACCGAGGCCGGGTTTACGCCGAAACGCCTCACCCTCGTCCACGGCAGCCTGGACTCACCTGCCAAACTGGCTCACCTCGAGGCGATCCGGGGAGGCGGAGAGGAACTCCGGATCAACAAACCCTTTGCTGTGTATGGTGCCCACCGTAGATACACGGCCGAGATGGCGGCAATGTACCATTCTGCGAATTCCTAGCCCGCATGTCCCACGAACCACCTGCTGCGACCGCGCTTGTGGCCGTTCTCCTCTCCGAGTCGTAGGCTCTATGAGGAAGAACCCTGTGGGAGCGGTTTTCCAGGCGCGATGAGCGCGCAGAGGCAGGGAGGTCTCCTCTGCAAAGGCGCATAGTCGCGCCATTGATAGTGGAGAGCGAGGCCAGGCCTTCGGGCGGGGTGGCGGTGGAAAGCTTGGGGGTCACCCCTGTCGTCCACGGCAGGTAGAGACTCCGGATGCGCTTTGCGCCGCAGACCATCCCTGCCTGCGGCGCCGGCCGGATTCGAGTGGGAGCGGCTTCCAGGCGTGATGAGTGAGCAGGGGCAGGGAGCTGTGCTTCGCAAAGGCGTCCCGCCGAGGCGTGACCGCATCAGCGCGCAGGCAGGGCCTGCGGCCGGACAAGGTACCCTTATCCCTTCGTCCGTGGAGTTCTGCGGGGAGTTCTGGGATCAGATGCCGGCTCGATACTGCCCAGTCGGAAGTGGATCTCCTTGATCGGAGAGGAGGGGATCTCTCGGTTCAGCTTTTCCCGCAACTCGGCGGTCAAGAAGCGGAGATGGCTCAGCCAGATAGAGTTCTGCACCGCCACCACGAGGACTCCGTCCTTGAAGGATTCGGGTTGCGCCTGCTTGGCGATCCGGTGGCCAACGATCTCCTGCCAGCGAGACAGGACTCCGAGCTCCTTGATATGCCTGCCCCAATGGCTATCATCAAGGAGTTTGGCCAGAATAGCGCCGATAGGTTCAGGACGTTTCTTGCGGGAGGATCTGTCCGACGACATATTTGCTCCCGGGGTTCGAGCCGGGCGACAGATGCCGGGCTTGCGTTAAGGGAGACGTAGGGCGCCGCCGGTCTTCGCTAGTAAGTGGCGCTCAGATCTCCTCGGAGTCAAGTATTTCCTGGAAGTCCTCCTCACTATAGTCCTCTAGGCGGTCCCAGCGTTCCCGTTCACCCTCTTCTACCAGCTGTTCGTACCCGTCCCGATCGTGAGGCTCAGAGAGTTCTGCAATCCAGAACTTGCTGCCAAGGTGCATCTCTTCGAGGTACTCCATCACTACCTCTTCCGCTTCCTCTGCATCATCGGCCTGCACCACGAAGGGAACGGTTACGTGCTCGACATCGCCGACCCGGTAGCCAAGGGTTATCTCGAAGATGTAGAGACCCTCGTCAAGATCGAAAGCCATGGGGGCTACTCCTTTCCGACGGAGGACTCCGGTCTCCCTGAGCCTGATCGGTTCGTTATCCCGGCTGACGGCTCCAGACATTTCCCGAGAGGCAAGGACGCAGCGGCCCGCCAGGGAGGACCCTCCACCCGGCGCCCCTTCCGCCAGTCGGACCTACTATAATATAGCTCCGCACCTCGTCAAGGGAAAATCGCTAGCTCGCATTATCCACGGGCCGCCATGATCGGTGTGGCGCCTTTTCGTTTGCGCTACCGGGAGAATCATGTTAAATTTCCCTAATGACCTTCTACGACCTCATCCCTTAAGAGGGCAGAGGCCCCGCAGAACGGCGGAATATGGGAGGTTTCTCACCCGCAGCGCTTTTTGTTTCGAATCGGAAGATCAGACCGCCCTTCCCTCGGTCTTTGCGGCCGGCCTTACTGACATCACACCATTCCAGGGATGCGGATTTCTACACCCTTTGTCCTTCTTGGCGCACTGCGCCAGCGCTAATGGGGAGTTCCCCGCAAGCTCGTCTGGCGGTTGACCGAGACCGGTGTCAATCGCCACGCTTCTCTCTGGCGGAGGAAGGGGCGTGGCGCCAAACGGCTTCGAGGGGGATTTTCCATGCGCGCGGCACGGCGCCGAGAAAGGGAAAGGATCGGAGAACGGTGTTGTTTCGAGACGGGGAAGACCCGGGGCGTCTGAGATCGAGTTCGAGGGAGGTTGGCGCAGACCAAGAACGTTGCCGAAGGAGGTGATCCGGCGTGGCAAGAGACTATCGACCCAATATTAGGGAGAGCAATGTGATCTCCCGCCTAGACTCGGCAAAGGAGGCGGCGAGAACCGGCGCGCTCCACAAGCTCTACGAGGTGCAGGAGGACTTGGCGAATCGTATCGCTATGAAGCTCATCGAAGAGCAGCTCATCGAGACGAAAAACAAGAAGGAACTCGAGCGCCAGATTCTGGGGTGCCTCAAGGTGTTGCTTGCAGCCGACGAGTTCACAGTCCAGTACAGGATCGCTCCCATGCGAACGCTGGTGACAAGGCCTAACTTCATCAGTCTCTATGTCACCGCCTTCGTCGTGGAGGACCTGATAAAGCATCGGAGCATCGTGGATGTCTACGGGACCAACGAGCAGATCTATGGCTGCGTGAACCAACAGGTGACCAAGCTGATTCCCATACTCGCGTGAGTCTCTCCGCCTGATTCCCTCCGCCCGGGAGAGGCCGCCCCTGCCGCTACTCGTCGGGGTTGCTGACAGCGGTCGCTCCATGGGAAGAGAGGCTAGTCTCCTTGGCCAAGGGGCGCTTGTTTGCATCCCTCCCTCGAAAAGAGGCAATCACCACGGTGATCGCCTCTTTCTCAACCCCAGATATTGAAGCAGTGCAAAGAAAAGGCAGGGCCGTGACGGCCCTGCCTCCTCCAAGGGAGATTCTCAATTCATTCTGGTTGGCTTGCCAACTCTCCCAGTACAATGGACTACCACGCCTTGCCGCACCTCTTCAGGGTAATCGTGGCGCTAAAACCAGGATTGCCGAACGAATCACCGCCCGCTTGAAACAGCCAGATAGGATCACCAAAAGGAGGAGCCTGGATCACAGGAAAGCCAGCATATTCTGCGGTAACGTCGAAACAAAGGTCGGGGTCATTGTCGAAACGGCCGCTAAACGTCAATGTGTATTCCAACTGCGTGAGAGTGGCATTTGACAGTGAAACGTTGGTGGCTGTTATATCACTCGCCCTAAGTTGCTTGTCTTTCTTGAGCCAGGGGCCTCCAGAATTGAGTAACAATTCCCCGCCCACGTAAGTCGATAGATAATATCCGGGTTTTGTTGGATGTGGAACTGCCGATTTGAGTACTGCATTTTGAAAAACGAACCCATCTCCAACTGCGAGCAGCACGTTGCCTGGCTGCCCAGGGAATCCACCCTGGAACTTTTCCATCCAGAAATCGAGCCCAAAGTCGCCAGGAGCATTATAGGTAACAGCCTTTTGTTTGAAGTGATCCCAGTCATCCGACATACCTGCCGCAACCGAAACAGGTATGAGGATCAGCATTGCCAATATGATAAGAAGACTCTTTGCTACCTTCATGGCTCTCTCTCCTTTTTTCGATAGAGCGGTTGAATGCAAGTTCTAGTGTAGGGTCTGGTTTACTCCCACCCGGCGAAATCATAGCACTCTCTCCCCGGTCATCTCATAGGTGATCACCTCCCTCCGAGCGGCGAGAACATAAACGGCAGACCGCGGCACAGCCCTTCACGTGGTCGCCCCCATCAGCTTTGGCACCCAAGTCCAGAAAAATCGCATAACCCTTGCGCCTGCCTATCAGCCCAGGGTGGGTGTGGATCCTATCCGGGAAACGGTTGTAACCTGTCGCCTCGCCAATACCCAGGCGAGGGTTCGGCGATCCTCATCCGAAATGTTTGAAAAGTGGACGGCCAACCCGTAGTGGTGACAAGACCCTTCACCGACCGGACGCACATGAAAGCGCACGACGGCAGCGATCACAGGTACAACGTACGTGTTGGGTATCTCGATGAACAGCTCAACTGGGTGAGTTAAGTCCGGCAACTCGGAGAGGAGGATAAAGGCGCCCGTCAAACTGAGGTCAACAGTCTCTCCCTTAGTCTGTTTTCCTCGATGGAAGACGGTGACAGGCAAGGACGCCTTCGTGCGCGGGTGCTGGCGAGTCCTTTTATCAATGGGTTTTCTCATGGAGCCTAGTGAGCGGCGCGATCTCTCCGACTCTGGTTGTGTTTTCATTTCAGCTGCTCCAGTAGAGGGGTTGACCAGAATGAAGAGCCGCGCCACCGATTCCACTGAATTCGGGTATTGGTGGAGGCGACAGGAGTCGAACCCGCGAGCACGACGCCGCCAGCGCCACGCTCTCTCGGCGAAGGTCTGCCTCCACAAACGCATAGTTAGCTAACAAGAATAATGCCAGCTATCCATATTGGCTTCTTTTGGAATTATTACAAGTTGTTAAATGACATCAAACCGAGAGCCGAGCACTGAAGCTGTGGTAATGCTATGCTCAGATTGAGAAAAGTTTTTCCCAATCTCGGCTGTCACGCCGACGTAGCTCTCGGCCAACCACCCGGAGCGGAAGAGCGCTCGCCCTGACGGTCTCTCGGTGGCAAAGGTGAGCCGGAGGCATCTTGCCTCTTGACATATTGTGTCCAATAGCCTTAATGGATATAAAAGACACACAGGGGGAGGTGATCTCGGTGAAGTCAATATCTATCAGGATGCCCGATGGGTTGGTCAGCGCTCTCCGCAAGAAGGCGGCGGAAGAGACGGTTATCAGGGATCGGCGAGTTTCCATGAACGAGCTGGTGGTTGAGATCCTCATGAGGGCTCTAGAGTCCAAAAAGAAAGGGGGATGCGTGGGGGGAGCCTGGCGGCCGTCCAGAAGATCCTCGGTCATGCCGGGATCAAGATGACCATGAGGTATGCCCATCTCTCCCAGGAGTTCGCCAGGGCGGAGATCGAGAACCTCGTCGGGCTCACCGGAAAAAAGAAAGGCGACCCGGAGAGGAGTCGCCATTCGGTTGCCGATGACGGTAGTAACAAAATGGTAACAATTTCCTCTGCTACTCAACCGCCATCTGTGCAAGTACTTGATTTTTCTGGTGGAGCTGAGCGGGATCGAACCGCCGACCTCTTGAATGCCATTCAAGCGCTCTCCCAAGCTGAGCTACAGCCCCACACGCGCTTGGCCTTGATCCTATAGCAGGAAGCGACCGGGGTGTCAACGGATTTTTATTGACGATCCGTTGAGATGTCTGCTAGAAAAGACTTTACCCCCGAGACCCCACCCCGAGATTTCACCCTGGCCGAGACTAGCGTCCCTTGGGGCGTATGGGCGTCGAGGTCTGCCTTCGCGATGCGTAAGTTGAGAGTCTTCCTGGTTGATGACCACACGATTTTTGTCGACTCTCTCCAGGTCTTGTTGGAGACCAGAGCTGAGTACGAGGTGGTGGGGAAGGCCGGAGATTGCGCCTCGGCCATCGAGGCGGTAAAGTCGTGCCGTCCCGACGTGGTACTCATGGATCTGTCCATGCCCGATATGAGCGGGATCGAGGCCACCCGCCAAATCCTGGCGGCGCTGCCACGGACACGAGTGGTGGCCCTCACCATGCACAAAGAGGAGGCCTTTGTCGCCGGTTTCTTCCAAGCGGGGGGCTCTGCCTATCTTGTGAAAGATACAGACGCCAAGTGTCTCTTCGTCGCTCTCACCGCTGTGAGCCGCGGCGAACGCTATCTCAGCCCCTCACTGGTGGATAGGCACCTGAGTGAATACGTTGAAAGCAACCCGGAACGACGGTCGCAGCGACTCTCCGCCCGCGAACTGGAGGTGCTGAGGCTGATCGTCGAGGGGAGGGGAAGAAAAGAGATCAGCGCATTGCTCAACATCAGCGTCCGAACCCTCGATACCCATCGCACCAACATTATGATGAAGCTGGGCTGCAAGAGCACGGCAGAGCTGGTGCACCAAGCACTCCGCGCTAATCTGGTCAAGATGTGACCGGTAAGATTCAGGAGAGGCACCCCCGTGTCTGAGTCAACCGCGGATCTCGAACGCGAGCTTGAGCATTACCAGGAAATGCTTCACCAGTACGACCGCTCTCTCCAGGACAAACTTCCCCCCGGCGGGAAGCCGTCCTTGGAGCAGCGGCGGGAACGGAGCCGAATCGTTCACCAGCTCCGTCGGGTTCGTCGGGAACTCAGCCGGGTGAAAAGAGGGGGCGTTCGCGGCCCCCTGCGACGGATCTCCCTGCAGGTGACGGCATCCGAATATGAGCGCCTCCAGGCCCTGGCCCAGGAAGAGGGCCTGCATCTTCTCGCCTACATCCGCGCCAGGCTCTTTCCCAAAGACTGATCTGATCCCCGCACCATCCTGATAAACCCGGAAGTGCGCCAATCGAAACACCGGTAGGTCGCTGAAACGCTCTTCTCGTGACGTTGGCGGACACTGGCACATACTGCCGAGGACGGCAGTGCGTGCTCGTCGGGCGAGGCAGAAGACGAAAAGTCGTCAGGAACGGGGTGAGAGTCCGTAGAGGGCCGGGGAAGGGAGGCGAGAGGAGGTGCGCGAGCTGACGCAGAGGCGGAGCAAGGCTCTCCGCCTCCGCAGGAGAACAAGTGTGCCGATGGTCGGATGTCCCTCAGGGAGAGAGCGGCGTTTTAATGCGGCTTAGTACCCCTCCACGTGACCCAGGGGACGGGCGAAGGTGTATCTGGTGGGGTCCACCACCAGCTTCTCGGCCGCCTCGCCGACGTTACCGCCGAGGGCGCTGAAGGGAAGAGAGAGGACGAAGACAAGGGACCCGCCAACGATCGCCACCAGTCCCGCCGGTCTGAGGAAGACGAGATCAAGGATCATGACATCGGCGGAAGCGTCCTCGATCACGGCATCAGTTCCAGCAGCCAGAGCCGGCGGGGCCGTGAGGGTTACCGCCACGGCAACTACCGTGAGAACCGCAAGGAGTTTTCTTATTGTCCATACCATCGCAAGGCCCTCCTCTTTGCCCGGCCAGAATGCCATCCACCCCATCCAGAGGTGCGCAGAGGCGACCGGTTAGTGCTTTATTATCTAATACATTCCTTCTCGTTATGCAAATCCTATTCCTTATCCGCGCAAGGGGTGAGGCGCTGACTTTGAAAAATAAGAGGTGACGGCGTCGTAACGGAGTCTTCGATGCGGGGGAAGCATCTCGTGCAGTCTTGCTGAGACGCCCGCTTCCAGGCAGCCAGTGTGGTCTGCTTCGGCCTGGACATTTGTCGCCACTGAGGGTACACTGAGTTTAACCCGCCTTGAGTTTTGGTTCTTTTCCTCTATCGAGAGGACCTTTGACCGGCCGAGGAGGAGAGTTGCCATGGTGACGACCCCCAAACACTGTCCCGGATGGGAGTCCTTCAAGAACCTGAAGTCCTTCACCTGCAAGTGTGGCAAGTGCGGCGCCGAGAAGGAGATCTTTTCGGACGAGTTCAACAAGAGCCACTTGTGCGCAAAGTGCGGCGCCCCTATCGACTTTGCCACGTGCTCCTACGAGGCAGGCGCTGGCGCGCCGTCACCCCGATGATCGAGACACTGCCCGGCGGGGCAGGTTCTCCTCGCTCGAACGCCAGCCTGAGATCTTCCCGTCACCCCCCTGCGTTGGCGGCACACCTCAGTCGTGGCTCGGCTCGCCGCTGCTCTTCCCGGCGCTAGACAGAGACGGGGCCCTGATGGCGGAGCGCCGAACAGTGCGCATCGACCCGGCCACGAGACGCTCAGTCTCATAGCCGGCGTGGAAAATGTTGATGTCAGGCGCGCCGACGCGGCCGATGGCATAGGTGATCCACTCCAGGGCAAGAACCAGATCGAGAGCCTGTTGAATCGGATCGCCGGCAGGGGGAAGCCGCACCACCTCTACGCGTTCGCCGGACTCTTCGAGAACGACGTCGCCGCCGACAGATTCCGGCTGGACCCAGATCACCCGCACGGCGAAAAGGTCCCGGAGAACCGGAGCGATCTCTCTTGCCCTGGCCGCGGTTTCTTCGTCGCGGGCCAGGAAAACCACGGTGTCGCCGGTGCGGGTGATGAAATAGTGGGTGTGACAGTACTCCTCGATCTCAGAGGCGTGTGCGAGCCGATTGAATTCGTACATCTTGTACGCCGCGAAACGGGCGAGGATTTTCGCCCAGCCTGTGGCGAGAAAGAACGTCTGCCCGCTCGTGGCCCAGTGCCCGGCGTTGGCGAATAACGGCTCGTAGAAGGAACGCGAGAGCAGCTTCCGCGTGTGGTCTAGGAGGATGGCGCCGTCTATCTCGGCGCCGGCTGCCCGGACGAGTGTAAGCAGCACGGCCCAAAAGGTTTTGGTCTGCGCCACATCGTGGTGGTAGCCAACGTACTGCTTCGCCTCCTCATCCCGGTAACCGGTGTGGAAAAGCTCTTCGGCAGGCGAGGCGTAGATAGGCCAGACAGCGGTGGCCATCTTGGCTAAGGGACTATCCAGGTTGTCGGTGACGGCGATTACCCTGGCCCCGCAGTGAAGGGCCCGAGTGGCGGCCTCCAACACCCGAACCGTACGCCCGGAAACGCTGATGCCGATGAGGGTATCGCCCCGCCCAAGCTCCTGGACCGCCCGGCTTGCATCCATGGCTGGCAGTGCGGACACCTTGCCCCGGTCTGCCATGAGCCAGCCTCCGAAGAGGGCCGCGCAATAGGAATCACCTGATCCGGTGATGATGACCCGCCCGGTCGTGCCGGGCCAGTCAGGCGCCGGCCGGCTCCAGTGGAGCCGGGCGATTCTCTCCTGTTCCAACAAATCCTGGAAAATATAATAACCGCTCAGCATACTATCCCCGGCAGGTGGCAGAACCCCCTGTACCAGTACCATGGTGCAATCCTATCAACAATCGCCGGGCTCTGTCGAGAACGGCCTTGACCGGCCTCAGATTTGTGCTACAACCTTGCCGCTGGTTAACACTGTCACCGAGCGTCCGATGGAAAACCGCCGCAAACTCGTCAGAGAAGCAATCTCAACCGGCATCCGCAAGGGCTGGACTGGATTCCTCTGGATAATGAAAATCCTGGTCCCTATCTCCCTGTTTACCGCGCTTCTCGCCTGGAGTGGCCTCATCGAACAAGGCAATTTCCTCATTCAACCGCTCTTAAGCTGGCTGCGGCTGCCGGCCATGGCCG
>Ga0335070_10000377_pt1 | contig 51139 bp, 46 predicted proteins | sample Lox_Sample_13_FD_206722 | JGI IMG/M metagenome (GOLD analysis project Ga0335070, IMG submission 206722) | Soil microbial communities from Loxahatchee National Wildlife Refuge, Florida, United States - Lox_Sample_1.3 | ecosystem: Environmental > Terrestrial > Soil > Wetlands | place: USA...
GCAGGTGTTCATCGAGGCGTACTTCGCGCGCCTCCCGCGCGTGCGGGGGTACCTCGAGGGCACGAAGGAACAGGCGCGGGCGACCGGCAAGGTGGCCACGCTGTTCGGGCGCGTCCGCTGGATACCCGGCCTCGACTCCAAGAATGCGCAGGTGCGCGGCAACGCGGAGCGACAGGCGATCAACGCCCCGGTCCAGGGCACGGCCGCCGACATCATGAAGCTGGCGATGATCGAGCTGCAGGCGGAACTGGTGGCGCGGAGCATGCCGGCGCGGCTGCTCCTCCAGGTGCACGACGAACTCGTTCTCGAGGTGGAGGCGGCCGCAGAGGAGGAGGTCGGCGCGCTCGCGCGGAAGGTGATGGAGGGCGTCACCCAGCTGCGGGTTCCCCTCCGGGTGGACGTCGGCGCCGGCCCGTCGTGGACCGAAGCGAAGGGGTAAGATGAGCGCATGCGCCGAGCCCTGATCATCGTGAGCCTCATCGCGAGCGTGCCTGCGGCCGCACAGAAACCGTGGGAGGCTCGCGCAGACCTTCCCGTGCTCGTGCCGATCGAGCTCCCGGCGATCCCGCCCACGAACCCGTTCGCGACGCCGGTCGAGACCGCCGCGTCACCGATCGCCACTCCGCTGCGCGAGAAGTTCTCCGGGTCGTTCAGCGTCGGGGCTTCCGCGTACGTGGATAACGACGGTGCGGTGCGCCGCCTCGTGTTCACGCAGCTGCCGTGGCCCGCGCTGGCCGATTCCCTGCGTCCCGCGATCATGGGCACCGCGTTCACGCCGGCCCGCGTGTCGGGCGCCGTTGTACCGGTATGGCTCCCCCTTGCGGTCGACCTGAAGGGCCGGGTGCGGGAGGGGCTCGTGGCCCGACTCCAGCCGTCCGCCCCGGAGCCGGCGACGCCGCCGGTCGTCGACCCCACCGCCGTCCCGACTCCCGAGGCGAGGGACCTCGAGCTCCCGGCCACGCCGATCGACCGCATCGACCAGATGCCGAGCCCGAAGCGCTTCAGGGCGCGCGTGGACAACCGCTCCTGGCGCCAGGGCATCCGCCTCCTCGTCGAGGTCTCCGCGACGGGCCGTTGCGGAAAGGTCGTGTTCCTCTCGTGCCCCGAGGGGTTGCGGCCGTGGCTGCTCGCCTCGATGGCCGGGTGGACGTTCCACCCCGCCACATCCAAGGAGGGCCCCGTGACCGCCTGGGTCCAGCTCGACGGTGAGATCGAGGTCGAGGTCGGGGACCTGTCGTCGGACACACTGCGCGTCATGCGCCAGGGGTGGTCGCCGCGCGGGGGCGCACAATCCGCCGCCGCTCCCCCTCCCGGCGCGTGACCTTCTCCGAGTCGAGCCACTCCAGGATCGGGATCGCGAGCTTGCGGGTGAGGCCGAAGCGGGCCTTGAACGCCGCGACGTCGAAGCTCTCGACCCCCCATTCTCGGAGGGAGGTGACGATCTCGTCGAGCGTCTGACGGTGGAGCACCCACTTGCCTCCGACGCGGGCGAGCCGCTTCTGCTCGACGAGAAAGCGCACCAACCCCTCCACCGCCTTCGGGTCGGCCGCGAGCGTCGCCGCCGCTTCCGCCGGTGACGGGGCCTCGAACCGGGTCCTCCGGTAGATCTCGGCGACCCTCGCCGCGAGCGCGTCCTCGAGCGGAGGAGCATCGGCGGGCAGGACCCTCCCGGCGACCTCGCGCACCGTCCCGGACCGCCGGAGGCTCGCGAGGACGAAGTCGCGCACGTGTTGCGGCGCCGAGGGTACGAGCTGTGTGAGCAGCTCGGCGCGCGGGACCCCGGTCGCGCCGGCGGCGCGCAGGATGGAGGCCGCCTCGTCCTGCACACGCGTCAGCGCGGCCCGGTGCAGGAGGATCACGGGGCGGGGTTGCGCGACCACGAGCGTGCCGTCCATCACCAGCTTCCCGAGCGCCGGGTCGAGGGCAGGCTCCCGCACGCCGAGGCGGAGGGCGAGCTCCCTCACGCTTGCGCCCCGGACGTCGGCGAGGCGGACCCACTCTCCGATCGCCGCCGGCAGATCGGCCCACGGACGGGCCACCTCGGCGAGCCAGGCCGCCTCCCGGCGTGCGAGCCGTGGCGGCTGCGTGTCCAGCACTTCGCCTCCGCCCACCGTCGCGGCCGGCGAGATCCGCCGAACGACGACCCGGTCGCCGGGGGTTGCGAAGAGTGGGCGGGCGAGCCGGACCACGACACGGCCCGATTCACCGGGGTCGATCGTGGCCGGGTGCGCGCGCTCGACCCGCGCGGGCCGCCTCGCGGCCAGCAGGTGGACCCACACACGGTCGCCCTCCGCGAGCGCCGGAGCCCCCCGCAACACGCGCATCTCCGCTGCCAGGCGCATCGACGCCTTCCACTCGCCGCTCCCGAGGAGTTGCTCACCGCGTGGCACCTCGGCGACCGTCACGCCCGCGAGCCCCAGCGCGACACGCTCCCCCGCCTCCGCCTGGTCGCGGGCGGCGCCGTGCACCTGCACGCTCCTGACGCGCGCCCGGATCCCGCCGGGAAGGGCGACCACCTCGTCCCCGATGCGGACGCTGCCCCAGCTCGCCGTGCCGGTCACCACCGTTCCTGCGCCGGGAACGGTGAACGTCCGGTCGACGGCGAGCCGGAACGGGCGGTTCGGCTCCGGCTTCCTCGTCACCGTGCGCCCGCACTCGAGCACGGCGTCCCGCACCTCGCCGATCCCCTCGCCGGTCAGTGCGGAGCAGGCGACTACCGGCGCTCCGCCGAGCGGCCCGCCGTCGAGTCGAGCCGTGACCTCGGCGCGCAGCGCCTCGAGGCTCTCGCGCCCGACCGCATCCGACTTGGTCAAGGCGACCACGCCACCCCGCACCCCGAGAACGTCGAGCACGTCGAGGTGCTCGCGGGTCTGCGACATCACCCCCTCGTCGGCGGCCACCACGAGGAGCGCGCGGTCGATGCCCGCCGCCCCCGCGATCATGGTGTGGACGAGGCGCTCGTGCCCCGGAACGTCGATGAACGAGAGCTCGAGCTCGCCGAGCGGATCGGCGAGCGGGGCGAACCCGAGGACGAGTGTGATCCCACGTCGCTTCTCCTCGGGAAGGCGGTCGCAGTCGACCCCGGTGAGCGCCTTCACGAGCGCGGTCTTGCCGTGGTCGATGTGTCCCGCGGTGCCGAACACTGCGGCGCGCACCCACCTATACTACCGGCACGAGGGTGCCGGTGCTCGAGCAGGAGATCAAGATCCCCGTCGCCGCGTTCGCGCCCGTGCGCGGACGGCTCGCCGAGCTCCGCGCGCGGTGCCAGGTTCCCTTCACGCTCGAGGACAACTGGGTCCTGGACGACGACCACGGTTCCCTCGCCGCGAGCGGCAGGCTCCTGCGGGTCCGCCGCGCCGGGCAGCGGTGCTGGGTCACGCTGAAGGAGCCCGCCTCCTTCGAGGGGGGCGTCAAGAGCCGTGTCGAACTCGAAACCGGGGTCGCCGACGCGGACGGCGCGCTCGCGGTCTTCCGCCGCCTCGGGTTCGCGGCGGTCCGCCGCTACCAAAAGCGGCGGGAGACGTGGGCGTTCGGCGACTTCGTGGTCGCGCTGGACGAGACGCCGCTCGGCGGGTTCGTCGAGGTCGAGGGGCCGGGCGACCGGCTGGCCGCGGCCGCCGTCGATCTTGGCCTCAACCCTGCCACGGCCGCGCGGGGGACGTACCTCGACCTCTGGCACGCGTACCGAGCGCTTCACCCCGATGCCCCTCCCGACATGCTCTTCTCCGCGGAGTCGGCCGTCCGGCCGGAGTAGGCGAACGGTGCACGGCGTGCTCCTCGCTGCGGGGCGCGGTGAGCGCATGGAGCCGCTGAGCTCGATCGTCGCGAAGCCGGCGCTCGAGGTCCTGGGCCGCCCCCTCCTCGCCAGCGCGGCCTCGAACCTCCTCCGCGCCGGGGTCACGGAGATCGTGGTCAACCTCCATCGCCACCCCGAGCAGGTCGTCGCGGCGGCACGCAGCGTCGCCGCCCTCGCAGCCGTGTTCTCGTGGGAGCCCGAGCTGCTCGGCAGCCTGGGCGGCGTGGCCGGGGCACGCCGGCTCCTCGAGGCAGGGGATCTCCTGGTCGGCAACGCGGACACGTGGGCCGACGTCGACCTCGCCCCGGTCGTTGAGGCGCGCGAACGCGACGCGATCGTGCTCGGGCTCCTGTCGCACCCCGATCCGCAACGCTGGAGCTCCGTCGTCGTCGACGGCGACGGGACGGTCGTGCGGATCCTTCCGCCGGGTGCGGACGGCGGCCCGGACCGGTTGCTGTTCACGGGGTTCCAGCTCCTCGGCCGTGACGTCGTCGAGGCGCTGCTGCCCGGTCGCGGCGAGATGGCCGCGCTCTGGGGCAGCGCCCTCGCGAGAGGCCGCCTGCGCGGCGTGGCGGTTGAGGGACGCTGGCGCGAGGCCGGGACTCCGGCGTCGTACCTGCGCCTGGTCGTGGAGTCGCTCGGCGGCGGCTCATGGGTGCATCCCTCCGCGGCCGTCGGCGACCGGGTGCAACTCGAGCGCACCGCCGTCGGCGCGGGTTGCCGCGTCGCCGGTCGATGCTCCCTTACCGGCTGTGTCCTCACCGCCGGGGCGACAGTGGGGCCGGATGCCCACCTCGTGGATTGCGTCGTCGCGGGACCGGTCGCCGTGGCGGGGGAGGCCCTCAGGGACACGCTCGTGGTTCCGGGCATGCACGCGCCGCTGCGCTAGGCGGCCCGGAACCCGCTCACAACCGGACCTCGCGCCACCGGTCCCACCCGCGCGACCACACGAGCGCCCGCACCCGCCCGATCTCGCCGTTGATCCTGACGACGAGCAGCCGGCCGCGGCCGTCGTTGAAGTAGACGCTTGAGGGGGTCGCCCCACCGGTCCGCGAGAAGCTGATGATCCCGCTGCTCCCGATCCGGAGCCCGCGTCCCTCGATCGTGCCGCCCCCGGCCGGGTCCGGGACCTTCCACCCCGACGGGATTCCGAGGCGTACCCCCGCGCTGAGGAAGTGCACCCACACCTTCGGACCCAGCGGCTTGTCGACGCCGCGAACGAAGTCGGCTCTGGACACGCCGTCGTTGTCGCCGTCCGCGACCATCACGTAGTACGAGCGGTCCTCCACGTCGTCGAACACGAGCCCGACGTTGCGGCAGCTCGTGAGCGCCTCCATCCGGCAGCGGAGAGCGTCCGCCGAGATCTGCCTGGCAAGGCGGATGAGATCGCTCCTGCGCTCGAACTCTTCCAGGTTCGGTGCCGCGATCGCGACCGCGAGCGCGAGCATCGCGACCACCGCAAGCGCTTCGATAAGCGTGAAGCCTCCGTTTCGCCTCATGGCCCCTCCGAGGAACCGGGGGCGGCAGCGCGCCGCCCCCGACCGTCCACGCACCTCATCTGTTGTTGTCTAGGTTCGATCGTGCTCCGCTCGGGCCGTCAGCTCTGCGCCTTCGCCGCCGACTTCGCCGACCGCGGCGAGCGCACCTTCTCCTTGAGGCTGGTCGCGCCCGTCGTCGTGACGTACGTCTGCAGCCGAGCGAAGCTCTTCTCACCGATGCCCTTGACGCGCGAGAGCTCCTCGGGCGCCTTGAACGGGCCGTTGGCGGTCCGGAAGTCCACGATCCGCTGGGCCAGCGCCGGCCCCACGCGCGGGAGCAGCTGGAGCTCCTGCACGGTTGCCGTGTTGATGTTGACCTGCGGGTTGCCCACCGGCTGCGCCGCGAGCACGCTGCCCGCCAGCGCGGCTGCCAGAGTCATGCACACCAGAGTCCTGAGAGTCATTGTCGTTCTCCTTTCCCTTCGGTTCACCGCGTTGTCCCAGAGCCGACTGAATCCGGTTGGTTGATCGACGCTCACCCCGTGTCGCGACCGCTAAGGCCCGTGGCTCATCGCTCACCTCCACCGGTCGGGAGAGCGAGCGGCATGCCACTTCGGGAGCGATCACCAAGTGACTGCAAAATCATGTCTTATGCCCGGAGCCCAAACGGCGTCGCGCACGCGGGGTGGTAAGCTCTCCTGTCACTTTGAGCGGGGGTCGAGCGGAGACCGCGGTCGTGGCCTGTACGAAGATCCATACACCTGCCGAGAACCCTGACACCGGCGCCGCGTCCCGTCGCAGGCTCGCGGGGCCGGTCGATCTCACCGCCCTGTTCGAGCTCGATCGCCTCTGCTTCGGGCGGCGCGCATGGTCGCTCCGCGCCTGGTGGGAGGTCGTGACGTTCCCGGAGTGGACGGCAGTCGTCATCGAGGAGGAGCAGGCGGTCGCCGCCGCGAGCGTTCTCCTCCTGGCGGCACCGGTGTCGTGGCTGGCCTCGCTCGCGGTCCACCCCGACCTGCGACGGAGGGGGCTCGGCCGCGCTCTCGTCCGGGACGCGCTCGTGCGGGCGCGCGCCGCCTCGGCCGGGTGGCTCTCGCTCGAGGTCGACCGGTCGCACCGCGCTGCGGTGGCGCTCTACCGCAGCGAGGGCTTCGGGGTGGCACGCCGTTTCCGGGAGGACGGACGGTGGCGACAGGAGATGGTGCGGCGCCTGGGAGGTGTACGTGGCACGTGAACTCGCGTTGGTGGTGACGGGCGCGAGCGGCTCCCGTCTGGCGGTCCGGTTCGCCGAGCTCGCAGCCGAGCACCCGCAACTCGATGCGCTGCACATCGTGCTCTCCGACGGGGCGCGGCTCGTGATCGCCGACGAGCTGGGAAAGGAGCGCGCGACGCCGCGGGGGTTCGTCTCGGGGCTGGCGGTGAGCGAGGCCGTCCGGGAGAAGATCCGCTCGTGGGGGGAGGCGGACCTCGCGGCTCCGATCTCGTCCGGCTCGCACGTGCTCCTCGGCGTCGTCATCCTGCCGTGCTCCGCCGCCACCGCATGCTCCATCGCGTGCGGGGCGTCGCGTGGCCTCGGCCAGCGTCTCGGCGACGTCGCACTCAAGCAGCGCTGGCCGCTCCTCCTCGGCTTTCGGGAGAGCCCGCTGTCGGCGATCCACCTGCAGGCGCTCCTCACCCTCACCCACGCCGGCGCCGTCGTCGTTCCGCCGGTCCCCGCGTTCTACCTCGGCGGCGACGAGATGCCGCGCTTCGTGGACCACTACTGCATGCGCCTCCTCGATCTCCTCGGGATCCGGCTGGAGCGTCCGGAGCTGCGCTGGAAATCGGGCACGTGAGGATCGTGGCCGCGGGCCGTGAGGCGGCCGAACTCGTCAAGTTCGCGCACACCGCGTTCGCGCTCCCGTTCGCGCTCATCGCCGCGCTCGCGGCGGCCGGTGGTCTCCCCCCCTGGCCCGCCGTGGGCTGGATCCTCCTCGCGATGGCCGGAGCCCGGACCGCCGCCATGGCGTTCAACCGGCTCGCCGACCACGCCTTGGACGCGCGGAACCCCCGCACCGCCGCGCGCGCGCTGCCCGCCGGGCGCCTCAGCCGGCGTTTCGCGTGGCTGCTCACGGCGGGCGGCGCGGCGGTCTTCCTCCTCGCTGCGTGGCGCCTGAACGCCCTCTGCCTCGCGCTCGCGCCGCTCGCGCTCGCCTGGGTCCTCGGCTACTCCTACGCCAAGCGGCTCACGCCGCTCTCGCACCTCTGGCTCGGCCTCGGGCTCGGGATCGCGCCGGTGGGAGCGTGGCTCGCGGTTCGGGGCTCGTTCGCGTGGCCGCCCCTGGTGCTCTCGGCTGCCGTCACCGCATGGGTCGCCGGGTTCGACGTCCTCTATTCCCTGCAGGACGAGGAGTTCGACCGCTCCTCCGGCCTCCACTCGCTGCCCGCCCGGCTCGGCGCACGGCGTTCGCTCCTGGTGGCGCGGGCGCTGCACGCGGTCGCCGCTCTCGGGTTTGGCGTGTTCGCCCTCCTGGTGCGGGGGTGGGGGCTGTGGGCGGGGCTCGCCGCCGCGTGCGTGCTCCTGGTGTGGCAGCACGCGCTCGTCGGCCCCGGACGTCTCGAGCGGCTCAACACCGCGTTCTTCGCGGCGAACGGGGCGTTGTCGATCCTGATGTTGGCGCTCTACCTCCTTGATATCATGGTGCGCGCATGAACGTCGTGTCGCTGGCCGCGCGCCACATCGCCGTGGAAGGGCCGATCGGGGTCGGGAAGACGTCGCTCGTCGAGCTCCTCGCCTCGCGCTTCGAGGGCGTCAAGATCCTCGAGGACGTGCAGAACCCGTTCCTCGAGCCGTTCTACCGCGGCAAGGAAGGCGCGGCGTTCCAGGTACAGCTCTTCTTCCTGCTCTCCCGTCACCAGCAGCACGTCGAGCTGTCGCAGATGGAGCTGTTCACGCGCCTCGTCGTGTCGGACTACACGATGCCCAAGGACCGGATCTTCGCGCGCATGAACCTCGACGACGAGGAGTTCAGGCTGTACGACCGGCTCTACCGGCTGCTGACCACGCGTCTGCCGAAGCCCGACCTCGTGATCTACCTCGAGGCCAGCGTGGAGACGTGCATGCGGCGGATCCGGATGAGAGGACGGGAGTTCGAGCGCGGGATGGACCCCGCGTACCTCCAGAAGCTGAAGGACGCCTACAACGGCTTCTTCTTCCGGTACTCCGAGACGCCACTCCTCGTCGTCAACACGGACGAGATCGACTTCGTGAACAAAGCGGAGGACTTCGAGAACCTCATCGAGCAGATCGCCCGCACGCGTCAGGGCACACAGGTGTACGTACCGCTCGGATCCGGCTAGGCGACATGGACCGAGACGGGCGACGCATGAACCCGTAGCCCGCCACGCCAATGGAGCTGGCGTCGATCCCGCCCGGGCGGGACGGCGACCGGCGCCGCCTGGATCCGTCGGCCCGGAGGGTCCGATGGAGACCACGATCACCGCAACCGACATCGCCGGGGCCAAGGGCACACGCCGTCTGGTGATGGTCACGGCAGTCGACGAGCCCTCGGCCCGCCTCGCAGACCGCGCGGGCGTGGACGTCGTCCTCGTCGGGGACTCGCTCGCGATGGCGGCGCTCGGACGTCCCGACACGCTGTCGGTGACCGTCGACGAGATGATCCACCACACGCGGGCGGCTGCGGCTGGCGCCAAGCGCGCGCTGCTGGTGGCGGACATGCCGTTCGGCTCGTACCAGACGGCAGTCGCCGACGCCGTCCGCAACGCGTGCCGCCTGGTCGCGGAGGGGGGCGCCCACGCCGTCAAGCTCGAGGGCCCGAGGTGCGACGAGATCGCCGCGATCACCGCAGCCGGGATCCCCGTGATGGGGCACCTCGGCCTCACCCCGCAGTCTCTCCACCGCCTCGGCGGCTACCACGTCCAGGGGCGAGCCACCGAGCGGGCCGTCGCGCTCGTCGACGACGCTCGTGCGGTCGAGCGCGCCGGTGCGTTCGCCGTCGTCCTCGAGGCGATCCCTCCCGCGCTCGGGGCGGCCGTCACGCGCGTCTGCACCGTGCCGACGATCGGGATCGGGGCGGGCCCCTGGTGCGACGGGCAGGTGCTCGTCTTCTCGGACCTGCTGGGGCTCACGGAGGCGAACGCGCCGCGCTTCGTTCGCCGCTACGCACAGCTCGGCGAGACGATCACGGCCGCGCTCGAAGCGTTCGCATCGGACGTGCGGGAGCGTCGCTACCCCGCCGACGCCGAGTGCTACGCGGACCCGCCGGGACTGGCGGAGGCGCTTGCCGAGCACCTGGGGAGGGAGTGACATGTTCGTGGCCACGACCGTCAGCGGCGTGCGCGCCCGGCGCAGTGAACTCGACCGCACCGGTGCCCGGCTCGCCTTCGTCCCGACCATGGGCGCGCTGCACGAGGGTCACCTCGCGCTCATCCGTCGCGGGCGGGAGCTCGCCGACGAGGTGTGGGCGAGCGTCTTCGTGAACCCGACGCAGTTCGCGCCGGGCGAAGACTTCGACCGCTACCCGCGCAACCTCGAGCGGGACCGGGAGCTCCTGGCGGAGGTCGGCGCCTCCGTGCTGTTCGCCCCCTCGCTCAGGGAGATCTACCCCCGCCCGTCTGCGACCGTGGTCGACCTGCCCGAGCTGAGCGCGGGGCTGTGCGGTGCCCACCGACCCGGGCACTTCCGGGGCGTGGCGCTCGTGGTCGCGAAGCTCCTCAACATCGTGCGGCCGCACGTCGCCGTGTTCGGCCAAAAGGACTGGCAGCAGGCGGCGATCGTGCGCCGGATGGCCGACGACCTCAGCCTCGACGTCCGCATCGAGATCCACCCGACCGAGAGGGAGAGCGACGGGCTCGCCCGCTCGTCGCGCAATGCGTACCTCGCGCCGGAGGAGCGCCGGGCCGCGGCCGTTCTCCACCGGGCCCTCCGAAAGGCGGCGATCGCGGTCGAGAGTGGCGAGAGATCCGGCCGGGCGCTCGAGGAAGCCGTGGCGTCCGAGGTCGCCGACGAGCCGCGCGCGCGCCTTCAGTACGTCGCGGTGGTCGACCCGGACACGCTGGCGCCGGTCGCGACGGTGCGGGATCGGGCCGTGGTTGCCCTTGCCGTCTACGTCGGCGCGACGAGGCTCATCGACAACATCCGCGTGGAGGTGCCGTGATGCTCAGAACGTTCCTCAGGGCGAAGATCCACCGCGCCCGGGTGACGCGCAGCGATCTCGACTACGTGGGCTCGATCTCTCTCGACCGCGACCTGCTGGAGGCGGCGGATCTCCTTCCGCTCGAGCGGGTCGAGGTCTACAACATCACCCGGGGAACGCGCTTCTCGACGTACTGCATCGCCGCGCCGCCCGGCGGCGGCGAGGTCGGCGTGAACGGCGCGGCGGCTCACCTCGCGTCGACCGGCGATATCGTGATCGTCGCCGCGTACTGTCAGCTCGACCGCGAGGACGTCCCCCATCACGCCGCTCGTGTCGTCCTGGTCGACGGCGCGAATCGCGTGACCGAGGTCATGAAGCAGACTCCGTTCGACCTCGAGGGGTGATCCTGAAAGCGTCGCGGCGGCCGACCGGCCGCCGCTGACGGACCTCCCCGCGGGCCTTGGCCCGCGTCGGACCCGGACGCCTACATGTACTTGAGCATCTCCTGCGCCGTCGGCGCCTCCTTGTGGTTGGGAGCCGCGGCGAGGAACTTCTGCAGGTACTCCTTCGCCTTCGCGGTGTCGCCGAGTCGGAAATACACCATGCCGAGTTGGAACATCGCGTCGGCGTACTTCGGGTCGGCCGCGAGCGCCTTCTCGAGCAACGGTTGCGCCTTCGCGTCGTCGCCCTTGTTGAGGAACCCGACCGCCTCGTTGTAGTACAGGACGGGGTCCGAGGGGTTGGCGACCTTGTAGCGCTCCGCGTACTTCTGGTAGCCCGCCTTGTCCCCCTTGCCCTGGCTCGCGTTCATGGCCAGAGCCAGACACTGGGGGAACTCGGGTTTGGCGGCGAGGCACTTCTCTGCCGACGCGAGCGCGTCGTCGTTCTTGCCGGCCTTCTGGTCGATGTCGCCCATCGCCAACCACGCGAGGTAGAGATCCGGTTTGGCGGCCACGGCGGCAGCGAACTTCGCGCGGGCTTCGGCGGTCTTCCCTTCCTCCAGCAGCTCCTGCCCCTCGCGGGCCTCCTTGAAGCCGGGCTGCTCGAGCGCCTGCTGTTGCGCCTCGGTCTGGGCCTGCTTCTCGCTCTTGAGCTGGAAGTTGAGCTCGAGGGTCTGGCTGCCGATCAGCGGCTTCGCCATCTGCTTCACGGGAAGGTACCCGTCCGCCCTCACCTCGAAGATGTACTGGTGCGTGGCGTCGACGACGAGCGTCGCGTACGTCCCCTTGTCGTCCGCGACCACCTCGCGGTGGAAGTTCGCGATGTCGGGACAGCTCATGATGATCTTCGCGCCGGCGATCGGCTTCCCCGTGACGTCGCTCACGACGCCTTTGATCCGTCCCTGGGCCTGGGCGAAGAGCAGAGTGGGAGCGAGCAGGAGCCCACCGGCGAACAGACGCGCGAGTTTCATGGTCTTACCCTCCGAGCTGGGGCTGCCGCCGAAACCCTGCGCGAGTGTACGCCCGGCATCGCGGCGAGGCAACCTGATCGCGAGACCGTATCGCTCGCAGAGGCGTTTTCGCAATCGCTCCTGCCGGCGGAGCTCGCCGCCGCGGTGCGTCTGGAAACGTGGAATCGCTCTCACGGCTGGGAGGCGATGGCGGCATCGGCGCGGCGCGACGGCGCCGCTCAGTCGAACGAAGGTTCGGCGTCGGCCTCGAACTCGGGATCCGGGACGCCGGTCGCCATGTCGACGACCCACCTGTGGAAGTTGGGCTCCGCGTTCCCCACCGGGAACTCGAGCACTTCCGGCAGCTCGTACGAGTGGATCTCCCGGATCGCCGTGGTGACCGCATCGAACAGCGACCTGCGGGTCTTGATCATGAGGAGGTACTCGGTGTCTTCGCACACCTTTCCCTTCCACCGGTAGATCGACCGCAGGCACGGGACGATGTTGATGCAGGTGGCGAGGCGCCGCCCGATCAGCTCCTCCGAGATCTCGACGGCCTGCTGCTCCGTCCCCACCGAGGTCACGACGACGCTGATCGGCTCGAGCTCCGCCATGGCGCTCACGGTAGCCTGCACCCCTCCCCTCGTCAAGCCGTCGAAATGGATGTACATTGGGGACGATCCGCGACCTGGGGGCGTACCGGGTTCGACGGGGGACATGTTGGGTCGCCGGCAGCGTGCCGTGGCCCGCCGCCACGCTAAACAGGCGGACACACATAGCTGCCAACACTGAGCTAGCACTGGCTGCCTAACCGCAGTCACGTCGTGGTCGCCGGCTCCCGCCTGCGAACCTGACCACGGCGCCGCCAAAGCAGGCTGGGCCGCCCCTTCGCCCGGGAGGTGCGGCCGAGACACTCCGGGCTGGCCGTGACGGACGGGAGCCTACGCCCAGCCGCCGCGGCGAGATCGAACCGTAGGCTGCGCACGGAGACACCTGCGACCCAAGTCTTCCGGACGGGGGTTCGATTCCCCCCGCCTCCACCATCTTCTTTCGGGGGGCCCGGCGGCGCTCCCCCACCCACCCGCCGCCTCTAGCCCCCCGAGCCCCCAGCGCTCCGGGCGAGTGAATCGCCCTCCGCGCTCCTTCGTCGCGGGGTCCCGCGTCCACTCCCCCACCCACCCGGACGCTCCAGACCCTCCGCGCTTGCTCGCGCGGCGCGCGCCGCGCCTTGGGGACAGGCCTCGCAATCCAACCGAGCGAGGAGAGCAAAACCGGCGCCAACGCGCGCAGCCGCGCGGCCGCCGTTGGGCCAGATGCAAGGAAGGCGAGCGGCGAGCGCCGGAGGCGTACCCGGAGGGTACGTTGAGGACGCGAACCGCGAGCCTGACGCCGCAGATGGTCCGACGCCGGCCGCGCCAGTCAGTCCTTGGGGAAGTGCTCGACCTTCACCGAGAGGTGCCCCCCGATCGCATCCGTCTCCCGCGTCAACGCCCTCCCGATGACGACCCGCTGGATCTGGTTCGTGCCCTCGTAGATCTGGGTGATCTTCGCGTCGCGCATGTACTTCTCGATCGGGTAGTCCTGGCAGTACCCGTACCCTCCGAAGAGCTGGACCGCGTCGGTGGTGACCCTCATCGCGGTGTCGGTCGCGAACACCTTGCACATCGCGGCGACCTTCGACACGTTCGGAACGCCCGCGTCGATGGCGCGCGCCGCCGTGTAAACGAGCTGGCGCGCCGCCTCGATCTGGATCGCCATGTCCGCCAACATGAACTGGATCGCCTGGAACGACATCACGCTCTGCCCGAACTGCTGGCGCTCGGAGGTGTAGCGAACCGCCCACTCGAGCGCGCCCTGCGCGAGGCCGACCGCCTGCGCGGCGACGCCCGGCCGCGCGCGATCCAGCGTCATCATCGCGTTCGCGAACCCGGCGCCCTCCTTCCCGCCGAGCAGCGCCGATGCCGCAACGCGGCACTCGCGGAAGTGCAGCTCGTGCACCGGCACGCACCGGATTCCCATGAGCTGCTCGCGCTTGCCGATCTCGAACCCCGGCGTGCCCTTCTCGACGATGAACGCGGACGCCCCCCGCGTTCCGCGCTCCGGGTTGGTCGAGGCGTACACCGTGTAGATCCCGGCCGCGTCGGCGTTGGTCGTCCACTTCTTCTCGCCGTTGAGGACGTAGCCTTCGCCGTCGCGGACGGCACGGGCCCGCAGCGAGCCCGCGTCGGAGCCGGATGCCTTCTCCGACAGCCCGAACGCGATGAGCTTCTCCCCCTTCGCGATCGCCGGCAGGAACCGGCGCTTCTGCTCCTCGCTCCCTCCCAGCACGATGGGGAACGAGCCGAGCGCGTTCACCGCATACGCAACGCCCATCCCGCCGCAGGCGCGCGACAGCTCCTCGACGACGATGCACATGTCGAGCACCCCGGCACCGTGGCCACCGTACGCCTCCGGGATCCAGATCCCCATCAGGTCGAACTCCTTCAGCGCGGCGATGACGCTCCACGGATACTCGCCCGTGCGGTCCAGGTCGGCGGCGACCGGGCGCACGAACTTCTCGGCGACCTCGTGCGCACGCGCCCGGTACTCCTGGGTCCTGGCAGGAAGCAGTTCCTTCATGTGGCCCCCCCGTGCAGCCTCTGCATTCTACCCTCGCGGGCCGAGTGGTGGGCGAGTCGCGCGACATGCGAGAATCCGTCCGGAGCGGGAATGTTCTCCCATCGGGTTCCGCCGACACTGACGCCCAACCGGATCGCCGCCGAGCTGGCGACGTCGCCCCCCCGCTTCGACCTCACCGTCTCGAACCCCACGGTGTGCGGGATCGCCTACCCGCCGGGGCTTCTGGAGCCCCTGGCGGACCGCGCGGGCATCGTGTACCGCCCCGACCCCCGCGGGCTGCCGGCCGCGCGCGAGGCGGTCGCCGGCGAGTACGGCCGGTACGACGTGGCGATCGATCCCGCCCGCGTCGTCCTGACCGCGTCGACCAGCGAGGCGTACACGTTCCTGTTCAAGCTGCTCGCCGACCCGGGCGAGGCCGTCCTCGTGCCGTCCCCCTCGTACCCGCTGTTCGAGCACCTCGCGAGGGTTGAAGGGGTCGACGCGATCCCATTCCACCTGAACGCGGAGCTCGGGTGGCGACTGGATCTCGACGAGCTCGCCGCGGCCCCACCCTCCGTGCGCGCGGTCGTGGTGGTGCATCCCAACAACCCGACGGGTTCGCCGGTGCACCCCGATGACGCCGCGGCGCTCCACGAGCTCGCCGCGGCGCGGGGGTGGACGGTGATCGCCGACGAGGTGTTCCTGGACTACCCACTCGCCGGGGACGCGCCGGCGTTCTCGACCTCCGCCGGCCGCGGCCGCGCCCTGACGTTCACCCTGGGCGGCCTCTCCAAGAGCGTCGGACTGCCCCAGCTCAAGCTGGCGTGGATCGTCGCGAGCGGGCCCGACGCCCTCGTGAACGCCGCCCTCGAACGCCTCGAGTTCATCGCCGACGCGTTCCTGTCGGTCGCCACGCCCGTCCAGCTCGCGCTCCCCGAGCTGTTCCGCCGCGGCCGGGAGGTCCGCTCCGCGATCCTCGAGCGCTGTCGCTCCAACCTCGCGACGCTCCTGCAGGCGGCTCCGCGGGTCCCCGCCGTCGCGGTCCTGGAACCGTCCGGCGGGTGGAGCGCTCCGCTGAGGGTCCCCGCACTCATCGGCGAGGAGGAGTTGGTGTTGGAGTTGCTGCGCAGCGACGGGGTGGCGGTGCACCCGGGCTATTTCTTCGACTTCCCGAGCGAGGGCACGCTCGTGCTCAGCCTGTTGCCGGAACCTGCCACGTTCTCGCAGGGAGTTGGGCGACTCCTCGAGCGGGTTCGCGCCCACCTCACCCGGTAGCGCGGGTCAGTCCTTGTAGAGCCACCCCGCGACCACGGTCGCCAGGATCGCGCCGACCCACAGGTCGAGCATCCATCCGAGAGCGATGAAGCGGGAGAACGGCGCCCACGCCGCCAGCGAGAACGCGATCGGGAACCCGCTGGCGAACCCCAGCGTGGCTCCCACCTTGAACGCCGTGGCGGGCCCGGCGCCACGCGTCGCGCGCGCGCCGGCGTACGACCATGCTCCGATCCCGGCAAGGACGAAGAGCACGACGAACCACACGGGGACGAAGAACGGGTAGCGGGGCTGGGTGAGCATCGCCCCCGCCTTCTGTGCCACGGCGTACCGCGGAACCAGGATCACCATGTTGATGATGGTGCTCCACACGCCCCACACGAGCCACCCGATGAACGCCCCGAGCCAGATCCTGCGCGCGTTGAGTTGCGTCATCGCGCACCTCCTCCGATGGAAGTCCGCTCAGCGTAGCACGCGGCGGTGCGCCCGGCCACGGCGGCCGCGCCGGTGCGCGCCCCCCCACCGAGGCGCCTACGGCTCGACCTGTTCCAGAAGCGCGAGGAACCGCTCGTACGGGAGCGCCTGCCAGCTCTCGGCGCTCACGGCACCCTCGCTTCGAGAGATCAGCGAGACCTTGTGGGCGGTCTCCACGTCCGGGGCTTCGTAGATGTCCATGAAGTCGTAGGGGCCGAGGATGGCGTAGTGCGCCAGCCACTTGACCTGCGGGCAGAGCGCCTGCACCTTCTTCAGCCACCCCTTCCCGGACTCACGCCTCCCGCGGGCGTCGTGGACGTTCTCGGGGCGGAGACGGGTCATCAGCACGAAGGTCGGCATCGGGGCCTCCTGGGTTCGCGTTCACAATCTCGGGCCGGGCGGCCGTACGTGCAAGGCGTTGCACCCCAGGGCTGCTAAGCTCTCCGCCCAGGGACATGGCCGCACCGCCACGCTCCGGCCGGGAAGCCGCCTCACCCGCCGACATCCACGTCGTGCTGGTCACGCCGGAGATCGCGTGGAACACCGGCAATACGGGCCGGACGTGTCTCGCGGCGGGGGCGCAGCTCCACCTCGTCCGGCCGCTCGGCTTCTCCCTCGACGAGCGCGAGGTCAAGCGCGCGGGGGTCGATTACTGGCCGCGTGTCCGGCCGGTCGTCTGGGATGACTGGGAGGCACTCGAGGCCGCCCTCCCCGGCCTCGGGGAGCCGTTCTTCTTCTCGGCGGAGGCGCCGCGCGAGCTCTGGGAGGTGGCGTTCCCCCGCAGGGTGGCCCTCGTTTTCGGGCGCGAGAGCGGCGGGCTGTCCGACGAGCTCCGCCGCCGCCACGCCGACCGCTTCGTCTGCATCCCGATGGCGGACACGGCGATGCGGTCGCTCAACGTCTCCACGGCGGCGGCGGTCGTGCTGTACGAGGTGCTGCGGCAGCGCCGGGAGCGGTAGCCCGTGGGCCGGGCGAAACCCCACGAGCGGCTCGACGTACCACCGTTCAAGGCGAACCGGCACCGCTCGCTGCCCGCCGAACACCCGGATAGGAGCCGACCATGAGTCGCAGCTACGCCTCGATGAACCGCATCTTCGACCTCAACCGTCGCGAGTTCGGCAGGCTCCTCGGCGGCGCTGCCGCCGCCGCCGGCGGTCTCGTGCTCGGGGTGCCGACGGACGGCGAGGAGAAGGAGGAGCCCGCGGAGGTCGAGACCAACATCGCCGACTTCATGAAGGTCCCGAGGACCGCCCACTCGCTTCCCGGGCCGTTCCCCGGCCGCGTGGTCAAGGTGACCGACCCGCGGTCGCTCGCCGGCGACGCCGTCGACGCCAAGGTCGTGCGAGAGATGTTCGAGCGCGGCGTGCGCAAGCTCACGGGCGCCTCGTCGTCGGCGAGCTTTTCGATGCTGTTCGCGAGGGACGACGTGGTCGGCCTGAAGGTCAACCCGGTCGGGGCCCCGCTCATCCACACCAAGCCGGAGGTCGTGGACGCGGTGATCCGGTGGCTCGTGGACAACAAGCTGCCGCGCCGTAACATCGTGATCTGGGACCGCTTCGACCTCATGCTCAAGGACGCGGGGTACACGCGCGAGCGGTTTCCCGGAGTGGACGTCGTCGGCCTCCAGACCATGGACGAGGACGGCAACCGGTGGCGCGACGCCGCCGGCCACCACGTGTCGGCGGGAAATTTCGACACGACCGCGTACTACTTCGCCAAGGGCGTCGTCGGGAAGGGCGTGCGCGGCTACAAAGACGACGAGTTCTACCTCAACCAGCACGTCTTCGCAGGCGAGTACTCGTACTTCGGGAAGCTGATCACGCAGAGGCTCACGAAGATCGTCAACCTCGCGGCGTACAAGAACACCGGGAACGGGATCTCGATGGCGACCAAGAACCTCGGCTTCGCCTCGATCTGCAACACGGGGCGGCTGCACGCGCCGCTGTTCTTCCGCGTGTGCACCGAGGTTCTCGCGGCGCCGTGGGTGCGCGACAAGCTCGTCCTCAACGTCACCGACGGCCTCCGCGCCCAGTACGAGGGCGGCCCGGACAAGGACGAGAAGTTCGTCTACCCGAACCACTCGCTCTACTTCGCCACCGACCCGTTCGCCCTCGACATGACGTGCCACAACGAGCTCGTAGCCAAGCGTAGGGAGATGGGGATCACGGTGAACGAGCACCCCAAGTTCACCGAGTACCTCCGCTACGCCGAGAGGCTCGGCCTTGGCGTCGCCGACCCCGCCCGGATCCAGGTGATCCGCGCATGAGAGTCGCGCTCGCGGCCGCGACACTGTTCCTCGCATCCGCGGCGCTGGCCGTCAGCGACGCCGCGCTCCTCCCGCCGCCCGACGCCGCGAGCGGGTTTGCGCCCGTCGGCCAGCCGAGAGTGTTCACCGGGAGCGCGCTCTACGGCCACATCGACGGGGGCGCGGAGATCTTCTTCGAGTTCGGGTTCGAGGCGGCGACGGTCCAGCGTTACACGTGTCTCGACGAATCCCTCGAGGTCGAACTGTATGGCATGACGGACCCGACGGCAGCGCTCGGCATCTATCTCCAGAGGTGCGGCGGCCGATGCGACGCTCCAGGCCGAAGGGATCAAATTTCAAGGTACGCGACGTTCGGAAGGTCACAGCTCACGTTCGCGAAGGATAGGTTCTTTGTGGTGATCACCGCGGAGGAAGTTCATCCGAGGACCGATGCCGCACTCGAGACACTCGCGGTTGTGATCTCGAACAGGTTGGCAGCGGACGCCCGGCGTCGCTCGCGGCCCGATTCGTTCACTGATCCGGCGCTCGGGCTGTCGCCTGGATGGTCGCCCGGGTCGGTCCGCCTGATCCGCGGACCCCTCGCCCTGCAAGCAATCATCACGCTCGGGGACGGCGACGTCCTCCAGCTGCGCGGGAGGGTGACCGCGACCGCCGCGGAGTACCCGGACGCGCCCGGCAGCCCGGCGCACACCCTGGTCGTCGCCGCCTACCCCGACGAGACCGCAGCCCGCGCGGCGTTCGCCCACCTGCGCGCCGGTCTCGATCCCGAGATCACGGTGATCCGCGAGGCGGGCGCCTCGTTCGTGTTCCGCGACTACGCCGGGAAGTTCGGCTCTGCGGTCACCGTCGCGACGCGCGTGGAGCTCCGGCTCAACATGAAGGCCGATCCCGGGTAGCCGCGGCCGCCGCCGACTTCACGCGGTGTGCCGGGGGATCCTGTCCAGCAGGTAGAGGTTGGCCGCCGCACGCCCGATGAGGAGGGCGAGCGCGGCCGCCACCACGCCCACGAGGTCCAGGCCGGCGACGCCGACCGTGAGGACTCCGACGATCGTCGTCACCTCGAGGACCGTCGCCCACGTGATCGTCGCCGTCCGTCGCACGTGCACGAGCTGCGAGCGCTGGAACGAGAGCAGCACCTCGAGCGCCGGCATGATCGCCAACACTCGGAACGGCGGAAGGGCGAAACGTGTGAGCTCGGGCGAGAGCCCCGAGACGACGTGAAACCAGGTTCGCGCGAGAGGCGTGACCGCCACGACGCCGAGCGCACCGCTGAGCGCCAGCGCCAGCAGCCACGCGAAGCGCTTGAGCGCCTCGAACCCCTGCCGCTCGTCGCCCAGCAGCGCGATCCCGACTTCCTGGTAGGCGATCCCCCCGCTGCGGAACGCGAACACGAGCGAGGTCACCACCGGAACCACGGCAAGCGAGTCGAGCGCGGCACGGCTACGGCCCAGAAAGAAGGTGACGAGCGGGTTCACGCCGAGCGTCAGCAACGAGGTGAGCGCGAGCGGCGTGTAGAAGCGGACGATCGTCCGTGTCGTGAGCGGGGGCGACGGGACGTCGCGTTCAGGCTGCCGCAGCAGGTGGCGGACGGCGCGGCGCGCCATCAATCGGCTCGCGATCGCCTCCGCGACGACACCGCACGAGAGCGAGGCGGCGCCCACCGTCGCGCCCCGGAGCGTGGAGAACGAGTACAGGAGGCTCGCGGTCGTGGCCATCGAAAGCACCCGCACGACGGTCCCGTACGCGACCCGCCGGGTGAGGTTGGCGCGCACCAGCACCCCCTGGTAGAAGCGCCGGTAGCCGATCGCCGCGGGCCATGGGAGCAGGATCAGGACGGCGCGGTGCGTGAGCGCCGCGACCTCGTGCGGCAGCCCGATGAGCGACTCGGTGACGAGGCGGAACACCGGTGGCGCCAGCAGAACCACCATGACCGTCGTGATCATCGCGTTGAGGACGTACGCGAACCGGCGGAGGGCGCGGAACGTCTGCCCGTCGCCGACGAGCGCGACCGCGGCGCTCATCATCATGATGATCGGCGACTCGATCAGCATCGCGAACGAGAACGCCACGCCGTACGCGGCCAGGTTGTACGTCGGCTCGCCGAGCCGCGCGATCACGGCCGCGAGAAACGGCCCCTCGACCGACATCATCAGCCACGTGGCCGCGAGGGGGGCCCAGAACTTCGCGATCCGCCGCGTGGAGAGGGGTTCGGTGGAGTCCAACGAACGTCCGGGTCCGGCCGGTGCCGCGGTGCACGCGGGAGCCGGTCGGCCCGCGTCAGCATAGCGCGCCTACCGCGGGCCAGCGAGGTGCGAGGGGCGGCGGGTGCGGGCGACCGCCGCCGTTGTGACCCGGACGCGCGGCGCGGAGCGCCCCTATCTGTATCGGATCGCGACGGCGACGATCCGGCGCCCGTATATCGGGCGCGCCGTGCGCGACCACCACGGCCCCTCGACGACGGTCCCGATCCGTCTGGTCTTGTCGAACACCAGCACGGCCGCGTCGGCGCCCATCCTCGCGGCCTCGACCCGGATCGCCTGCTCCATCTCGGCGACCGAAGGGCTGCCGGACGGCGCGAGGATGACCTCTCCGAGCCTTTCGTGAGGCCGGCGGGGCGGTTGGCGGAGGATCTCGACGGCGCCGGGGTCCGTCGCGGGAAACTCCGGCACACCGAGGTAGTGCGTCGACGAGACCGAGATGGTCGTGCACCCCGCCAGGCATCCCACCGCGAGCAGCAGGATGGACGCCGCCGCGGCACCGCGCCAGACCCGATCCCTCATCGCGGACACCTCCCTTGTCGACACCACAACCCCACCACGTGTGCGACGAACCGCCGCCCGCCGGGTTGACCGTGCGCCACCGGTCCCGGTCCCGCCGGAGCTCCGCGCCGCCCGGGGCGCCGGGGCCCGGCCTACCGTCGAAGCGCCGGGGACGTCATGCTCGGTGCCACGGCGACGCCCAGGCGCCGGGGATCGCCAACGCCGACCGCCTCTCCCGTCTCGGGATCCAGGGAGATCGTGTTGGTGCCTCCGAACAGCATCAGGTCCGTCCAGCGCGCCGGGAACTTGAGCTCGAACATGTCCGCGAACCCCTGCGCCTCCAGCGCCGTCGCCTTGTCCGGCGTGATCTCGCCGGCGAGCTCCACCCACGGCCGCAGCGGGCCGTAGTTGCTGCCCCACACCGCGCGCGGCGCCGCCACGGCCTCGCACGCGCTCAACCCGCGGTCGACCACCCCCGTGATCACGGACACGATCGTGGGAACGACTCGGTCGCTCCCGGCGCTGCCGAGCACGAGGAGCGGTCTCCCGTCCTTGAGAACCACGGCGGGCGTCATGGCGGTCATCGCCGGCTGACCGGGCATCACGTAGTGCGCGTTCGTCCGGTTCTGGAACTCGAACGCGTTGAGGTTCGAGTTCCACATGAAACCGAGCCCGGGCGTTGCGATCCCGGCGCCGAACGACGCACCCACCGTCTGCGTCAGCGAGGCGATGTTCCCCCACTGGTCCACCACCGAGACCTGCGTCGTCCCGACCGCCAGGTACGGGTCGGGTGCCTCACGGCTGATCTCGCCCGCGAGGAGGGCACGGTCGAACCGGATCAGCTTCGCGCGCTCGGCGGCCCGCCGCTTGTCCGCGATCTGCTGGTCAAGGAGGGGGAGCGGGACCTGCGGCGTGCCCGCGTCCGTGTTGACGATGCGGGATGACTCGATCAGGAGATGGAGGCGGTCGAGCGAGGGCTTCCGCAGCAGCTCCGAGGGGAAGGTCTCGAGGATGTTGAGCATCTCCAGGAGCGACCCTCCGCCTCCCGGGAACGGGAACGCGACCACCTCGTAGCCGCGGTAGCTCCCGCGGTGGGGCCTCCTCTCGACGGCCCGTACCTGGACGAGGTCCGCCTTGCGCACGTACCCGCCGTTGCGTTGCATGTCGGCCTCGATCGCGTCCGCGATCTCGCCCCGGTAGAACTCGCGGGTCCCGAGCGCGGCGATCCGCCGCAGCGTCTGGGCGAGGTCGGACGGGCAGTACACGTGCTCGGGCTCGAACGTGGCCCAGTAGTCCTTGAGGAACATCTCCGCGACCCGGTTCTGCTGCCGCAGCTTGGTGCCGTAGTTCTCGACGTTTCCGAGCTCGGTGAGGTTCATCCGGTAACCGTAGTCGGCGATCTCGATCGCCCCCGCGAGGACCTCGTCCAGCCTCTTCGTGCCGTATCGCTCGAGCGCGTACCCGAGCGCCGCGAGCACGCCCGGCACTGCGACGGCCTTGTAGCCGTGGATCACCCCGTTCCGGGTTGCCGATCGCTCGCGCTGCAGCTCGTCCGGGCGTGCAAGGAATGGCACGTAGCACGACCCGTCGATCGCGGTCGCCCTGCCGTCCCGCATGTAGATGAGAAGGAGTGCTTCCCCCCCGAGGCCCGAGGTGGTCGGCTCCGCCACGCCAAGAGCGAGTGCCGTGGCGACCGCGGCGTCGACGGCGTTCCCGCCCGCTTCGAGGATCGCCGCCCCCGCGCGCGAGGCCTCACCGGAGCCCGACACCACCATCCCGCTCCGCGAGACGACCTCGGTCGGGATGAGCTGGGACGGCGATTCGGCGTACGCCCGCGCCACTGGCGGCTCGTTGGTCGCCTCGCGACTCCTCCGCCCCGACCTCTGACCGTTGACTGTAGGAGGGACGCACACCGTCACGGCGACCGCAGACACGACAGCCCACGCCCGCACGAGGTTCATCGCATCGAGACCTGTCTCATCGGCGCAATCGTATCCCATCCCATCGCGGGCCGACGAGCCCACGGGACGGCGGTGCTTGTTCCCTCGGGGCCCCGCAGCCGTCTACTCGAGGACGTGGATGTTCTTGGCGGCGCAGATCTCCTTGAGCTGCTTCGGCCAGACGGTGACGCTCACCTCGCCGAGGTGCGCCTTCTTGAGGATGTGCATCAGCGTCCGCGACTGCCCGATGCCGCCGCCGATCGAGAGCGGGATCTGGTCGTTCAGGATCGCCTGGTGGTAGGGCAGCTTGAGGAAGTCGAGCTGGTGCGAGAGCTCGAGTTGCTGCTTCAGCGTCTCCTTCGTGACCCGGATCCCCATCGACGAGAGCTCGTGCCGGCGCTTGGTCACAGGGTTCCACACCAGGATGTCGCCGTTGAGCCCGTGCGTCGGCTTCCCGGTCTCCTTGTCGGTGGGCGTGACCCAGTCGTCGTAGTCGGCCGCCCGCATCTCGTGCGGGTAGCCGTCCTGCAGCACCCAGCCGATCCCGACGATGAAGACCGCCGGGTACTTCTGGAGGATCGCCGTCTCGCGCTGCTTGCGCGGCATGTCGGGGTACATGTCCAGGATCTCTTCGGCGTGCAGGAAGGTGAGCTCCGCCGGCATCTCCGGGTAGCGCCCCTTCAGCTTCGGGAACATCTCGAACGCGTGCTGCTCGGCGCCGCGCAGCACCTTCCAGATCCGCCGGACCGTGTCCTTGAGGAACCCGAGGTTGCGCTGCTGCGGCGTCATGACCCTCTCCCAGTCCCACTGGTCCACGTAGGCGGAGTGGTCGTGGTCGAGGAAGTAGTCCTTGCGGACGGCGCGCATGTCGGTCACGATCCCCTCGCCGACCTTGCAGCCGAACTGCCTCAGGGCCAACCTCTTCCACTTGGTCGCGGCCTGCACCACCTGGGTTTCGATCCGCTTGGGCAGGCCGAGGCCGCACGGAAACTCGATCGGCGTGCGCGAGCCGTCGCGGTCGAGGTAGTCGTTCACGCCGCTCTCCTTGCTCACGATGAGCGGGACCTCGACGCGGAACAGGTTGAGCTCGCGGCACAGCCCGTCCTCGATGTACCGCTTCACCGAGGTGATTGCGATCTGCGTCTCCTTCGGATCCAGGATCGAGTGGTAGTCGGTCGGCAGGATCTTGGCGACCTCCTCGTACGTGCTGATGCCGGGTCCGGCCAGGTCCGCTCTCTTGTCCGCCATTGCGTGTTGTCCCCTTTCGTTGTCGTGGTTCAGGTCGTCGCGCAACCGCCTCGCCGCTGCCCGAACGGGCGAGGAAGTCTATGCCCTGAGGCGTACGCCGCACAAGAGCCGCCCATCCGAAGCTGAGAAACCGCCGCCGGGCGCGCGCTCGGTGACGGCGCCGCGGCCTCTCCGCGGCTTCGGCTCCGCACTATCATCGGCCGGCCGGCGGCGCGGGTTCAGCCAGCGACGGCCGGCGGAGGGACTCGCATGCGCACGTTCCCGGAGCGAGTGATCCTGGGGCGATCGGGGCTCTCGGTCGGACCGCTCGGCGTGTCGGGCGGGTACGGGGTCGGCAGCGCCGCCGTCCTCCGGGCGTTCGACCGGGGAGTCAACTACTTCTACCACGGGTCGCGCCGGCGCCCCGGAATGAGGAGCGCCATCCGCGAACTCGTCGCCGCCGGCCATCGCGAGGAGATCGTCGTCCTGCTCCAGAGCTACGCACGCACTCCGGCGCTGATGGAGGCCTGGTTCGCGCGTGGGCTGAGGCAGTTGGGGATCGAGGCGGCCGATGTCCTGCTGCTCGGGTGGTACGGCTCACCGCCCCCCGAGCGCCTGCTCGAGCGCGCCTCCCGGATGATCGAGAACGGGATGGCGCGACACCTCGCGATCTCGGGGCACCACCGCCCCGCATTCGTCCGTTACGCCGCGGACCCGCGGTTCGCGGTGCTGCACATCCGCTACAACGCCGCCCACACCGGCGCCGAGACCGACGTGTTTGGGCACCTCGACGCCGGCGACAGGCCGGGCACGGTCGCCTACACCGCGACGCGGTGGGGCTCGCTGCTGAGCCCGCGCAGGATGCCGACCGGCGAGGCGCCGCTGCGCGGCCGTGACTGCTACCGCTTCGTGCTCTCGAACCCCGACCTCGACGTCTGCATGACGGGACCGAAGGACGACGCGGAGATGAACGAGGCGCTCGCCGCGCTCGACGAAGGCCCGCTCTCCCCGGAGGAGGATGCGCGAATCAGGCGTATCGGCCGCCACGTCCACGCCCACGCGGCGCTCGCGCGGTGATCCAACCGGAGACGCTCGCGGGCGCCGAGCGGGGGAAGCCGCCGGCTCAGGACGACTGGCCCAGGATCGCCTGCTGGAGCGCGATGTTGTCGCGATGGCCGGTGAACCGCGCCGTGATGCGGCCGCGGACCGGGTACCCCAGCAGGTAGAGGTCGCCGACGATGTCAAGGATCTTGTGGCGTACGAACTCGTCCGGAAAGCGCAGCTCCGTGTTGACGACACCGTCGTCGCCGACCAGGATGCAGTTGTCGAGCCGCCCTCCCGAGCCGAGGCCGAGCTCGGCCATCATCGGCAGGTCCCTCATGAAGCCGAACGTCCGCGCCGGTGCGATCTCGCCCTTGAACGCCTCGGATCCGGACATGGTGAACTCGTAGTACTGCTCGCCCACCGGCGGCGGGTAGCGCAGCCGGTACGAGACGGAGAACTCGTCCGCCGGCTCCGCGACGAGGCTCCTGTCGCCGCTCCCCGTCTCGTACCGCCGGTCGATGACCAGCTCCCGGCGAGGCGCGCCTTGGTCCTCGATCCCGATCTCCTCCAGCCGCTCGCAGAACTCGAGGGCCGACCCGTCCAGGACCGGGATCTCGCCGTGGACCTTGAGGAGCAGGTTCGTGATCCCGAACGCGTGGAGCGCCGCGAGCAGGTGTTCGACCGTCCGGATGCTCTCGCCCTCACGGGAGAGAGTCGTCGCGTACTCGGTGTCCGCCACGGAGTCGAGGTGAGCGGGGATCTGCGTGCCCTTCGGGAGCGTCACGAAGTGAACCCCGCTGTTCACCGGCAGCGGTTGGATCGCCATCCCGGTGCGGCTCCCGGAGTGGAGGCCGAGTCCGTACACCACGGTGCTCGACCTCACAGTCCGCTGCGGCCTGTCGCTCTCGCGGACGAGCGGCATCGCCGGCGGCTGCAGGAAGCGCCGCGTCTGCTCCGGACCCTTCGCCGGTTCCAGGAGCGGCGATCCCGCACCGCGCGCTCCGGTGGCCGCGAGCGCGCCGTTCAACGCCTCGAGCACCCTGCTGTACGCCAGCGGCTTCTCGAGGTAGTCGTACGCCCCCAGCTTGATCGCCCTCACCGCCGTCGGCGCCGTCCCGTGCCCCGAGATCATCACCACGACGGCCTCCGGGTCGATCGCTCGGAGCGCCTGGAGCGTCTCGAGTCCGTCCCGATCGGGGAGCCAGATGTCGAGGAACACCACGGCCGGGCGACGACGGCGGTACAGCTCCAGCGCCTCCTCTCCCTTGCCGGTGACGATCGTGCGGAACCCTTCGTCCTCAAGGATGTGGGAGAGCTGCGTCAGGATCCCCGGCTCGTCGTCGACGATAAGCACCAACGGCTTCATGGCCCGAGTGTGGGGTCTCGGCCTCTCGGGGTCAAGCGGCTCGCCTGCGGCCGCGCAACTCGCGATCGGAGACGTCGTACGATGGGCCGGGTGCGTCGAATGGCGACGGAGGCACCGTTCCCGACTGCCGCACGCGGGCCGCTCCGGCGGCTCGCGCTCGGCGCCGCGCTCCTCGCCGCAAGCTCGCCCGGCCTTGCGACGGGCACACCCGAGGTCGCCATGGACTCGAGAAAGGACCACCCTCACCAGCCGGCCGCCGTCGCCACCGCTGCCCCGGCGTTCCCACTGCTCGCTCTCCCCCAGACGGTCGAGGGGTGGAGACGGTCCGCGGACGCGCGGCGCATCGACCCCGGAGCGATCTTCGAGTACATGGATGGTGCGGGCGAGCTCTACCTCGCGTACCGTTTCGACCACCTCGACGTCATCGAGTACCGCTCCGACCCGGGCGGCGACATCCTCGTCGAGCTGTACTGGATGCGGACCTCCGACGACGCTTTTGGCCTGCTCTCGGGTGACTGGGGCGGGGAGCCGGTCGACCTCGGCGGGAGTCTGTCCGCATCGCACTCGCCGTGGCCGCGCGCGCTGTACGGCGCCGGCCTGCTGCGCGTGTGGTCCGGCGAGCTGTACGCCCGCATCCTGGCTGTTCGGGAGAGCGGCCCGGCGAGGCGCGCGGTGCTGTCGCTCGGGCGTGCGATCGCGACCCGCCCGACGGCAGGGCGCGCGGCGCCTTTGCCGCCCCGCCTCGCGGCCGCCGTCGCGGCGGCGTCCGCGCCCGGCTTCGCCATCCGGGCCGACCGCCTCTGCTTCTTCCGCTCGCACCTCGTTCTCAACTCGGCGTACTTCCTGAGCCAGCGGGACGTGCTCGGTCTCGGGCCGGCCGTCGAGGCGGTGGTGGTCCCGTGGGAGCGCCCCGCCGCGGGCGGTGCCGCGAGTTCACGTGCGACCATCATCGCCGTGCGCTACCCGAGCGCCGCCGCCGCCGCCGAGGCGCTCGCCCGGTTCCGACGGGAGTACCTTCGAGACGAGGGCGCTCTCGCGGACTCCGGCGTCCGGCATCTCGAGGACGGGTGGGCCGCGTTCCGCCTCGCCGGGCGCGGGGTGGCGCTCGTGTTCGACGCCCCGGACCGCACTGCGGCCGAGGGGCTCCTCGCCGCAACAACGGCGGCGGTGGAACCGGCGGAGGCTCCCCATGAGTGACGATCGCCGTGCCGTGACGAGACGCGACTTCGTGCGCGGGAGCGCGGGCGCCGCCCTCGGGGTCTCGCTGTTCGGCCTGGCGGGTGCCGACCCGCTCGGGCGGGAGCCGAGGTCGGCCCGTGTGACTCTCGTGCGCGACCGCGAGGTGCTCAATGGGGCGCACGACGTCGACGCCGAGGTGCTGCGCGCGATGCTCGCGACCGCCGTGATGCGCGTGACCGGCGCCGCGAGCGCGCGCGACGGGTGGCGGGCGCTGGTCAGGCCCGGCGACATCGTAGGCCTCGTGCCGACCTCGCACCTCAACCCGACCCACGGCGAGGTCGTGGCGGCCGTGCGGGCGGCGGTGCACGAGGCAGGCGTCGCGCCCGACCGCATCCGGATCGCGCAGGGCGGACCCGAGAACGCCGAGGCGTGCACCGCGCTGATCTCGCTCCCGGCGCTCAAGGCGCACTGGCTCACCGGCCTCGGCACCGTGATGAAGAACTACATCACGTTCTCAGGGCACCCCTCGCGCTACCACGACGAGAACAACGACCGCCTCGGCGAGATCTGGCTGCTCCCGCACGTCAAGGGGAAGACGCGGCTCGTGCTGGTGGACGCGCTGCGGCCGCTGTGCGACAAGGGGCCGCAGCCCGACCCGCGGTACATGTGGGAGTACAAGGGCGTGCTCGCCGGCACCGACCCGGTCGCGGTCGAGGCCGTAGCGCTCAAGATCCTCACCGCGAAGCGCGAGGCACTGCGCGGGGAGCCGTGGCCGCTGTCGCCCCCGCCGCTGTGCGTGGTGGCGGCGGACACGCGCTACGGGCTCGGCACGTGCCGCCTGGACGAGATCACGATCGACCGCGTCGGCTGGGCCGAGGACGCGCTCGTCTAGTCGCGCGGCGCGACGCCGGCGGCCGAGCGGTCGCGGTCCGGGGCCGACGGCGCCGCAGCGATTTTGAGGGCACCGGGGGCGACAGTGAACTCGGCCGGTCCGGACGGGTACGTCTCGCCGTCGACGTCGAAAGGCGGGAGCGGCGCGAGCGGCACCACGCCAACCCGCTCTGCGCGGGCGTGGCGGACCGGGCGCGCGCCGAGGTGACGCCCGAGGTACACCTGGGGCAGCCGGAGGACGAGCTCCCACCCCGACACCGCCCCGACCGCCACGATGTCGAACGCGCCGTCGTCCGGGCGGGCGCGCGGTGCGACGCGCATCCCCTTCCCGAACGTTGTGCCGTTGGCCACAGCAAGCATGAGCAGCGGTCCCTCGAACCACGGTCGTCCGTCGAGCGACACTCGGACCGGCGCGCACCGGTACCGCCGCAGCGCGGCGAGCGTTGCCCGCACGAACGCCGTCCGCCCCCGGTCCGGGACGGCGTTGACGGCCTCGTCGACGAGGCCGCCGATCCCGGCCGACGCGATGTTGACGAACGCGAACTCCCCCGCCGGGCCACGGCACCGGCCGGCGTCGAACGGGGAGGCCGGGTGCAGCATTGCCTGCCTCAGAGCGTCGGCAGGCGAGCGCGGGATCCGGAGCGTCCGCGCGAGGTCGGACCCCGTACCCGCGGGCATGATCCCCATCGCCGCGTCGGAGCCGGCCGCCAGGAGCGCGTTCGCGACGAGATGCACCGTCCCGTCGCCGCCGACCGCCACGATCCGGCGCGACCCCGAGGCGACCGCCTCGGCGACCGCGCGACGTGAGGCGGCGGCGTCGACCGGCACCACCACACGGGCCGGCGCCAGCTACTCGGCGAGCGGTCGCAGCGTCTCCCACACGCGGCCGGCGCGTCCCCCGCCGGCCGCCGCATTCACGACGACCACGACCTCGCTCACGACGCCTCTGGCGGGAGCCACCCGGCCACCGCCCGCTCGAGGCGTGCGAGTTCGGCGTTCCACCGCGCAACCGACCACCCCGCCGTGCGGCGCAGCAGGGGACGGAGCCCCGGGGCGAGTTCGAGGCAGCGGCGCGGCTGCCACATCCCGAGCCGGACGCGGCGCAGCAGGAGGTCCTCAAGGTGGACGCACCCCCCGAAGCGCTGGTGCCAGACGAGCTCTGCGGGGGACACGTCGAGCCCGTCCGCCGCCGGCCGCAGCGCTGTGGGGTCGGCGCCCGCCGCGACCGGCAGCGCGAGCGCCCCCAGGCGCCGCACCATCCCCCGGGCCACCGCTTCGGCGATGCCCAGCGTCCGCACGGAGGCGGTCGTGCTCTCGGGGTCACACCGCCACGGCAGCGCGGCGGCACCGACGGACACCGGGGAGATCTGCTCCAGGCGCTCCTCGGGAAGGAGTCGGGCCGCCGCGTTCACGACCTTCTCGGCCGTCGCGCGAAACGTGGTGAGCTTCCCCCCGGCCGTCGAGACCAGGCCGCGCTCGAGCCACACCGCTTCCTCGCGCGACGCCTCCGAGGGGGTGGCCGCGCGGCTCGAGAGCACGGGGCGCACACCCGCGAACGCCCCGGTCGCGTCGCGTGCCGTGAGCCCTGCCGACGGGAACGCGTGCCCGACGAGGCGCAGCAGGTAGTCGACCTCGTCCCGAGCCGGCCGCGGGTCGTCGAGCGGCCCTTCGTGAAAGAGGTCCGTGGTCCCCACGAGCGTCCCCTCGGGGTGCGGGACCGCGAACACGGGGCGACCGTCGTCGGGCGAGAGGACCGTGACCGCGACGTCGAGCGGCAGCCGAGAGCGCGGGAACAGGAGGTGGGAGCCGCGCGACGGGCGCAGGCGCCTCGTGCGCTCGCCCGCGACCGCGCGCACCTCGTCGGTCCACACCCCGCACGCGTTGACGACCACGGACGCCCGCACCTCGTGCACCCGTCCGCTCTCGAGGTCGGTCACCCGCGCCCCGGAGACCCGCCCGCTCCCGTCCCGCACGATCTCCTCGGCCCGCGCATAGCTCAACGCCGTGCCGCCCGCCAGCACGCCCGCCGAGATCACGGCGAGGACCAGGCGGGCGTCGTCCGCCGCGGCGTCGTCGTACAGGAGGCCGAACTCGAGTCCCCCTTCCGCGAGCTGCGGGACCATCGCGGCCGCAGTGGCGGCGCCCACGCGGGCGTGCCTGTGGCGCACCGGCGTCAGGTGGTCGTACATCGCCAGGCCGAGGTCGACCTGCCACCCCGGAGTGAGGTCGTGCTGGTAGGAGGGGTAGAGAAAGCGCACCGGCCAGACCAGGTGGGGGTTGGCCATGGCGAGGAGGTCGCGCTCGCGGCACGCCGTCCGGGTGATCGAGAGCTGCATCCGGCGCAGGTAGCGCAACCCACCGTGGATCAGCTTCGACGACCGGGAGGATGTCCCGCACCCGAAGTCGCCGCGCTCGACGAGCCCCACGGAGAGGCCCCGCAACGCCGCGTCGTGCATCACGCCGGCACCCGTGATCCCGCCGCCGATCACGAGCACGTCGAACCCGTCGACCAGGCGGCGCAGCGCGCTCTCCCGCCAGGTCGGAGGGAAGATCACACTCTCTCCGCGTCGCCGGTTGCATGCGCGCTGGGCTCCGGAAGGAGGACGCCGGGGTTCAGGACGCCGTGCGGGTCGACGGCGGTGGCGGCCCCGCGCAGCGCCGCGACGCCCTCCGAGCCGATCTCGCGCTCGAGGTACGGCGCGTGCATCGTGCCAACGCCGTGGTGATGGGTGATCGTCCCGCCACCTGCGAGGATCGCCCGGTTCGCCGACTCCTTGAGCGCCCGCCACTGGCCGACCTCGCCGCCTCGGCGGAGCGGCCACAGGAACGTGAAGTAGAGGGCGGCGCCGTCCCGGTACGCGTGCGAGAGGTGGCAGAGTACCACCGCCCCGAACCCCGCCGTCTCGGCGGCCGCCGTCATCGCCTCCCGCACCGAGGCGTGGAGCGCCGCGATCGCTGACCATGGCGCCGCGGTCTCGAGCGTGTCGATCCCCCACCCGGCCGAAAGCAGCTCGTCCCGGAGGTACGGGTGCCGGAACCGGTCGGCGAGCCACCGGCGCCACGGCGCCCTGCCGAGCACGAGCCCGCCGACATCGCTCCAGGCGGGCGCCGCATCCTCGCGTGCGGCTGTCACCTCGGCGGTTGTGCCCGCCCACTCCAGCAGGAGGAGGCAGCCGTGCCGGAACCGCCGCACGGCGGAGATCGCATCGCGCACCCGCGACGCGAGGTACGGCAGGTCCGCCAGGGCGAGGCCGAACCCCGTCTCGCCCGGATCGGAGAGTCGCACGATCTCGGGGATCGGCCCGCGTTGTACCAGCGATCGGCAGGCTTCGAGACCGTCGCTCCACCCCGGGACCAGGACGGCCACCCCGTCGCGCCGCTCCGGCTGCGGCCTCACCCGCAGCGTCGCCTCGGTGATCACCCCGAGCCGCCCCTCGCTCCCGATGAGGAGGCGGCGCGCCTCGGGGCCGGCCGCCGAGGCGGGCTGCGGCGGGAGGCGCCAGATCCCGGCGGGCGTCGCGACCTCCAGGCCTGCGACGAGCTCGTCGATCTTGCCGACACCCGTCGAGCGCTGGCCGGCCGAGCGCGTCGCGATCCACCCGCCGACGCTCGAGAACTCGAACGACTGCGGCTCGTGGCCGAGCCGCATCCCGGACGGAGCCAGCGCCGCCTCGACCTCGGGCCCGAGCGTCCCGGCACGCAACGTCGCGAGCCGCGAGGCGCGGTCGAGCGCGACGAGGCCGCGCACCCGGTCGAGCGCGAGCACGACCGTCGGTGCGGTGCGCGGAGTCACGGTGACCCCGCCCACGACGCTGGTCCCGCCTCCGCGCACGACCACCGCGACCCCCCTAGCCGCGGCGGCACGCAGGACCGCGACGACCTCCCCGGCGTCCCCCGGACGGCACACCGCGTCGGGAAACGCCTCCACCGCTCCCGTCCGAAGTCGCACGACATCGGGAAACGAGAGGCCGCACGCGGTGCGCAGCCGGTCGGCAGGCTCGCGCGAGGTCGCGGCTCCGAGTGCCGGCACCGTCCGCGCCGGGGGGATCCGGATCTCCTGCTCGCCGGCGGCCGCGAGCGGGACCCCCGTCCCGACCCGCTCGGCCAGCCACGTGCGGGCGCTCGCGGACACCTGCACGCGCTCGTCCGCCCACCCCCATCCGTTCCAGCGGCGCTCGCGGTGCGGCATCTCGTCCGATGCTACCGCACCTCCGCCGTTCGCACGCCGCGGCGTGGGGTGCGAGGGGCGGCGCGATCGCCGCCCCTCGATCCCTCCTCCGGAGCCGACTACTTCGTCTTCACCGGGTTGGGAGGACGCGCCGGCAGCTTGGTCCGGTGCGTGGCCATCGCCTTCGTGACCTCGGCGACCGCGCGCTCGAGCTGCGGGTCCCGCCCCTCGATGAGCGACTTCGGGTCGTTCTCGACCACGATGTCGGGGTCGACCCCGTGCCCCTCGATCACCCACCGGCCGTCGGCCGACGCCGTGCCGCCCTCCGGCACGTAGGCGATGCCGCCGTCGATGAGCGGGCCGTGGCCGTTGATCCCGACCACGCCGCCCCACGAGCGCTTGCCGATCAGCGGCCCCAGCCCGGCTTGCCGGAACATGTACGGGAAGATGTCGCCGTCGGACGCCGACGTCTCGTTGAGAAGGCACGCCATCGGGCCGATGAACGTCGTCTGGGGGTACGTCTGCGTGTCCTCGACCGTCCGGCTGAACCCCGTCCCGAGCAGCGTCGTGCGCAGCCGCTCGATCAGCAGCTGGGATACGAACCCGCCGCCGTTCGCGCGGTCGTCGATGATCAGCCCCTCCTTGCGGATCTGGGGGTAGTACCACTTGATGAACTCGCGGATGCCGTCCTCCGCCATATCGGGGACGTGCAGGTATCCGATGCGCCCGCCCGAGAGCCTGTCGACGATCTCGCGGTTGTGCGCCACCCAGTCGAGGTACTTGAGGTCGGTCTCGGTGGTGATCGGCCGGTACGAGACGAGGCGGGCGCCGTTCATCTCGGGCTTGGAGTTGAGCGTGAGCGTCACCGGATGGTCGGCCTTCCCCTTCAGCAGCCGGTACGGGTTCTCGTTGGCGGGGAGGTCGACGCCGTCGATCGCCAGGACGTAGTCGCCCTGCCTGGCGTCCACGCCGACCTCGGTGAGCGGCGCCCGGTAGCGCTCCTCCTCGTTCTGGCCCTGCATGATCCTGGCGATCCGGTACCGTCCCGCCGCCTTGTCGAGCTCAAACACCGCCCCCGGCAGCGCGACCCTCGGGCGCGGCGGGATCTCGTAGTCGCCGCCCTCGATGTAGGCGTGGCCGATGTTCAGCTCGGCGACCATCTCGCCGAGCACGTAGTTGAGGTCGGAGCGGTGGGCGACGAACGGCAGCAGCGCACGGTAGCGGTCTCCGAGCGCCCTCCAGTCGTAGCCGTGCATGTTCGTGACGTAGAAGAAGTCGCGATACCGCCGCCACACCTCGTCGAAGATCTCGGCCCACTCCTGCGCGGGCACGCGGTCGACCGTCATCTCCTTGGTCGAGACGGGCTTGTGGGCGTCCTTGCTCTCCTTCGCCTTCGGGTTGACGTCCACGAGCGTGTACGTGGCGCCCTTCTTGACGAGCACCTTGGCGCCGTCGCCCGAGATCGCGAAGTCGTCGGCCTCGTCGACGAGGGCGCTCAGCTTCCGGTCCTTCAGCGAGAACGCCTGCAGCGACGTGGGCTGTTCGGGCTCACGCCCGAGGAACGGGGCGCTGCTCCGGAGCACGAGGAGGTACTCCTTCGTCGCGACCAGTCCGGCGTAGTTGTCGGCCTCGACCGGGACCCGCGCGACCCGCGCGGCCAGCCCCTCGAAGTCGATCCGCACCGGCTTCGGGGCCTCCACCTCCTTCGCCTTGTCGCCGTCGGCCTTCTTGGCGCCCTCCGGTTTGGCGGGCGCGGCCTTCTCGACCTTCACCTCGTCCGACTCGGGCGGGAACGGGTTCGGGACGTCCTTGCGCAGCGCGAGGGCGAAGATCCCCGTCGTCCGGTTGCCGGCGAAGTTGAACTCGACCGTCGAGAGCTGCGGTGCGAAGTCGCGGTCCGAGAGGAAGTAGACGTAGTTGCCCTCGGGGTCCCACGCGGGGCGCTGGGCGTTGAACATCGGGTCGGTCACGGGGTGGAGCTTCCCGTCCGCCAGCGACCAGATTGCGACCGAGCGGGTCCCGCTCGGGTTCGAGAGCGAGAACGCGAGGAACGCACCGTCGGGCGACCAGGCGTAGTCGCGAAGGGCCCCCTGGCGGTCCTTGGCCACGCCGACGACGGCGCCGTCGGCCACCGCCACGACCCACAGGCGGCCGTCCTTGTCGGAGAACGCCAGCCGCTTCCCGTCGGGAGACCACTCCGGCGCGTACCGCATCGCGTTCCCGCCCCTGGTGAGCTGGCGCGCCGCGCCGGAGCCGTCCTGCGCGATCAGCCACACCTCCTCCTCGCCGGTGCGGTCAGAGATGTACGCGATCTGGCTTCCGTCCGGCGACCAGCGCGCCCACTTGTCGTGGTACCGGGAGGAGTTCGTGAGGTTGCGAGTCGGGCCCTTCTCGATCGGGACCGTGAAGACGTCGCCGCGCGCGACGAACAGGGCGCGCTCGGCCTTGGGCGCGAGCGAGAAGTCCTCGATGAACTTCTCGACGGCCATGCGGGCCGGGCGCATCGCGACGCCGTCGTTGGGCACGAAGATCGAGATCGGCTTGTCCGCTCCAGTCGAGGTGTCGAGCACGTGCAGCTCGCCGCCGAGCTCGTACACGATCTTGCCGGCCCGGTCGTACGAAGGCCACCGTACGTCGTACGTCGTCGAGTGCGTGACCTCCGCGGTCTGCTTGGTCGCGAGGTCGTACCGGTAGATGTTCAGGGTGCCGTCGCGGTCGGAGGCGAAGTACACCGCGTCGCCGATCCACATCGGGTCGCGGTCGGTGCGCGGGTTGTCCGTGAAGTTGAACGCGTCGTGCGTCGCGAGGTCGAACACCCAGAGGTCCTCCGCCCATCCGCCCTGGTACCGCTTCCACGTGCGGAAGTCGCGAAACAGCGGCGAGTAGGCGACCTTCGTGCCGTCCGGCGAGAACGTGCCCGCCCCGGCCACCGGCATCGGCAGCGCGACCGGGAGGCCGCCCTCGACGCTCACGGTGTACAGCCGGGAGTCGCCGTGGTCGTACCCCTCGCGCATCGACCTGAACAGCACGGCCTTCCCGTCCACCGTCCACCCGTACACCTGGTTGTCGTACCCCCAGCGCGGCGTGAGCGGACCCTGCGCCGGGTACCAGGTGAGCTGCTTCGGGACACCGCCGGAGGCGGGGATCACGTAGACCTGCTCGTCGCCGTCGTACTGCCCGGTGAACGCGATCCACCTCCCATCCGGCGAGAACTTCGGGAACAGCTCGAGGCCGGGGTGTGCGGTGAGGCGGGTCGCAGTGCCGCCGTCCGCCGGCGCGACCCAGATGTCACCGGCGTAGCAGAACGCCACCTTGTCGCCCCAGACGTCCGGGAAGCGCAGCAGCTTGGTCTGCGCGCCGGCGGTCGCGGCGAACGTCGCGAGGATCACTGCGAGGAACGTCAGTACCCAGCCACGCCGATCGAGTCGCATGATTCCTCCTCCGGGCGTCTCCACCCGGCAAATGAGCTTTCACGGTCGCTGCATCGGACCGCCAAGTCTACGAAGGCGCCTGCGGCCAGGTTCCCGGGAGGGTGGGCTCCGGCTGGCCACAGGCGTTGCCACCTCACGGCAACGGCAACACCGCGCGCGCGATCGCCCAGAAGTGGGCGGCCGAGCCCGCCATCACGAACAGGTGGAAGATCTCGTGGAACCCGAAAACCCCGGGGACCGGGTCGGGGCGCTTCACGCCGTAGATCACGGCACCCAAGGTGTAGAACGCCCCGCCGATCGCGAACCACGCGAGCCCGGCAGGGGAGACGCGGTGGAGGAGCGGCCAGATCGCGACGACCACGAGCCACCCAAGCCCCAGGTAGAGCGCCACCGAGAGCCACCGCGGCGCGTTGATCGCGAAGATCGCGAGGAACATCCCGGCCAGCGCAAGCGCCCACACCGCGCCGAACAGCGACCACCCCCACGGGCCGCGCAGCGGGACCAGGCAGATCGGCGTGTACGTCCCGGCGATCAGCAGGAAGATCGCGATGTGGTCGAGCTGGCGGAGCACTCGGCGCGCGCGCTCCGACACCGGAAGGAGGTGGTACAGGGAGCTCGCGATGTAGAGCAGCGTCAGCGACACCCCGTAGACGATGAACGCCCCCAGGTGCCACCACTTGCGGTACACCGCCGCGAGCGTGACCAGGACCGTTGCGCCGATCACCGCCGCGACCGCGAAGCCGAGGTGCGTGAACCCCGACACTGGCTCCCGCAGCAGCCGCCTCGCAGAGCCGCCGGGGGGTGGCGACGGGCCGTGCTCGGGCATGGGCCGTCATTGTACGCCCGGCCGCCGCCGGGTGCGTGCGAGAATCCGGCGGTGAGCCTCGCCGGCCATCTGTGGACCATCGTCCCCCACGTCCTCGACCGCTGGCAGGCCGTCCCGGACGGCGACGCGCGGCCGTGGACCGTGGAACTTGACGACACCGTCACGGGTCGCGTGAAACTCAGCGGCGCTCTCGCCGAGCCCGCGGGAGCGCGCGCCCTCCTCGTCGTGGTCCACGGCCTCGGCGGGTCGGCCGGGAGCGCCTACGTATCGAAGGCCGCCCGCGCGGCGCAGGCGGCCGGTCTCGCCACCTTGCGCCTCTCCCTCCGCGGCGCTGACGGGAGCGGTGAGGACGTCTACAACGCGGCTCTCACCGAGGACCTCCGCACCGCCGTGGCGAGCCCGGAGGTCAGTCGGTACGAGACCCTCTTCGCGCTCGGGTTCTCGCTGGGAGGGCATCTGGCGCTCCGGTACGCCACCGAGGAGCCGGACCCCCGCCTCCGGGCCGTCGCCGCCGTGTGCGCGCCGCTCGACCTGGGCGCGTGCCAGGCGGCGATCGACCGCCGCGGCCTGTTCCTCTACCGGCGTTACGTCTTGGCGCGCCTCCGCCGGGCGGCCCGTGCGGCCGACGCCCGCGGCCGCCTCCCGGCGAAGATGCGCGACCTCCGGCGGGTTCGGACCATCCGCGAGTGGGACCTGCGGGTCGTCGTCCCGCGCTTCGGCTTCGCCGACCCGGAGGAGTACTACTCACGGTCCAGCGTCGCGCCGCGCCTCAGCCGCCTCGCCGTGCCCGCGCTCCTGGTGGCGGCCGAGCACGACCCAATGGTACCGGCCGCGACGGTGCGGCCGTGGGCGTCGGCCGCGCCGCGCCTCGACGCCCGCTGGGTCCCGAACGGCGGCCACCTCGGCTTTCCCCGCGACCTCTCCCTGGGGGAGGCGGGCCCGCGGGGGATGGAGCACCAGGTCGTCGGCTGGCTGCTCCGCCACGACGGCCACGCCTCTATACTCCGGCCACTGGAGGAGCCATGCGCGTGATCGCGTTCGCGTTGCTGGGTTCGGTGGGCGTCCTGCTCGCCTCCTCATCCGGCGCCACGGGGGCCGGGTCCGGCGCCCCGAGGCCGATCTCCGCAGGAGCGGTGACGGCGACCGTCACGAAGCTGATCGCCGCCCACGGCGAGGCGCAGGCGGAGCGGATCCGGCGCGGCGTGGAGCAGGTCGCGCAACGCTGGTGGTCGGACGACGGCGACGAGGCGGCGTTCGAGGCGTTCTGCACGGCGAACTTCATCTCACGGCCGGCGGAGCTCGCGGCCACGTTCGCGCGGCTGGAGGCGGTGCTGGAGCAGGTCGACGGGCACCTTCACGAGGTGCGGCGCGAGCTGCTCAGGCCGACCGACCTCGACACCGGTCCGATCGCGGCGGTGGACCGCCTCCTCGCGAATCTGGACCTCTCGGTCCACACCGACGACGACCTGTTCAAGACGAAGGTGGCGTTCCTGGCGCTCCTCAACTTCCCGGTCGACTCCCTGAGCGAGCGCCTCGGCAGGGGTTCCACGTGGAACCGGCAGAGGTGGGCCGAGTCGCGGATGATGGACCGCTTCGCCGAGCGCGCTCCCGCAGCGGTCCTCCAGGGGATCACCGAGTCGCTCGCACGGGCGGACCGGTACATCGACGAGTACAACATCCGGATGGACAGGCTCGTCACGCCCGACGGGAAGAGACTGTTCCCGGAGGGGCTGCGCCTGATCTCGCACTGGGGGTTGCGCGACGAGCTCGCCTCCCACTACGGCGAGCCCGACGGCCTCGCGAAGCAGCGCGCGATCCAGCGCGTGATGGAGCGGATCGTCCGCCAGGAGATCCCCGTCGCGGTGATCGACAACCCGGGCGTCGAGTGGTGCCCCGAGACGAACGTTGTCCGGGCGAGCGGGGGAGGCGCACCGGCTTCCGGCGCCGACCTGTCGGCGCGCGAGCCGGACACGCGCTACGCGGTATGGCTCGGGAACCTCCGCGCCGTGCGGGCGCTCGACGCGTACACCCCGACGGCGCCCACGGCGATCGCCCGCTCGTTCGAGATCGACAGGCAGATCCCGGAGAACGAGGTCGAGGCGCTGTTCGTCTCGGTGCTGGGCTCGGCCGAGGTCAGCGACCTTGCCGGCTTGATCGCGAAGCGGCTGGGGCGGCCCCTGGAGCCGTTCGACATCTGGTACTCGGGGTTCAAGTCGCGCGCCTCCCGCCCGGAGGCCGATCTCGACCGCCTCGTGGGCGCCCGCTACCCGACCGTCGCGGCGTTCCAGCAGGACCTCCCGGGGATCCTCGGCCGGCTGGGGTTCGCCCCCGAGAAAGCGCGCTGGATCGCCGAGCGCATCGTCGTCGATCCCTCCCGGGGGGCCGGGCACGCGATGGGCGCCGTGCGCCGCGAGGACAAGGCGCACCTCCGCACGCGGGTCGGGGCGTCCGGGATGGACTACAAGGGGTACAACATCGCCGTCCATGAGTTCGGCCACAACGTCGAGCAGACGTTCTCGCTCGCAGGGATCGACCACTGGTTCCTCGCGGGCGTGCCGAACAACGCCTTCACCGAGGCGCTCGCGATGACGTTCCAGGACCGCGACCTGGAGCTCCTCGGGGTGGCGCCGCCTGCCGACGCGCGCGAGGTCGGCGCGCTCGGCGCCCTGTGGGCGTCGTACGAGATCGCCGGCGTCGCTCTCGTGGACGTTCGGGCGTGGCACTGGCTGTACGACCACCCGGAGGCAACGCCGGCGGAGCTGCGCGAGGCCGTGCTGGCGGCGGCGCGCGACGTGTGGAACCGTTACTACGCGCCGGTGTTCGGCCGGAACGACGTCGAGATCCTGGCGATCTACTCGCACATGGTGTCGTACCCGCTCTACCTCTCCGACTACCCGCTCGGCCACATCATCGCGTTCCAGCTCGGCGAGAAGCTGCGCGGCCCCGCCTTCGGCGCCGAGTTCGAGCGCGTCGCCCGCCAGGGCCGCCTCACCCCCGACCTCTGGATGAGGGGTGCGGTCGGCGGCCCGATCTCGACGAGGCCTCTGCTCGATGCGGCGCGGAAAGCGCTCGACGGGGCGCGCTGAGGCGAGCCGCCCCGCTACTCGGCGGCACCGCGCGTTCGCAGCACGGACCGGAACGTCCCGGCGTCCGGGTCGAGGAGCGCAAGGCCGCCCGCACCCATCCTGAACAGCCGCGCCGCAACGCTACCCGTCTCCGCGGCCCCGAATTCCATGAGGACCGGTTCGAGCGGAGCGAACCCGGCACCGAGGCGGGCGACGCGTCGCGTCGCGACATCGACGAGCACCAGCGATGCCTCGCCTCGCGGCGCGTCCGGCGCACCCCAGACGCGGGCGATGACACGCCCGGGCGCCGCCTCACCGCCCAACCCCACATGCTCCCCCGCGCCCAACTCGATCGCACCCGCGCTCGCCCCGTCCGGCGCGAACAGCTGCAGGCGGGGGGTGGATGCGTCGTTCGGGGCGAGGACGACGCGTCCGTCGCCCAGGAACAGCGCGCGCGGCTGCCCGGCCGACGAGGCCGCGAGGGTGGCCAGGACGGCCCCGGTGCGCCCGTCTCGCAGGGCAGTGACGGTGCCACCGCCGCCACTCGCGGTCACCGCGATCCGGTCGCGCGCCGGATCGTGCTGCATTACCCAGAACGAGAGGGCGCCGACAGAGGCGATGCGGCCGGTCTCGGACACCGTCCGGGACGACACGTCGAGCTCCCGGATCGTGACCTCGGACGGCGCCTTCCACGCTTCGCTTCCGGCCGCGTCCGGCTGCGCGCGGCTCTCGATCCGCAGCGATCCGCCGCCGGGGAGGAAGAAGGCGCGCGTCGAGGCGGCGACCGGGAAGCGGGCCGTCGCGAGCAGGCGTCCGGACGAGAGCTCGTAGACCTCCGCGAGGGCGCGCCCGACCACGGCGATGCGGCGGCCGCCGGGGGAGAGCACGAGCTCGCGGCCCGAGGCCGACCCGAGCACGACCGTCGTTGCAACCGGCTGCGCCGCGGGGTCGGTCAGATCGAGCGCGACGACCTGCGACGGCGCCGTTGCGCCGGCGCCGTCCGACGCCAGCCACGCCGCGACACGGCCGTCGTTCGAGAACGCGATGTCGCTCCCGAACCGCTCGGCGGTCTGGAGGCGCACGCTCCGCCCGGTCGCGGTGTCGAACAGGAACTTCGGGTAGAAGTCCCCGCGGCCGACCGCCCTGCTCCCGAGGAGGGCGGTCCAGCTCCCTCGTGGCGCCGCCTGGACGAACCCGACCCCGACGAGGTCGCGGGGTGCGGCCGCGAGGACCCAGCGCGAGTAGCCGGCGAACGCCAGCGCGCCGCACGCGAGCGTCGCCCACAGCACGGCGGACAGAGTCCGGTGGCCGCGCGCCGCGTCGGTCCGCCCCCGGATCACCTGCGCCATGCCTGCGCCCAGCGCGGCCGCGGCGGCGAGCGCAGCGAAGCCGGCCAGACCCCGGACAAGGGCGGTCCCGGCGCGGGCGACGTAGAGAGAGCGCCCGCACCACGCCACGGTGCTCAGTACGGCGAGCGACGATGCCGCGTCGAGCGCGAGCAGCCACGACACCCGCGACCGGACCATGAGCGCGACGGCGTGGCCGTACACCACGAGGGCAAGGAGAGCGGCCGCCGCGATCGCGAGGGTCGCAGTCGCAGCGCCCCAGGGGGCGACCGCCCCGAGCAGGTGGAACCCCCGCGACGCCAGCGTCGCCGGCAGCAGCGCCGCGGCTCCGGCGCCGAGCGCGAGGAGCCACGCCGCCGCGACCTTGCCGCCCCAGATCGCGCCGGGGGAGAGCGGCCGCGAGAACAGGAATCCGTGCCTGCGCTCGAGCAGCTCGCGCGTGATCATCCCGCCGCCGACGACGAGCGCGACGGCGCACGCGAACGCGGCCGCGAACACCAGCGCTGCGAGCTCGCGCGCCTCGCGCACGTCACGCCGTCCGAGCGAGGACAGCGCCGGCACGGCGAGTGCCACGACCCCGGCGACCAGCGCCGCCACGAGCACCGCACGCCGCTGCCGGATCTCGCGAACCGCAACCGCCAGGAACCCGCTCATCGGACCACCTCCCGCCCGTCCCCGTTCACAGCGATGAAGATCTCCTCGAGCGACATCCCGGACGCCTCGGGCTCCGGCGCTCCCGGGTGCGCTCGCAGCCGTTCGAACGAAGCCTCGTCGAAGCGTGTGACCACGGTCTCCACGCCGAACGCGCCGCGTGCGACGCCGAGCGGGGAGAGAGGTGCGAGTGGCTCCGCGGGCACCGCGACCGGATCCGCCGTCGCGAAGCGGACGCGGCGGAACCGCGCCTTGAGCGCCTCGAGCTCCTCGTCGAGGACGAGCGTCCCCCGGACGAGGACACCCACCCGGTCCGCGATCGCCTCCACACCCGCGAGGTCGTGCGTGGTGAGCACGACCGTGGTGCCCCGGTCCGCGAGCTCGCCCACGAGCTCCTCGTACAGCGCCTTGCGGGCGACCGCGTCGAGCCCGAGGGTGGGGTCGTCGAGCACCAGCAGCTCCGGGCGCGGAGCGAGCGCGAGCGTGAGGCCGAGCTGCCCCTTTTGCCCCTTCGACAACCTCCCTGCGGGGACCGCCGTCGGCACCCCGAACCGGGCGAGACGCTCCGCGGCCCCGGCCTCGTCGAACTCCGGGTAGAGGCGGGCGCAGAACGCGACCGCCTCGGCCGCCGTCATCTCCGGGGGCACGTCGGGCTCCTCGGGGACGACGCCGACGCGGGTCATCGCTCTCCGGCGCGAGCTCCATGCGTCCTCTCCGAATAGCGTCGCCCGGCCCGAGGCCGGCCTCTGCTGCCCGAGCAGGCACCGGACCAGCGACGACTTGCCGGCGCCGTTGCGTCCGAGAAGCGCGTAGACGCACCCCCGCCCGACCGCGAGCGTCACCCTGTCCGCGGCGACCGTCCGCCCGTACCGGATCGTCACGCCCTCGAACGCCGCCACACGTCCGCCGTCGCCTGCCTCGCTCATCGCTCCCTCCCCTTGCCCGCCGTGCGCTCGAACGTGCGCCAGACCGCACCCAGCTCCTCGACGGCGCGCTCCCTGTCCGCTCCGATCGACGCCGCGAGCGCGGCGTAGCGGGAGGCGCCTGCGCGCAGCGTCCGCCTCCGCTCGCTCTCCGGGATGCGGGGCGGCGCCTCGGCGACGTAGGTGCCCTCGCCGCGCCTCACGGCCAGGACGCCGGCATCGGTGAGGCGCTGGTACGCCTTGGCGACCGTGGCGGGGTTGACGCGCAGCTCGGCCGCGAGCTCCCGAACCGATGGGACGGGGCTCGCGGGCGCCAGCGCCCCTGAGGCGGCGAGCCGCCGCACCCCTTCCTCGATCTGGCGCCAGATCGGCGCCGGGTCGGTGGGATCGATCACTACCGTGCGTGGCATCGCACCGCCTCTCTCCCCGCGGACCGACGCGAGGACTGTATCACTGCTGTAATACAGTAGCTCACGGAAGCGGCGGTGTCAAGTGCGGTGCTCCGCGCCGGAAGGCGCGCCCCTCAGCGTGTTACGATCCAACCATGGACTCCAGCACGAGCGGCGGCGAGGCGCCCGGGGCGGAGGCCCGGCCCGCGCCCGAGGCTCCGCGCGGGCGGATCGTCGCGGTCGGCGGCGGCAAGGGCGGGATCGGAAAGAGCCTGATCGCCGTCACGTTCGCGATCGAGCTCGTGAGGCGGGGGCTGCGCGTGGTGCTCGTCGACTGCGACCTCGGCGGCGCGAACCTCCACAGCTTCCTCGGGATGGACTACCCGAGAGAGACGCTTTCGGACTTCGTGCTCCGGAGGGTGAGCTCGCTCGGCGAGCTGGTCGTCTCCACGCCGGTGAAGGGCCTCGGCCTGATCTCCGGGGCGCGGAACGCGATCCAGGTCGCAAACCCGATGTACCAGCAGAAGATGCGCCTCATGCGGGCGCTCCAGCACATCGACGCCGACGCCGCGGTGCTCGACCTTGGCGCCGGCACGCACTACAACGTCGTCGACTTCTTCCTCCTCGCCGACCACGGTGTGCTCGTTGTCGTCCCCGAGCCCACGTCGGTCGAGAACGCGTACCGGTTTCTCAAGGCCGCGTTCCTCCGCCGCGTCAAGGCGATCGACGCCGACCTCGGGATCCGGGAGATCCTCCAGGACGTGATGCGCTCCGGCGGTCAGCGTCCCTCGGTCCCCGCCGAGATCCTCAGGGCGGTGGCCGAGCGCGATCCCGCCGCGGGAGCGGCGCTCGAGCGGGAGATGGCCACGTTCAAGCCGCTCCTCGTCGTCAACCAGGTGAGGGAGCCCGCCGACCTGACCCTCGGGAGCGGGATGTGCGACGCGGCACGCAGGCTGTTCGGGCTGGACCTCGTCTACCTCGGGCACCTCCGCCACCACGAGCAGGTGTGGCGCGCCGTCCGAGCCCGCGAACCCGCCTACTTCGAGAAAACCGGCACGCCGCTGGCGGTCGACCTCGCCGCCGTCGTGGGAAGGCTGGTGGAGCTGCCGCACGGGAGCGCCCGCGCGTGAAGCCCTTCGACCGCCTGAGCGCATGCGAGCTGCTCGGCGTCGGACCCGGCGCCAGCGCCGACGAGATCCGGAGAGCGTACGACACGCTCTCCGCCCGGCTCGCACCCGGCTCGCTCGCGCTCTACTCGGTCGCGGAGCGCGACGAGCAGCTCGCGCTGCAGCAGCGGCTCCGGGCGGCGTACCTCGAGCTGCTCGACGGGCTCGACCGGGCGGGCGATAGCCCCGGGACGGCGCAGCCCGGTCAGGCGGGGGCCGGCGTCAGTGCCGACGGTGCCGCTCCGGCTCCGTCGGGCGGCGTCGCGACCGAAGCCGTCGCTCCGTCGCCGGAGCCCGGGGGCGAGTTCACCGGCGAGCGGCTCCGCCGGACCCGGGAGGAAACCGGGATCTCCCTCGAGGCGCTCAGCCACAGGACGCGGATCCGGCGTCAGCTCCTCGAGGCGATCGAGGCGGAGCGGTTCGGCGAGCTGCCCCAGCGGGTGTTCGTGCGCGGCTTCGTGTTCGCCGTCGCGCGTGAGCTGGGCCTCGACCCGGAGCGCGTGTGGACGGACTACGGCCGGAGGTGGGAGGCCTCGTCCTTCGCGAAGCGCTCGCCGTAGCGGCCGGCGCCGGCCGGCGACCCACCCCTTGACTGGAATGAGGAGAGGCTTTACTATATTACCGTATGGTGATTGAGTTGGCTCCCGGGCCGCCGCCACGCGCACGACGGGCTCGGCGACGCCGGTCAGAGGGGGGATCATGGCGGTCAACGAATTGACGAGCAACAACTTCAATGACACGATCGAGACCAACGAGGTCGTCCTCATCGACTTCTGGGCTTCGTGGTGCGGCCCCTGCCGCGCATTCAAGCCGATCTTCGAGGCCGCTGCGGCGGCGCACCCCGAGCTGACGTTCGCCTCGTGCGACACCGAGGCGCAGCAGGAGCTCGCCGCCGCGTTCGGGATCCGCTCGATCCCGACGCTCGCGATCTTCCGCGAGAAGGTGCTCGTGTGCGCCCAGCCGGGCATGCTCCCCGCGGAGGCGCTCGAGGACCTCATCATCCAGGTCAAGGCGCTCGACATGGCGAAGGTCCACGCCGAGGCGGCGTCGCGCCAGCCCGCCGGCGCCGCGGGGTGAGGGTTTTCGAGGCGCCCGCGCTCTCCCGGGAACCGGCACCCCGATACGGCCTCGAAGCCGACGCTGACGCGTCGTCAGCCGGCGGTACCGGGTTGACGGCATCTTCCGGCCGACGGTACCGTTTCAAGCACCGGAGGAGGCCGGGATCGCCATGCCGGATGCCCAGCGCCGTCGCAGCATCGGAGTGAACGTCGGTCGCGTGCGGATCGGCGGCGGTGCCCCCGTCGTCGTCCAGGCGATGACCTCGACCGACACGGCCGACGTCGAGGCCACAACCCGGCAGGTGCTCGAACTCGCGGGCGCGGGCTCGGAGCTGGTGCGCGTCACCGTCAACCTGCCCGAGGCCGCGGCCGCAGTCCCGGAGATCCGCCGCCGGCTGGACGACGCCGGGTGCGACGTCCCGCTCATCGGCGACTTCCACTACAACGGCCACATCCTGCTGACCCAGCACCCGGCGTGCGCCGCGGCGCTCGCGAAGTACCGCATCAACCCCGGGAACGTCGGACACGGTGCCAAGCGCGACGAGCAGTTCGCGACCATCTGCAGGGTCGCCGCCGACAACGGGAAGCCCGTCCGGATCGGGGTCAACGCCGGGTCGCTCAACCAGGAGCTCGTGACGGCGAAGATGGCCGAGAACACCGAGCGCGACCTCGGCAGGACGTCGGACGAGATCGTCGACGAGTGCATGGTGCTCTCCGCGCTGCAGTCGACCGAGCTCGCACTCGCCTCGGGGATGCGCCCCGACCAGATCTTGATCTCGTGCAAGCTCTCGCAGCCCCGCGAGCTGATCGCCGTGTACCGGGAGCTGGCGGCGCGCACGGAGCAGCCTCTCCACCTCGGGCTCACGGAGGCCGGGATGGGGATCAAGGGACTGGTCTGGTCGGCGTCCGCGATCGGCATCCTGCTGCACGAGGGGATCGGCGACACGATCCGCGTGTCGCTGACGCCACGTCCCGGCGGCGACCGCCGCGACGAGGTGTACGCGGCGTGCGAGCTCCTCCAGGCGCTCGGCCTGCGGGCGTTCGCCCCATCGGTGACCGCGTGCCCGGGGTGCGGCCGGACGACCAGCACGACCTTCCAGTCGCTGGCCGAGCGCATCCAGTCGTACGTGCGGGAGAAGATGCCCGAGTGGAAGCAGGAGTACGCCGGCGTCGAGACGATGCGCCTCGCGGTGATGGGGTGCATCGTGAACGGACCCGGGGAGTCGAAGGCCGCGAACATCGGGATCTCGCTCCCCGGCACGGGCGAGGCGCCCGCGTGCCCCGTGTTCGTCGACGGGCAGAAGTTCACCACCCTCAAGGGCACGCACGACGAGCTCGCCGCCGCGTTCAGGGCGCTGGTCGACGACTACGTCGCCACCAGGTACGCCCGGCGCGGGCCCCACGAGTAGCGGGCCAGGGAGCGCCGCCCCCGCAGGTCCACCCGCCGGGCCCTCGGCTCGGGTACCATTCGCGCGGAGGTCCCCATGGTCCACCTCGCCGTCGTTGCCGCCGTCGCGCTCGCGGCCCCCCTGGCGGCCGTCGAGCCGATCCCCTTCGACCAAGTCTTCGTCGACGCGACGATGCGCGTCGACACGTACCACACCGGGAACGCCGCCGACGAGCTCGTGACCCTCGACCGGCTCGTCCGCCAGGAGGGGTGGGCCGGAAGCCGCACGCACCTCACGGACCGGTTCGGTGTCGGCCGCTACCTGGCGACGGTCACCGACCCCGCGAGCCGGGTCGTGCTCTTCTCCAAGGCGTACGACACGTACTTCGGCGAGTACCGCACGACCGCCGCCGCCGAGGCCGGGGTCCGGCGGACGTACCACGAGTCGGTGCTCATCCCGTACCCGAAGAAGACGGTGCGGTTCGCGATCGCCGTCCGGGGGCGCGACGGGTCGCCGCGCGAGCTGTTCGCGACCGACCTGGATCCGTCTGCGACGACGGTCGTGCGCGCGCCGCTCGACGCCGGCGTCACCGTCGTGGAGGCCCATCACGGCGGCCACCCCCACTCGGTCGTGGACGTCGCGATCATCGCCGAGGGGTACACCGCGGCCCAGGAGGCGAAGTTCCGCTCCGATCTCGCCAGGTACACCAAGATCTTCTTCAGCCAGGAGCCGTACGCGAGCCGAAGAGACCGCTTCAACATCGTAGGGGTGTTCAAGCCTTCGCAGGACAGCGGGTGTACCGAGCCTTCGTGGGGGGAGTACCGGAACACGGCGGTCGGCGCGTCGTTCGACTCGCTCGGGTCGGAGCGGTACATGCTGACCGAGGAGAACCGCCGCCTGCGCGAACTCGCGGCGCACGTCCCGTACGACGCGCTCTACATCATGGTCAACTCCGCGCGCTACGGCGGCGGCGGGATCTACAACCTCTACTGCACGTTCACGGCGGACAACCAGTGGTCCCCGTACGTGTTCCTCCACGAGTTCGGCCATCACTTCGCCGGCCTTGCCGACGAGTACTACACCTCGTCCGTCGCGTACACCGACTTCTTCCCGAAGGGGACCGAGCCCGACGCGCCGAACGTCACCGCCCTCCTCAATCCGGGCGCGCTCAAGTGGCAGGCGCTCGTCACTCCGGGCACACCGGTGCCGACGCCCTGGGAGAAGGCCGACTTCGACACGATGGACCGGGCGTACCAGAAGGTGCGCGAGGAGCTCAACGCGAAGATAGCCGCCGCCAAGAGGGCGCACGCCCCGCGCGCCGACGTCGAGAAGATGCAGGACGAGTCGGAGCGCCTCTCCGTCGAGCACGCGAACCGCGTCGACGCGTACCTCGCGAAGTCGAGGTTCGTCGGCCAGGTCGGGGCGTTCGAGGGCGCGGGGTACTCCGCCGAGGGGCTGTACCGCCCCGCGCTCGACTGCATCATGTTCACCAAGGGCGTCAAGCCGTTCTGCAAGGTGTGCCAGCAGGCGATCGTGCGGGTGATCGAGCACTACGGCGAGTAGCCGCGGTGCGGGCCACGGCACCGGGCGCGGGCGTATCATGACGTGAGGGAGTGCCGGGCGCGCCGGGCCCACCCGGCCGCGCCCGCGCGACCGCGGGACGCGCGGCCATGGCTGACCCCATCGAACCTGCGCCGAACGGACCTGCCGCCGCGAGCGGAGGCGCCGAGGGCGAGCTCGGCCCCGGCGACGCGGCAGGCGGCGTCCTCGAGGGAGCCGCCGGAGCTGCGGCGGGCCCCGCCAGGACCCCGGCGGCCGCCGCGGGCGAGGCGCTCCGGGCGCTGGCCCACGTCGCCCGCTCGTTCGTGCTTTACGACGCGTCGAACGAGCGCATCAGGGGGTTCCTCGAGGACGTCCGGGCGAAGGTCGAGAGGTTCCTCGCCACGTACGGCGAGATGCGGCTCGAGATCCGCCCCTGGGACATCGTGTTCGCGGGCGACGTCGTCTACTCCGAGCGCGACCGCGAGCGCTCGCTCGCGTTCCGCCTCTACCGCGACGGCGTCAGGCGCCTCACCCTCAACCCCGGGCTCGAGTGGGAGGAGCTGATCGTCCTGATCGGCATCCTCTCGATCCGCTACAAGGGCGTCCGCACCCAGGAGGACGACGTCGTCACCCTCCTCTGGAGGGCCGACTTCCGGCACATCGAGATCAGCGCCGTCGAGGGTGTGGTCGCGAGCGAGGACGATACGTTGGAAGCCTCCGCGGCCGCGGGCGGCGCCGCGGCCGGCCCGCGCGACGCCGTGCAGGCGCTGGCGTACCGTGCGCCGTACGCCTTCAACTACCCTTGGCCGGGGTGGGCCGAGCGGGCGAGCGTCGAGCGGAGGCCGGTGCCGGCCGAGCTGCTGGCCCGTATCACGGACGAGGACGGGGCCCGCGCGCTGCCGGACGAGTGCCTCCAGCTGGTCCGGGAGCTCCTCGCCGCGCTCACGGACCCGTTCGATCCCCTGTCGCCGGGCGACGTCGCGCCGGTGCTGTTCGAGCTCCGGGGGTTTCTCGTCGGCGACCACTGCCTCGAGGCGCTGGTCGGAATGGCGCGCATGACGGCCACCGCGCCGAACCTCGACGACGACATCCGGAAGGAGCTCCTCGCCGCGTGCGTGGACGATGAGGTCATGCGGCGGTGCATGGCGGCCGCGGACCCCGCCGACGAGCGGGCGCTCGCCGAGCTCGAGGAGCTCGCGCGCCTCGCTCCCGGCGAGCACCTCTCCACCTTCCTCGACATGTTCGTCTCCTCCCCCAAGCACCGGGATTCCCCGGTCGTCCGCCGACTTCTGGAAAGCCAGCTCGCCGGACGTGCCGGCCAGCTCACCGAGCGGCTCGCGGCGCTCGAAGCGCCCCTCGCGGTCGAGCTGTTCCGGATGCTCGCGAAGGCGGACGCGGCGGGGGCGGTCGACGCCGCGGTCGTCCTCCTCGCCCGCACCGAGCCCGAGGCCCAGCTCGAGGCGGTGCGGTTCCTCGACACCGCGGAGTACAGCGGAAAGGTGGGCCGCGCGCTCGTAGGGGCCCTCACGGCGGACGTGTCCGGCGTCCGCCAACAGGCGCTCGCGACGCTGGTGCGGCGCCGCGAGCGCCGCGCCTTCGACCCGCTCCTCACCCGGATGCGGTCGCGCGCCGCCGATCTCCCCGCGCCGGAGGCCGCCACGGCGGGCGAGGCGATGGCGACGCTCGATCCGGAGAAAGCACGCCCGATCTTCAAGGAGTGGGTCCGCCCGTCGGGGTTGCTCGGCCGGCTCACACCGGGCCAGGCCACGCTCCGCCGCGCCGCGGCGGCGGGGCTGGCGCTCCTCCCGGGAGGGGACTCCGAGGAGCTCCTCGAGTGGCTTGCGCGGCACGCAGGCGACGATCTCGGCCGGCAGTGCGAGGCTGCCCTCGCCCGCCTGAGGGAGAAGCAGGGGAACCGGCGTGGTTGACGCGATCACCATGGCCCAGGAGCAGCTCGGCAGGACGCTCGAGCGAGCGCGGGTCGAGGAGGATCGCGAGCTGGCGACGCGCGTCCGGGAGGTCGGCGGCCAGCTGGCCCACCTCCTCAACGGCCTCTTCCACATGGCGAAGACGCACGCCCTGAACAACACCGCGTTCGACGTGCCGGTGCGCGAGTTCGGCGGCGCGCTGCGGCAGCTGGTCGACCTCCTCGGCCCCGTCGGCCTGCTCTGCGTCGAGGAGCAGGTCTACGTCAACGACCTGCGGATCCGGTTCGACAAGCTCATCGAGAAGTCGATCTCGCTCGGGGATGACCTCATCCGGCACGGCGTCGGCGGACTCACGTTCAACGGCCCGCTCTCCGACCCGGAGATCCGCGCCGTCGTCCGTCTCTTCGCCGCGCCTCCGGCGCCGACCAACGCCCGCGAGGCCA
>Ga0335070_10000378_pt1 | contig 51088 bp, 52 predicted proteins | sample Lox_Sample_13_FD_206722 | JGI IMG/M metagenome (GOLD analysis project Ga0335070, IMG submission 206722) | Soil microbial communities from Loxahatchee National Wildlife Refuge, Florida, United States - Lox_Sample_1.3 | ecosystem: Environmental > Terrestrial > Soil > Wetlands | place: USA...
CCTTCCATCGATCCCGACATTGACCCCACCCTGGTGTGGTCAATGTCGGGATCGCGTCCCGAATTAGCGGAGCAGGGCGCAGACGGAGCGCCAGTAGGTGCGGAGGAGGAGGCGCGCTGGCCGGGAGCGGGCGGCGGCGGCGATGAAGGGGGAATCGAGGTCGGCGGTGAGCAGGGCAGCGAACTCGGCGCTGCTGACGGCGCGGGTGCGCTGGATCGCGCGGCGCTCGCGCAGCAGGCGGGGCAGCCAGCGCAGCGCTTCCAGGTCGGCGGCCAGCTTCTGGCCGCCCCAGCCACCGCGGGCGGAGACGAGCAGCAGCGCCAGCTCGGTCGCGGCCAGCGCCGGCGCCAGCAGCAACAGCAGCGCCGCCGGGTAGACGCGGACGAGGAAGGCGAGACGGTTGCGCTCGAGCCAGCGCCACTTGTGCTCGCGGGCGCCGAACTCGTAGTCGTGGTCGACGACCGCCGCCGGTTCGATCCCGAGCGTGTCGCCGCGCAGCCGCAGCCGCAGCGAGAGGTCGACGTCCTCGTGGTAGAGGAAGAAGCGCTCTGGGAAGCCGCCGACCGCGCGCCAGGTCCGCAGCGGAATCGCCAGGCAGGCGCCGGAGAGGCAGCTCACCTCGCCCGCCGGTGGCGCCTCGGCGATCGGCCGCCCGTGGCCGCCGGCCCAGACGATGCCGGTGAAGTGGACCGGGTTGCCGGCCGAGTTGATCCGCTCACCCCCGGCCTCGGCGACGAGCGCCTGCCAGGCGGCCCAACCGCGCCCCTCCAGCCACGGCCGGCGGATCGCCTCGCCCCAGCCGGGCAGCGGCCTGGCGTCGGGGTTGAGGAGGACGAGCAGATCGCCGCGGGCCGCCTCGGCGCCGGCGTTGCAGCCCCCGGTGAAGCCGGCGTTGCGTCCCATCCGCACGACCCGGGCAGCCGGCGCCAGCTCGGCGACCGCCGCCCCCGTACCGTCACTGGAGTCGTTGTCGACGACGATCAGCTCGTCGCCCTGGCGCAGCTCGGCGAGCAGGGCGGGCAGCGTCCTCGCCAGCTCCGCGCGGCTGTTCCAGGCGACGATCAGGACTGAGAGCGAAGGTCGCACCGGCGCGGAGGCTATTGCGCCGTCCGCACCGGTGCTCGCTTCTCCCTCCGGCGAAGCCCCTGGCTACTTCTTCCCCTTGCCCTTCGGGCAGGAGGCGAGGTTGAGCTTGAAGTGGTTCGTCTTCACCGCCTTGCCGTTCTGGCCCTTGATGTTGAGGATCGCCTCGCGCTTGGTCTTGCAGGTGTTGGTCGAGTTGACGATCAACCCCTTGTCGCCGCCGCGCATGTTGAGGATGAACTTCGTCACCGGGACGTCGGGGACTTCGTCGAACACGGTCTTGATCCCGCCGTGCTTGGAGCTGATCACCCCGTGCAGCTGGATGTTGACCTGCCCGCGCAGGTCGGCAACCAGGTCGGGCAGCGTGTGGCCGCCGGGGACCAGGTAGACCGGGCCTTCGAGCTTGCCGTCGAGCAGCGGCGAGATCGCTTCCGCGTGCCCATAGACGGTATTGCTAGGGCAGGTCTGCGAGGCGAGCTCCGGCCGCGTGCACACCTTGCCCATGTGGCCCTGTTCGACGAAGAACGCATGCGGCAGGTTGAGTGCCGTGCGGGCGACGTTGGCGTCACCGTTGCGCGCTTCGAGGATCGCCCGCAGCTGCGGGAACTTGTTGCGCTTGGTCCCGCCCTTGAGGCGAACGTGGAGCTTGGGCTTGAAGGCGAGCCCTTCGCAGCCGGTCGCCGAATACGGAGCGCTTACGGCGTAGCTGCTGAAGGCCGCCGGATCGGCCGGGTTGGAGCCGCCGCCGCTGATCGTCCCGGCCGTCGCCTGCGCGGCGCAGTTGGTCGGATTGACCATGAACTGACCGCGATCGACGTCGACGTCGATCGAGCGGATGTCGAGCTTGACCCCGCCGAAGACGTTCGGGATCGAGTCGGAAACGGCGTTGATCTGAGCCGTCACCGGGTTGACGTTGAGGGCGACGCGGACCACCACGGTGCCGATGTCGTACGGCCCGGCCACCCCCGGGGTGACGATCACCATCGAGAGCGGCGCACCCTTGTAGGGACCGGCGAGGAAAGCCTTGCCGTCGATCTTGATCGGGCCGGCGCCGCTGCCGGCCGCGGTCGTCGTCGTCCCGATCTCACTCGCGGCGGGGCAGCTGTAGCTGGCCAGCTCGGCGGTTCCGGTGCTCGCCTGCGCCGCGGCGATCGCCGCCTCCGAGCAATACGGGATCCCGGCCAGCTTCCCGGTCAGGCCCTTGGGCAGCGTCACGTTGACCGCTTTCAGCTCCTGCTCGCCATCGGCCCGGCCGACGTTGACGTGGAACGGGCTGAAGGCGCCGGCGGCGCTGCTATCGGACTTCGCCGAGTAACCGGGCGCGAACGGCCGCGCGGCAAGCGTCTGCGGGCAGGGGCCGCCGCTCGGGTCCGTGCTCAGCGTGAAGCTGGAGCCCGGCGTCGCGTCGGCCTGCCCCGACCACGGCGTCAGCGCCGAGCTCGTTTCGTTGGGACCACAGGTCGGGGGCGTGGTCAGCGTCCCTTTCGAGCCGCCGTTGAAGCGCAGCTTGAATGAGCTGAAGGTCGCCTGCGGGTTTTCGTCGACGACTGCGGTCAGCTGTCCGGTCGCCAGGTTGGGGAAGACGTGACCGATCAGGCGCACGTTGACGCCGTAACGGGTCGAACCGACGTGGATGAAGATGCGGAACTGTTCACCCGTCGTCGGGTCGTTGCTCTGCGGCTGACCGACGTACACGTCTCCGGTCAGGGAGTCGGCCGGCAACGATGGCGTCTGCACCTCGACCGTGCCGATCTTCGACGCGTCCGGACATTCGATCGGGTTGTTCGTGTGGTATCCGAACTGGGAGTCGGTGCAGGCGACGAGACCGTTCGCGGAGGCGGGGTTGAGGCCCATCCCTTCGGGCAGGGTGACTTTCGCCGTCTGCAGGTAGGAGTTGGCAATCGCTTCGTTCGGGTCCCAGGGGATACGGAGGTCGACGGTCGTCGCTTCGGGCGAATCGACCGCGCCGCCCTGGGGCTGAACGCTGATAGTCGGATCGAACGGGACCAGTTCGCAGCCGGTGGCGCCGCTGGGAGTGGTGTATTCGGCTTCGGTTTTGGTCTGTTCCGTTTCGAATGGGGGGCCCTGCGAGAGCAGGTGCAGGAAGGTGACCTGACCGCCCGCGCAGTTGCTGGGCATCGTCAGATAGGTCCCGTTTCCGGCGCGGCCGTTGAAGACGAGCCGCGACTCGATCGTCGGAGGGGCTTCCAAGCCCGGTGGGTCGAGATTGCTGATCGTGAAGGTGACGTGCTGGTCTTTGGGACTGAGCGAGCCGACGATGAAGACCGGGTGCCCAAAGGTGGTGCGGAACCCGACCATTGACGGAACCCCCTGGAAGGGGACCAGGTTGTAGACAGGAAGGGCGACCCGCGCCTGCAGGCATTCGCCCGCGGGCAGGCATTCGTTCGAGGCCGGACTCTGCGCGGCCACGGTCAGGTAGTTCACCCCGACCTGGCTCGCGGCGCTGCATTTGCCTTCTTCCAGCGTTTTCACCGCACACTGAGGGAGTGCTTCCGGGTTGACGCTGAGGCCTTCGGGCGTATCGACGACGATTTCCTTCACGAACGCCGTGGGGAACCCACCGACTTTCGCGACCGCCGGAAAGGTCGTCAACCGAAAGTCGGTGATGCCCCAGTTCGGATGCCCCCCGGCGAGAGTGAACTGCTTGCCCGTGGTTGCAGTGGTGCACTGTTCGGTCGGGGCAGGGAGCGTCGATTCATAGCCGATTTCCGGCACGCCCAGAGTCGCCGGCAAATCTTTGTTTTCGGCGCAGGTAAGGGATTCCCACTTGGAGGTGCTGATCGCCGCCCCGGCGCTCGGTGCGGCGATCAGCACACCCAGTCCCACAATTGCGAACGAGACAAGCATGCGCCTTACCATCGGACCCTCCTCCGAATCACGCGTATGAGCAAATGCCGCCGCCCCTGCGTGGCGCCCGGTACTTCCCAGGTACCGGTACCGCTGGTACTGCTCCCCGGAAAATCTCTCCTGTAAGCGACCCTAACCGGTCAGCCGGCCAGGAATCAACCCCAGCATTTGAAATGGGTTGTCGATCCGGTCAGCGTTTCGCTTTTTTGCCCTTGCCACAGGCGGCGCTGCGCAGCTTCACGTGGCGGTTGGCCTTGCGGCCGTTCTGACCTTTGAGCTGGACGATCGCCCGCGGCGGCGTCTTGCAGAGGTTGGTCGAGGCGATCAGCAGACCGTGCTTGCCACCCGGCAGGGTGAGGACGAACTTGGTCACCGGCACGTCCGGGACGTGGTCGAAGGTGGTGCGGATGCCGCCCTTGTAGGAGTCGATCCGCCCGACCAGGTCGATGTCGACCTGGCCCTCGAGGTGGGCGACCATGTCGGGCAGCGTGTGCTGGGGGTTCGAGCGCAGGACAACCGGGCCTTCCAGGGGTTTGCCGAGCAGCGGCGTGAAGGCGCGAGCGTGGCCGTAGATCGATTTGCGCGGGCATTCGTCGGCGGCGAACTGGGGCCGGGTGCAGACGGTGCCGAGACTCATCGGGTCGAGGAAGATCGCGTGCGGCAGGGCGACCGAGGCGCGGGCGACGTTGGCGTCGCCGGAGCGCGCGCGCAGCGCCGCCCGCAGCCTGACGTGCTGGTTGCGGTGGGTGGCCTGGAACAGCTTCAGCTTCAGCCGTGGCTTGAACTTGAGCGGCTTGCAGCCGCTGGCGCGGAACGGGACCGAGACCGGGAACGAGGAGAAGGCCGCCGGGTCGGTCGGGTCCCCCCCGCCCCCGCCCAGCGTGCCGCTGGTCGCGTGCTGGCCGCAGTTGGTCCCAGTGAGAGTGAATTCCTTGCGGTTCAGGTTGAGGAAGATCGAGCGGATGTCGAGCTTGGCGCCGCCGAAGACGTCTGGGACTTCCGCGACCGGGTGGACCTGGGCGGTCTCGGGATCGAGGAAGAGGGCGACGCGGACGACGACGGTGCCGAGGTCAAACGGCCCAGCGATCGCCGGGGTGACGACGACCAGCGACAGCGGCGCACCCTTGTACGGCCCCGCCAGGTAGACGTCGCCGTCGATCTGCAGCGGTGAGGAGCCGGTACCGGCGCGGACCGAAGCCTCGCCCACCTTGCTGTCGTCGGGACAGCTCGGATTTTTCTTCTCGGCGGCGCCGGCGCGTTCTTCGGCGTCCTTGATCTTCCCCGGCGGGCAGTACGGCACCCCGGCCAGCTTCGCCGTCGCACCGGGCGGCAGGGTGACATCGACCTTCTTCAGCTCCTGCTGGCCCTGGGGTCGGGTCAGGTGGGCGCTGAACGGGGTGTAGGCGAGGGCCTGGTCACTTTTCGGCGCCGCTTCGAGATCGGGGGCGAAGGGACGTTCGGCCATCGTTTTCGGGCAGGCGCCGCCGCCGGGCAGGCCACTGAGGGAGATCGTCGCGGTTGGGTTCGCCTCGGCCCCCCCGGACCAGGGGACGAGATTGCCGCTGGCGGTCGTCGTGCAGATCGGCGGGCTGGTCAGCGGCGCCGCATCGCCGCCCTTGAAGTGCATGCGGAAGGAGCTGAACGGGACCTGCGGCAGCCCGCCCTGGGCGGTTTCCTGGAAGACCGCGGTGAGCTGGCCGGTCAGCGGGTTGGCCACGACTTCGCCGATCAGCCGCACGTAGACGCCGTAGCGCGGCGATTCGGCGTTGACGAAGACGCGGTACTCCTGGCCCGAGGTCGGGTCGCGGCTGAGCTGCTTGCCGAGATAGACGTCGCCGACGATCGAGCCGCTCGGCAGCACCGGCGTGTCGATCGCGACCGTGCCCAGCTTCGAAGCTGCCGGGCATTCGATCGGCGGCGGGTGGATCGCAGCCGGATTGGCAATGCGGTCGCCGATCGCGATCCCCTTCTTCAACTGGGAATCGGTGCACGCTTTCAAGCCTTCGGCGGCGGCGGGGTTGAGACCGGAGCCGAGCGGCAGCGTCACCGCCGCCCGCTTCACGGTCGAGTTGGCGATTTCTTTCGAGGGTTCGAAAGGAACGCCGACCGCGACGCTGGCATCGCCCGGCGAGTCGACCTGCTGGGTGCCGGCGTCGGCGGTGAGGGTCGGCGCGAAGGGGACTTTGTCGCAGCCGCTCGGGTGAATCGTCTTCACCGGCTCGATCGGCGTCGTGTCGTAGTGGAGGAAGGAGCCCGGCGCTTCGTGGGAGTCGACGGTGAGCCCGGTCGTCGTCGAGCCGTTGCAGTTGCTGCCGACGGTGATGAAGCTGCCGTCGCCGGCGCGGCCTTCGAAGATCAGCCGATTGCGGGCAAGCGGCACCGTGTTCGAGATCGCCCGGATCGTGAACCCCTCGTGGTAGTCGCTCTCCCAGGAGACGGTGCCTTCGAGGTAGACCGACATGTCGACCAGCCCCAGCAGGTTGACGCGGAACCCGAACTCGGCCGGCTCTCCCTGTTTGGGGACGATGTTGTAGACGACGGCCGGCACCGGGGTGCCGACCCCACCGAGGATTTCGCCGAGCAGGCCGACTTCGAACGGCGTGACTTCAACCGTGCCGACTTTTGAGCCAAGCGGACAGCCGGACCCTTCCAGTTCGGCCTCGCTGCACTGTGCAGTCGCCTCGGGGTTGACGCTGAGCCCGACCGGGAGGTCGACCCGCACGTCTTGGACCGCGCCTTCGGGGAAGCCGAGGCCGTTCTTGTTGAAGGAGAAGTCGGTGATCCCGTCGGGGGGATGGCCGGCGACCTGGGTGTAGAAGACGCTTTCGGGACTCGAGTATTTGCAGGTGCCGAGGGTGCAGGTCCCCGCTTCCCACTTTTCGACGCCGAAGGCGGCGTGCGCGGCCGGCGCTGCGAAAGCAAGGGCGAGCGCGGCAACAAGAGCCACCAAGAATGCTCGGGATCTCCCTGTCGTCTCCCTCATCCGCTACCCCGTTACCCGTTGCGCTTGGCGCAAACACTCATTCGCAGCGGCAGCTTCTTGATCTTGCGGCGCTTGCCGTTCTGCGCTTCGAAGTTGACGAACGAGTAGTTGCGGCCGGCGCAGATGTTGCGCGAGTTTTCCAGCAGGCCGTTCTTGCCGCCTTTCAGCACGACCGTGAACTTCGTGACCGGGACGTCGGGAACGGTTTCGAAGGCCGTCTTGATTCGTGCCTTCGAGGAACTGATCGTGCCTCGCAGGCGGATGTTCACCTGGCCGTGCAGGTCGACGAGCATGTCGGGCAGTTCGTGTTCGGAGGGGACGAGGTAGATCGGCCCGGCGAGTTCGTCGTCGAGCAGCGGCGTCTGCGCCCGCGCATGGCCGAGCACGGCTCGCCGCGGGCACTGCCCCGCGGCCAGCTGGGGCCGGGTGCAGACGATGCCGACGGTCTGCGGGTCGAGGAACTCCGAGTGCGGCAGGGTAACCGCGGCGCGGCGGATGTTGGCGTCGCCAGGACGGGCGAGGAGCGTGGCGCTCAGCTTCGGGTGGCCCGAGCGGCGCGAGGCCTTGCGGCCGCCGAAGAGCCGCGTGGACAGCTTCGGGCGGAAGCCGAGCGCGTCGCATTCGGTGGTCTGGAAGGGGGCGCTGACCGGGAAGGAGCTGAAGCTGGCCGGGTCCGCGGGGTTGGCGCCGCCACCGGCCAGGGCGCCGCTGCTGGCCAGCGGTTCGCAGCTCGTCGGATTGAGCGCGAAGCGTTCGCGGTCGAGCGCCAGGTCGACGGAGCGAATGCTGAGCTGGGTGCCGCCGTAGACGTCGGGGAGTGAGTCGGAAAGAGCGCGGACGCGCGCCGTTTCGGGGTCGACGAACAGCGCCACCCTCACCACGACCGTGCCGAGATCGAACGGACCGGCCGTGGCGGGGGTGAGCACTGCCAGGGAGAGAGGGGCCCCGTGGTAGGGGCCTGCGAGGAAGACCTTGCCTTCGATCTGAAGCGGATCGGAGCCGGTCCCGGCACTGACCTTGGCCGAGCCGAGCAGGCTGGCGCCGGGGCAGCTCGGATTCGCCGCCTCGGCACGGCCGGCGCTCGATGCCGCTGCCGCCAGCGCCGCCTCCGAGCAATACGGGATGCCGGCGAGACTGGCGGTCATCCCCGGCGCCAGCGTCAGGTCGGCGCCCTTCAACTCCTGCTGGCCGTCGGGACGGGTGATCTTCAGCGCCAGCGGGCTGAAGGCACCGGCCTTGGTGGTCCCCGGCGCAAAGGCGAAGGCTGGCGCGAACGGCCGTTCCGCCATCGCTTTCGCGCATTTGCCTCCCCCGGGCGCTTCGGTCAGCTCGAACTCGTCGCCGGGGGTCGCCGCCGCGTTGCCCGACCAGGGCGTCATCGCCGTCGTCGTCTGGTTCGGGCCGCAGGTCGGCGGGCTGCTGAGGACGGCGTGGGCGCCGCCGTCGAAGCTGAGCTGGAACGAGGTGAAGGGGACCTGCGGCGTTTCCTCGAAGGTCGTCGTCAGCTGGCCGGTGACGGGATCGGCGCGGACGTGACCGACGAGCCGCACCGAGATCCCGTAGCGGGCCGACTCAGCGTCGACGAAGACCCGGTACTCGTTGCCCGAGCTCGGGTCGCGGCTGAGCTGTTCGCCGACGAAGACCGGCCCTTCGAGGTTGCCTTCGGGAAGCGGCGGCGATTCGATCGTCACCGTCCCGATCTGCGACTCGGGCGGACAGGCGACCGGGTTCTTCGTCCCCTTCCCGAACTGCGCGTCCGAGCAGGTCTGCAGACCGTTGGCGGCGGCGGGATTGATCCCCATCCGGCTCGGCAGCGAGACCTGGGCGGTCTTCGTGTCGGAGCTGTCCTGTTCGCCGCCACCGACGACGTGAGGCACGGCGATCGCGACCGCGGCGCCCGCCGGCGAGTTGGTCGCCGCGGTCCCGGGGTCGACCGCGATCGTCGGTTCGTAGGGAATCGTGTCGCATTCTTTCGGCGAGGTACCGGGCGGGATCGGCGACTCCAAGCGGGGCGCGGCGCTCTGCGGGAAGACGTAGCCGGCCCCTTCCTCTTCTTCATAGGAGGCGGCGAGCAGGTAGGTCGAGTAGACGCTGCCCGATTCGGTGAACGCTTCGCCGAAGCAGGTGCTGGGGGTGGTGATGAAGGTGCCGTCGCCGGCGCGGCCGTTGAAGACGAGCCGGTTCATCAGGATCAGGCCTTCGATCCCGGGCAGCGGCAGCGCTTTCGGGACTGCGATCGTGAAGCCCTCGTGGTAGTCGCCATCGGAGGCGACGTCGGCCTTGAGGAAGACTTCGTTGCCGGCGAGTTCGAGCCCGAAGCGGGCGGGTTCCCCGTTCGGCGGGATCACGTTGTATACGGGGACCTTGGTCAGCGGCGCCATCGGGCCGACCGGGACGTAGAGGGGCGGCGGCGCGGCGGTGACTTCGCTTTCCCCGACCTTGGAGCCGCTTGGGCAACCGCTGGCGCCCGCTTCGAAGGTGCTCAGCGGGCAGCGCACCGTGGCGCCCGGGTTGACGCTGAGCCCGACCGGAAGATCGACCCGCACCGTCTCCAGTTCGCCTACCGGTTCCTCGCCGCCGAGGAGGACGTCGTTGTGAGCGACGATGAACTGGGTGAAGCCCCAGTTGGGGTGGGCGGCGGCGCGTTCGAAGAACTGGTCGGGGGTCGCAACCGAGCAGAAGTCGGTGCTTTCGGGAGGTTCTTCGCTGCAGGTGCCGGCCTGCCAGCCGGAGTCGACGGTCGGGTTGTGGGGATCGCTGGGGGCGATGATGTCTTCCGTCGCCGCCCACGCCCGCGCCGGCGCCAGCAGCGCCATCGCCGCCAGCAGGAGCGGCAGGGCGCACTGGACGCGCAGTCGGCCGTGCGGCCGGTGTGGATTTCCCCTCCCAGGAGCCATCCTGGATCCACTCTACCCGAAATTGATGACCCAAATCAGTATTTTTTGGTATTCTCCTGCCTATGGCGACGATCCAACACACCCCCACGAACGGCGTTGCGCTCCTCAACGGCAACGGAAATGGCAACGGACGCAGACGCTCGCTGCCGGTCAACTGGGAGCAGCTGGCCCGCGCCACCGCCCATCCACTGCGCGTCTCGATCCTCGAAATCCTCGGCATCGACGGTGGCCGCACGATGTCCCCCAGCGATCTCAGCCGCGAGCTCCAGATCCCCCTCAGCAACACCAACTACCACGTCACCGAGCTTGCCAAAGCCGGCCTGATCGAGCTCGTCCGCGAGCGTCAGGTCCGCGGCGCCACCGAGCACTTCTACCACCTCCCCGACGCCGCACCCCGCCCCACCAACCCCCTCGGTCGCTGAGCCGGAGCCCCGCCCCAGGGCTCCGGCTCGCGGTCGGGGACCGATGCCCGTATGCTGCCCGCCGATGAGCGAGCCCCGCGACGTCGTCCTCACCAACAGCGTCATCTCCTTCGACGGCCGCGTGATCGAGCTGTTCGGTCACTCCGGCCGGACCGGCAACCGCGTCCATATCGCGCTGATCACCAGCATCGAAGAAAGCGAGCGCGAAATCTTGATCAAGGCCCGCGGCATGGTCGAGTACTCGATCGTGCTCGCCGATCTCGACGAAGGAGTTCTGGCCGAGCTCCAGTCGCTGCTTGCCGAAGTGCGACGCGCGGCGCCCAGCCTCCAGGGCTGAAGCCGAAGCGGACGACGGGTCTCGAACCCGCGACCTCGAGCTTGGGAAGCTCGCGCTCTACCAGCTGAGCTACGTCCGCGCTGGCGCCATTCTAGAGTTCAGCGTCTTCCGTGAGCGTTCGCTCTGCCATAGCCGTCGTCGCCGTGCTGGCCGCCCTTGGCCTGCTCGTTTACGGGCTGGTCAGCAACGGGTCCTCGCGGATCGCGGTCGGCGAAATGGCGCCGCACCCGACGCTGCCGAAGCTGGAGGGGACCGGGGACGGGTCGCTGGCCGAACACCGGGGCGAATGGGTGCTGGTGAACTTCTGGGCCTCGTGGTGCGTGCCCTGCCGCCAGGAGGCGCCGCAACTCGAGGAATTCCAGCGGCAGCACGGGGGCGCCGGCTTCACCGTCCTCGGCATCGACACCAACGACCTCAGCGGCGACGGCCGGGCCTTCGCTCGCAAGTACGGCCTCAGCTACCCGCAACTGCACGACGGCGAGGGCACGATGGCCCACGAATACGGCACCACCGGGGTCCCGGAGAACTTCCTCGTCGACCCGCATGGGGAGGTGCGCTGGGAGACCCCCGGCCCCGTCACCGAAGAAATGCTGCACGACGACGTCGCGCCGTTGCTGCCGGACGCCTCGTGACCGCCCGTCTTCGCAAGGCGCTGACGCTGGTCGCGGCAACGGCGCTGCTGCTCGCGCCCACGGCGGCGGCGGCTCAGCCGCAGACCTCGCTCAGCGAAATCTCCTCCGAAGTGATGTGCCCGGTCTGCGGGACGCTGCTGGAGCTGGCCGAATCGCCGCAGGCCCTGCGCGAGAAAGCGTTCGTGCAACGACTCGTCGACGCGGGCAAGAGCAAGGACGAAATCAAGGACGCGCTCGTCGCCGAGTACGGCGACGCCGTCCTCGCCTTGCCGCAGGGCTCGGGCTTCAGCCTCTCCGCCTATCTGGTGCCGATCGTCGCCTTCCTCGTCGCCGCGGTGGCGCTCGCCTTCGGCATCGTCCGCTGGCGCCGGGCCGGCAGCGAGGAGGACGAGGAGCCGCGCCCGGCGCCCGTCGGCCCCAGCGCCGAGGACAGCGCCCGGCTCGACGCCGATCTCGAGCGTTACGACCTCTAGCAGGCGCGTTTTGGGTCCATTTGGCACCAAAAGGCGCCTCGTCAGCCGCTGACGAGGACGGCGCCCACCGGGTCGGCGCCGAGACGGCGCAACGCCGCGCGCATCGCCCGCCGCTCGGTCTTCTCGGCGGCTTCGGAGGCGATCGCGACCAGCGCCGCGTCGACCTGCGGCGCGATCGCCGCCAGCGGCGCGACGGGACCGTCCAGTGAGGGCCCCGAGACCACCATCAGCTCGTAGGCGCGACGCAGCTTCCCGCACACGTGGTGGAAGCTCTGCAGCCCGAGCAGGGTGGCGACGTCGGCGGCGGGGCGCCCTGCGGCAATGAAGGCGAGCGGCTCGCTGGCGCCCGCCGAGGCCGGGCCGGCCAGTACCAGCGGCTGCAGCACCTGCTGCGGCGTCGCCTCCCAGCGCAGGTACTCGTGCAGACCCGGCGAGGGCGCCAGCCCGACGTCGCCCGCCAGCGCCGCCCGCTCGAGGTCGCAATCGAGCAGGACGGTGGCGCGGCCGGCTGCGGCCGAAGCGCCGGCGAGGCCGATCGCCAGCGCTCGCGCAGTCCCCTCCTTCCCGGTCACCAGCACGGCACGCTTCTTGCCGAGGCGCCCCAACGCGCGGTCGAGCGCCTCCAGGTCCGGCGAGGTCAGCGACCACGGGCCCGCGTCGGCGCCGGGGACGGCGATCTCGCCGAGGACGGGCAGCCTGCGGCGGCCGCCGAGCATCACATCCGCTCGGGAGCCGAGATTCCCAGCAGGTCAAGCGCCCCGGCGATCGCGTGCTTCGCCGCCAGGCAGAGGGCCAGGCGCGAGGCCTCGACCCCCTCGCCCTCGGCGCCGACCACCTGGCAGTCGCGGTAGAAGCCGTGGAAGTCGGCGGCGATCGCCGTCGAGTAGGCGCAGATCCGGTGCGGCGCCCGCCGCTCGGCGGCCTCCGCGACCTGGTCGGGAAATTCGAGCAGGCGCTTGATCAGCGCCTTCTCGCCCGGCTCGAAGGGCGCGCTGCGCTCGGTCGCGACCAGGCGCGCGGCGACCTCCCCCTCCCCCAGCTCGGCTTTGCGCAGGATGCTGGCGATCCGCGCGTGCGCGTACTGGACGTAGTAGACGGGGTTCTCGTTCGACTGGCTGCGGGCCAGCGCCAGGTCGAGGTCGACGGTCGTCTCGTGGCCGCGCCAGAGCATGAACCAGCGGGTCGCATCGACGCCGATGTCGTCGAGCAGATCGTCGAGTGAGACGAAGTCGCCGCTGCGCTTCGACATCTGCACCCGCTCGCCGTCGTCGACGACGTGGACGAGGCTCATGATCAGCGCCTCGAAGCGGTCGGGATCGCCACCGAGGGCGGCGATCGCGGCGGCGATCCGTGCCACGTAGCCGTGATGGTCGGCGCCGAGCACGTCGATCAGCCGCTCGAACCCGCGCTGCAGCTTGTCCCAGTGGTAGGCGACGTCGGCGGTCAGGTAGGTCGGCTCGCCGTCGGACTTGATCAGAACCCGGTCCTTGTCGTCGCCGAAGCTCGTCGTCCGCAGCCACAGCGCGCCCTCGCTGCGGTAAGTGTGGCCCGCCCGCTCGAGCTCGGCCAGCGCCGACTCGACCTCGCCGCGGGCGTAGATCGAGCGCTCGCTGGTGAAGGTGTCGATTCGCATCCGGAAGCGCTCCAGCGTCGCGCGCACCTCGTCGAGCATCAGCTCGACCCCGCGCAGACCGAGCGCCTCGCGATCGGCGGGGTCGACCCCCTCGGCCGCGATCCGCTCCGCCAGCTCGCCGACGTAGGCGCCGCCGTAGCCGTCCTCGGGCGGCTCCTCGCCGGCCATGCGGGCGGCGATCGAAGCGGCGAAGGTCGCGATCTGAACGCCGGCGTCGTTGACGTAGTACTCACGGGAGACGTCGTGGCCGACCGCTTCCAGCAGCCGCCCGACCGAGTCGCCGTAGGCGGCGAGGCGGCCGCCGCCGACGTGCAACGGCCCGGTCGGGTTGGCCGACGGGCCCTCGATCAGAGCCCGCTCGGGGCTCTCGATCGGCGCCGGGCCGAGCCGCTCGCCGGCGGCGAGCAGGGCCGCCAGCGCCCGCCCGTACCAGCGGTCGGAGAGGAAGAGGTTGACGAAGCCGGGGCCGGCGACCTCGATCCGCTCGAGGTCGGCCTCGGTCAGGCCGCCTTCCAGCTCGGCCCGCAGCCGCTCGGCCACCGCCCGCGGGCTGTCGCCCAGCGGCCCGGCCAGGAGCATCGCCGCGTTGGAGCTGTAGTCGCCCAGCTCAGGCTTCGGCGGCCGGTCGAGGGAGGGCGCGGGCTCGGTCCGCTCGCCCGCGCGCAGGGCGCGGGCGGCGCCTTCGACGGCGCCGCGCAGCTGGCTGATCGAATCGGCGGCGGGCACGGGTCCATCGTATTCCGGACAGACACTGAGGACCTGGGCCGACCCACGTTAGGCTGGCCGCTTGCGCGTAGCCGTGCTCAGCGACATCCACTCCAACCTGCCGGCGCTCGAGGCGGTGCTCGAAGCGGTCGAGAAGGCCGGGATCGAGCGCCTCTGGTGCCTCGGCGACCTGGTCGGCTACGGCGCCGACCCGGACGCCTGCACGGCGCTCGTCCGCGAGCGCTGCGAGGTCAGCCTGGTCGGCAACCACGACCTCGCCGTGCTCGACGCGCTCGATGCCAGCTCGTTCTCGCCGACGGCGAAGGCGGCGGTCGAGTGGACGCAGGAGGTCGCCAGCGAGGAGACGCTCGAGTATCTGCGCGGCCTCTCGCCGATCCTCGAGCACGAAGGCTTCGGCCTCTTCCACGCCTCCCCGCGCGACCCGATCTGGGAGTACGTGCTCTCGATCGAGCAGGCCGAAGCGGGCCTCGACGCCCAACTGGAGCGGATCGGCCTGATCGGCCACTCCCACGTCTCGCTCTTCTTCACCCGCCCCGTGGGCGGCCCGCGGCGCACCTACGCACACGGCGCCCAGGCCGGCGACGGCGCCCTGCTCGACATCGACGACGGCGCCTGGCTGATCAACCCCGGCAGCGTCGGCCAGCCGCGCGACGGCGACCCCCGCGCCGCCTGGCTGGAGCTCGATTTGGCAGAGTGGACGGCACGCTTCCATCGCGTCCCCTACGACATCGCCTCCGCGGCCGGATCGATCCTCGCCGCGGGCCTGCCCGCCTCGCTCGCTGAGCGTCTCCAAATCGGGCGCTAATGAGCCGCAAATGCGGGCCAAATGGGCTTCAGGGGTGTTCTCTAGACTCGAACCCGTGCGCCATCTGAAGGCAAATTTGCTCGCTGTTTCGCTCACCATGGCCCTCGCCCTGGGGCTCGCCGCCTGCGGTGGCGGCGGCTCCGACCTGCTGCCGGGGACCACGGCGAGCGAAATCAACTCGAACCTCGACGAAGTGCCGGAACTCGTCGCCGAAGCCAACTGCGCCGGGGCCGAAGAAGCCGTGGGAGAGATCAGCAGCCAGGTCGACAGCCTGGAAGGGGTAGACGACGAACTGAAGGAAGCGCTGACGAGGGCATCGGAACACCTGCGCGACGTCGTCTCCGGCTGCGAAGAAGCACCCGAAGAAGGCGAAGAAGAGACGGAAGAACCGGGCGAAGCCGAAGAAGCGGAAGAAAAAACGGAGAAGCACGCGAAGGAACCGAAGCAGGAAAAAACCCAGCCCGAAGGGGAAACCCAGCCACCGTCCGAATCCAAGGGCCCCGAAAAGGAACCACCCGGTCAGGAAAAGAAGGAAGAAACCGAAGCGCCGCCAGAAACCGAATCGCCGTCCGGCGGCGTCGGCCCCAGCACGCCCGTCGGCGGTGAAAGCTGATGGAGGCGGGCACGCTTTCCAACCGCTATGAGACCGGCGACCGGCTCGGCTCCGGCGGGATGTCGAACGTCTACAAGGCGACCGACCGGATCCTCGAGCGCACCGTCGCGGTCAAGATCCTCGCCGAGCACCTCTCCGACGACGAGCGCTTCGTCGCCCGCTTCAAACGCGAGGCGCTGGCGGTGGCGAAGCTGATCCACCCCAACATCGTCCAGGTCTACGACACCGGGGTCGACGAGGGCCGCCACTACATCGTGATGGAGTACGTCGAGGGCCGCTCCGGGGCGCAGATCCTGCAGCGCCAGGGGCCGGTCGAAGCCGAGACCGCAGCCGAGATCGGGATCCAGGCCTGCGCCGGCCTCGACTACGCGCACCGGCGCGGGATCATCCACCGCGACGTCAAGCCCGGCAACCTGATGGTCGTCGGCGGCCCGGTCGGCGGCGGCGAGATGACGGTGAAGCTGACCGACTTCGGGATCGCCCGCGCGATCGAGCAGACGCGGATCACCCAGGTCGGCTCGGTGGTCGGCACCGCGGCCTACCTGGCGCCCGAGCAGGTGCGCGGCGAGGAGGCGACGCCGGCGACCGACGTCTACGCGCTCGGCGTCGTCCTCTACCAGTTCCTCACCGGCCGCCTTCCCTACGAGGGCTCCTCGCTGGCCGAGCTGGCCGTGCGCCAGCAGAACGAGAAGCCGCTGCCGCCGAACACCTACAACGACGAGGTGCCGGCCTCGCTCAGCGCCGCCGTCCTGCGGGCGCTCGAGGGCGACCCCAACCGCCGCTACGCGAGCGCCGACGAGCTCTCCACCGGCCTGCGCCTGGGGCTCGAAGGCGAGGACGTCAGCCTGCCCGCCGAAGGCGACGCGACGCCGCGCACCAGGGTGATCGGCGAAGAGACCGCCGCCACCCGTCACCTGGAGCGAACGACGGCGCAAACCGAGTACCGCCCGGCCCCCTCGCCGACGCGCCGCCCGCGCGTCGTCGCCCCTCCCCCGCCCGCGCCGATGCCGCGCGCCGCGGCAGCGAAGAAGCGCTCGGGCTTCTCCCGCTTCCTGCGCTTCGTCTTCGCCCTGCTGGCCCTGGTCCTTGTCGCCGCCGCGGTGGCGACCGTGGTGATCGTCACCACCGACAAGGCCGCCGGCGTCCACATCACGGAAGTGGCCGGCGAAACCGTCGACAAGGCGGTGGAACAGTTCAAGGAACTGGTCAACAAGAACAAGGAATAGGGATCGGGGTTGGCGAGGGAGAGGGTGTGACCCCCTCCTCTCTCAAACTGCTCGGGTGGGGCGTGCTGACCCAGGCTTTGTGTCTTTAGCTGGGGGCGTTCGCAGCCGCCCAAGGGGCGGTTCCGGCGAGCACCGAAGCGCGGTAGGTGGCGAAGGTGCCTTGTTCGATCGTACTTCGAGCGTGCTTGGTCAGCTCGTGCATGTAGGTGAGGTTGTGGAGGACGAGGAGGCGGACGGCGGTTAGGTCCTCGGCGCGGGACAGGTAGGAGACGTAGTCGCGGTCGTGGCGCGTGCAGGCGGGGCAGGGACAGCCCTCGACTAGGGGATCGCGGGCGCCCTCCCAGCCGCCCTTGCGCAGGTCCAGGCGCCAGCGCGTCTCCGGGCTCGGGGCAAGGGCGACGCCGTGGCGGGCTAGGCGGGTGGGGACCGCGCAGTCGAAGACGTCGAGGCCGAGGGCGATGCCGCCGAGCAGATCGTCGAGCTCACCGATCCCGAGCAGGTGCTTGGGCGCCTGCTCGGGAAGGAGCGGCGCGGTCATCGCCAGCACCGCCGCCATCTCCTCCTTGTCGCGGCCGAGGGTGCCGCCGATCGCGAGGCCGTCGACGCCGGCCGCGGCGACGTACTCGGCCGACTCGCGCCGCAGGTCCTCGTGGACGCCGCCCTGGACGATGCCGAAGACGGCCTGCCGCGCCGGGCCCTCGGCCTCGTGCCAGGCGAGGCAGCGGTCGAGCCAGCGGTGGGTGCGCTCGGTCGAGCGCGCCGTGTACTCGCGGTCGGCGTGGAAGGGCGTGCACTCGTCGAAGGCGAGGGCAACGTCGGCACCGAGCGCCGCCTGCACGCTCATCGAGACCTCGGGCGAGAGGAACAGCTCCGAGCCATCGCGGTAGGAACGGAAGCGCGCGCCCTCCTCGGTGATCTCGACGATCGCCTCGTGGCCGCCGGCCCGGCCCGAGCCCTTGACCTCGTTGGCGACGCCACCGTGGGCGAGCGAGAAGACCTGGAAGCCGCCGGAGTCGGTGATGAAGGCCCGGTCCCAGCCGGTGAAGCCGTGCAGGCCGCCGGCGTTGGCGATCCGCTCCGGCCCCGGCGAGACGAAGAGGTGGTAGGTGTTGCCGAGGATCAGCTGGTAGCCGAGCGCGGCGACCTCGTCGACATCGAGCCCGCGAACACTGCCCTTCGTTGCCAGCGGGATGAAGGCCGGCGTCTCGATCGGCCCGTGCGCGGTGTGGATGACGCCGGTTCGCGCCGCCCCGTCCCGCGCCGATATCTCAAATCTAAGTCTCTCCGGCTCAACTCTCATGGCGCGTTTCCGAAATTGACCACACTCTGGTGTGGTCTATCTCGGATCCGTGATCAGCGAGCGGCCGGTCATCGCCTCGGGCTGGGCGATGCCGAGCAGCTGCAGCGCGGTCGGGGCGACGTCGGCGAGGATGCCGCCGTCGCGCAGCTCGACTCCCTCGGCGGTGACGATCAGCGGCACCGGGTTGAGCGAGTGGGCGGTGTTCGGCGAGCCGTCGGGCTCGAGCATGTTGTCGCAGTTGCCGTGGTCGGCGGTGACGATGCAGGCGCCGCCCTTCTCCAGCACCGCCTCGATCACCATGCCGAGCTGGCTGTCGACCGCCTCCACCGCGGCGACCGCGGCGGGGATTACCCCGGTGTGCCCGACCATGTCGGGGTTGGCGAAGTTGATGATGCCGAAGCGGTAGGAACCGGCGCGCCAGTGCTCGACGAAGGTCTCGGCCGCGGCGGCGGCACTCATCTCCGGCTTTTCGTCGTAGGTGGCGACGTCGCGCGGGGATTCGACCAAGCAATGCTCCTCGCCCTCGTACTCCTGCTCGACGCCGCCGTTGAAGAAGTAGGTGACGTGGGCGTACTTCTCGGTCTCGGCGACGTGCAGCTGCTGCCCGCCGGCGGCGGCGATCGTCGCCGCCAGGGTCGTCGCCGGGCGCTGCTCGGGGAAGGCGACCGGGTAGGGCCAGCCCTTGCGGTACTCGGTCATCGTCGTCAGCTCGAGCGCGGCGGCCCCGGCGCGCGGGAAGTCGTCGAAGCCGGGCTCGGCGAGAGCGCGGCTCATCTGCCGGGCGCGGTCGGGGCGGAAGTTGAAGAAGAGGGCGACGTCGCCGGCGGCGGCGCCGTCGTAGTCGCCGATCACCGTCGGCTTGACGAACTCGTCGGTCTCGTCACGCTCGTAGGAGTCCTCGATCGCTTCCGCGGCGCTCGCCGCGCGCAGGCCCTCGCCGTGGACGATCGCGTCGTAGGCGAGCTTGGTCCGCTCCCAGCGCGTGTCGCGGTCCATCGCGTAGTAGCGGCCGGAGACGGTCGCAATCCGCCCCGCCTGCCGCAGCCAGCGCTCGAGCTCGGCGAGGTACTCGCGGCCGCCGTGGGGCAGCGTGTCGCGGCCGTCGGTGAAAGCGTGGACGACGAGGTCGGGAACGCCCTCCTGGGCGGCCAGCTCGACGCAGGCCTCGATCTGCTCCCAGCCGGAGTGGACCCCGCCGTCGGAGACGAGACCGAGCAGGTGCAGGCGCCCGCGCGGGCTTTCGCGCGCCCGCTCGCAGGCGGCGAGCAGGACCTCGTTGTCGAAGAAGCTGCCGTCGGCGACGGCGTCGTCGATCCGCGCCAGGTCCTGCTTGACGATCGCCCCGGCGCCGAGGTTGAGGTGGCCGACCTCGGAGTTGCCCATCTGCCCGTCGGGCAGGCCGACGTCGCGGCCCTGAGCGGAGAGCTGGGTGTGCGGATAGCCGTCCCAGAGGCGGTCGAAGACGGGCGTCTGCGCCAGCGAGATCGCGTTGCCCGGCCCCGGCGGCGCCAGCCCCCAGCCGTCGAGGATGACGAGGGCGAGGGAGGGAACCAGGGGCGTCACTACCCGGCCGCCTCCACGATCGCTGCAAATTCCTCGGCGTCGAGCGCGGCGCCGCCGACGAGGGCGCCGTCGACGTCGGGCAGCGCCAGCAGCTCGGCGGCGTTGGCCGGCTTGACCGAGCCGCCGTAGAGGATCCGCACCTCGTCGGCCGCGGCGCCGCGCAGGCGCAGCACGTCGCGGATGTAGGCGCAGGCCTCCTGCGCCTGCTCGGGTGTCGCGGTGCGCCCCGTGCCGATCGCCCAGATCGGCTCGTAGGCGACGACGATCTCGGAGATCTGGCCGGAGTCGAGGTTCGCCAGATCGGCCTGAAGCTGGCGCTCGAGCACCGCCTCGGTCTCCTCGGCATCGCGCGCGGCCTCGCTCTCACCGACGCAAAGGATCGGCTCGAGCCCCGCGGCGAGCGCCGCCGGCAGCTTGCGCGCCAGAGCCTCGTCGGTCTCGCCGAAGAACTGGCGGCGCTCGGAGTGGCCGAGGATCACCGCCTCGACGTCGAGCTCGACCAGCATCGGCGCGGAGACCTCGCCGGTGAAGGCGCCCGCGTCCTCCTCGTGCATGTTCTGGGCGGCGACCTTGACCGCGGTCCCATAGCGGCGCTGAACCACCTCGGCCAGCGCCGTGAACGGCGGGCAGATGACGACGTCGTGCTGGGTCGCGGCAATTCGCGGCAGCAGCGCGTCGACGAACTCGGCCGCCTCGGCGACGGTCTTGTTCATCTTCCAGTTGGCGGCGATGTAAGGGGTGCGGCTAGGCATCGGCGTTCTCCGTCTCCTTGGCGTCGATCAGGGCCTCGACCCCCGGCAGTTTCTTTCCCTCCAGCAGCTCCAGCGAGGCGCCTCCCCCGGTCGAGAGCCAGTCGACCTCGGCGTCGAGGCCGAACTGCTTCAGCGCCGCTACCGAGTCGCCGCCGCCGACCACGGTCGTCCCCTGCGCCCGCGCGACGGCCTCGGCGACAGCGCGGGTGCCGGCGGCGAACGACTCCATCTCGAAGGCGCCCATCGGCCCGTTCCAGAGCACGGTGCCGGCGGCGGCGACGGCCTGCGCGTAGAGCTCGGCGGTGCGCGGACCGACGTCGAGACCCATCCAGCCGTCAGGCACCTGGACGCCGTCGCTCTCGCGGCGCTCGGTGTCGGCGTCGAACTCACGGCCGAGGACGAGGTCGACCGGCAGCACGATCTCGGCGCTGCCCTCCCCGCCGGAACGCGACAGGGCGTCCTCGGCGAGCGGGATGCCGTCCTCCTCGACCAGCGAGTCGCCGGTCCCGATCCCCTGCGCGCGGAAGAAGGTGAAGGCCATCGCGCCGCCGATCAGGATCTTGTCGGCGACGTCGAGGAAGCGGTCGATGACGCCGATCTTGTCGGAGACCTTGGCACCGCCGAGGACTACGACCAGCGGCCGCCGCGGCGACTCGATCACCGAGCTCAGCTCGGTTACCTCGCGCTCGAGCAGCAACCCCGCGTAGCCCGGGATGTAGGCGGCGACGCCGGCAGTCGAGGAGTGGGCCCGGTGCGCAGCGCCGAAGGCGTCGTTGACGTAGAGGTCGGCGAGGGTGGCGAGGCTTTCCGCCAGCTTGCTGTCGTTCTTCGTCTCCCCAGGCTCGAAGCGAACGTTCTCGAGCAGCAGCACGTCGCCGGGGCCGAGCGCGCCGCAGGTGAGGTCGACGTCGCCCTCGATCACGCCGGAGGCGAGCTTCACCTCGGTCCCGAGCAGCTCGCCGAGCCGCTCCGCCACCGGCGCCATCGAGAGCGCCGGGTCGGCCTTGCCGCCGGGACGGCCGAGGTGGGAGACCAGGATCACCGCGGCGCCGCGTTCGCGCAGCAGCTCGATCGTCGGCAGCGCAGCCCGGATCCGCGTGTCGTCGGCGACCGCGCCGCCGGAGAGCGGCACGTTGAAGTCGACGCGAACTAGGACACGCCGGCCCTTGACCTGCGCGTCGCGGACGCTCGCCTTCGGGAAGCCTGCCATCGGCTCAGGCGACCCCGGCCCGGTTCAGGCCAGGACCTTGCCGGCCAGCTCGACGCAGCGGTTGGAGTAGCCCCACTCGTTGTCGTACCAGGAGATCACCTTGGCCATGCGGCCGTCGCCGATCACCATCGTCGACTTGGCGTCGACGATCGAGGAGTGCGGGTCGCCGACGATGTCGGTGGAGACGATCGGGTCCTCGGTGTAGGCGAGGATGCCCTCCAGCGGACCGTCCGCAGCCGCCTTCAGCGCGGCGTTGATCTGGTCGGGCTCGAGCGGGTTGGGCGTGGTGAAGACGAGGTCGACGGCGGAGCCGGTCGGCACCGGAGCCCGCATCGAGAACCCGTTGAGCTTGCCGTTCAGCTCCGGCAGCACGAGGCCGACGGCCTTGGCGGCGCCGGTCGTCGTCGGGATCAGGTTGAGCGCTGCGGCGCGCGAGCGGCGCGGGTCCGAATGCGGCATGTCCTGCAGGCGCTGGTCGGCGGTGTAGGCGTGAATCGTCGTCATCAGCCCCTGCTCGATCCCGAACGACTCGTGCAGGACTTTGGCGAGCGGCGCCAGGCAGTTGGTCGTGCAGGAGGCGTTGGAGATGATGTCGTGCGCAGCGGGGTCGTATTCGGTATCGAAGTTGACGCCGAGAGCGACGGTGACGTCTGGTTCAGTCGCCGGAGCGGAGATGATCACCTTCTTGGCGCCGGCCGCGAGGTGCTTGGCGGCGTCCTCGCGCTTGGTGAAGAAGCCGGTCGACTCGATCACGACGTCGACGCCGAGGTCGCCCCAGCCGAGGTCGGCGGGATCGCGCTCGGAGAGGACCTTGAGCTCCTTGCCGTCGATCGTCAGGCCGCCGTCGCTGGCCTCGACCGTGCCCGGAAAGCGGCCCAGGATCGAGTCGTACTTGAGGAGGTTGGCCATCGTGGCCGTGTCGACGAGGTCGTTGACGGCGACGAACTCGAGGTCCGCCCCCGCCGCATGCGCGGCGCGGAAGACGTTGCGCCCGATCCGGCCGAAACCGTTGATGCCGACCCTCACAGCCATGAAGTCATCTCCTCCTGAAGTCGTGTGGACGATTCGCTAGTCGGACCCGATCGTGATCTCGATCTCATACCCGTCCGGGTCCTGCAGGAAGGCCGAGTAGGAGCCCGAGCCGTGCGAGCGCCGCTCGCCCGGCTCGCTGACGCTGATGCCGCCGCCCTTGAGCCCGTTCTCCCAGGCCGCCTTGACCGCGACGATGCCGAGCGCCGAGAAGCTGAGCAACCCGAAGCCCGGTCGCGGCTCGTGGTGGGCGGCGACGAAGAAGACCGGTTTCGCGATCCCCCAGCCGATCGTCTGGTCCTCCTCGAAATGGCGGCGCCACCCCAACGGGGCGAGCATCGAGTCATAGAAGGCCGCGGACCGGTCGAGGTCCTCGACCTCGAGGAGGACGTGATGAAGCATGGGGCCAGGGAGGCTATATGAGCGGGCGACGCCGAGGCCGCGCCAGGTCAGCCGCCCTTCGGGGTCCAGCGGAAGAATTTGACGGCGAGGAGCAGCCCGGCGACACCCCAGATCGCGACGACGGCGAGGTTGCCCCAGTCGACGCCGGAGCCGGGGGCAGCGGGGATGTAGGCCTGGATGAAGGCCTCGAAGAAGTCGCGCACCGGGAAGTGGTTGGCGAAGCTGATCACGCCGCTGGAGAGCTCGTCGTCGGGGATGAAGATGCCGGAGAGAAAGTAGAGCGGCAGCAGCAGCGCGTTGACGATCGGCGCCGCAGCGTCCTGGGAGGGGATCGCGGCGGTGAGGGCGATGCCGAGAGTGCAGAAGCAGGCGGCGCCGATCGCCAGCGTCACCAGCACCGCCGGCAGATCGCTCCAGGGAATCGGGACCGAGAAGAGGACGCGGCCGATCGCCGCCAGCAGGGCCAGCATCAGGACGGCGACGACGATCGAGTTGCCGACGCGGCCGGCGATGAAGACCCAGGGCGGCAGCGGCGTGCCGCGGCTGCGCTTGAGGCGGCCGTCTTCGCGGGCGATCACCAGCGACATCGCGAGGCCCTGCATCGTCGCCGAGATCACCGCCAGGGTGATGATCGCCGGCACGTAGTAGGTCGTCGTCTTGACGCTCTCGCCGTTGCCGAGCTCGACGTGCTTGCCGCCGAAGACCGCGCCGAAGATCAGCAGCAGCACGACCGGGAACATCACCGTGAAGAAGACCGAGGCGGGGTTGCGCCAGAACGCCTTCTGGTCGTAACGGAACTGATGGGCAACGAGGGCGAGCGCGCTCATTCGGCTGCCCCGTCCTCGGCCTCGGCGGTCGCGGTCAGCTGCAGGTAGACGTCCTCGAGCGTCGGCCGCGTCACTTCCAGGCCCTCGAGATCCTCGCCACGGGCGAGCGCCTCGCCGGTCAGCTCGTGCAGCGCCTGCACCGGGGTCTCGGTCTGCACCGTCACCTCCTCGCCGTCGCGCCGGTAGCGGATCGTCGCTCCCTGGCGGCCGCGCTGGCCGAGGTCGGCGGGCGTCCCGCGGGCGACGATCTCGCCGCCGGAGATGATCGTCACCCGGTCGGCGAGGCGCTGCGCCTCGTCCATGTAATGGGTGGTGAGGAACACCGTCTTGCCGATCTCGCGCAGGCCGGCAATCACGTCCCAGGCCTGGCGCCGCGCCGAGGGGTCGAAGCCGGTGGTCGGCTCGTCGAGGAAGAGCAGCTCGGGGTCGCCGACCAGGGCCATACCCACGTCGAGACGGCGCTGCTGGCCACCGGAGAGCTTGCGAGCGCGCTCGTCGGCCTTGCCCTCGAGCCCGACCAGGACGATCACCTCGTCGACCGGGCGCGGGTGCTGGTAGTAGCCGGCGTAGAGGGCGAGGGACTCCCGCACCGTCAGGTAGGGGTCGACGCGGCAGCTCTGCAGGACGATCCCGATCCGGTCGCGCCAGGCGCGCCCGGCGCGCTGCGGGTCCTCGCCCAGCACCACCACCTCCCCCCCGGTCCGCCGCCGATAGCCCTCGAGGATCTCGACCGTGGTCGTCTTGCCGGCGCCGTTGGGACCGAGGAAGGCGAAGATCTCGCCCGGCATCACCTCGAGGTCGATGCCGCGAACGGCCTCGGTCTCGCCATAGGACATGCGCAGACCGTTGATGGAGATGACGGGTTCCGGCAAAGCCCGCCCAGTCTATGGAGCATGGAATGACGAGGCTCAGGGGCCGCCAGGCAAGGACGCAGGGAGTCCGAATAGCAGCGCTATTTGGACGACCGAGGACGCCGCATGGCGGTTCCTGAGGCCGTCATTCGAGGGGGACGTCGCGGTGTTTGACGCGGACGACTACGTCGTCGCGGGCCTCTAGGTCGCGGCGGATCCGGTCGGCGACGGTGACCGAGCGGTGGCGGCCGCCGGTGCAGCCGATCGCGATCGTCAGGTGGCTCTTGCCCTCGGCGACGTAGGCCGGGACGAGGAACTCGAGCAGCGGCATCAGCCGGCCGTAGAACTCGCCAGCCTGGGTTCCCGACTCGACGTAGGCGCGGACCGCGGCGTCCATCCCGGTCAGCGGCCGCAGCTCGTCGTCGTAGTGGGGGTTGGGCAGGAAGCGGACGTCGAGGGTGAGGTCGGCGTCGCGCGGCGGGCCGTTCTTGAAGCCGAAGGTGAGCAGGGTCAGGGCCAGCTTGCCGCCCTCCTCCTCGGCCAGCATCTCCACCGCAATCCGCCGCTGCAGTTCGCCGCCGGTCAGGTCACTGGTGTCCATCACCACGTCGGCGCGCTCGCGCAGCGGCGCGAGGCGCTCGCGCTCGGCCCGGATGCCGTCGACGATCCGCCCTTCCGGCGCCAGCGGGTGGCGGCGGCGGGTCTCCTTGTAGCGATCGAGCAGCGTCTCCTCGTCCGCCTCGAGGAAGAGGACGGTCGGCTTGAGGCCGTCGCCGCCAAGATCGTCGAGGACCTGGACGAGGTCCTCGAAGTACTCGCCGCCGCGCACGTCGGAGACGATCGCGGCGCGGCGCACGCCGCTGCCCTCGTGGCGGAAGAGCTCGCCGAGACTGCCGATCATCCGTGGCGGCAGGTTGTCTACGCAGAAGTAGCCGCCGTCCTCGAAGGCGGCGATCGCTTCGGACTTGCCGGCCCCGGAGTGGCCGGTGATGACGACGAGATGGACCTCGGACTCGCTCATTTCCCTCAACCGATCCTGTTCAGCTGCTCGTGTATCTCACGCCCAACTTTGCCAGGCAGACCGGGCACTGCCTCCAGCTCCTCGCGAGTGGCGGCGAGGAACCGCTCCGGGGAGCCGAAATGCTGCAGCAGCGCCCGCTTGCGCGCCGGCCCGATGCCCTTCAGGTCGTCGAGCACCGAGCCGGTCATCGCCCGGTCGCGGCGGCCGCGGTGATGGTCGATCGCGAACCGGTGCGCCTCGTCGCGGACCCGCTGCAGGAGCTGGTTGGCCTCCGTCTCGCGGGCGAGGTCGAGGGGCTCCGAGCGCCCCGGCAGATACACCTCCTCCTCGCGCTTGGCGAGGCTGATCACGGTCACCCCGCGCTCGGCGAACGGCGCCAGCGCCCGCATCCCGGCGGCGAGCTGGCCCTTGCCGCCGTCGATCAGGACCAGCGAGGGCAACGAGGCGAAGCTGGCGTCGCGCTTGCCGTCGTGCGGCGAGAGGTCGGCCTGTTCGAGGTAGCGACTAAGCCGGCGCGAGAGCACCTCCTCCATCGAGGCGAAGTCGTCGGGGCCCGCGGCGCTCTCGGGGTCGCGCAGGTCGCCGCGCACTTTGAAGCGCCGGTAGTCGGACTTCTTCGTCGCGCCGCCCTCGAAGACGACCATCGAGGCGACGGTGTGCTCGCCGCCGATCGTCGAGATGTCGAAGCCCTCGATCCGCACCGGCAGCTCCTCCATCCCCAGCGCCTCCTGCAGGGCGGTGAGCGCCTCGACCCGGCGGGCGCGGCGGTGCTCGCGGCGCAGCTTGTCCTGGTCGAGGGCGAGTTTCGCGTTGCGCTCGGCGAGCTCGCGCAGGCGGCGTTTGTCGCCGCGCTCGGCGGCCCGCACCTCGACCGGGGAGCCGCGCCGTTCGCTCAGCGCCTGGGACAGCAACTCGACCCGGTCGCGCAGGTAGGAGCCGACGACGACCATCGCCGGCATCGAAGGCGAAGCCGAGTAGTACTGGCCGATGAACTCCTCGGCGACCTCGGCCAGCTCGCGCTCGCCCTGGTTGTCGAGGTAGAAGCTCTGGCGCTCGGCGAGGATCCCGTCGCGGACCTGGAAGACCTGGGCATTGGCGTCGGCGCCCTCGACCGCGACCCCGATCAGGTCGGCGGTGCCGACCGAGCCGCCGGCGACGCGCTGGCGCTCGAACAGCGAGCGAATCGCCTTCAGCCGGTCGCGGTGCAGCGCCGCGACCTCGAAGTCCTCAGCCGTGGCCGCCGCCTCCATCTTCCCCCGCTCCTCGGCCTCGACCTGGCGGTAGCGGCCGGAGAGGAAGTCGACGATCGCCTCGATGTTGCGGCGGTACTCCTCCTGGCTGACGTGGCCGACGCAGGGCGCCCCGCAGCGCTTGATGTAGTAGTCGAGGCAGGGGCTGCCCGAGCGGCGGCCGGGCTCGGCCCCCTCGCAGGTGCGGAACTGGAACAGCTTGCCGAGCAGGTCGAGCGTCTCCCGCACCCGCTTGGCGCTGGAGAACGGGCCGAAGTAGGCGCGGCCGGAACGGTGCTTCTCGCGGGTGAAATAGACCCGCGGGTAGTCCTCGTCGAGGCTGACGGCGACGTAGGGGTAGGACTTGTCGTCGCGCAGGCGGATGTTGAAGTGCGGCCGGTGGCGCTTGATGAAGCTCTGCTCGGCGAGCAGCGCCTCGGCCTCCGTCTGGGTGACGAGCGTGTCGATACGGTCGATGCGCGCGGTGAGGCGGGGGTTGCCGCCGGAGAAGTGGGAGGCGACGCGTTTGCGGATCGAGCGCGCCTTGCCGACGTAGAGCAGCTCGCCCTCGGCGTCGTAGAAGAGGTAGACGCCGGGAGAGTCGGGCAGCTCGCGGCGGCGCTCGGCGAGGCGCTGTGCGCGCGACAACTGCTGGTTCTCGGAGGCGGAGTCGGCCATCACGGCAAAGGGTAGGCTGCGGGCCACTCAGGCAATTTCGGAAACGACGCCAAGACGGGAGGGCGAGACGTGATGACCGGACAGAACCCAGCTCCGCCGGAGCTGCAGACGATGCTGATCGAGCTTGGCGAGGACGGCGTCGGCGTCCTCACCCTGAACCGGCCCGACGCCTTCAACGCGATGAGCCCGGAAATGATCGCCGAGCTGCCGCTGATCTTCTCCTGGCTCGCCGATCAGGCGCCGCTGCGGGCGCTGATCGTGACCGGCGCCGGCACCGCCTTCTGCGCCGGCGGCGACGTCAACTGGTTCAAAAAAGGGGCCGAAGCCGACGACGTCGACCTGCCGGCGAGCGTCCGCCATGGCGCCGACGTCCTCCACCAGGGGATCGTCGACCTGCGCCGGATCCCCTACCCGGTGATCGCCGCCGTCAACGGCCCCGCCGCCGGCGCCGGCTTCTCGCTGGCGCTCGCCTGCGACATCAGGATCGCCTCCGAGAACGCCTTCTTCGCTCCCGCCTACGGCCGTATCGGCGCCTCTCCCGACGGTGGCATGACCTACTTCCTGCCGCGCGTCGTCGGCCCCAGCCGGGCGCTCGAGATCCTCCTCGAAGACCCCAACATGAGCGCCCGCGACGCCCTCGCCGAGCGCCTCGTGACCGAGGTGGTCGAGCCCGAGGTGCTGATCGAGAGCGCCCGCGCCCGTGCCCTGAAGCTGGCCAGGAAGGCGCCCCACTACGTGAAGATGGCCAAAGCCCTGGTCGGGGTCAGCATCGAAAACCGGATCGCCGACCACCTCCAGCTCGAGCGCCACGGAATCGCCGACAGCATGGCGACCGAGGACCTGTTGGACGGGGTCAAGGCCTTCTTCGCCGGTGAGAAGCCCGAGTTCCACGGCCGCTGAACCGCAGCGCGAATAGGCGCGTATCCGGGGTAAAGTTGACGTCAGCTTTTCCCCGGGAGAAAGGAAACGCCATGAAGAAGTTCCCAGTCGCGCTCCTGCTCGTATTCGCAGCCGCGCTGACCCTTGCCGCCTGCGGCGGCTCCAGCTCGACCAGCGAAGCGACGAGTGAAACGGCACCGAAGGAATCGACGTCGGAAGGCAAGGAAGAAGCCGAAGGCGGCGAAGAAGAAGGCGGCAGCGCCGCAGCTTCGACGCTGAAGATCGAAACCGCCTCCACCGGCCTCGCCTACGCCAGCGACACCGCCACCGCCGAAGCCGGCAACGTCACGGTCGACTTCAGCAACGGCCAGTCGGTCCCCCACGACGTCGCGATCGAAACGATGAACGGCGAAGTCCTCGGCGAAACCGAAACGATCGCCGAAGGCGAAGACTCGACCGAAATCGAACTGAAACCTGGCACCTACAAGTTCTTCTGCACCGTCCCCGGCCACCGTGAAGCCGGGATGGAAGGAACCCTGACTGTCAAGTAAGCGAAGCGTCTGGGTCTGGGTCGCCGTCTGGGCGGCGACCCGGGCTTTGATCGTGATCCGGGTCGGGTTCTGGGACCACGTCCACGCCCTCGACCTGCAGGACGTCATCCATTACGACTCCTGGTCGCACCTGATCGTCAGCGCCGGATCGCTGCCCGCCGGCCCCGCCTGGCAGTACCCGCCGGGGGCGGCGCTGGTGATGGTCGTGCCGCGGCTGGCGCTCTGGTTCAGCAGCTACGGGCAGGCCTTCGTCGCCCTGATGCTGCTGGTCGACCTCGCCGGGCTCGCCCTGCTGATCCGATTCGGCCGCCGGACCGGCAACTACACCGGGGTCTGGGTCTGGCTGCTGGCGCTGCCGCTGCTCGGCTCGCTACCGGTGCTCCGCTTCGACCTCGTCCCCGCGGTGCTGACGATCGCCGCCCTGGTGGCGATCCATCGCCGGCCCGACTGGTTCGGCGCGCTGGTCGGCCTTGGTGCCGCGATCAAGGTCTGGCCGGTCGTCCTGCTCTTCGGCGAGTGGGACCGCGGGCGCCTGGCGAGGGCGATCGCCGCCGCCGCGTCGGTGCTGGCGGTCGTCTTCGTCGCCACCTGGATCGGCCTCGGGAACCCACTCGGGTTCCTCTCCGCCCAGGGTGGCCGCGGCCTGCAGGAGGAAGCGGTCGCGACCCTACCCTGGGACGCCTGGGAGGTGACCAGCGGCGAACCGACTCCCCGACATGTCGAATACGGCTCGATCCAGATCGATTCGGGAGCCGCCCGCGCCGCCTCCACGGCGCTCGAGCTCCTCTCGCTGGCGGCCCTGATCGCGGCGGCCGCATGGTGGCTGGCCCGCACCAGGGCGATCGCCGCCGGCCGGCAGGAGCTCGCCTCGGAGGACGTCAGCCGCGACTTCCTCTTCGCCCTCGTCCTCCTCCTCGTGATCACCAGCCGGGTGCTGAGCCCGCAGTACATGATCTGGCTATTGGCCCTGGCCGCCCTCGTGCTGAGTGCCGAGCGGACCCGCCTCGCCCGCCCCGCCTGGGTCGTGATCGGCGCCACCGTGCTGACGACCAGCGTCTTTGGCTCGGCGGAGAACGGCCTGATCAGGAACCTCGCGCTGCTCGTCGCGACCGTCGACGCCTCGGTCGCGATGGTGCTCCTGGTCAGGCCCAGAACGAGTCGCTCTCAGCCGGTTTCGCATCGGCCATCCACCACTCCGTGATCACGCCGGCGTCGACCCGCATCAGGTGGGCGGCGAAGTTGTGGAGCGAGCGGCCGGGTCGCTCGGCCCGCACCTCGACCATCGCCAGCAGCAAGCCGTCCGCGACCGCGACCGGCGGTTGCGTCAACTCGACCCTGAATTCGACGGCGGGCAGGTCCATCGCCTCGATCCGGCTGAGGTATCTCTCGCGCCCCTCGACCCGGTCCATGGCGCCGTCTGGTCCGGTCACCCACGCGACCATGTCCTCACCCAGGAGCGCCCGCATCCGCTCGAAGTCGGCGGCCGAGAACGCGGCGAGGAAGTCGCCGACTACGTCTGCGGGAGCGGTCGCCAAGCCGCTCAGCCGACCGGCGCCAGCACGCGCGTGACGGAGTCGCCGACGAAGGCCGGCTTCTCGCCGCCCTCGACTTCGATCGTGAAGCGGGTCACCGCCTGCCACCAACCGCCGCCGATCTCGTCGAAGGAGACCAGCTCGGCCTTGGCGCGGATCTTCGAGTCGACCGGGACGGGCGCCGGGAAGCGGATCTTGTTCCAGCCGTAGTTGACCCCGAGGGCGAAGCCGGTGGCGGCGATCAGGTCAACGCGGAAGCCGTCGACCATCGCCAGCGTCAGGTTGCCGTGGGCGATCGTCGTCCCGTACGGGCTCTCGCTCTTGGCCCGCTCGGCGTCGACGTGGATCCACTGATGATCGCCGGAGAGCTCGGCGAAGGCGTCGATGTCGGCCTGGGTCACGGTGCGCCACTCGCTGGGGCCGACCTCCTGGCCGACCAGCGACTGCATTCCCTCGACCCCCTGGACCTCGGCGCTCGCCATCGGCGGCAGTCTATTCGGCTGGCACTCCCCGGCGGCCCGAGAAGGCCCCGTCGTCAGTCGGTCCACCAATTGGGGATCAGCTCACCGTCGCCGTCGCAGCGCGGACCGAAGGCGAGGATTTCGAGGCCGCCGGGACCGGCCTCGAAGGCCCGGATCACCTGCGGCGCGACACGGATTGCGTCGAGCCGCTCGATCTCGAGGATCTCGTCGTCGAGCTTGATCCGGCCCGAGCCGGCGAGGACGACGTAGACCTCCTCGGCCCGCTCGTGGCGATGCCCGAAAGGCTGCCGCTTGCCTGGCTTGACCCGATGGTGGCTGACCCCCGTCTGCTCGCCGTCGAGGTCATCCTTGGCAAAGCGAGCCTCCCCGTCCTCGGCAAGGCCGAAGTCGGGCGCGGAGTCCTTCACCGCGGTCAGCTTCATGTGGGTGTATGGGGTCGCCATGCTCGCCTCCTCCCAATCGTTGGCTGGTCAAGGTCCTACCCGCCGCCGACCGATGTCCAACCTCAGGCCGACGTCGAGGCCAGCGCGACCGGGACGAGCCTCAGTCCCTCGATCCCCTCGAAATCCCGCGGATTGCAGGTGTACAGCGGCAAGCCAGCGGAGATCGCGGTGGCAGCGATCATCGCGTCATACGTGCGCGCGGCGACCTTGCGCCCGGCGCCACGGAGCGAGACCGCAACCCCGGCGAAAGCTCGCGCCGCTGCCGCATCGAAGGGAAGTGGGACGAAGTCTGCCTCCGCCTGCTGCAAATGTGCCTGCCGCCGCGCACGCTCGGCCGGATCTCGGGCGACCAGCGGTCCGACCGCCAGCTCGGCAAGGGTGACCGAGGTAATCGCCGGCTCGTCAGGCAAGAGGGCGGGGTCGTCGATCCGCCCCAGGAGCAGCAGGGTCGAGGTGTCGAGGATCCCCCGCGTCGCCTCGTGCCGCCCACCTCGCACCGTTACTCCTCCGGGAACAGGGACGGATCGACGGCCTCGTCCACGTCCGCTCGCAGCATCGCCGGATCGACAGTAGGGAGACGCTTCCAGCGTTCGATCAGCACAGCACCCGAAAGCGCCGCCCGCACAGCGGTGAGCCGGGCCACCGGCTGCCCAGCCCGGGTGATCGTGATCGCCTCGCCCTGCGCCGCCCGATCGACGACCTCACCCCCACTGTTGCGCAGTTCGCGAATGGTTACGTCAGCCATGTCTCCCAATGTATCACTTGTGATACCCGGAGTCAGCACGGACGATATCGGCCGCGAGACCGGCCCCGGGGCGCCAACCGCGCTCACGCGACCAGCCTCACTTCGAAGCTCGGGGCGAGGAGGGCGCCCGCCCCGCCGAGCAGGGCGATGATGCGGGTGACGTAGGCCTGGGTCTCGGGATAGGACGGGATGCAGTGACAGGCTTCGACCGGAGCGGGGCCGGCGTTGTAAGCGGCGAGCGCCAGCTCGGGCGAGCCGAACTGGTGGATCAGGTCCGCCATCAGGTGGGCCTCGGCGTCGATTGCTTCGGCGGGGTCGAACGGGTCGCGCAGGCCGTAGGCGGCCGCGGTCGACGGCATGAACTGGGCGATGCCCGCCGCGCCGGCCGGCGAGCCGGCGCTCGGGTCGAAACCCGACTCGGCCATCTCCTGCCCCGCGAGCAGCGCCGCCGAGACGTTCCAGCGCGCAGCCGCGGCGACGATCATCGGGCGGAACTGGGGCGGAACGAACGACGGCAGGGTCGCAGCCGACAGCGCTCCGTCGCTGCCGCCTCCGACGGTCTCCCCCGCCTCCGAACAGGGCGCCGGGCCGCGCACGAAGCCGTAATGCCAGGCCTCCCAGGAATATCTCTGTTCGAATCCGAAGCGAGTCGCGTTGGCTGCGAGCCAGGCATAGGCGGTTTCGGGACCGAGGTCGAGCTCGGTCGCGCAGCGGTGTAGAGAATGGCCTGGCGGGGCGACCCATTTCGGGTCCGGGTGCGCCGCGAAGAGCACCGCCTGTTCGGCGTCGGAACGGAAACCGGAGACGACGAGCAGCGAGATGCCGTCGCCGGCCGCGGCGCTCGCCATCCGGTCGAAGGCGGCGCCGACGTCGGGACGCATCCCCTTGCCGTCGCGATAGACGAGCGGGCCGCTGTAGCCGCCACCGCTGGCCATCGCGGTCATCCCTCCGCCCGCTGGAGCCGCGGCTTCGGCCACCGCCGTGGCAAGCACCGGCGCCCCTGCGCCCGCCTCGAGCGTCCCCGTGACGGTGGCCCTGACCCGTACCGGCGCGAACGACGTCGCATCGGGAAAGGCGACCTCGAGCCGGGCGCCGTCGACGCCATTCGCCCGCGCCGCCGCGAGCGCCGCCGACCGCGCCCGCGCGAAATAGACCGGCTTGCCGATGTGGGCAGGGTTGGGCACCCCGTTCGGCAGGGTCGCGGGCGCCAGCAGCGCCGGCAGGTCGTCGCGCATCGAGCGCGCGGCAGAGATCGCCACCAGATCGGCAGCCCGCTGCGCCCTCCCCTTGCCGGTGACTGCGCCCGCGATCGCGACCAGGGCAACCGCCGCAGCGATCAGGGCCAGGGCGCCGCCGATCGCGAGGACCAGCGCCTGGCCCGACTCCCCACCCGAAGCCACGACAGATCCGAACCTTTCCCCCATTGCTCCCGTACACCGGGAGACCAACCGCTTCGACGCCGAGGAGAGCCGATGCCGATCACCGACCGGATTCCCTATCCCGTGCGAACGCCGATCATGGCGTTCGCGCTCGTCGTCGCCCTGGCGGCGGCTCTCGCCGGCCCCGCCCTCGCGACGACGCCCACGACGAAGGTCGTAGCCAAGGAAGGCAGCGTCACCTCCCTGGGCAAGACCGTCCTGACGACGACCAAAGGCCACACCCTCTACAGCCTCAGCGCCGAGAAGAAAGGCCGCTTCATCTGCACCGATCCAGGCTGCCTCTCCGCCTGGAAGCCGCTCGTCGTCCCCAAGGGCGTCAAGCCCAAGGGCCCGGTCAAGCTCGGCACCACGATGCGCCCCAACGGTCGCCGCCAGGTCACCTTCAAGGGCCTGCCGCTCTATAGCTTCAACGGCGACGTCCGCAAGGGCGAAGCCAACGGCGAGGGGATCAAGGACGTCGGAACCTGGCACGCCGCAGTCACCGGTCCTCTCGCGGCCGAACCGCAGCCGCAGCCCGAATCGCCGAATCCGAATCCGCCCTACTCGCCGCCCTCGGAACCGAAATACCCGTACTGACCTCGGTCGCCAGGAGGCGGTCGCAAGTCCGGCCTGGGAGCCCGCCGGGGGAGCCGGGCGCCAGCGTCCCGAACAGGGCGCGGCGCTCGGCGACCCAGGGCAGCCTCCTTTTCAGCACCGCAACCGCGATGCCGCGCTCGCTCAGGTCGGCGTAGACGAGAGCCAGCAGCGCGCGCACCTCGCACACCTCGGCGCGCAACAGCGCCGCGTTGAGCCTGAGCCCCAACGGCATCGCCAGCAGAGGCTGCACGAGTGCCTCGGGCACGTGGATCACGACGAGGCCGCCGCGGGCCACGGTGGCCGCCGCGGACGCGGCCTCGAACCCCTCGCCGTCGCCGGGGCTCGCCAGGTGACAGACCTGACCGCGGGCAGCGACCCGCCCCCGCGGCAGGTGGGCGAGCAGCCGCTCCTCGAGCGCCCGGGCCGCAGTCGAAGCGAGCAGGGTCGGCCGCGGCGGCCGGGCGCCGACGTCGACGAGCAGCGCCGCGCGATCGGGATCCGAGCCGGCACAGGCGAGCGCCGCGGCGGCCGCCCGCGCACCCTCGGCAGCGCCGACGGAGGCGACCAGCACCAGCGGGCTCGACTCGGTCGCAAGCCCCTTCATCGGCTCACCCCCGCATCGGCGCTACTGGTGACCGCCAGCCGCTCAGCGACGGCGGCGAACGGCGACGGGGGGCGCAAGCGGACGGAGACCGTGCCGCCATCGACTGCGACCGCGACGTCGTCCTGCGCCCAGCGCGGCAGTGCCGCACGAGCCGCCTCCCCTGGCGATGCCCCGGAGGCGAGCGCCAGCGCCCCGGCCTCGGCGGCGCCATCGGCCAAGGTCAGCGCGTAGCCGGTGGCAAGTAACTGGAGCGAGACCAACGCCGCCAACAGCAGCGCCGGCAGCGCCGCAACCAACTCCACGCTCGCCTGCCCGCGCTCACCCACCGCCCGCCCCCAGGCTCGACCCGGCGCTGACGCGCAGGCGCGGCAGCGCCGGCAGCAGTCGCGGCACCGCAACCGAGACCTCGACGCCCTCGTCCTCTTTCACCCGCGCCGCCTGACGCATCGACTCCGGCAGCGCTCGCCTGGCTGCAGCTGCGGCCTCGCCACCGACCAGCTCAGCGCGAGCGCCGGCCCGGGCAGCGACCCCCGCCGACCACAGCGCCTGGCCGGCGAGGGCGATCTGAGACGCCACCAGAACCGCCAGCAGCAGGAAGGGAACGACCGCGATCAACTCGACCGAGGCGGTTCCCCTCTCCCGGTGACCTACGCTGCTGGCGGCTGGTGACGGCACTCGGCCACCGTCCCAGGCGACGCCTCACCCGTGGTGCGCACCCCGTGCCAACTCTGGGCCAACTTCGACGCCGAAGGCGCACCGCCCGTCGGGCGGCCTGGTCAGTAGGTGTTGGCCTCGACCCAGATTCGCCAGATCGCCGTCACCGAGAGACCGAAGAGCACGATCCAGAGCAGAGTGCCGGGGCCGGTGGAGAAGAGGCGGTCGCTGCCGGCGACGAGCAGGGCCAGCATCCCGAAGGCGCCGTAGAAGATCGCGCGCCGTCCGTCGGTCAGCGTCGCCAGCGTCAGCTGGTTCTGGCGCTCGAGCACGTAGAGCGCCCAGGCGATCCCGGCCAGGAACGCCATCGTGATCGCGGTCAGGATCGCTTCGGTGACGTTGCCGCCGTGAGGGGCGAAGGCGACGGGAACCGCGAGAAGCATCACGATCGCGACGTTGCGCAGCGTCCGCATGAGTCGATTGTACGCCGCCGTTGGCGCCCCAGGAGGGCGTGCGTCCCGGCCGGGTGCGGTCAGCGCCCCTCGGCGGGCAGCGCGGTTTCGCGCCGGACGTGGTTGCTGAAGAAGGCCGCGATCAGCCCCGCGGCGACCAGCGTCACCAGCACCGGCCCCAACGCCCCCGTGCCGAAGATCCGGGTGATGCCGTAGATCGCAGCGCCGAGGGCGGCCGCCGCCGGCAGAGTCAGGAGCCAGGCGGCGACGATGTTGCCGGCGATCCCCCAGCGCTGGGCGGAGACCCGCCGCACGGTCCCCGCCCCCATCACGCCCCCGTTGATCGCGTGCGTGGTCGAGATCGGGTAGCCGAGCGCGGTGGCGACGACGATCGTCAGGGCGCCACCGCTCTGCGCCGAGAAGCCCTGGGCTGGGTCCATCTTGAGGATCCGCGCCCCGGTCGCGCGCAGGATCCGCCAACCGCCGCTGTAGGTGCCGAGGCCGATTGCGATCGCGGCGCAGAGGATCGTCCAGAAGGGCGGGTCGTGCCCCGGCCCGAGGCTGCCGTTGGCGATCAGCGCCAGGGTGATCACACCGCTGGTCTTCTGCCCGTCGTTGGCACCGTGGGCGGCAGCCAGCAGCCCGCCGGAGACCACCTGCGCCGAGCGGAAGCCGCGGCCGACGGGGCCGGGCCGGCGCCGCCCGAAGACGAGGTAGGCGAGGGCGACAAGGACCGCGGCGACCAGGAACGCGACCAGCGGCGCTGCCAGCGCCGGCAGCAGGACCTTGTCGAGCAGGCCGCTGCCGTCGAGCGCATCGGTACCCGCGGCGGCGAGGGCGGCGCCGACCACCCCTCCGATCAGCGCGTGCGAGGAGCTCGAGGGGTAGCCAAGCTTCCAGGTCGCCAGGTTCCAGGCGATCGCCGCCAACAAGCCAGCGAAGACCACCATCGGCGTGATCTGGCCGACCACGACGACGTCCTGGGAGATCGTCGTCGCGACCGAGATCGAGACGAAGGCGCCGAGGAAGTTGAGCAGCGCGGTCAGCGCGATCGCCACCTGCGGCGGCGCCGCCCCCGAGGAGAGAGCGGTGGAGATCAGGTCAAGCGTGTCGTGGAACCCGTTGGTGAAGGCAAACAGCAGGGCGGCGCCGACGACGATCCCGATGACGAGATCCGAGCTCACGAATTCTTGATCACGATCCCCTCGAGGATCTGCGCTGCGGTCTCCGTCGAGTCGATCGCGTTCTCGAGGACGGCGAAGATGTCCTTCCAGCGGATCACGACCATCGGATCGATGCCGTTGGAGAAGAGCGAGGCGACAGCGTCGCGGGAGATCCTGTCGCCGTCGTTCTCGAGCCGGTGGATCTCGATCCAGTACCGATCGAGCCCCTTGAAGCTGCGCAGGTTCTCGAGCCCAGCGGCGAGCTGTTCGCAGGCCTTGACCAGCACCTCAGTCAGCGCCTGGGCCTGGGCCATCGGCGCCTCGATCTGGTAGAGCCCGAGGAAGTCCGCCGCCTCCTCGGTGTAGTCGACGATGTCGTCCATCTGCGTCGCGAGCGCGTAGATGTCCTCGCGGTCGATTGGGGTGACGAAGGTCGAGTTGAGGCGTTCGATGATGTCGTGGGTGATCCGGTCGCCCTCTTGCTCGGCCTTGAGGATGTCTCGCGAGAGCTCGCGCTGGTCGGGCCAGGTGGCCATCATCGAGTTCAGCAAGCGCGCTGCCTGCAGCGTGTTGTGGCCGCCCTCGATGAAGAGATCGAAGAACCCGAAGTCGCGCGACAGCAGAGACAACCGAGCCATCGGGGCATCCTAGTTATAAGTGAGGAGCCTGCTCGTTACGGGGGCGCGATCAACCCGCAGCGGCCGCAAGTTGCTCGGCGGCGCGCGCGGCATAGTGATCGCGCAGTTCGCGCTGGACGCTGCGTCGCGAGGCCTCGGGGGCGACGGTGCGGGTCCAGGTCCCCTCGGCGTCGAGCTCCCAGGAGTTGGTGTTGTCGGCGAAGCAGCGCTCGAGCACGTCGATCATCTCCGCCTTCAGCTCCGGATCTTCGACCGGGGCGACCAGCTCGACCCGGCTGTCGAGGTTGCGCGGCATCAGGTCGGCGGAACCCATCAGGACTTTGGTCTTCTCGCCGCGGCGGAAGGTGTAGACGCGCGAGTGCTCGAGGAAGCGACCGACGACCGAGCAGACGCGGATGTTCTCCGAGACGCCTGGAACGCCGGGCCGCAGGCAGCAGATCCCGCGCACGTTGAGCTCGATCGGCACCCCGGCGGTCGACGCCTCATACAACGCCCGGATGCAGCCGGCGTCGACCAGCGAGTTCATCTTCATCGCGATCCGGGTCGGCTCGCCCGCCTCGTGGGCGGCAACGGTCCGCTCGATCTCCTCGACCATCCGGTCGCGCATCGTCGTCGGCGAGACCAGCACCTTGCGGTAGACCGCCGGCCGGCCGTAGCCGGTGAGGAAGTTGAACATCTCGGCGACGTCGGCGCCGATGTCGGGGTCGGCGGTGAAGAGACCGAAGTCGGTATAGAGGCGGGCGGTCTTGGGGTGGTAGTTGCCGGTGCCGATGTGGACGTACTCGCGCACCCGCTCGCCCTCGCGACGGGCGACGAGGATCGCCTTGACGTGGGTCTTCAGCCCCGGGATCCCGTAGACGACGTGGACCCCCGCCTCCTCCAGGGACTTCGCCCAGTGGATGTTGGCCTCCTCGTCGAAGCGGGCTTTCAGCTCGACCATGCAGACCGCCTGCTTGCCGCGTTCGGAGGCGCGGATCAGCGACGGGACCAGCGGCGAGTCGTCGCTGGTCCGGTACACCGTCTGCTTGATCGCGAGCACGTCGGGGTCGGCGACCGCCTGCTCGACGAAGCGCTCGACCGAGGTCGCGAAGGAGTCGTAGGGGTGGTGGACGAGGACGTCGCCCTGGCGGATCGCGGCGAAGATGTCGACCGGGTCGTCGTCCTCGCCCTGCAGGCGCGGCTGCGTCACCGGCGACCAGGGCGAGTAGCGCAGCTCGGCGTGGCCGGGGACGTCGGCGACGTCGCTGAGGTCGGCGAGCCCGATCAGGCCGTCGACGTCGTAGACCTCGCGGTCTTCGAGCCGCAGCGCGTCGATCAGCGACTCGCGCAGCTTCGGGTTCATGCCGGCGGCGATCTCGAGCCGCACGACCTCGCCGAAGCGGCGGCGGCGAATCTCGTCCTGGACTGCTTGCAGCAGGTCGTCGGCCTCGTCGGAGACGGTGAAGTCGGCGTCGCGGGTGACGCGGAAGTAGCCGTGGTCGACGACGTCGGTGCCGGGGAAGAGAGCGTCGAGGTTGGCGGCGATCACCTCCTCCAAGGGCACGAACGAGATGCCGTCGTCGCCGACCGGGAGGAAGCGGCCGAGCAGCTCCTTCGGCACCTTGACCCTGGCGATGATCTCGCTGCCGCTCTCGGGATCGCGGAGCAGCACGCCGAGGCTGAGCGAGAGGTTCGAGATGTAGGGGAAGGGCCGGCCGAGCCCGATCACCAGCGGCGTCAGCGCCGGGAAGACCTGCTCGTGGAAGCGGGTGTCGATCTCGCGCCGCTCCTCGGCGCTCGCCGTCTGCAGCGAGATGATCCGGATCCCGTCCTGCTCGAGCGCGGGACGGATGACGCCGCCGAAGCAGGCCTGCAGGCGCTGGTCGAGCTCGAGCACGCGGGCCTGGATGCGATCGATCTGCTGCGCCGGCCGCAGCCCGTCGGGGCCACGGGCGTCGATCCCGGCGTCGAGCTGGTCGAACAGCCCGGCGACCCGGACCATGAAGAACTCATCGAGGTTGGAGGCGTAGATGCTGCAGAAGCGCAGGCGCTCGAGCAGCGGTACCTCCGGGTCCTCGGCCAACTCGAGAACCCGCCGGTTGAAGTCGAGCCAGGAGAGCTCGCGGTTGAAATAGAGAGCGGGATCGTCGATCGGCCAATCGTACTGAGGAGACACAGCCTTCTACCGCTGTTCAGGCGACCTGGACGAGAGCCTGCTGCGGCATCGCCTCAGCGCCCTCGAGGGCGTGGCCGTAGCCGGCGCCAAGCTGATCCAGCGAACGCTCCCAGGTCCGCCGCCGGGCGGCTGCCGCAGCGGCGCTGCCGAGCTGGCGGCGCAACAGCGGCGCCGCGGCGAGCTGCAGCAGCGCCCCCGCCAGGTGGTCGGCGTCGGGCCGGCAGAGGAAGCCGGTGTGCCGGTTCTCGACCAGCGCCGCCGGGCCGCCCTCGGCGACGGCAACGACGGGCAGGCCGCTGGCCGCGGCCTCGACGATCACCTGGCCGTAGGTGTCGGTGCTGCTGGCGAAGAGGAAGACGTCGGCGCTGGCGTAGGCCCGCGCCAGGTCCTCGCCGCCGAGCCAGCCGAGGAAGGTCGCGGACTCCCCCAGCTTCTCGCGCAGCTCGTCTTCCTCGGGCCCGCCGCCGGCCAACAGCAGGTGCAGGCGAGGGTCGGAGCGATGGGCGCGGAGGAAGCTCTCGGCCAGCAGGTCGACGCCCTTCTCGCGGGTGAGGCGACCGGCGTAGAGCACCTTGATCTCCCCTGGGTAGGCCTGGCGGTCAGCCTTGGCCGGGTCGAAGCGCTCGAGGTCGACGCCGCGCTCCCAGCGGCCGATGCGGCCACGCTCGGTGCCGAGGGCGACCAGCGAGTCGTCGGCCGAGAGGCTTGGTGAGAGGACGTGGCCGGGGGCCCCGTAGAAGGCGCCGAGCGCGATCCGGGTCAGCGCCTCGATCCCGGCATCGCCGCTGCGCATGCCGGCATAGGCGGCGAGCTCGGTGTGGTAGCTGGCGATCAGCGGCACGCCGGTGATCCGCGAGAGCAGCGTCGCCGCGACTCCGGCCGGGCCGGGAGCGGTGACGTGGACGAGGTCGTAGCGGCCTTCGGCCAGGGTCTCGACCAGGTCCGGCAAGCCGGGGACGCCGAGCTTCATGCCGGCGTAGAAGGGAAGCTCCAGCTCAGCGGCGGCGGGCAAACGGCGGTCGACCCCAGGATCGGTGCCGATCACGTCGATCTCGTATCCGGGCACGCCGCGCTCGCGGATCTGTTCGATCGTGTGGGTGACGCCGTGCATGGAGCCGATCCCGTCGGCGATCAGCGCCACCCGCCGGGGACCACCCTCGGCGGTCGAGAGCTTCGCCTTCTCGGCCGCGAGGAAGGCGGTCGAGGGCGCGTAGGGGACCGCCGGCACCAGCGCCTCGAAGAGGCCGTTGACGGCGGCCGGGAAGTCGCCCCCGGCGACCGCTGCGGCGCCCGACTCGACCGCGCCGCGCAGGCGCCGGTCGTGGATGCGGCGGGCGCGGCGATACAGCTCTGCGTGGGAGAAGCCGTCGCTCTGCAGGTAGGCGATCAGCTCGCGGCCGCGGAGGTCGAGGCCGACGCCGGCGAGCCACGCCTCGAGCAGGTTGCGGGCGTCCTCGGGACCGAGGTCGGCAGCGACCTTGCCCTCGCGCACGGCCCCCTCGCGGATCACCCGTTCGGCCATCTTCAGCACCGCCGCGGGGTCCGGCCGCTGAGAACGCACTTCGTCCCGCATAGCGGGATCAATCGCGTTCTCAGCGGGGGCGTCGCGGTCGCCGAGCGCCCGCGTCGCCAGCGCCATCGCCGCGTGAGTCCACTTGGCGGCGCTGCCCTGCTCGCCGTGCGCCTCGGCGGCGCCGGCGCGGACCTGGTCGAGAAACTCTTCCGGCGTGCGAGCAGCGGGCACCTCGGTGTAGGTGCGGCCGATGTCGACGCCGGCATGGTCGTCGGAACCGCCGATGCCGGTACCGCCGCGCGTCTCGATGTAGACGACGGCGGGCATGTTCAGCTCGGCGGCCCGCGACCCGTTGCGGACCTCCCAGATCGGGAAGAGCTCCGCTAAACGCCGCCGGTGGCGCCGGGTCAGCGGCGCGGCGACGTTGAAGAAAGGATGCGCGAGCGCGCACGCGATCCCGTTTTCGTGAAGGAATGCGGCGCAGGCCTCGACATCGCCGGAATGTGCCTGCAGCCACTCATGGTCTCCGAGAGTGATCCCGTAGCAAAGGACGTGTACCGCCTGGGGCTCGCCGGCGAAGCGGGCGGTCAGCTCCTCGGAGACGAAGCAGTCGGGACGGTCTGCGAGCTGCATGCAGCCGTCGATCGTGTCGTGGTCGGTGATCGTGACGAAGTCCATACCCCGCCGCTTGGCGAGCTCGTAGACCTCCTCCGGGGGCGTCGCGCACTCGGGCAGTCCGAGCGATCTCTGAACGCCGAGCTTGGAGAGCTGCGAGGCGGTGGAGTGGCAGTGCATATCGACACGGGAAGTCATCGGTGTCTCCCTCTCTAGGTCTTTCTTTTCACCTCCAATATTCCGCGTTTTGCAGCGAAAACTTGTAAAGGCGATGGAAACGCCGTGTGAACTTCGCGTGACCGCTCAGGCCGCGCGGAGGGCCGGCTTGGAGCCGTTGGCGTTGCCGTTGAGGAGGTCGAGGATGACCCCCTCGCGGAGGCCGCCCTTGCCGATCTGCAGAGGCTGGCCGAGCAGCTCGGAGACCTTCTCCAGGAGGAGCACGCCGGTGGTGAGGATGCGGACGCGCTGGGGATCGAGCTCGAAGCGGCGGGCGACGTCGACGGCCGGGTCGGCGGAGAGGACGCGGATGCCCCGCTCCAGCGTCTCGTACTCGAGCACGGCGCCGACCAGGCGCCGCAGCGAGGTGGCGGAGCCGCCGACGGCGACCGCCTGGCCGGGATGCTCGATCTCGACCCCCTCGAAGATGTCGTCGATGCGGTCCCGGACCTTGCGGATCTCGGCTGCCGAAGGGGGGTCGGAGGCGATCAGCTCGTCGGCGAGGACGCCGGAGCCGACCTGCCAGGAGCGGACCTCGTCGACCCCGCCGGAGACGGTGCCGAGGATCACCTCGGTCGAGCCGCCGCCGACGTCGACGACACCGACCGTGCCCTCGACCGGGTGGCCGAGCGTCTTCGTCGCGCCGATAAAGGAGAGCCTCCCCTCCTCCTCGTCGCTGAGGATCTCGACCGGGACGCCGGCCGCGGCGCCGATCGCAAGCGCCGCCTGGCGCCCGTTGCTGGCCTCGCGCACGGCGGCGGTGGCGACGGCCCGGATCTCCTCCGCGCCGAGCTCGCGAGCGAGGCGCACCTGGGTGGCGACGACCTCGCCGACCTCGTCGACCTTCGCCGCCTCGATCCGACCCTCGCCGTCGATCGCCTTGTTGATCCGGGTGTAGGCGCGCTGCTCCATCACCTTCTTCAACTGCCCGTCGAGCGGCTCGGCGACGAGCACGCGGGTGGTGTTGGAGCCGATGTCTATTGCTGCGCAGAGCATTCGAGGCGGGATCTCAATAGTGGCAAATGGGTCGGATCTGACCGGCGCGGGAAAGCGCGCTAATACCGCTAAGTCGTCGGGTGCGAGGCATCCTCGAACTCGCGGAAGAGGCCGGTGACGACGAATGCGACCTGCTCGCCGATGTCGACGGCGTTGTCGGCGATCCGCTCGATCGCCCGCGCCGCCAGCAGCATCGTCATCGCCCACTCGCGCTGGTCGGCGTCGTCGCCGATCGCTAACGCCAGCCGGAAGCAGTCGCGGTTGAGGTCGTCGACGACGTCGTCCTGGTGAACGAGGTCGCGCGCCATCTCGACGTTGCGTTCGGCGAAGGCGCGCTTGGCCTGGGAGATCAGCGAGCGAGTCTGACTGCCCATGCCGAGGATCAGCTTCACCATGCTCTCGTCCGACGGCGGCTCGTTGCCGGTCAGCGGGATCACCTTGCAGATGTTCACGCACTGGTCGCCCATCCGCTCGACGCTCTTCAGCACGTGCAGGAGGGCCGAGATCAGCCGCAGGTCGGTCGCCACCGGCGATTGCGTCGCCAGCAGCGTGATCAGCGCCTGGTGGACCTCCAGGTAGCGGCCGTCGATGCGGTCGTCGTCAGCGACGACGATCTGCGCCAGCTCGACGTCCTGGTGCTCGATCGCCTCCAGGGTCCGCTGCAGGGCGGCGCTGACGAGGTTGAGCCCGTCGAGTGCGCTCGCCTCGAGCGTTTCCAGTTCTTCCTGGTATCCCTGGCGCCCTGCAGATTCCGGCACGTTCCCGCCTCTCTCGGTCAGCCGAAGCGACCGCTGACGTAGTCCTCGGTCGCCTTCTGGGTGGGGTTGGTGAAGATGGTCTCGGTTGGGCCGATCTCGACCAGCCGTCCCGGTTTACCCGATTCCTCGAGGTTGAAGAACGCCGTGCGATCGCTGGCGCGGGACGCCTGCTGCATGTTGTGGGTGACGATCACGATCGTGTACTTGCTCTTCAGCTCGCCGATCAGGTCCTCGACCGCCAGCGTCGCCACCGGATCGAGCGCCGAGCAGGGCTCGTCCATCAGCAGCACCTCGGGCTCGACCGCGATCGCGCGGGCGATGCAGAGCCGCTGCTGCTGGCCGCCGGAAAGGCCCGACCCCGGCTTGTCGAGCCGATCCTTGACCTCTTCCCAGAGATTGGCGCCGCGCAGGCTGCGCTCGACGATCGCGTCCTTGTCGGCCTTGCGCATGCGGCCGACGTTGAGGTTGAGGCCGGCGGCGACGTTGTCGTAGATCGACATCGTCGGGAATGGGTTCGGCTGCTGGAAGACCATCCCGATCAGCCGCCGCACCGCCACCGGGTCGACCCCGGCCGCATAGATGTCCTCGCCGTCGAGGGTAACGTCGCCTTTTACGGTGGCCCCCGGCGTCAGCTCGTGCATCCGGTTGAGCGAGCGCAGGAAGGTCGTCTTGCCGCAGCCCGAGGACCCGATCAGGGCCGTCACCTTGTTCGGCTCGACCGTCATCGTCACCCCTTCGACGGCGTGGAAGCCGCCGTAGAAGAGGTTGACGTCGCGAGCCTCGATCGTGCGCGCCGCGGTTCCGTCGGCGGCCGGCGGCGCCGGCGCCGCGGTCCCCGTCGACCCGGCTGCCTCGGTATCGCCGGACACGGCAGCTCCCTCCTCGGTCCGCTTCGTCCCAGCTCCCAGCATGGCTCTCAACCTCTTTCCTTCCACGATCAGCGGATCTCGGTTTTGTAGCGTCGGTAGACCAGGCGAGCAGCCACGTTGAGGATCATCACGATAGCGATGAGGACCAGGGCCGCCGCCCATGCGCGGTCATAGGACGCCTGTTTCATCACACCCGGCGAGCGGTACTCGTTGTAGGCGTAGACGGCGAGGTTCTGCATGCGGCCGTTGAACGGATCGGCGTTCATCGAGTCGACGACGCCGGTCGTGACCAGCAGCGGCGCGGTCTCGCCGATGATCCGCGCGGTCGCGATCATCACCCCGGTGACGAGACCGGCAAAAGCGGTCGGCAAAACGACCTTGGTGATCGTCTTCCACTTCGGCGTCCCCAGCGCGTAGGCCGCTTCGCGCAGGTGGTTGGGGACGATCTTCAGCACCTCCTCGGCGGAGCGGATCACGATCGGGATCATCAGCACCGTCAGCGCCACCGAACCCATCACGCCGAGGCGGATGCCGGGGCCGAAGAAGAGCTCGAAGAGGGCGAAGGCGAAGAGGCCGGCGACGATCGAGGGGATCCCGGTCATCACGTCGACGAAGAAGGTCAGCGCCCGGCGCAGCTTGCCGGTCCCATACTCGTTCATGTAGATCGCCGCCATCAGCCCGATCGGGACCGAGATCACGACGGCGACGCCGGTGATCACCAGGGTGCCGACGATCGCGTGGGCGGCGCCGCCGCCGCCAATCTTGCCGCGGCTGTCCTCGGTGAAGAATTCCCAAGAGAGGCCCGGAACGCCGCGCTTGACCACTTCGAAGATCAGCGAGGCGAGGGGGATCATCGCCAGCGCGAAAGCGGCGACGATCAGCATCGTCATCGTCCTGTCTACGGCCCGCCGCGGGCCCTCGACCGCGCGCGACCAGGCGTAGATCCCAGCGCAGGCGACGAGGACCGAGAGCGCCAGGGTCAGCGCGACCGTGAACGAGCCGGCGGCGGCGAGGACGGCGCCGACGAGGACGAAGGAGCCGCCGTAGACGCCGTAGGGCGCCCATTTGGGCAGGATGCCGCCGGCGAGCTTGACGCCGCCGGGATGTTGGGAGATCGCCGCCACCGCCTATTCCCCTCCCTGCTGGCGGGCGATGATCGCCCGCGCGGCGAAGTTGGTCAGCAGGGTGATCAGGAAGAGGACCAGCCCGGTCGCGATCAGCAGGTTGACCCGCAGTCCCGAGGACTCGGGGAAGTTGAGGGCGATGTTGGCGGCGATCGTCGAGGGATTCGCCTGGCTGATCAGGTTGAAGGTGACGACGCCGGAGGCGGAGAGGATGATCGTCACCGCCATCGTCTCGCCGAGGGCGCGACCGAGGCCGAGCATGGCGCCGCTGATCACCGACGATTTGCCGAACGGGAGGACCGTCATCCGGATCATCTCCCAGCGCGTGGCGCCGAGAGCCTGGGCGCCCTCCATCTGTTTGCGCGGAGTCTGGGCGAAGGCCTCGCGCGCGATCGCGGAGACGATCGGCAAGATCATCAATGCCAGCACCAGTCCGGCGACGAACATCGTCCGGCCGGTCGCCGACGCCGGCCCCTCGAAGAAGGGGATCCAGCCGAGGTTTTCTTCCAGCCATTTCAGCACCGGCACCGCGGCGGGGCCGAGCACGAAGATCCCCCAGAGGCCGTAGATGATGCTCGGGATCGCGGCCAGCAGGTCGACCAGGAAGCCGAGCGCGAGGGCGAGCCGCGCCGGCGCGATGTGGGTGATGAAGAGGGCCACCGCAACCGCCAGCGGGACCGCGACGATTGCCGCGAAGGTCGCCGCCACCAGGGTGCCGAAGGCGAGCGGGGCGACGTATTCGATGAAGGTTTCGCCACCGGGCAGTTCGGAGGCATTGGCGGTCAGCGCCGGCATCCCCTCGGAGACGAGGAAGATCGCGACCCCGGCGAGCAGGGCCAGGATCGTGACGGCGGCAATTACCGCGACGTTGGAGAAGACCCGGTCACCGCGGCGGCGGCGCCCTCCGGACGCCGCCGCCAGCAGTTGGCCGGCATTGGTCGTGGTGTCGACCGAGGCCACTCGGGTCTAGCCTTCGATTGCTTCCACTGCCGGGGTGATTTTCTTGGTCAGCGCCGCCGAGAGCGGGGCCGAGCCGGCCTGTTCGGCAGCCAGTTCCTGGCCTTCGGGGCTGATCGCGTATTCGAGGTACGCCTTGACCAGTTCCGCTTCCGAGGCCGACTTGTACTGGGTGCAGGCGATCGCGTAGGAGGTGAGCACGATCGGGTAGGTCCCCTGCGATTCCGTTTTCCGTTCGAGCTTGAACGGGAACGTGTATTTGCCCGAGACCTCTTCCTTGTCGATCGGCGACTCCTCGAGCACGGCCGCGGCGGCTTCAGGCGTCGGCGCCTCCCAGCTCGAGCCGACCTTGATTTCGGCTTTGCCGAGTTCGCCGGCCTGGCTGGCGTCGGCGTAGCCGATCGTGCCTTCTCCGGCAGCGACCGCTTCGACCATTCCGGAGGTGCCGGAAGCCGCTTCGCCGCCCTTCACCGGCCATTTCTGTTCCGGTTCGTACGTCCAGACTTTGGGAACCACCGCGCTCAGGTATTCGGTGAAGTTCTGCGTCGTTCCCGATTCGTCGGAGCGGTTGACCGGGGTGATGCGGGTTTCGGGCAGTTCGACGCCGGGATTGTCTTTGGCGATCGCCGGGTCGTTCCATTCGGTGATTTCCTGGTTGAAGATCTTCGCCAGGGTTTCCGGATCGAGTTTGAGCTGTTCGACTTCCGGCAGGTTGTAGACGATCGCGATCGGAGAGACGTAGACAGGCACCTCGACCAGTTCGCCCGGTTCGCAGCGCTTGGCCGCTTTTTCGAGTTCGCCTTCGTCGGGCGAGAGCGCCGCATCGCTGCCGGCATAGGCAATGGCCTTGGAGATGAACTGTTCGCGACCGCCGCCGGAGCCGACCGGGTCGTAGGCGATCGTGACGCCCGAGTTTTCCCCCTCGAAGGTCGCTATCCAGGCTTCCTGCGCCGCCTGCTGCGCGGTCGAGCCGGCGCCGGCGATTTCGCCGGAGAGTTCGCTGCCCGAGGATCCCCCACCGCCGCTGCTGGTGCTGTCGCTGCTGCTGCCACCGCCGCCGCAAGCGGCGATCACGAGCGCCAGAACGGCGGCCGACGCAAACAGCGCGATCCATCTAGTGCCAGACATCAGTCTCCCTTGGTTGTGGAACGAGTTCGCTGACGACGCCGGGGTAGGCGGCGTCGAGTTCAGCGTCCCAGCGGTCGCCCTGGACCTTGTTACCTGCGTGTAGCGGTGTTGTAAAAAAGATGTAAAAGAGGCTGGAGCCGAGCGCGGCCATCAACCATCCGGCGAGAAGCGGTAGCCGATTCCGTTGTGGGTGTGGATCAGCTGCAGGTCCGGCAGCGCCTGGCCGAGCTTGGCGCGCAGGCGGCTGACGTAGACGTCGACCGAGCGGTCCTCGGGACGCGGCTGGGTCCCCCAGACCTCGAGGAAGAGTTCCTCGCGGGTCATGATCCGCTGCGGGTGCGAGGAGAGCGTCACCAGCAGCTGCAGCTCGCGCATCGTTAGGCTCAGCGGGCGACCGTCGACGAGGGCGGCATGCTCCTCCGGCCGGACCTCGAGCCGGCCGGAAACGGGTTGCGAAGAGGCCCCAGTCTCGATCGCCATAATCGGCGATCATTGCCGCAAACGTGCCTGAGCCCGTTATCCGGCGGTAAAGCTGCTGTGAACGACCTGTGAAGATCGGTCGGGCTCGGCGACGTTGTCCGGCGAGGGCAACGAATCGTCGACGGCGCCGACCGGCTCGGGATCGAAGCGATAGCCGACGCCGAAGTGCGTGTGGATGTAGCCGAAGTTCGGCGAGCGCTTCTCCAGCTTCTGGCGCAGCTTGCGGATGAAGACGTCGACGGAGCGATCGCCGTGAGCCATCGCGTAGCCCCAGACCCGCTGGTAGATCGTCTCCCGCTCGAGCACCTGGCCCTTGGCCTCGGCGAGGAGCTGCAGCAGCTCGAACTCGCGACGGGTCAAATCGAGGCTCTCGCCGCCGACGAAGGCCTGGAACTGGTCGGGGCGAATCTCGAGCTCGGCAGCGATCAGCGGCACCGACTCGGCTTCGTGGCGACTGCGGCGACGACGGCGCGAGACGGCCTCGATCCGCGCCATCGCCTCCTCGGGGTGGCAGGGCTTGGTGATCCAGTCGTCGGCGCCGAGACGCAGGCCGCGGACGCGCTGGGCGACGGTAGAACGCCCGGTGCAGACGATCACGCCGAGGTCGGGCAGCATCCCGCAGATCCGCTCCAGGTATCCCCAGCCGTCCTCCCCCAGCGCCTCGGGGTCGAGCAGGACAGCGTTCAGCTTCATCGCGACCAGCTCCTGCGGCGGCACCGCGCTGGCGGCCTGACGCAGCTGCCAGCCCGCCGCCTCGGCGCGCTTGGCAAGGACCGTGACGAAGCCGCTGTCGGTGTCGATGACCGCGAGCCTGATGTTCTGAGTCTGACTCATAGGCCGGCGGCAGCCGTGCGGGTCGTGAGCGGTAGGACCGACAAGACGTGGCGATTGTAGGCACAGCCCATGCCCGGGAACCCCTGGGTCACAGGATCTTCACAGGTTGCGCAGCTCGAAATTGCGGAAAACCGAGTCAAATGAGGTTCTAAAAGGTGGCTGGTCGCAGGCCGGTGGCGATGACCAGGAGGATCGCGACCCCTGAAATGTAACGGTAAATCACAAATGGCCGGTAACTCGAGGTGCGAACCAGGCGCAGGAGGAAGGAGATCGCCAGGTAGCCGGAGACGGCGGCGGCGATCGTGCCGACGACCATTGGCCCGGCGACCCCCGCGGGCAGTCCTTCGTGGACGGCGCCGATGCCTTTGAAGAGGGTGGCGCCGGCGACGATCGGGATCAGCAGCAGGAAGGAGAAGCGGGCGGCGCCGTCGCGGTCGAGGCCGAGCCAGCGGGCGGCGGTGATCGTGATCCCCGAGCGCGAAGTGCCGGGGGCGAGGGCGAGGACCTGGGCAAGGCCGATGTACCAGCCGTCGCGCAACCGGGTCTGCCCCAGCGCCCGGCGCTGCGGCATGCGATCGGCATAGCCGAGCAGGGCGCCGAAGACGATCAGCTGGATCGCGATCATCCAGGGCTCGCCGAGGTGTTCGTCGATGAAGTCGGAGCCGATGCCGCCGGCGATCACGGCCGGGATCGTGCCGATCGCGATCGCGACCGAGAGACGCTGCTCGTCGGAGCGGATCGCGCGCTGGCGGACCGCGGCGAGGAAGCCCCGGACCAGCTGCGCGACCTCACGCCGAAAGTAGGCGATGGCGGCGATCAGGGTGCCGGCGTGGAGGGCGACGTCGAAGGTCTTGTTGAACTGCTCGTCTTCGAGCAGGAAGGTGTATTCCTGCAGCCAGGGGACGATGATCAGATGGCCGGAGGAGGAGATCGGCAGGAACTCGGTCAGGCCCTGGACGATCCCGAGTAGGAGGGCCTCGAGGTTCGACATCGGCGCCGCACTCTATGGGGACCCGGGGACAGGGGCCCACCGCCACCGGGTGCGGTAGATTTCCGCCCCGTGAAGCGAGTAGCCGCATCCCTGCTCTCGGTCCTGGCGCTGATGCTGGTCGCCGCACCGGCCGCGCTGGCCGACAACGGCGTCGGTCTCGCCGGCCCGACCACCGACAAGACGGTGACCTTCTTCTGCTTCGGCGTGATCGCCTTCTTCGTCGTCCTCGTCGTCGTCATGTCCCTGATCCAGGGTCATTTCGACAAGCGCAAAGAAGAACGCAAGAACACCCTGAAACGCCTCTCCTAGCGACTGGCGAAACACGGCCTCTCCGCCCGAGGAGACCGGCCCAGACAAGCCGCGCGGCGCATCCGACGTTCACCCCAGCCTGGTGCGGTCAATGTCGGATTCGAGATTCGACGTTGCCCCCATGCGTCGAGGGGAGGGTGCCGACCACCCTCTCCGGGCAGGTAGGGCGGCCGGCACCCTTCCCTCCAGGCCCAGGCGCACGATTCGTGCGGTTCCTTCTGGACGCATCGCGTCCGGAAGGAACCGCACGATGCGGATTCCGGCCGATCCTCCATCCCGTGGTTCCTTTTGGAGGCAGGACGGCCAAAAGGAACCACGACTTCGGGGGCGGGCGGGACGGCGCACCTACCTGCCCCTGTGGGGGCGTCGGCCCGCCCGCCCTGGAAGCGCTCGACACATTGACCACACCAGAGGGGTGTCAATGT
>Ga0335070_10000379_pt1 | contig 51030 bp, 49 predicted proteins | sample Lox_Sample_13_FD_206722 | JGI IMG/M metagenome (GOLD analysis project Ga0335070, IMG submission 206722) | Soil microbial communities from Loxahatchee National Wildlife Refuge, Florida, United States - Lox_Sample_1.3 | ecosystem: Environmental > Terrestrial > Soil > Wetlands | place: USA...
AGCTGCGCGGGCCATAGGTTTCGTAGTACTTCTGGTCGACGGGGAACGAGTACCAGTACGGGTCCGACATGGCGTCGAGGTGGTACAGGTATCCGAAGAACTCGTCGAAGCCGTGCAGCGTCGGGAGGTACTTGTTCAGGTCACCGAGGTGATTCTTGCCGAACTGCCCGGTCTCGTAGCCCTGCTCCTTCAGCGCGCTCGCGAGCGTCGCGGCTTGCGCCGGAATGCCGACGTCAGCTCCAGCTTGGCCCACGGTCGTCAATCCCGTGCGCAGCGGGATCTCGCCGGTGATGAAGTTCGCCCGGCCCGCCGTGCAGCTGGCCTCGGCGTAGTAGTCGGTGAACAGCACGCCTTGAGAGGCCAGCTTGTCGAGGTTGGGTGTCTTCCCCGACATGATGCCGCGGTGGTAGGCGCCGATGTTGAACCAGCCGACGTCGTCTCCCATGATGACGAGGATGTTCGGCTTGCTCTCGGCCCGAGCCGGGCAGGAGAGCGCGAAGGTCACGGCGAGGACGAGGATCGCAGCAGAGGCGGCTCCGCGAGCGAGCCTTGCGCAGGGTCTTGCCATATATGGGCTCCTATACCCCCTATGGGCTCCTATACCCCTCGACCCGCCCGCCTAGACGAGCTCTGCAACGAGTGCGCCAAGCGGGGCGACGGCGAGGATCGCTCACCGCGTCGACCATTTGACCGACAGCTCGGCAACGGGGGCGCTGCCGGCTTCCACGAGATTTGGTGAGCAGTCACGTGATCTCGTGATGCTGGTCGACAGGCTCCGCAAACCCTCGGCCATGTGCCGTGCGGCCTTCCGGCTCATCGCTGCGGGGCGCGGCTCTCGGTCATCCGACGCCGAACATCGATCGCATCGCCAAGGAAGGCGCGATGTTCACGTCGTGGTACGGCCAGGCGAGCTGCACGGCGGGACGCGCCTCCTTCATCACCGGGCGCATCCCGATCCGCTCGGCGCTCTCGATCGTGGTGGCACCGGGCGACGAGAACTACCTCCGCAAGGAGACCCCGACGATCGCCGAGTTCTTCAAGAAGAGCGGCTACTCGACGTACTTCTCGGGCAAGTGGCACCTCGGCGATAAGCCGGAGTCCTATCCGATCGAGCACGGCTTCGACGAGATGAAGTCCTTCGGCGCCTACGATCCGGGCGTCTACACCTACAGCGACACTTCCCCCTGGTTCCATCCCTGGTTCCCCTCGAGGCCGGCTGGCGCGTCCCGGGGCTGATGTGGCCGGGGAGGACAACGGCTGGGTGCTGTCGCTGGTCTACCCCGTGCTGATCGAGCTCGACCAGTCGATCATCAAGTATCCGAGCATCAAGCGATTCCCGGGCGGCGCCTCGAACGACCTGATGCCGAACCTCCAGCACCCGGAGAACCCGGTTCCTGTTCTCGACGTGAACAATCCCCCGCGAGTCAAGGGCGGAGGCGACTGATCGATTCGACTGCGGAGCAGAGCCCGATCGGGTTCGCGACGCGCGCCGCTCAGGCCGACGACCGCGCGCTCGGCCGCGCGACACCGAGCTTCTTGAGCCGCGAGCGCAGCGTGTTGGGATGCAGGCCGAGGGCGGCGGCGGCGTTGCCGGACCCGTCGATCCGCCAGCCGTGGCGTTCCAGCACCCGAAGGAAGTGCGCGCGCTCCACGTCGTCGAGGCGCTCGGAGGGCTCCCCCCTGCGCGCGGCCGCGCCGGCGAAGGCGGCGTCGAGTCGCAGCGCGGTTGCGTGCGAGAGGATCAGCGCGCGCTCGATCACGTTGCCGAGCTCGCGCACGTTGCCCGGCCAGGAGTAGCTCGTGAGAGCCAGCATGGCGGACTCCGGCACGCGCTCGATCTCGCGGCCGAGCTCGCCCTGCCGGCGCCGGATGCAGTCCCAGACCAACAGGGGGATGTCCTCGCGGCGGTCGCGCAGCGGCGGAAGCCGGATCGGGAAGGCCGCGAGGCGGTAGTAGAGGTCCTCGCGGAAGCGACCCGCGGCGATGGCCTGCTCGAGATCGCGATTGGTGGCGGCCACGATCCGCACGTCGACCTTGCGCGAGCGCGTCGCGCCGAGGCGCTCGAACTCTCCGTCCTGGAGCACGCGCAGCAGCTTGGCCTGGACCTCGGGCGGGATCTCGCCGACCTCGTCGAGGAACAACGTGCCGCCATCGGCGAGCTCGAAGCGGCCCGGCTTCGAGGAGGTGGCGCCGGTGAAGGCGCCCTTCTCGTGGCCGAACAGCTCGCTCTCGATCAGCGAGGGCGGCAGCGCGGCGCAGTTCACCTTGATCAGCGGGCGCTCGGCGCGCTTGCTGCGCGCGTGGATCGCGCGCGCCAGCAGCTCCTTGCCGGTGCCGGTCTCGCCGAGCAGCAGCACCGTCGCCGAGGTCGGCGCCACCTGCGCCGCCTGCTCGAGCACCTCGCGCAACGCGCGGCTCTTGCCGACGATCTGCTCGAAGCCCGCGTCGCTCTCGATCTCCTCGCGCAGGTACTCGTTCTCCGCCTCGAGGCGCCGCTGCAGGCGGCGCACCTCGCGCAGGCTCTCGCGCAGCTCCACCTCGATGTTCCGCCGGTAGAGGGCGTTGGCGAGGATCTGCCCGACGATGCGGATCCGGTGCACCGTCGCGTCCGGCCAGCGGCGCGACTCGCGCAAGCTGAGCGTGCCGATCGCGCACACCCACTTTCCGCCGATCGAGAGCGGCACGGAGAGGTGCGAGCGGATGCCCAGCGAGCGCGCGTACTCGCGCTCGGCGATCGCCGTCTCGGGCAGATCGTCGAGGCTCTCGAGGCGCACGACCTCACCGCGCTGGATGCGGCGGTGCAGCCAGGGAAGCACGCTCGGAAGCGGGAAGGACTGCGTGAGTGCCTCGAAGCTGGGCCGCGCCCACGAGTGGGTGACCACGATCGTCGCCCCGTCGGCCCGCGGCTCGGCGAAGCTGCAGCGATCCGCGTCCAGGAACTCCGTGAGCTGCCGCAGCGCCCGGTCGATCTCGCGGTCCACGCGTTCGCCCGCGACGCCCGAGAAGCGGGTCGAGAGCTCGGCCAGCAGGCGCTCGAACTGCGTTTGGTCGGGCACGACGCCACGCTAGCACGAGCCGATCACGATATGGCGTGGCGCCCCACGCCTGATCGTGGGCGCCTCAGTCAGGGCACTCGACGCTGGCTGCGCAAGGCTTCGACCCGAAAGCAGTTTGCTGCTCGGCGGGATCCTGGCACGGGGCTCGCATCGCGCAAAGCCGTGACGGTCCGAATCAGCGTCGCCGGCGATGATCATGGGACCCGCCGCATCCGGGTGGAGGGCCGCCTGTCCCACGGCGAGATCGACGAGCTGGAGCAGGTGGTGGGAGACGATCCCGGCGTCGTCGTTCTGGATCTCACCCATCTCCGCTCGGCGGATTCGGCGGGAGTGGGAGCGCTGCGGCGGCTGCGGGCGAAGGGGGTGCGGATGTGCGGCACCTCGCCACAGCTCGCCTGGCAGATCGAGGAAGAACAAGCCTGAGCCGGGGCGAGAGGCCCCGCCAGAGAACAAGGAGACGAGCGACATGAAGCGATACGCACTCTGGCTGGCGCTTCCCGCGCTGGCGATCGCGCTGCCCGCGTCGGCGGCGAAGAAGGACGCGACGAAGATCACGTGCGCCGAGTTCGCGGCGCAGTCGCCCGAGGGACAGGCGCGCATCACCGCGTTCCTCGACGGCTACTCGAAGCGCGGCAAGAAGGTCGAAGACGTCGCGAGCGTCGACGTGCAGCGCCAGCTCGACGTGCTCGTCGTGTCCTGCCAGCAGGACCCGAAGGCGACGCTGTGGGAGAAACTCAAGGCCCACATGCCGGGCGGGAAGCTCAAGGTTGCCCCCGTGAAGATGACGTGCGAGGACTTCCTCGCCCTCGGCAGCAGCGTGCAGCCCGAGGTCGCCTACTGGCTCGACGGCTACAACCGCAAGGAGAACGTCATGGACGCCGGCCAGGTGGACCTCGAGCGCGACACCGCGGTGCTGGTCCAGGCCTGCAAGCCTGCTCCCAAGGAGTCGCTCTGGAAGAAGATCAAGGACAAGCTCTAGTCGAGGCGGGCCGAGGGGCAGCGCGATGGGGACCCGAGTGAGCGTGCGATGGGCACCGGCCGCCGTGCTGGCGGCGGCCGCCTGTCTCGCGATCGCCGGGGTCGCCCGCGCGCTGCCTCCCCCGCCGCCCGAGCCGGACTGGGGGGTCGAGGCCTTCATGTATGGTTGGGCCTCGGCCCTCTCCGCCGACGTGAGCGCCGGCGGCGCCACCGTGAGCACGAACGTCTCGTTCTTCGATCTGCTCAAGCAGCTCGGATGGGCCTTCGAGGGCGGCGTCCAGCTCCGCTACAAGCGGGCGCTCTTCATGATCGACGACATGGGCTTCCAGCTCGCGGACAACGTGAACTCAGGCACGGTCACGCGGCCGTTCAGCCTGGGCGGCCCGCTCGGCCTCGGCGGCAGCCTGAGGGTCGGACCCGCCAAGGTGAACTACCGGACGACGCTCTGGATCATCGACCCGAGATTCGGATTCCGCGTGCTCTCGCTTCCGCTCTCGGAGCTCTTCCGCTCGATCCCCTCCGAGGATCCGCGCCGGCTCGACGTCGATCTGCTCGCGGGCGTCCGCTACTGGAACGTGCGCAACAAGCTCGGCGTCGACGTCTCGCCGGCGACCCTGACCGTCGGCGCGACCAGCATCGATCTCTCCGGGGTCAACCTGCCTGATTTCAAGGGCCACAAGACGCATCTTCCGGGCTACCTCCTGAAGGGCGCGAACGACAAGCACTTGAACGCCTTCGACGACTGGGTCGACCCGATGATCGGCCTGCGGATCCGGGGAGACGTGACGCGGAGCATCTCGCTCTTCGCGCTCGGCGACATCGGCGGCTTCTCGGCGTTCGAGGCGTCCTCCGACCTCACCTGGCAGGCGATGCTCGGGGCGCGCTGGCACTTCGCGAAGCACTGGAACGTCGTCGGTGGCTACCGGGCAATCGGCGTGCAGCGCCCAGGCGCGCTCGACAACGCCGTCCTGTACGGTCCGCTGATCGGCGCGGCCTTCAACCTCTGAGCCAACCAGGGAGAGCTCCCGAATGATCCGTTCCTCCGTACGCTGCAAGGGCGTCGCGTTCGCCGCGCTGGCCGTGCTGTGGCTCGCACCGCTCGCCGCGCTGGCCAAGGACGAGGGCGCGCCGAAGCACAAGCCGATGGTCGACCCGCGTGCCGATCGCATCCTCCGCAACATGAGCGAGTACCTGGCCGGGGCGGAGCAGTTCACCGTGCGCGCCGACATCCGCTTCGACGACGTGATCGCGAGCGGACAGAAGATCCAGTACACGGCGGTCGAGGACGTCGCAGTGCGCCGGCCCAACCGGGTCTACAGCGAGTACGACGGCGACCTCGGGTCGAAGCGACTCTGGTACGACGGGAAATCGATCACGATGTACGACAGCACCGCGGGGGTCTACGCGAGCAGCCCGATGCCGGGCAAGATCGACGCGGCGCTCGACGAGCTGATGAAGAAGCACGGCTTCTCGCCGCCGCTCTCCGACCTGCTCTACAGCGATCCCTACGCGATCCTGAAGCCGCACGCGGACTACGGCCTGTATCTCGGCGAGCACGCCGTCGACGGCGTGCGCTGCCATCACCTGGCCTTCGTCGACCCGAACATCGACTGGCAGATCTGGGTCGAGGACGGCAGCGAGGTCGTGCCGCGCAAGGTGGTGATCACCTACAAGACGCTGCCGGAATCGCCGCAGTTCGAGGCGGTGCTCTCGGACTGGGACTTCGGCGCGCGCCTGATCGATGCGCAGTTCACGCCGTTGATCCCGCCCGGCACCCCGAAGATCCCCTTCGTGCCCGCCGAGATCGGCCCGGAGGGCGCGGCGAAGAAGTGAGGAGAAGCGCTGAGATGATGGAATCGCGCGCGACGTCTCGAGTCGCTGCGGGGTGCGCGTTCGGCGCGGCGCTCGCGGTGGCGCTGCTTTGCGCACCCGTCGGCGCGTCGGCCCGCGGCTTCGGCGGCGGCGGCTTCGGGGGCGGCGGCGGCCACAGCTTCGGCGGTGGTGGCTTCGGGGGCGGCGGCGGCCACAGCTTCGGGGGCGGGGGATTCGGCGGAGGCGGTGGTGGCGGTGGCCACTTCGGCGGCGGCGGATTCGGAAGCGTGCACAGCTCGGGCGGGTTCGGTGGCGGCGGCAGCAAGAGCTGGTCGGGCGGCGAGTCGGGGGCGTCGCACGGCTACTCCGGCAGCGCCGGCTCCACGACGTCCTCCAACCAGGCGGCACGCCAGTCCAGTGCCGAGAGCATGCAGTCCTCCCGCGAATCGACCGCCGAGGGCATGCAGTCGAGCAGCCAGGCGCACCAGGAGAGCATGAGCTCCCAGCGGACCACCGAGGCGGCGGATCTCCAGGGCAACCGCTACGCGGGCGCCTCGTCGCTCCAGCAGAGCCACCAGAACTACTACAGCCACTACGACAACTACTACGGCGGCTGCTGCTCGAGCGGAGGCGGTAGCAGCGAGTGGGCCGCAGCCGCCGGCGGCGCCGCCCTGGGCATGATGACCGGCATGGCGATCGGCTCCGCCGTCGCGCAGCCGCCGCCCGCCGCCACGACGGTCTACGTCGGCGGCGCGCCGTACTACTACGCGGGCGGCACCTACTACGCGCCGCAGGGATCCCAGTACGTCGTCGTGGCGCCGCCGCCCGGCGCCGTGGTCCCTGTGCTGCCCCCGTCCTGCTCGACGGTCTACGCCCGCGGTGCGCCGTATCAGGACTGCGGCGGGATCTTCTACCACCCCACACCAAGCGGTTACCAGGTGGTCGCGCCGCCGGCGGGAGCCATGGTGTCGACGCTGCCCCAGGGCGCGGTCATGCGGATGGTGAACGGCACCTCGTACTTCGTCGCGAGCGGCGTCTACTATCAACCGTTCTACAGCGGCAGCAGCGTGGTCTACCAGATCGTCACCAATCCGGCGTGAGTCGGCAGGCGTGACCACCGCGAAGGGGAGAACGGAAGGCATGGGCGGATCGGCACTCGCTTCCGATCGCTTGCGCTTCGGAGCGCTGCTTGCGCTGCTGTTCGCGGCGTTGCTGTGGGCACCGATCGATGCGCCGGCTCGCGGCTTCGGAGGCGGCGGCTTCGGAGGCGGCCACGGGTTCGGCGGCGGCGGCTTTGGCGGTGGTGGCTTCGGAGGCGGCGGGTTCGGCGGCGGCCACGGCTTTGGGGGCGGCGGATTCGGTGGCGGGCATTTCGGCGGCGGCGGGTTCGGCAGCATCCACAGCTCCGGCGGATTCGGTGGCGGCGGCTTCGGCGGGGGCGGCTTCGGAGGCGGTGGCCACGGCTTTGGTGGGGGCGGCTTCGGCGGCGGCGAGTCCGGGGCGTCGCACGGCTACTCCGGCGGCGGCTCGCAGATGTCCTCGAATCAGGCGGCCCGCCAGTCGAGCGCCGAAGGCATGCAGTCCTCGCGCGAATCGACCGCCGAGGGCATGCAGTCGAGCGCCCAGACGCACCAGGAGAGCATGAGCTCCCAGCGGACCACCGAGGCGGCGGATCTCCAGGGCAACCGCTACGCGGGCGCTTCGTCGCTGCAACAGAGCAGCCAGAACTACTACAGCCACTACGACAACTACTACGGCGGCTGTTGCAGCAGCAGCGACGACTGGGGCGCTGCCGCCGGCGGCGCCGCGCTGGGCATGATGGCGGGGATGGCGATCGGGGCGTCGGTGGCGAGCGTGCCGCCGGCCGCCACGACGGTCTACGTCGGCGGCTCCCCCTACTACTACTACGGCGGCACCTACTACGCGCCGCAGGGATCGCAGTACGTGGTCGTGGCGCCGCCGCCCGGCGCCGTGATCCCGTCGCTGCCGCCCTCGTGCACGACGGTCTACGCCCAGGGCGTCGCATCCGCGGACTGCGGCGGGATCTTCTATCAGCCCGCGCCGGGCGGCTACCGGGTCGTCGCGCCTCCCGCCGGTGCCATGGTCTCGATGCTGCCGCCGGGCGCGACGATGAGGACCGTCAACGGCACCTCGTACTGGTTCGCGAGCGGCGTCTACTACCAGCCGTACTACAGCGGCAGCAACGTCGTCTACCAGATCGTCACGAATCCCTCGTGACGGAGGAGAGAGCCATGCTTCGGACTCGATTCGCTTGGATCGCAGGCGCGGCGCTCGTCGCGCTCCTGCTCGCAACCAGCGGCCACGCGCAGGCCGTCAACTTCGCGGTCACCGGCAAGATCACCGCCATCGACACGGCGAAGAAGACGATCAGCGTGAAGGGCGCGAACGACGACGGCGGGACCTACGACGTGACCAGCGACACGTCGATCATGTTGGAGAAGAAGAAGCTCGCTCTCGGCGATCTCAAGGTCGGCTGGCACGTGGTGCTGAACGGAGACTCCGGGCTCTCCGGCAAGACCAAGAGGGCGACCTACATCGAGGTCGTCGACACCTCGGGACAATAGGTGCGCGATTGCATCCCGCTCCTCGCGCTGCTCCTGGTCGCGCTGCCCGTGCGCGCCGCGGATCCGGTCCCGCTCGAGGGCGAGCAGGGAACGCAGTCCCTCAGCGAGATCAACAAGAAGCTGACCAATCCGGTGAGCGACCTCTGGTCGATCACCTTCCAGCAGAACAACTACCTGCTGAAGTTCCACGAGCCCGACGCGACCACGCGCTGGAGCTCGAACCTGAACTTCCAGCCGGTCATGCCCGTCGCGATCACCGAGGATTGGAATCTCATCACGCGGCCGGTCATCTCGCTCTTCGTCTCGCAGCCTCACCCGAACCCGAACGACGCCTTCAAGGACGCTCGCAATACCAACTTCGGGGACAGCGTGCTCCTCAACCTGGTCTCGCCGAGCCCCAAGCTCGTCGGGAACTGGCTGCTCGGCATCGGGCCGACGTGGATCTTCCCGACGGCCGGGTCCGACTACACGGGCAGCGGAAAGTGGCAGGTCGGTCCCGGCGCGCTCGTCGGATATCTCTCGGACAAGTGGATCCTGGGCGCCTTCCCGCAAGTGTGGTGGTCCTTCGCCGGCGACTCGTCCCGGCCCTCGACCAACTCGATGAACCTGCAGCCGGTCGCCGCCTACTTCCTGCCCGAGGGCTGGAGCGTCGGATATTCGGGGAACATCCTCGCGGACTTCAAGGCCAAGAAGAGCGAGGACGTCTGGACGGTTCCGATTGGACTCTCGGTCGCCAAGGTGGTGAAGCTCGGGAAGCTCCCGGTCCGGTTCGCGCTCGCGGGGCAGTCGATGCCGGTTCACCCCGAGGAGGCCGGGCAGAAGTGGAACATCCAGCTGGTCATCGCACCGGTCCTCCCGAAATTGATCAAGGGCCAACTCGCCGACCCGAGTCACATGAGCTTCGGGCTCGGCTCGTGACGAGAACCAAGGAGCGGACAGCATGCCGAAGGCAGTCAAGCTTGCGATCATCGCCGCCGTGCTCGGGACGGCGGGGGGCTGCGCCAGCACGCAGCAGATGCTCGACAACCAGCAGGCGGTCGCGGTCGAGACGGCGCTGGCTCGCGGGCGCTTCGACCTGAACTGTCCGAATGCAACCGCGGTGGTCCTGTCGCGGGACTTCATCCAGCCCGCGGTGCAGGGTCCGTGGATGGCCGGGATCGAACGCCTGGAGTACACGGTCGGGGTCGAGGGCTGCGGCCAGCGGACCACGATCGTCGCGATGTGCCAGCAGGGCTCGAGCACCTGCTTCGCCGCGAACCCCAACAGCGGCTTCCAGCGCTAGACGGACTCGAAGGAGATCGTTCCATGCAATCCCGACTCACCCGAGTCGCGCTCGCAACGGCCGCCTGGTCGGTCCTCACGACGCACGCGGGATGGGCGCAGACGCCGAACCCCGAGCGCAACGCCTATTTCGGCGAGGAGCACATCCACACCAGCTGGTCAGTCGATGCCTGGCTGATGGGCAACCGCATCACCGGCCCCGATGACGCCTACAAGTACGCGCAAGGCCAGAGCATCAAGCACCCGCTGGGGTACGACATCAAGATCGACACGCCGATGGACTTCATGGGCGTGACCGACCACTCGGAGTACGTGGGCGTGACGAAGGAGGCGAACACGCCGGGAACGTACGTCAGCAAGTTGCCCGAGGCACAGCCGCTCATTCTCAAGGACCCGAACAACCAGGAGGACGTTCAGAAGACGTTCACCTACCTCGTTCACTTGATGGCCGGAGCTCCGGTGAAAGCGTTCATGCGCCCCGAGGTGGCGGGCAGCATCTGGAAGGAAACCGTCAAGATCGCCGACGAGAACAACCATCCTGGCAAGTTCACTGCGTTCTGCTCCTACGAGTGGACCTCGATGCCCGACAATCGCAACCTGCACCGCAACATCTTCTTCAAGGACTGCGCGCACGTGCCCGAGATGCCCTACAGCGCGCTCGACTCGACGCACCCCGAGGACCTGTGGAAGTGGATGGACGCGCAGCGGAAGAGCGGCAACGAGCTGCTCGCCATCTCGCACAACGCCAACCTGAGCGACGGCTGGATGTATCCCGTCGATCTCGACACACTCGGGCGACCGATCGACGCCGCCTGGGCGGCCGCGCGCGACCGCAACGAGCGCCTCGTCGAGATCAAGCAGATCAAGGGACAGTCGGAAACCCACCCCCTGCTGTCGCCGAACGACGAGTTCGCAAGTTATGAGGTAGCGACTGCTCTCCTCGGCATGCCGGCGACAGCGGGCCGGATCGACCACATCACCGGCAGCTTCGCGCGCCAGGCCTTGAAGGACGGCCTCGCCATGCAGGACGTCCGCGGGTACAACCCGTACAAGTTCGGCATGGCGGGCGGCTCCGACTCCCACAACACCGGCAGCCCCTACCGTCAGGACAATTTCTACGGCGGCCACGCCCAGATCGACGGGACACTCGACCGGCGGATGGCGGGTGTTCTGGCCTTTGGGACCATCGACGTTCGGCTGGAGAATCCGGGCGGGCTGACCGGCGTGTGGGCGGAGGAGAACACGCGGGCCTCGATCTGGGACGCGATGTACCGCAAGGAGACCTTCGGGGTCAGCGGCCCGCACATCAAGGTGCGCCTCTTCGGCGGCTGGGGCTACGACAAGAACATCCTGAACGCCAACGACTGGGTGAAGCAATCGTACGCGGGCGGTGTCCCGATGGGCGGGGACCTACCGCCCATGCCGACCGGGAAGGGGACGGCCCCGACCTTCGTCGTCTGGGCGGTGAAGGACCCGACCTCGGCCAATCTCGACCGCATCCAGATCATCAAGGGCTGGAGCCAGAACGGCCAGAGCTTCGAGAAGATCTTCGACGTCGCCTGGTCCGGCGACCGCAAGCCCGACAAGTGGTCAGGCCGGGTGCCCGCCATCCGGAGCACGGTGGACATCGAGAAGGCCACCTACACCAACGACGTCGGCTCGGTGGAGCTCAAGACGGCGTGGACGGATCCGGAGTTCGATTCCAGCCTGCATGCGTTCTACTACGCCCGGGTCCTGGAGATCCCGACGCCGAGGTGGACCCTCATGCAAGCCGTGAAGGCCGGGGTTCCTCCGCCCGACGTCGTTCCGCTCACGGGGCAGGAACGCGCCTGGAGCTCGCCGATCTGGTACACGCCGTCGCAGGATGCGCGCAAGAACGCGCCGGCGGGGACGACCGTTGCAGCCTTGAAGAAGCAGGGCGCAACGCCACTGAATGACGCACAGTTGAAGTCGCTGATCGTCGGCAAGGCCTTCTGGGTGCGCAACGAGGTCACGGGAGAGCAGTTCAGCGAGAACTTCACGGCCGAAAACCACATGACCGTGTTCCACATCGGCGAGAACGCGGTCGTGCCCAGCGGGTATGGCAACGTCGTGAGGGACGGCTACGAGGGGACGACCGTCCCTTACAAGATCGAGGGCGGCAAGCTCGTCACCTTCTTCTCGCAGGACCCGTACGCGGTCACGGTCTACAAGCTCGGGAACACGTACTACGGCGCGCGCAGCAACGAATTCGGCTATGCCAACTACGAGATCATCCCGTCGCCGCAGATCACGGTGAACCCGCTGACGGAGATGACCAACCAGTTCTCGATCGAGCTGGGGCTGACGGAGGAGCAGCAGCGTCAGATCGTTCCCATCTTGAAGGAGGAGGCGAAGCAGCTGGCGGCGTTGAAGAAGAACGCCTCTCTCAGCGCCGTGAAGAAGGTCGAGCAGCTGAGGCAGATCGGCAGCTCGATCGACGCGCGGATCACGCCGATCCTGAATCCGGAGCAGCAGAAGAAGTTCCAGGTCCTGCGCGAAGAGGCGCGACGGCGGATCATCGAGACGATGGGGAGCCAGGCGCTGCACAAGCTCGAAGGCGAGGCGAAGGAGAAGCTGTAGGGCGCGCTTCGATGAAGCGCCTGCTGCGCGAGCCGCTGCTGCACTTCCTGCTGCTCGGAGCCGTACTGTTCGGCGTGTACGACTACGTGCATCCAGCGGGCGGGGCGGCGCCGTCGTCGAAGCAGATCCAGCTCTCGCTCGACGATCTCGGCCAGCTCGTCACGCTCTTCCAGTCGCAATGGAAGCGTCCGCCGACTCCCGGCGAGCTCCAGCACCTCGTCGAGGAGAAGGTCCGCGAGGAGGTCCTCTACCGCGAAGCCCTCGCGTTGGGGCTCGACAAGGACGACACCATCGTGAAGCGCCGCATGGCGCAGAAGATGCAATTCCTGGCCGAGGACGTCGCCGCCGCCCACGAGCCCACGACCGAGGAGCTCAAGACGTGGTACGCGCAGAACAGCGAGAAGTTCGCGCTGCCGGCCCGGGTGAGCTTCCGGCACCTCTACTTCGCGCCCGATCGCCGGGGGCCGCGCGCGCGTGACGACGCGGCGAGCGCGCTTGCGAAGCTCGCCGGCCAACCCGAGGACTCGCCGCTCGCGGCCTCGCTCGCCGACCGCTTCATGTTCCAGGACTACTACGGCGACCGCACCTCGGCGGCGCTCGCCAAGGAGTTCGGACCGCCCTTCGCGGTGGCCGTCGCGCAGCTCACGCCCGGCTCCTGGCAGGGGCCGATCGAGTCGGGCTACGGCTGGCACCTCGTCTTCGTCGACAGCCTGGTGCCCGGCCGCGTTCCCGTGTTCGAGGAGGTCGAGCCGGACGTGAAGATCGCCTGGCTGGGCGATCAGAAGCAGCAGGCCTGGCGCAAGGCCTACGACGAGATGCGCGCGAAGTACACCGTGCTGCTGCCCGCGCCTCCCGACGAGAAGTCGCCGGCGGCACCCGCTCCTCCGCTCCCGACGCAGGTGCCTGCTCCGTCGGGAGAGGGGCCGTTGTGACCGGCGCGGGAAAGCGCATCGGCTCGGCGCCCGCTGCGCTCTTGCTGGCGATCCTGTTCGCCGCGCCCGCGTGCGCGCACGAAGCGCGTCCCGCCTATCTCGAGCTCAAGGAGACCGAGCCGGGTCGCTTCAGCGTGCTCTGGCGCACGCCGGTCCTCGCGGGCATGCGCCTGCCCGTCGTGCTGAAGCTCCCGGACGACGTGCGGAACCTGAAGGAGCCGAACGTCCAGGAGCTGGCGGACTCACTGGTCGAACGGCGCTGGATCGACGCCGGGCCGAACGGGCTCGCCGGCCGGCGCATCGAGTTCGTCGGGCTCCAGCTCACGATCGCCGACGTGCTGGTCCGGGTCGAGACGCTCGACGGCGCGCGCTGGATGGCCATCGCGCACCCGCCGCAGCCGTGGGTCGAAGTGGCCGCGTCGCAGACCACCTGGGGCGTGGTGGGTGCGTACGTCGTGCAGGGCATCCGGCACATCCTGTTCGGCGCCGACCACATGCTCTTCGTACTGGGCCTGCTGTTGATCGTCGCGGACCGCTGGATGCTGCTGAAAACCGTGACGGCCTTCACCGTGGCGCACAGCATCACGCTCGCCATCGCGACGCTCGGCTACGCCGAGGTGCCCGTGCTCCCGCTGAACGCGGCGATCGCGCTCAGCATCCTCTTCCTCGGGCCGGAGGTCGTGCGCTCCTGGCGCGGCGAGTCGAGCTTCACGATCCGGCATCCCTGGGTGGTCGCGTTCGCCTTCGGCCTGCTGCACGGCTTCGGCTTCGCCAGCGCGCTGACCGGGGCCGGCCTGCCGCGGCACGAGCTGCCGCTGGCGCTGGTGAGCTTCAACGTCGGCGTCGAGCTCGGGCAGCTCGGCTTCATCGCGCTGGTCGTGGCGCTCGAGCATTCCTTCCGCATTCTCGAGGTGCGCTGGCCGCGCTGGGTGCAGGCCCTGCCCGGCTACACGGTCGGCTCGCTCGGAGCGTATTGGACGCTGCAGCGCCTGGCGCTGCTCCTCGGAGCTGTGCGTTGACGACCGAGCGACGGCAGATCGCGACGCGAGCCCTCGCCGCGCTGGTGGTCGTGTGGCCGGAGGCTGCCCTCGCGCACGCGCAGCAGGGCGAGGCCGTCGGCTTCCTGACCGGGTTCCGCCACCCGATCTCGGGGCTCGACCACGTGCTGGCGATGGTCGCGGTCGGCCTGTGGGGCGCGCAGCTCGGCGCTCCCGCGATCTGGCTGCTGCCGGTGACGTTCCCCATCGTCATGGCGCTCGGCGGAATGCTCGGGCTCCTCGGCGTTCCGCTTCCCGGCATCGAGTACGGGATCGCCGCGTCCGCCATCCTGCTCGGCGCCGCCGTGATGCTCGAAGTGCGCCCTCCGCTCGCCGCGTCCGCCGCGCTGGTCGGATTCTTCGCGATCTTCCACGGCCACGCACACGGCACCGAGCTGCCAGCGGGACAGAGCGCCTTGCTCTACAGCATGGGCTTCGTCATCGCGACCGGCTGCCTGCACGCGCTCGGGATCGGCATCGGCACGGTCCACCGCTGGGCGTGGGGTCAGACACTGCTTCGCGTTGCCGGCGGCGCGGTCGCGGCGGGAGGTGTCCTCTTCCTGTGGAGGGCGTTCGCATGAAGGACTCGACCACGGCCCGGCTGCCGCTCTGCGCGATCGCCGTGCTCGCGGTCGCGATGTGGCCCGCGCCAGCAGCGGCCCACCTGAACTCGACCGGCATGGGGCCGATCTACGACGGGCTGATGCACTTCGCGACCAGCCCCGAAGACCTGGTCCCGGCGCTCGCGCTCGCGCTACTGGCCGGTTTGCGCGGCGCGAGCCACGGACGCCGAGCGCTGTTCGTGCTCCCGGGCGCGTGGCTGCTGGGCGGCCTCCTCGGCCTGACGGCGTCGGCAGCGAATGGAAGCAGCGTCGTGTCGTCGCTCTGGTTCGTGCTGCTCGGTGGCCTGCTGGCCGCCGACGCCAAGCTCTCGTTGCGCGTTCTCACGGCGCTGGCGGCATGCTTCGGCTTCTACCACGGCTACCTGAACGGAGCCGGGATGGGCCCGGCGGGATCCGCGGCCGCAGCCCTGCTCGGGCTCGACTTCGCGGTATTCGCCCTCGTCGCGCTCGCCGCCGCTTTGGTGGTCCGGCTGCGCGCAGCATGGGCCCGGATCGCCGTGCGCGTGGCAGGGAGCTGGATTGCGGCCAGCGGCCTGCTCCTGCTCGGCTGGGCAGCGCGAGGCGGCTAGCGCGAGTGGAATTGGTGACATGGCTCGGCTCGGCTCACGAGATGTCGTGATGTGTCACAGGTGCTCGTGAGTTTCGAGGCCGAGCGGGCCGGCTCCGATGGCTCAAGAAGCCGATGCGGAACGACTTTTTTCGAGCCCTCCTCTCCGGCACGGAACTCGCAGGCGCCTCGCGCGCCAGGGTCTGCAGCGCGATCCGCATCGCGGAGCCCAAAGGAGATATGAAGTGAGGGAACTCGAGTCTCCGTCCCGCCTCGGCGGACGGGCGCTTTCGCGCCTGGTTCTCGCGGTCGCCGTGCTGGGATCGGCCGTAGCGCCCGCGACGGCCCAGCAGAGCAAGGCCCCGCCGGGTTCCCCCGCCGCCACGACGGCGATCCCCGGCAATCAGCTGCCGCCCCCGCCGCGGCCGTTCGGCGGGAAGATCGAGCGCAACGCCGCGCAGTCGACGCCGTACTGGCCGCCGCGCGTCGAGCCGCCGAAGGGCGCCCCCAACGTGCTGCTGATCATGACCGACGACGCCGGCTTCGGCGTGCCCAGCACGTTCGGCGGGGTGATCCCGACGCCGGCGCTCGACCGGATCGCCGCGAATGGCCTGCGCTACACGAACTTCAACTCGACGGCCCTGTGCTCCCCGACACGCGCGGCACTCATCACTGGGCGCAACCACCACTCGGTGGGCTTCGGCGTGATCGCCGAGCAGGCGACCGGCTTCCCGGGCTACGACTCGATCATCACGCGCGACAAGGCCACCATCGGCCGGATCCTCAAGGACAACGGCTACCGTACTTCGTGGTTCGGCAAGGACCACAACACGCCGGCGTTCCAGGCCAGCCAGGACGGACCCTTCGACCAGTGGCCGATCGGCATGGGCTTCGACTACTTCTACGGCTTCATCGGCGGCGACACGAATCAGTGGCAGCCGAACCTGTTCCGCAACACCACGCAGATCTACCCATTCAACGGCAAGCCGGGCTGGAATCTCATCACCGCGCAGGCAGACGACGCCATCGCCTACATGCGGCGGATCAATGCGCTCGACCCCAAGCAGCCGTGGTTCGTCTACTACGTTCCCGGCGCCACCCACGCGCCGCATCATCCCACGCCGGAGTGGATCCAGAAGATCAGTGACATGCATCTATTCGACAAGGGCTGGAACGCGCTGCGCGAACAGATCTTCGCCAACCAGAAGAAGCTCGGCGTGATCCCCCCGGACGCCAAGCTGACGCCGTGGCCCAAGGATCTGCTGAAGGAATGGGACACGCTCTCGGCCGACGAGAAGAAGATGTTCCTGCGCCAGGTCGACGTCTTCGCGGCGTACGTGGCCTATTCCGACCACGAGATCGGGCGCGTGATCCAGGAGGTCGAAGACCAGGGCAAGCTCGACAACACCTTGATCGTCTACATCGAGGGCGACAACGGCAACAGCGCCGAGGGGACGACGGTCGGCACGCCGAACGAGGTCGCGAGCTTCAACGGCGTGGTGGTGCCGGTCGAGGACCAGCTCAAGGCCTTCTACGACGCCTGGGGTACCGACAAGACCTATCCGCACATGGCCGTGTCGTGGACCTGGGCGTTCGACACGCCGTTCTCGTGGACCAAGCAGATCGCCTCCCATTTCGGCGGCGTGCGCCAAGGCATGACGATCTCGTGGCCGGCGCGCATCAAGGACAAGGGCGGCATCCGCAACCAGTTCCATCACATGATCGACGTGGTGCCGACGATCCTGGAGGCGACGGGGATCCACGCGCCGGCGATCGTGGACGGCATTCCGCAGAAGCCGATCGAGGGCGTGAGTATGGTCTACACCTTCGACAAGGCCAACGCCCAGGCGCCGTCGCGACATCATACGCAGTACTTCGAGATGATGGGCGACCATGCCATCTACCACGACGGCTGGATCGCCAGCACCAAGGTGATGCGCCCGCCGTGGGACTTGCTCGGCGCGGTGAGCCAGGATCCGGCCGGCTTCCCCTGGGAGCTCTACGACCTGACGAAGGACTGGACGCAGTCCGACGACGTCGCCACCAAGTACCCGGCCAAGCTGAAGGAGATGGAGTCCCTTTTCTGGGCCGAGGCCGCCAAGTACCAGGTCCTGCCGCTCGACGCGACAGTCGCTACACGACTCGTCACGCCGCGCCCGAGCCTCACCGCGGGCCGCAACGTGTTCACCTGGCGCGGCGAGCTCACCGGCACACCGAACGGTGACGCTCCCTCCATCCTCGACTCGTCCTACCACTTCAAGGCCGAGGTGGAGATCCCGGAGGGCGGCGCCGAGGGCATGATCGTGACCCAGGGCGGCCGCTTCGGCGGCTACGGCTTCTACGTGCTCAAGGGCAAGCCGGTGTTCCTCTGGAACCTGGTCGACCTGAAGCGCGTCCGCTGGGACGGTCCAGAAGCGCTGTCGCCCGGCAAGCACACGCTCGAGTTCGACTTCAAGTACGACGGGCTGGGGATGGGAACACTCGCCTTCAACAACATGAGCGGCATCGGTCGGGGAGGCACCGGCGTGCTCAAGGTAGACGGCAAGGAAGCCGCGACCCAGCAGATGGAGCGCACGCTCCCGTTGATCCTTCAGTGGGACGAGAACTTCGACGTCGGCGCCGACACGGGCACGCCGGTGGACGACCAGGACTACCAGGTGCCGTTCGCGTTCACCGGCAAGCTCGACAAGCTGACGCTCACCATCGACCGGCCCAAGCTCACGCCCGAGGACGAGAAGAAATTGATGGAGGCGCAGCGCAACAACAGGGCGAGCGAGTAGAATGCCGCTCCCAGCCACGAACCCGATGGAGGAACGAGATGCCTCGAGCTGCGACCCGGATGAAAGTCGGCGCTGCGGTGCTCCTGCTGGCCGCGGCCGGCGCGGGCTGCGCCACCACTCAGGCCACCACGACGACGCAGTACCGCGGCGCGGTGCCGCGACCCAGCCAGATCCTGGTGTACCGCTTCGCGACCTCGCCAGGCGAGATCCAGCTCGACCGCAGCCCGACCGCCGTCGCGCAGTGGAAGCTCCAGGGCGTCTCGGCGAGCCAGGAGCGCCGGAAGGTGGCCCAGGCGGTCGCGAGCGCGCTCGCCGACAAGCTGGTCGCGAAGATCCTGGCGATGGGCCTGCAGGCGCAGCTCGGCGAGGGACCTCCCAACCTCGAGAACGGCCCGGTGGTGGTGATCGACGGGCAGTTCCTCGCGATCGACGAGGGCAGCCGCGCGCTGCGCCTGACGATCGGGCTCGGAGCCGGACGCAGCACGGTGCGGACGGCGGTCCAGGTGCTCGAGCTCTTCCCCGAGGGCCGACGCGTCCTCGAGCAGTTCGAGATCGACGCGAAGAGCGGGCGCAAGCCGGGCGCGGCCGAGACGCTGGGCGCGGGTGCCGCGGCGGGGACCCTGGCGACGGCGGCCGCCGTGACTGCGGCGACGGCCGTCGGCTCCGAGGCGTTCGGCGCGAACGTGGACGACGACGCCGAGCGCACCGCCACCAAGGTCGCGAAGCTCTTGAGCGCGTATTTCGCCGAGCAGGGCTGGATCGCGCCGCAGTAGGCTTCCCGACGGCCCAACCGCGAAGAGGACGCCCATGCACGTGAGAACCACCCTTGCGCTCGCTGTGCTGGGGCTGCTCGCCTGCTCGACCGGGCCGACCTACTCGCAGTTCGTGGTGAGCACGCCCCCGCCGCTCCCGGGGCATGGACGCATCTTCGTGTATCTCACGGACGCGAGCGAGGCGCCCTCCTTCTGGCCCGAGATCACGGTGGACGGCCAGCTGATCGGCGAGATGCGCACCGGGTCGTTCTTCTTCGTCGACCGGCCGGCGGGGGTCCACCAGATCGGCGTCGGCGCGAAGCTGTCGAACGCGGCCTTCGGCAACCAGGGCGCGACGCAGCCGGTCTTGGTCGGGGTCGAGCCGGGTACGAGCTCGTACGTGCAGGCATTCGTGACCACGCCGCCCGGCATGGTGAAGGTCGAGCTCCAGCCCGAGAGCGCCGCCAACGGCCAGCGCGACTTGAGCTCCCTCCACTACCTGGCGCCGACGCCACCGCCGCAGTAGCCCTGCGGAAGAAAGAGGGGAAATCGATGTTCCAGCGATCCGATCGACGACGTTGCTCGACCTGCGCGTTCGCTTCGATGCTGCTCGTGCTCGCCGTCGCCGCCTGCGCGCCGTCGCGCCAGCCGCGCGGCGAGGTCGCGGAGTCGGGCTTCCTGCGCGACTACTCGCAGCTGAAGCCCGGCAAGGAAGGCCAGGCCAAGCTCGTCTACATCAACCCCCACGTGAACTGGTCGAGCTACACCGCGATGCAGTTCGAGTCGGTGACGCTGTGGCCCGGGGAGAACGGCGGGCTCGCCAACCTCTCGCCCCAGGACCAGCAGATGCTGGCCGACCGGCTCTACAAGGCGGTCTACGACGCGGTCTCGAAGGAGATCAAGATGGTCAACGCTCCCGGACCGAACGTGATGCGCGTGCGCGTCGCGCTGACGGAGGCCAAGCCCACGAACGTCGTGCTGAACGCGGTCGCGACGGTCGTGCCCCAGCTCCGGACGCTCTCCACGATCGTCGGTCTGGCGGCGAACACCTCGATGACGGTGGGATCGGCCACCGTCGAGGGGGACGTCACCAACTCGGTCACGGGCGAGCGGCTCGCGGCGTTCGTCGACGAGCGCATCGGCCAGCGCAGCGTGCAGGCCTTCGGCACCTGGAGCCAGGTGCAGGCCGCCTTCGACCATTGGGGACAGCAGTTCGCCCAGCGCCTCGCGCAGCTCCGCAGCGGCGGGAAGGTGGAGTGAGCGATGGCGCAGCGAGCCCTCTCCCTGCTGGTCGCGGGCGCGGCGCTGCTGGCCGCCGCGCCGGTCGCGCGTCCGTTCACGCTGGCCGCCATCGAGTCGGACCTCAAGCTCTCGAGCGACGAGCGCGCCCAGCTCGAGAAGGGCGAGGTCGTGACGCGCACGGTGTCGAACGCCACCGAGCGCGAGCTGGCGGTCGGGCTCGCCGTGCGGATCCAGAGTCCGCCGGCGGAGCTCGCGAAGCAGCTGCTCGACGGGCTCTCGCTGCGCGAGAACCCCGACGTGCTCAGCCGCGGCGCGATCTCGACCGGGGCGCTGCAGGACTTCGCCGGTGTGAAGCTCCAGGACGCCGCGGCCGCGCAGGCGTACCTGCAGGCCAAGCCCGGCTCGGCGCTCAACCTGTCGGCGGCCGAGATCGCCGCCTTCCAGGCGCTCGCCAAGCAGCCGGCCGCGAGCTCCGACCCGAAAGGCGCCGTCGAGTCGCTGATCCGCCAGCAGCTCCAGGCGCGCTACCGCGCCTACGTCGCCAAGGGGCTCGAGGGGATCGCCCCCTACGCGCGCTCCTCGGGCGAGGCGAATCCGAGCGGGGACCTGCTCGCCGCGACCAAGGCGTCGAAGCTCTTCGCGAAGTACGCGCCCCACATGGTCCAGCTCTTGACCGACTATCCGAAGGCGCGCCCGGCCGACCTCCAGGAGCGCCAGCAGTGGAGCGAGTACAATGCGCAGGGCGCGCGCGCGATCGTGCTCACGCAGTTCCTCGCGCTCCCGGACGGCGATGGCTTCTCGGTGGCCGCGCGCCAGTACTACGTGAGCACGAGCTACAACGCGGAGCAGAACGTGGCGCTGCTGATCCCGGCGGACGAGGGCGGTACCGTGGTCGTGCTCGGGAGCCGCGTCGCGACCGAGCAGGTGGCGGGCTTCGGCGGCTCCGTGAAGCGCGGGATCGGCTCGAAGCTGATGGCGGACACACTCGCTGGTGTTGCGGCACGCGTCCGCAAGGCCGGCGCGAAGAACTGAGGAGGCAGCGGTGCGATCCCTCGTGCTCGCGATCGGAGTCTGGGTCGCCCTCGCTGGTGTCGCGTGCGCCGACGGCCCCGTCATCCCGCTGCCGGCCGCGGACCAGCAGCGGATCAGCGCGCTTCTCGGGCCGGGCGTCGTCGGCAAGGCCCTGCCGAGCAGTCCGATCGACGACCCCTCGGCCTACTTCCCGCTGCAGAACCGCGAGCTCCGCTATCAGGTGACGGCCGGCAAGAACGCCGGGAAGACGCAGGTGCTCGGCCTCGGCATGGCGCGGCGGCCGAGCGGCAAGCAGGGCTGGCGCTTCCAGGTCTCGCCCTCGATCTCGGGCTTCATCCGCCAGACCGAAGCGGGCGACCTCCTGATGCCGGCGGTGGTCGATGGCGGCGAGGGCGTGGTGATCGTCACGACGCCGCCCAATCCCTTCGTGATCAAGGGCATGAAGCCCGGCGAGTCGCGCTCCTTCACGCAGCACGTCGCCGTCAACTATCTCGATGATCCCTCGGACACCGACTACTCGGGATCGCTGAGCGGCAGCTTCACCTACGTCGGGACCTACCTGGTGAACGTGCCCGCCGGCAGCTACCCCGCGGTCTGCTTCCGCCTCGCCGTCGACGGCAAGGTCGGTCCAGCCCGCACCCAGGACACGGCCTATTACTTCTTCGCCCCGAAGATCGGCGTCGTCGCCATGATCACCCAGGAGGACGCGACGGCGTTCTGGCTGATCCACATCGACAGCTCCAGCGGGAAGGTGCTCACGTCGCAATGACGCGGACGCGCGTCGCGGTCCTCCTCGCCGCGTTGCTCGCACCGGGCGCTGCGGCCGCGCAACCGGCGGCGGAGCCGGGGAAGCCGCCTGCCGCTGCCGCCGTGCAGCCCGCCATGCCCGACATCGGCAGGAACGCCGAGGAGGTCGCGGCGCGGCTGCGGCAGATGACCGAGTCGCTCTCCGACACGGAGGCGTTCGCGGCGCTCGAGGCCGAGGTCGCCGCGGAGACGCATCGGATCGCCCAGCGCTGGGACGAGACCAGGCGCCTGCTCGAAGGCAAGCCGCGGCGCCTGGCGCTCGACTCGCTGGCTGGATCGTGGAGCGCGACGCGCGCCGAGCTCGAGGACGCCAACGCGCGGATCGGCGCGCGCGCACGGCGGCGGGAAGCCGACGCCGAGGCGCTCACCAAGATGCGCGAGTCCTGGACGCAGGCCCTCGACCTCGCCGCCAAGGCCGAGGCCCCCGCGTACGTGCTCGAGCGCGCGCGCGCGACGCTCGCGGCGATCGACGCGACGCGCCCGGGAGTCGAGGAGCGGCGCGCGAAGGTGCTGGTCCTGCAGGACACGGTGAGCCGCTCGCTCCAGGCATGCGACGACGCGCTGGCTCGCATCGGCGACGCGCGCCGGGAAGCGGTCGAGCGCATCTTCTCGGATCGCGATCCCGCCGTGTGGCGACTGCGGGATCGGACGTTCGACGCGAGGGCCGGCTGGCTGAGCCTCCAGGCGGAAGCCGCCGTCGGGCTCGACAGCCTGCTCACCTACGAGCGGACCTACCGCTTCCAGTTCGTCGTCACGGGGTTGCTCGCGTTGGTGATGATCGTCCTCTTCCGCCGCGCCCGCGAGCGGACGGAGCGCTGGGCGGCCCAGGACGCGTTCTTCGCGTCGGCGGCCGCCGTGTTCCGCACGCCGTACGCCGCCGCGATCCTGCTGACCATCGTGCTCACGCGCCCGCTGCGGCCCCATCCGCCGGCTGCGCTATGGCAGCTGAATCTCATGATCGGGATGCTGATGGCGGTCTTCGTGCTGCGCCCGTTCCTCGCGGCGCCCCGCATCTTCTATGGGCTCGCGATCCTGTTCGCCATCCAGCTCGCGAGCGATCCGCTCTCGAAGCTGCCGGCGCTCGATCAGGTGGTGTGCATCCTCGACATGGCTGCGACGGCCGCGCTGCTGCTGTGGGCTGCAACGCAGCTTCCCCAGGAGCGCATCCTTGCGGCGCGCTTGCCGCGCATTCGGAGCGTTGGCCCCCTCGTCCTGCGCGTGTTCGCCCTGGGCAGCCTCGCGTCCGTGGCAGCGGCGGCGATCGGCTACGTCGCTCTGGCGCTGTTCATGGGAGGCGGGGCGCTCTTCCTGATCTATACGGCCCTCGTCCTGCTGGCGTTCCGTGTCGCAGCCGACGGACTCGTGGCGATCGCTCTCGTCGAGGGACCGCTCGCGCGGCTGCGCGCCGTCGCGCGGCACCGCGCGCTCGTCGAGCGCCGGATCGGAGGCGCACTCGACCTGCTGGCCGTGCTGCTCTGGATCTCGATCGGGCTCAGCCGCTTCGAGCTGTTCGAGCCGGCGCGCGCGCTGCTCTACGCGGCACTCGATGCCCGGCTGCACGTCGGCGACCTCGACTTCGCCGTCGGGCGCCTGCTCGGCTTCTTCGCCGTTGTGGCCGGGGCGTACCTGACCACGCGCCTCGTCGTCTTCGCGCTCGAGGAGGACGTCTACTCGCGCATGGCGCTGCCGCGCGGCGTACCCTATGCGCTCTCCACGCTGACGCGCTACGCCCTGCTCCTCGCGGGGTTCCTGCTCGCACTCGGCACGCTCGGTCTCGATCTCACGCGCGTCACCGTGCTGGTGAGCGCGTTCGGCATCGGGATCGGCTTCGGCCTGCAGCAGATCATCAGCAACTTCGTTTCGGGCCTGATCCTGCTCTTCGAGCGACCGGTCCAGGTCGGCGACTCGGTGCAGCTCGGCGATCTGAGCGGAGAGGTCACGCGCATCGGCATCCGCTCGAGCACCGTCTGGACGCCGGAAGGCGCCGAGGTGATCGTCCCGAACTCGAAGATGATCGAGGACCGCGTCACCAACTGGACGCTCTCGGACCAGAAGCGCCGCGTCGACCTCGAGATCGGCGTGGCCTACGACACCGACGCCGACCGCATCCTCGCATTGCTCGTCGAGGTGGCGCGCCGCGATCCGCGGGTCGAAGCCCAGCCCGAGCCCGAGGCGCTGCTCGTGAAGTTCGGCGAGAGCTCCGCCGACTTCCAGCTCCGCGTCTGGACCGCCGGGCCGCACTGGACGCGGCTGCGCAGCGACCTCGGCGTCGCGATCCAGCGCGCGCTGCGCGAGGCGCGCCAGCTGCAGCTGGGCGCCGCCCCGCAGCGCCAGCCCGGCCAGGGTTGAAGCTCGCGGCCGCCTCCGCAATAATGAAACACGTTTCAATCTCGTGGAGCCGGAGCCCCCGCCCCCATGTCCTCCGCCTCTCTCTCATGAAGCTCGACTTCACGGCCGAGCAGCGCGCGCTCCGCAAGGAGATCCGCAGCTACTACCGGGAGCTCTTCACGCCGGCGATCCGCGCGGCCTTCGACGCCGAGCGCGAGGACCTGGGCGGCCCGCTCTACCGCGAGCTGGTGGGGCGCATGGGGCGCGACGGCTGGCTCGGCATCGGCTGGCCGCGCGAGTGGGGCGGCCAGGGCCGCGGGCCGCTCGAGCAGTTCATCTTCTGGGACGAGACCTACCGCGCGCGCGCCCCGCTGCCGGTGATCATGGTCAACACCATCGGCCCGACGCTGATGCGCTTCGGCAGCGAGGAGCAGAAGCGCGAGCTCCTGCCGAGGATCCTTCGCGGCGAGCTGCACTTCGCGATCGGCTACACCGAGCCCGCCGCCGGGACCGACCTCGCCTCGCTGACCACGCGCGCCGTGCGCGACGGCGAGCCGGGTAACCCCGCCGAATCAGACCATTGGGTCATCAACGGCCAGAAGATCTTCACCACCCACGCCCACGACGCCGACTACATCTGGCTGGCGGCGCGCACCGATCCGCAGGCGCCCAAGCACAAGGGCATCTCGATCATCCTGGTGCCGACCTCGGCTCCCGGCTTCTCGGTGACGCCGATCCGCACGCTCGGCGGCGAGCGCACCAACGCGACGTACTACCAGGACGTGCGCGTGCCGGTCTCCAACACGGTGGGCCCCGTGAACGCCGGCTGGTCGTTGATCACGGCGCAGCTCAACCACGAGCGCGTGGCGCTCGCGACGCCCGGCCTGGCCGACCGCCTGCTCGAGGAGGTCTGGAGCTGGGCGAGCGCCAACGGCGTGATCGAGGAGCCCTGGGTGCAGGCCAACCTCGCGCGCGTCTACGCCAGGCTCGAGGCGCTGAAGCTCCTCAACTGGCGCTCGGCGTGGTCACTCGAGACCGGCAACCCGAATCCGGCCGAAGCCTCCGCAGTGAAGGTGATGGGCAGCGAGTTCTTCGTCGAGTGCTATCGGCTGCTGCTCGAGATCACCGGCGCGGCGGGCATCGCGCTCGCCGGCGAGCCGGGCGCGCTGTTCGGCGGGCTGCTCGAGCAGGCGTACCGCGGCGCCGTCACGCTCACCTTCGGCGGCGGGGTCAACGAGGTGCAGCGCGACATCATCGCGATGGTGGCGCTCGGGCTGCCGAGGGCGAGGCGCTAGGTGGAGAAGCAGGAGCTCGAGGCGCGGCTGAAGACCTACGTCGGCGCGGCGACCGGCCCGCCGTTCGCGGGCCCCGACCTGGTGAACGAGGCGATGATCCGCCACTGGTGCGAGGCGATGGGCGATCGCAATCCGGTGTACACCGACCCCGAGGCCGCGAAGCGCTCCGTGCACGGCGGGCTGGTGGCCCCGCCGACCATGCTGCAAGCCTGGATCCTGCGCGGGATCGAGATGGCCGCGCCGGCGGCGGCGCCGGCCGACGGCCAGATCGCGCTGGGCAAGCTTTTCGCGGAGGCGGGCTATCCGTCGGTGGTCGCCACCAACTGCGAGCAGGAGTACAAGCGCTACCTGCGGCCCGGCGACCAGGTGGTCGCCACCACGATCTTCGAGTCGATCTCCGGCGAGAAGGCCACCGGCCTCGGCACCGGCTACTTCATCGACACGCGCACCACGTTCACCGATCAGCGCGGTGAAGAAGTGGGCTGGATGACCTTTCGCATCCTGCGCTTCCGGCCGACCCAACTGGCACCAGCGGGCTCCGCGGGCGCCTCCACGGGCGCGTCAGCGGCCAAGCCCCGCCGGCTGCGTCCGACGCGCGGGCACGACAACGCCTGGTGGTGGGAAGGCGTCGAGCGGGGCGAGCTGCGCATCCAGCGCTGCCGCAACTGCCAGACGCTGCGCCACCCGCCGCGCCCGATGTGCGGCGCCTGCCAGTCGATCGAGTGGGACTGGATCGTCTCGAAGGGCGCGGGCACGGTCTACAGCTACGTGGTGCTGCACCATCCGCCGATTCCCGGCTACGACTTCCCGCTGCCGGTCGCGCTGATCGACCTCGACGAGGGCACGCGTCTGGTCGCGAACGTAGCGGGCTGCAAGCCCTCCGACGTGCACGTCGGCATGCGCGTGCAGGCGCGCATCGAGAACGCGGACGAGGAGATGAAGCTCCCGTTCTTCCATCCGGTGGGGGCGTAGGGCCGCGCGATGGACTTCGAGCTCAGCGAAGAGCAGCGATCGCTCGGCGAGCTGGCGCGCCAGATCCTCGAGCGCGAGGTGACGAAGGAGCGCCTGCGCGAGGCCGAGGCCGACCCGGACGGCATCGACGCGCGGCTGTGGGCGAAGCTCGCCGAGGCGAACCTTCTCGGTGTCGCGGTACCCGAGGCGCACGGCGGCATGGGCTTCGGGCTTCTCGAGCTCTGCGTGCTGCTGCACGAGGTGGGGCGCTCGCTGGCGCCCGTGCCGGTGTTTCCGACGCTCGTGCTCGGCGGGCTCCCGCTGGCGCGCTTCGGCACGCCGGTGCAGCAGGCGACCTGGCTCGCGCCGATGGCGGCGGGCGAGCTCTTCCTCACCGCGGGCCTGGTCGACGCGCGCGGCGGGCGCGGCGTGCGCGCGCGCCGCGATGGCGGCGACTTCCTCCTCGACGGCGCCAAGCGCGTGGTGCGGACGGCGCGCCGCGCGGCGCGCATCCTCGTCGCCGCGATGACACCGGAAGGCGTTGGGATCTTCCTGGTCGACCCGAAGGCGCCCGGCGTCTCGCTCGTCGCCAGCCGCAGCTCGACGCGCGAGCCGCTCTTCGAGCTCTCGCTGTCCGCCGTGCGCGTCGGCGCCGAGGACCTGCTCGGCGGCGACGCCGCGGGAGGCGAGCGCGCGCTGCGCTGGATCCACCAGGGCGCGCTTGCGGCGATCGCTGCGACCCAGGTTGGCGTCTCCGAGCGCGCGCTCGAGATCACCGCCGGGCACCTGCGCGAGCGCGTGCAGTTCGGCGCGCCGATCGGCTCCTTCCCCGCCGTGCAGCAGCGCGCCGCGGATTGCTGGATCGACCTCGCGGCGATGCGCTGGACCGCGTGGCGCGCGGCCTGGCGCATCGCCGAGGGGCTGCCGGCCGAGCGCGAGGCGCGCGTCGCCAAGTTCTGGGCGGCCGAGGCGGGCTCGCGCATCGCCAACGCTGCGCAGCACCTGCACGCCGGCCTCGGCGTCGACGTCGACTATCCGATCCACCGCTACTTCCTGTGGTCCAAGGCGCTCGAGCTCGAGCTCGGCGGCGCCGCCCCGCAGCTCGCGCGGCTGGGCCGCGAGATGGCCGCGAGCGGCCCGCTCGCGCAGGAGTGCGCATGAGCGCGAGCTTCGATTCCGTCTCGGTGGGCGACGCGCTGCCCGAGCTCTCGATTCCGATCACCACCACGCTGGTCGTGGGCGGCGCGCTCGCCTCGCGCGACTTCACGCCGGTGCACCACGACAAGTCGGCCGCGCAGGCGCAGGGCATGGCCGACGTCTTCATGAACATCCTCACCACCAACGGCCTGGTGGGCCGCTACGTCACCGACTGGGCCGGCCCCAACGCGACGCTTCGGAACGTCGCCATCAAGCTCGGCGCGCCGAACCTGCCGGGCGACACCATGAAGATGGTGGGGAGCGTGAAGAGCAAGGACGAGCGGACCGGCGAGGTCGTCGTCGAGGTCGCCGGCAAGAACGGCTGGGGGAACCACGTCACGGGCACAGTGCGCCTGGCGCTGCCGCGGGGCGGGCGATGACCGCTGCGCTCCGGGACCGCGCGGCCATCGTCGGGATCGGGCAGACCGAGTTCTCGAAGAACTCGGGCCGCTCCGAGCTGCAGCTCGCCTGCGAAGCGGTGCGCGCCGCGCTCGACGACGCCGGCCTCACGCCGGGCGACGTCGACGGCATGACCACGTTCACGATGGACACCAACGACGAGATCGAGGTGGCGCGCGCCGTCGGGATCGGCGACCTCACCTTCTTCAGCCGCGTCCCGCACGGCGGTGGCGCGTGCATCGGCGTGATCCAGCAGGCGGTGATGGCGGTGGCGACCGGCGTCGCGGAGACCGTCGTCGTCTACCGCGCCTTCAACGAGCGCTCGGGACGCCGCTACTCGATCGGCGTCGCCGAGCCGCTGGTCACCGCCGACGCGATCCACTGGAGCTGGTACATGCCCTTCGGGCTGCTGACGCCGGCCTCGTGGGTGGCGATGTTCACGCAGCGCTACATGCACGAGTATGGCTGCAAGGGCACCGACCTGGCGCAGGTGGCGGTGTCGGCGCGCAAGCACGCCGTCAACAATCCGGCCGCCTTCTTCTACGGCAAGCCGCTCACCGTCGCGGAGCACCAGGCCTCGCGCTGGATCGTCGAGCCTCTGCGGCTGTTCGACTGCTGCCAGGAGAGCGACGGCGGCTGCGCGCAGATCGTGACGACGGTCGAGCGCGCGCGCGATCTGCGCGCGAAGGCGGCCGTGGTGCGCGGCATCGGGCAGGCCGCCGGCGCCGACCAGGAGAACATGACGAGCTTCTACCGGCCCAGCATCTCGTACCTGCCCGAGATGGACCTGGTGGCGAAGCAGGTGTACGCGATGGCGGGGCTGCGCCCCGCGGATGTCGACGCCGCGATCATCTACGACGCCTTCACGCCCGTCGTGATGTGGCAGCTCGAATCGTTCGGCTTCTGTGGGCGCGGCGAGGCCAAGGACTTCGTCGCGGGCGGCAACCTCGAGCTCGGCGGGCGGCTGCCCTGCAACACGCACGGCGGACAGCTCTCCGAGGCGTACATCCACGGCATGAACGGCGTGAACGAGGGCGTGCGGCTGGTGCGCGGCACCTCGCTCAACCAGCCGGCCAGGAACGACCACGTGCTGGTGACCGCCGGAGTCGGCGTCCCCACCAGCGGCATGATCCTCGGAAAACTCTGAGCGAAGGAGACTCCATGCGCGAGGCCGTCATCGTCGAGGCGCTGCGGACGCCGATCGCCCGAGGCAAGATGGGCAGGGGCGATCTGTCGGGAATCCATGCGGGCGCGCTGCTCGCGAAGGTCCAATTCGGTCTGGTCGACAAGGCAGGCCTCGACCCGAAGGACGTCGAGCAGGTGATCGGCGGCTGCGTCACGCAGGCCGGCGAGCAGTCGAACAACATCGCGCGCCACGCCTGGCTGTCGGCCGGGAAGACCTGGCACACGGGCGGCACCACGGTCGACACCCAGTGCGGCTCGGGCCAGCAGGCCAACCACCTGATCCGCGCGCTGGTGCAGGTCGGCAGCATCGACGCCGGCATCGCGTGCGGGCTCGAGATGATGAGCCACGTCGGCCTCGGTGCGAACGCCATCCATGGCCCCGGCTACTTCCAGACGCCGAACTGGCCCTGGGACCAGGCGCCGTCGCAGTTCGAGGCGGCCGAGCGCATCGCACGCAACCGCGGCATCACGCGCGAGGACGTCGACCGCTTCGCGCTGGCCTCGCAGCAGAAGGCGGCGCGCGCGCAGGCGGAGGGGCGCTTCCAGCGCGAGATCCTGCCGATCGAGGCGCCGGTGCTCGACGACGGCGCCAAGCCCACCGGCGAGACCCGCACCGTGGCCCAGGACCAGGGCATCCGGCCGAGCACGCTCGAGGGCCTCGCGGCGCTGAAGCCGGTGCAGGCGGGCGGCATCCACACGGCGGGCAACTCGTCGCAGATCAGCGACGGGGCGGCCGGCGTGCTGTGGATGACGGCCGAGAAGGCGAAGTCGCTCGGCCTGCGCCCGCGCGCCCGCATCCTGCAGGACGTGGTGGTCGGCGCCGATCCCCACTACCTGCTCGACGGGCCGATCGACGCCACGCGTGAGCTGTTCCGCAAGACCGGCATGAAGATGTCGGACATCGATCTCTTCGAAGTGAACGAGGCCTTCGCCGCGGTGGTGCTCTCGTGGGCGGGCGTGATGGGCGCGGACCTCGACAAGGTGAACGTGAACGGCGGCGCGATCGCCCTCGGCCATCCGGTCGGCGCGACCGGCTCGCGGCTGATCGTAACCGCGCTCCACGAGCTCGAGCGCCGCAACGCCACCACCGCGCTGATCACGATGTGCTGCGGCGCCGCGGTCGGGACCGGAACCATCATCGAAAGGCTGTCGTGAGTTCGGAGTTCGGGGACGTTCTTGACTTCGGTGACATTGTCGGCTTTGGGGACGTTCTTGACTTCCCGGCGCCGAGTTGCGTTGCCTCGATCCGGGAAGTCAAGAACGTCCCCAAGTCAACGAAGTCAACAACGTCCCCGCACGGAGGTTCCCGATGCTGCTCGAAGGTAAGGTGGCGGTGGTCACCGGTGGGGCCACCGGGCTCGGGCGCTGCCACGCGCTTGAGCTGGCGCGCCAGGGCGCGCGCATCGTCGTCAACGACCTCGGCGCCAAGGCGGACGGCAGCGGGCGCGACGAGAGCGCGGCGCGCGCGGTGTGCGACGAGATCAAGTCGCTGGGCGGCGAAGCGGTGCCGCACTTCGGCGACGTCGCCGACTGGAACGCGTCGAAGGACATGATCGAGACGGCGGTGCGCGAGTTCGGCGACGCCAACATCGTGGTCTGCAACGCCGGCTTCATCCGCGACGCGATCCTGTTCAACATGACCGAGAAGGACTTCGACGACGTCGTGCGCGTGCACCTGAAGGGGCACTTCTGCACGATCCGGCACGCCACCGCGTACTGGCGCGAGCGCGCCAAGGCCGGCAGCGAGGTCTACGGGCGGCTGATCGCGACCTCGTCGGAGTCGGCCTTCTTCGCCCCGCCCGGCCAGCCCAACTACTCGGCGGCCAAGGCCGGCATCGTCGCGATCACGATGGGCGCGGCGCAGCTGATGCAGAAGTACGGCGTCACGGCCAACGTCATCATGCCGCGCGCCCGCACGCGCATGAACGAAGCGGGTCCGCTCGCCGCGCTGTTCAAGAAGCCCGAGGCCGGCTTCGACACCTTCGCGCCGGAGAACGTCTCGCCGCTGGTCGGCTGGCTCGCCTCGCCGCTCGCCGCGCGCGTCTCGGGCCACGTCTTCGTAGTATGGGCGAAGGACGTGACGGTGGTGTCGCGACCGGCGATGGAGCTGAAGTTCCAGAGCGACGCGCGCTGGACGATCGACTCGCTCCAGCAGAAGCTCGGCCCCCACTTCGAGAAGCTCGAGCCGGTCAAGGACGGCTACACGGTCCCGGCGATGTAACGCGATCAAGCCGCGGGCCGGGCGCGCCGATCCGGTCGGCATGCAGGGATTGCTGGGACTCGGCGCGCTGGCGATGATCGCGACCGACGCCATGGTCGGCGTCCGACTGCTGTTCCTGGCCTGGCGCACGCGCGAGCTTCCGGAGGCGACGCTCGGCGTGGCGTTCGTGCTGCTCGGCGCGATCGGCTATCCGCTCGCGACCGCGGCGCGGCGCGAGCTGCTGCCGACCGAGGCCGGGAACACCGCGCTGATGGCCGCCGGCCTGCTCGCGCAGAACGTCGCCTGTCTGGCGATGTACCTGAACACGGTGTGGACCTTCCGCGCCGGCGCGCGCTCCGCCCGCGCCCTGGCGGGCGCGGCGGCGGTCTGCCTCGCCGCGAGCTACGCCGGGCAGGCCGCGACGACCCGCTTCGCACCCCACGCGACGGGTCTCGCCTACTACCTGGGGCTCGCCGCCCGCTCGGGGGCCTTCGCGTGGGCCGCGTACGAGGGCCTGCGCTGCTACGCGCGGGCGCGACGGCGGCTGCGGATCGGGCTCGCGGACGCCGTGGTGACCAACCGCTTCCTGCTCTTCGGCCTCGGCACGGCCGGCGTCTTCGCCGCGTTCGCGATCTTCTGGCTGGGGCAGCTCACCACGGCGAACGTGGGCGAGTCGACCTGGGTGCTGGCGGCCACCTCCGCGGTCGGGATCGTCTCGGCCGTGGCGACCTGCCTGGCGTTCCTGCCGCCCGCCGCCTACCTGCGTTGGATCGGGGCGCGCGCCGCGCGGTGAGCGCTACGCGGCGCCGCGCTTCTTCAGCTTCGCCCACTCGTCGCGCAGCGTGACGGTGCGGTTCACCACGAGCGCGCCGGGCTTCGAGTCGGGATCGACGCAGAAGTAGCCGAGCCGCTCGAACTGGAACTGCTGGCCTGGCTGGGCGTCCGCGAGGCTCGGCTCGACCAGGCAGTCGCCGAGCACGCGCAGCGACGCGGGGTTCAGGAAGTCGGTGAAGGCCCGCTCCTCGCCGGCCTCGCCCATCGGGTCCTCGACCGCGAAGAGCGTGTCGTACAGCCGCACCTCGGCCGGCAGCGCGTGCGCCGCCGAGACCCAGTGCAGCGTCGCGCCGACCTTGCGGCCGTCGGGCGCGTCGCCGCCGCGCGTCGCCGGGTCCCAGCTGCAGCGCAGCTCGCTGACCTGGCCGCGCCCGTCCTTCACCACGCCCACGCAGGTGAGCAGGCACGCGTAGCGCAGCCGCACCTCGCGCCCGGGCGCCAGCCGGTAGAACTTCTTCGGCGGGTCTTCCAGGAAATCGTCGCGCTCGATGTAGAGCACGCGCGAGAAGGGCAGCTTGCGCGTCCCGGCGCCAGGATCCTCGGGATTGTTGATCGCCTCGAATTCCTCGACCCGGCCCTCCGGAAAGTTCTCGATCACCACGCGCAGCGGGTCGAGCACCGCCATCACGCGCGGCGCAGTGCGGTTCAGCTCCTCGCGCACCGAGTGCTCGAGGCGCGGCAGCTCGATCGCGATGTCGCGCTTGGTCAGGCCGATCTCGGCGTTGAAGCTGCGGATCGCGGCGGGCGGGACGCCGCGCCGCCGCCAGCCCGCGAGCGTCGGCATGCGCGGGTCGTCCCAGCCGCGCACGTGGCCTTCCTCGACGAGCCGCTTCAGCCAGCGCTTGCTCATCACGGTGTAGGTGAAGTTCAGCCGCGCGAACTCGGTCTGCTCGGGGTGGTGCGGCACCGAGCAGTTCGCGATTACCCAGTCGTAAAGCGGGCGATGGTCGGTGAACTCGAGCGTGCAGAGCGAGTGGGTGATGCCCTCGATGGCGTCCGAGAGCGGGTGCGCGAAGTCGTACATCGGGTAGATGCACCAGCGCGTACCCGTGCGGTGGTGCGAGGCCTTGAGGATCCGGTACAGCACCGGGTCGCGCATCACCAGCACGGGCGAGGCCATGTCGATCTTGGCGCGCAGCACGCGCGCGCCCGGCTCGAACTCGCCCGCGCGCATGCGCGCGAAGAGCTCGAGGTTCTCCGCGACCGGCCGCTCGCGGTACGGGCTCGGGCGGCCGGGCTCGGTCAGCGTGCCCTGATACTCGCGGATCTGCTCGGAGGAGAGGTCGCAGACGTAGGCGAGCCCCTTGTGGATCAGCTCGACCGCCCAGTCGTGGATCTGCTCGAAGTAGTCGGAGGCGTAGTAGAGATGCGTGCCCCAGTGGAAGCCGAGCCACTGGATGTCGGCGAGGATCGACTCGACGTACTCGACGTCCTCGGTGATCGGGTTGGTGTCGTCGAAGCGCAGGTGGCAGCGCCCGCCGAACTCCTGCGCGATGCCGAAGTTCAGGCAGATCGCGCGGGTGTGGCCGATGTGGAGGTAGCCGTTCGGCTCGGGCGGGAAGCGCGTCACCACGCGCCCGCCGTGCTTGCCGGCCGCGACGTCGCCCGCGACCAGATCGCGGACGAAGTTGCCGGGAGCGGCCGGGTCCTCGCGCGGCGGCGTGCTCATGGCGCCCGGAATCTAGGCAACGGCTCCGGCAGCGTCACGCGCGCAGGCTCTCGATCGCGGCGCGCGCGAGCGCGTCGTCGGCCGGGTCCGCCGGCACCGGGAAGGTGACGCCGGCGCAGCGCTCGGCGTACCAGGCCCGCAGCACGTCGGCGATCTCGCCGTAGGGCGCCGCCGGGACGACCGCGTCGAGGAGCGCGTCCGCGATCGCGCCGCCGAGCTCCCCCCAGCGCCCCTCGCGCGCGAGCTGGTGGAGCCGGCGGCCGATGTCCTCGAAGCCGAGCAGCGCGAGCGCCGCTGCGTAGTTCGGCGTCGAGTAGAGGAAGCCCAGGTATTCGCGGATCCGCTCGCGCTCGGCGCGCACCGCGTCGCGCGTGCGGCCCGTCGCGACGAAGCCGCCGCCGATCACCGCCGTCGCCCCCGCCGGCCGGCCGGCGCGGCGCTCGCCCTCGGCGATCACCGGCGCCACGCGCAGCGCCAGCACGCGCGGGCTCGCGTTGGTCGGGTGCGTCACCAGGGCGTCGGCCAGCTCGCCCGCGAGGCGCGTCATCGCGGGCCCCACCGCGCCGAGCGCGATGCGAATCGGCGCGCACGCCAGGCGCTCCGGCGCGAAGAACGGCTGCATGCGGCCGAAGCGGTAGTGCTCGCCGCGGAACGCGAGCGGCCGTCCGTCCTGCCAGCACGCCCAGATCGCGCGCAGCGCGCCGACGTACTCGCGCATGCGCGGCACCGGCGCCGTCCACGCCACGCCGAAGCGGCCCTCGACGTTGCCGCGCACCTGGGAGCCCAGGCCCAGCTCGAAGCGCCCGTCCGAGAGCGCGGCCAGGTCCCAGGCGGCGTAGGCGGTCGTCATCGGGCTGCGCGGGAAGGCCAGCGCGACGCTCGTGGCGACACGGATCTGCGTCGTATGCTCGAGCGCGAGCAGTGCGGCGAGGAAGCCGTCGTGCACCGCTTCCGGGACGTGCAGGCCGCTGTAGCCGAGGCGCTCGGCGCGCTGCGCGTGGGCGGGCACCTGCGCGAGCGGCATGCGCTGGTCCATCGTGGCGAAGACGTCCACCGTCAATCCCGGCCCAGGATCAGCGCGCTGGTCGGGACTCCGGTCCCCGCCGTCACCAGGACGTGCTCCACGCCGTCGACCTGGTTCACCGCGCTGCCGCGCACCTGGCGCACGGCTTCGGCGATGCCGTTCATGCCGTGGATGTAGGCCTCGCCGAGCTGGCCGCCGTGGGTGTTGATCGGCAGCGCGCCGCCGAGCTCGATGGCGCCGTCGCGCACGAAGTCCTTGGCCTCGCCGCGCCCGCAGAAGCCGAAGGCCTCGAGCTGCGCCAGGACGAACGGCGTGAAGTGGTCGTAGATCACGGCGGTCTGCAGCTGCTTCGCGTCGAGCCCGGACTGCTCGTAGAGCTGGCGCGCCACGAGCGCCATCTCGGGCAGGTCGCCGATGTCGCTGCGGTAGTAGCTCGTCATCATCTGCTGGTCCTGGGAGGCGCCCTGCGCGGCGGCGCGGATCAGCGCCGGCGGCCGGCGCAGGTCGCGCGCGCGCTCGAGGCTCGTCACGACCACGGCGACCGCGCCGTCGCTCTCCTGGCAGCAGTCGAGCAGGCGCAGCGGGCGCACGATCCAGCGCGACGCCTGGTGGTCCTCGAGCGTGATCGGGCGTCCGTGGAACCAGGCCGCCGGGTTGGTCGCGGCGTGGCGCCGACACGCCACGGCGACGCGGCCGAAGTCCTCGGTCGTCGCGCCGTAGTCGTGGAGGTAGCGCTGGGCCTGCATCGCCACCCAGGAGGCGGGCGTCAGCAGGCCGAAGGGCGCGTACCAGCCGAAGTGCGCGCTCTCGGTCGTCGCGCGCGGCGCCTGCCCCTGCACGCCGGCGCCGAAGCGCTGCATCGAGCGCTCGTTCATGGCGCGGTAGCACACCACCACGTTCGCGACGCCGGCCGCCACGGCGAGGGCGGCCTGCATCACGGTGGCGCACGCCGCACCGCCGCCGTAGTGGACGCGGCTGAAGAAGCGCAGCTCGCCGCCGCCGATGGCGCGCTGCACCTCGATCTCGGGGTTGTTGTCCATCGCGAAGGTCGCCATGCCGTCGACGTCGCGCGGCTCGAGGCCGGCGTCGGCGAGCGCGGCCATCACGGCCTCCGCCGCGAGCCGCAGCTCGCTGCGCCCGGAGTCCTTCGAGAACTCGGTCTGCCCGATGCCCGCGATCGCGACCCGGCCGGCGAAGCCCGTCATCCCGCGAAGCCCGCTGCGTCATCAGGCCGGCGCCTGAAGAAGTGCAGCGCGAGGTCGCCGTCGACGGTCTCGAAGTCGACCGCGACGGGCATGCCGATCGCGACCTGGTCGGGCTCGACGCCGGCGAGCCGCGACACCAGGCGCGTGCCCTCTTCGAGCTCGACCAGCGCGATCACGTTCGGGTAGCGGAAGGGCGGCACGGGCGGATGGTGGGCCACCACGAAGCTGTGGACGCGACCGCGCCCGCACGCCTCGATCGCGTCCATCTCGAAGGAGTGGCAGGCCGGGCACATCGGCGCGGGCGGGTGCTGCAGCCGATGGCAGTCGGCACAGCGCTGGATGCGGAGCTTGCGCTCGCGCAGCCCGTCCCAGAAGAAGCGGTTGTCGTGGGTGATCCCGGGTCTCGGATGGCGCGCAGGTCGCTCGCTCACGCAGCTCTCTCCCAACGAGGTCGTGGTAGAGTAGGGCGATGCCGGTCCCGCGTGAAGAGACGCAGCGCAAGCTGGCCGTGCTCTCCGCGGCGACGCTGCGGCACAAGCCGAGCCAGAGCTACACCGTCGCCGATCGCTTCGAGGAGCGCGCCGCTGCGCATCCCGAGCGGCCCTTCGTGCGCTTCGAGGAGCGCGTCGTCTCGTACGGCGAGCTGAACGCTTCGGCGAACCGCATCGCCCACGCCGCCCGCGAGCTCGGCGTCGGCCGCGGCGACGTGGCCGCGCTCGCGATGGAGAACCGCCCCGAGTTCGTCGCGACCTGGCTCGGGCTCGCGAAGCTCGGCGCCACCACGGCGCTGCTGAACACCAACCTGCGCGGGCGCCCGCTCGCGCACGCGCTCGCCGCCTGCGCGCCGGTGCTCGTCGCCGCCGGGGCGGAGTGCGCGCCCGCGCTCGCGGAGGTCGCGCGTCCCGTCGACCTCGAGGCGCGCGCGGCGCGGATGCCCGACGCGAATCCGGATCCGAGCGTGCGCGACGGGCTCGTCGCGGGCGACGACCTGTTCCAGATCTTCACCTCCGGCACCACGGGGCTGCCGAAGGCTGCGCGCCTCTCGCACATGCGCTGGCTCGGCGTCGGCGACGGCATGTCAGCCGTCGCGGGCTACGGCGCGGACGACGTGATCGCGTGCGTGCTGCCGCTCTATCACGGCGCCGGCGGGATGGTGGTGGTCTCGAGCGCGCTCGCGCAGGGAGCCGCCTTCCTGCTGCGGCGGCGCTTCAGCGCGAGCCAGTTCTGGGACGACGCCCGTCGCCACGAGGTCACCGGCTTCCAGTACATCGGCGAGATCTGCCGCTACCTGCTCGCCCAGCCGCCGCGCCGCGACGACCGCGACCACCGCGTGCGCGTGATGATGGGCGCCGGGCTCGGCGCCGACGTCTGGCGCGAGTTCCAGCGGCGCTTCGGCGTGGCGCGCATCCTGGAGGGCTGGAGCTCGACCGAGGCGAACACGTCGCTGATCAACCTCGACGGCGTCGCCGGTTCGTGCGGCCGCATTCCGTTCCCGGAGCTGCACAACGGGCGCCTGGTGCGCTTCGACGTCGAGAGCGAGCGCCACCCGCGCGACGAGCGTGGCTTCCTGATCGAGTGCAAGCCCGGGGAGGTCGGCGAGTTCATCGGGGCGATCCCCGATCTTCCCGACTCGGGCGCCGGTCGTTTCGAGGGCTACAGCGACGCCCAGGCCACCGAGCAGAAGATCCTGCGCGGCGTGTTCCAGGCGGGCGACCGCTGGTACCGCTCGGGCGACCTGCTGCGCCGCGACGAGGACGACTACTACTACTTCGTCGACCGCATCGGTGACACCTTCCGGTGGAAGAGCGAGAACGTCTCGACGCAGGAGGTGGCCGAGGCGCTGGGCGGCTTCCCCGGCCTGCTGATCGCCAACGTCTACGGCGTGCGCGTGCCGGGCGCCGAGGGCCGCGCCGGCATGGCGGCGCTCTCGCTCGTCGATCCGGCGGCGTTCGACGGCCGCGCCTTCTTCGCGTGGGCGGCGGAGCGGCTGCCCGACTACGCGGCGCCGCTCTTCCTGCGCCTGGCGCGCGAAGCCGACCTGACGTCGACCTTCAAGCTGCGCAAGGTCGACCTGCAGCGCGAAGGCTACCACCCGGCGCGTGCGCGCGACCCGCTCTTCGTGCGCGACGAAGCGGCGCGCGCCTACGTCGCGCTCGACGCCGCGTCGCTCGCGCGCGTCGGGATCCCGGCCTTCAGCGACCCGTGAAGCGCGGCTTGCGCTTCTGCGCGAAGGCCGTCGGCCCCTCCTTGGCGTCCGCGCTCGAGAAGATCGGCCAGCCGATCTCGAGCTCGCGCTTCAGGGCTTCGGCCTCGGGCAGGCCCTCGGTCTCGCGCAGCGAGCGCAGGATCGCCTGCACCGCGAGCGGCCCGTTGCCCGCGATCACGTCGGCGAGCTCGCGCGCCTTCGCAAGCGCCTGGCCGTCGGGAACGACGTGGCCGATCAATCCGATCGCGAGCGCCTCGCGCGCGGAGAGGTGCTTGCCGGTGAGCAGGATCTCGGCCGCCTGCGTGTAGGGGATCTGGCGGCGCAGCCGCACCGTCGAGCCCCCGACCGGGAAGAGCCCCCAGCGGCACTCGGAGACGCCGAACCTCGCCGACTCGCCCGCGACGCGGATGTCGGTCGCCTGCAGGATCTCGGTGCCGCCCGCGACCGCCGCGCCCTCGACGGCGGCGATCAACGGCTTGCTGAGTCGGTGGTGGCGCAACAGCGCCTTCCAGTGCAGGTCCGGGTCGTCGGCGAAGCGCTGGGCGAGGGCCGGATCGCCCTGGTTGCCGGCCGCCATCGCCTTCAGGTCGGCGCCGGCGCAGAAGGCGCCGCCCGCGCCGGTCAGGATCGCGACGCGCACCTCCGGGTCGCGGTCGACCAGCTGCCAGGCGTCGTACATGCCCGCCAGCATCGACGCCGAGAGGGCGTTCTTCGCCTCCGGGCGGTTCAGCGTCACCGTCACGACGTGCCCGTCGCGCTCCACCAGGCAGTGCGGCGTTCCGGCCAACGCGGTCCCCCGGATCCCTCCGCGGCTCCGTCCGAGCGCGCGTCAGTCCTCGACGATGGTGATGGCCTGGCGGGGGCAGACCCGTTCCGCCTCCTTGAGCTTGGAACGGAGCTCCTTGCCCGGGCGCTCGATCAGGATGTTCAGGTTGTCGTCGTCGTCGACCTGGAACACCTCGGGGCAGACTTCCATGCAGCGGGCGTTCGCCTCGCACAGGTCGTAATCGACCACGACTTTGAGCCCCATCGGACCATCTCCCTCCGGCAAGCGGGTCGCAGACTGTACCACGGGCCGCCTTCAGGTCGAGCCGCCGCCACCCGAACCAGGAGGCGAACCGCCATGCTGTGTTAGCGTCGGCGGCTCGGGCGGAGCGGGGCGAAACCGGTGCTGCGCGATTGGGTCCGGAGCTGGGTCCGCAACCAGATCTTCGAGCGCTTCCACGCGGCGCTCGGTGCCGCGTTCGGGGTCTCGGTCGCGGTCCTGATCGCGTGGGGCGTCGCGGTCGGGGCTGGTCCGCGAGCGCTCGCCTGGAAGCCGCTGTTCGCGCTGGCCGTCGCGCTCGGCGCCGCCGGCGGCTGGGCGCTGCCGCGCGGGGTGGAGCTGGCGCGCGCAGGGCCGCGCGCCCGGGCTGGCTTGCGCGCGGCCTTCGCGGTCGGCTTCGCGCTGCTGGCGCTCGCCGCCGGTGTCGCGGGCTTCACCGCCGCCTTCGGCGGGCTCGCGCTGCTGCTCGCATCGGCCGGCCTCTCCGCCGAGAGCGGGTTGGCGATCTTCCGCGGCGGCAGCGCCGCGGGCGTGGCCGGGCTCGCCGCTGCGCTCGCCTGGGGCTTCGCGGTCGAGCCCGCGCGGCTCGAGGTGACACGATTGCGCGTCGCGCTGCCGGGCGCTCCGGCGGGGCTGCGCATCGCGCATCTCTCGGACCTGCACATCGGCAACGGGATGGACGGGCGCCGGCTCGACGCGCTGCTCGCGCGCGTGGACGCGCTGGCGCCCGACCTGGTCGTGCTGACCGGCGACCTGTTCGATCACGACCCGAGCGCCGTGGGGGCGGGCGCACGCGCGCTCGGCCGGCTGCGCGCGCCGCTCGGCGTGTTCGCGGTGCTCGGCAACCACGACGTGCGGGTCGGCGCCGAGCTCGTCGCCGGGGCCCTCGCCGACCACGCACCCGAGGTGACGCTTCTGCGCGACGCATGGCGCCGGCTGCCGGCCGCCGCCCCGCTCTACGTGGCGGGCGTCGACGATCCCGGACGCGACTGGACGGGGCTGCGCGGCCGCGGGCTGCCCGCGCTCGCTCGGCTCGCCGCGGCGCTCCCGGCGGATGGCCCCGCGATCCTGCTGGTGCACCGCCCCGACGCCTTCCCGCAGGCCGCGAGCCTGGGCTTCGGCCTGGTGCTGGCCGGCCACTTCCACGGCGGCCAGATCGCGCTGCCCACCGCCGGCGGGCGCTGGAATGCCGCACGGCTGCTCTCGCGCTTCCATCGCGGCCTGTACCGCCGGGGCGACTCCTCGCTCTACGTGAGCCGCGGGCTCGGCTTCGCGGGCCCGCGCATCCGCATCGGCTCGCGGCGCGAGATCGCGCTGCTCGAGATCCACGGGTAGTCTCGCGCTCGTGATCCGCAGCCTCGTTCTCGGTCTCGCGGTCGGCGCGCTGTTCCTCGCGCTCGCGCTGTGGGGCGTGCCGCTCGACGAGCTCGGGCGGGCGTTCGCGCAGATGCACTCGATCTACCTGCTGCACCTGGTCGCCGCCTTCGCGCTGCAGTACGCGCTGCGGGCTTGGCGCCAGCTCGTGCTCGTGCGCACGCAGGTCCCCGGGACGAGCTACCGCACGCAGCTCGGCATCCTGATGATCGGCTTCTTCTGCGTGAACAGCTTTCCGGCGCGGCTCGGCGAGGCGGTGCGTCCCTACCTCTGGTACGAGAAGGAAGGAGTCTCGCTCGGCGCCGGCTTCGGCCTGGTCTTCGTGGAGCGCGTCCTCGACGTGGTCGCGCTGTTCCTGACCGTGCTCGGTGTGCTGCTGTGGGTGCACGTGCCCGACCGCCACATCGAGCTGCTCGGGCGCAGCGTCTCGCTGCTCGAGCTCGGCCGCGGCGCCGCGCTCACCGTGCTGCCGCCGGTGCTGCTGGCGCTCGTCGGGCTCGCGGCCTTCGGGCCCGCCGCGCTGCGGCTCGGCGAGCGCGCCGTCGCGGCCGTCGAGGCGCGCGTGCGCGCGCGTGCGCTGCAGCGCTTCGCGCGCTTCGCGCTCGGCTTCGCGGAGAGCTTCGTCGAGGGCGTCGCGGCGCTCCGCAGCGCGCGCCGACTCGCCCTGCTCGGCGCGCAGACGGCAGCGATTTTCGCCAGCATGGGTCTCACGATGGTGTATCTCGCGCGCGCCTTCGGGCTCGAGTCGACGATCGGATTCGGAGCCGGCATGGGCGTGCTCGCCGTCACCATGCTCGGCATCGCGCTGCCGGCGCCGCCAGGCTTCGCTGGCGTGTTCGAGGCAGCGGCGCGCGGCGGCCTCGCGCTGTTCGGCGTGCAGGGCGGAGAGCTCGGGGCACGCGCCCTCGCCTACGCGCTGCTGTTCCACTGGTGGCAGTTCCTGCTGATGGCGGCGGCGGCGGGCTTCTTCCTGTGGCGCGATCAGGTCGGGCTCGGCCGCCTGTTCCGTTTCGCGCGCGGCCCGGCGTCCGGCCCGTGAACGCCGCGCTGGCAGGGGCGCGCCGCGGACGCGATGCTCCGCGCATGCGCATCCGGCATCTCGCGCTGGCCGGCGCCCTCGCCGCGTTCGGCGTCGGCGCCGCCGTGCCGGGCCCCCTGCACACCTATCTGTTCGAGTCGAACCTGATGCCCGTCGTCGAGGGGCAGGTGTACCGCAGCGCCCAACCGTCGGGCCCCGAGCTGGCGCGTTGGGTCGAACGGCTCGGCATCAAGTCGGTGCTCAATCTGCGCGGCGAGGACAACGACGCCGCTTGGATGCGGGAGGAGCACAGCGTCAGCGCCTCGCTCGGGATCACCCACTACGACCTGCACCTCAGCGCAGACCGCATGCCGCCGGCGCAGAAGCTGCGCGAGGTGGTGCAGATCCTGGACGCGGCGCCGCGCCCGCTGTTGCTGCACTGCAAGGGGGGCGTGGAGCGCAGCGGGCTCGTCGGCGCCGTCGCGGTGCTGCTCGCGCGCGGCGACCTCGACGCCGCGCGGCGCGAGTTCGCGGTCTCGAAGGGATACCTGCCCTTCGTCGCGAGCTCCGATCTGCCGCGCGTGATCGACGACTACGAGAGCTGGCTCGGCGCGCGCGGCGTCCGCTCGAGCCCGGAGCGCTTTCGCGACTGGGTCGAGCATGACTACGCCCCGGATTTCTACCGCGCCGAGATCGCGCCGCTCGACGCGCCGGCCTCGCTCGCCGCGGGCGCGCCGCTCGTGCTGCGCTTCCGCATCACCAATCGCAGCGTGCGCCCGATCCCGCTGCGCGCCGAGACGGGCCGCGGCGTGCACCTCGGCGCGCGGCTGCGTCCGCCCGAGGGCAGCGGCGCGCCGGCCGCCGAGCTGCGCGCTCCCGGCGTCGACCGGCAGCTCGCGCCGGGCGAGTCGGCCGAGCTCGCGCTGCAGCTCCCGCCGCTTGCCGCCGCGGGGCGCTGGCGGCTCGACGTCGACCTCGTCGACGAGCGCGTCAAGTGGTTCGCCGAGATGGGCTCGCCGGAGCTCGTGCTGCCGATCGAAGTGAGTTCGCCGTCGGCGGGCACGGCGTCGCCGTCGGCGGGCACGGCGTCGCCGTCGGCGGACGCGGCGGACCTGCGCGGCCAAGCGCACGGGCGTGGCCTACCCTGAGCGGTGATGAAGAGCTTCGCCGAGCGCAACCGCTTCGGCCGCGTCGGGCGCATCCCGACGCCGACGGGGCTCGGCGTCGGCGACATCAACAGCTACCTGCTCTTCCCGCCGAGCGGCTCGCCGGGTGGCGTCACGCTGATCGACACCGGCGTGAAGACGCAGGCGGCGTTCGAGGCGCTCCGGCAGGGCTTCAAGGAGTTCGGCGTCGCGCTCGAGCAGATCGAGCGCATCCTGGTGACGCACGCGCACATGGACCACTTCGGGCAGGCTTTGCGCCTGCGCGACCTCTCGGGCGCGAAGGTGTGGGCGTCGCGCGGCGAGGCCGCGCTGATGCGCACGCACTTCTCGCCCTCCGGCGACCGCCGCGACTTCGTGCGCGAGACCTTCCGGCGCTGGGGCGTCCCGCCCGGCTGGTTCGAGCGCGAGAGCGAGATGGCGCAGCTCGCGCGCCACATCCAGGACCCGATCGAGGTCGACTTCCTTCTCGACGATGGCGATCGCCTCGAGATCGGCGACCTGCGGCTCGCGGTGATCGATACGCCCGGGCACTGCGACGCGCACATCGTGTTCCACGAGCCCGAGCTGCGGCTGTTGTTCTCGGGCGACCACCTGCTCACCGACATCTCGCCCGTGCCGCTGCTGGTGTTCCCGAAACAGCCCGGCGACCCGCGCCCCAAGAGCCTGCTGCGCTTCATGCGTTCGCTCGAGCGAGTCGAGGGCCTCGACTGCGAGCTGGTGTTCCCGGCCCACGGCGACGTGATCCGCGACCACCGCAAGCTGATCGCCGGCTACCGGCTCCACCACGAGCGGCGCAAGCTGCAGCTGCTGCGCCACCTGCGCGAGGCGCCCAGCACCGCCTACCAGCTCGCGGCGAAGCTGTTCCCGAGGTACTACGAGGCGCAGGTCTACCTGGTGATGTCGGAAGTGATCGGCCACCTCGACGTGTTGGTCGAGGACGGCAGCGTCGCCCTCGAGCAGCGCGGCGGGCTCGAGATCGCGCGCGCGACCTGAAGGAGCGTCACCGATGTGGGTCAGCAAGGTGAACGAACTGATCGGCTCCTCGCCCGAAAGCTTCGAGGAGGCGGCGCGCTCGGTGATCGCGCGCGCCAACCGCACGCTGCGCGGGATCACGGGCATCGAGGTCGTCGAGAAGCGCGTCAAGGTCGAGGAGGGCCGCATCCGCGAATACCGGGTGCGCTTGCGCCTGGTGTTCGACATGGCGCCCGAGACGGTGCTGCACTGGTGAAGGGAGCGAGTCCATGGCGATCGCGTCGGTATCGACGATCACCTCGGCGTCGACGCTCGGCTGGCAGGACGCCATCGAGCGCGGCTTCGAGCGCGCCAGCAAGACGCTGCGCAACATCACCGGCCTCCAGGTGCTGGAGGAGAAGGCGCGCGTCGAGGATGGACGCATCACCGAGTATCTGGTGACGATGCAGGTGATCTTCATCCTCGAGGAACCGCGCGCGTAGCGGATGATGAGCGTCCCCGCGGTCGTCACGGCGGGTGATCGGCGCGCGGCCAAGGCGGTCCACGGCGAGAGCAAGCCGTATCTCCTGCTCGGCGGACGCGCGCTCGTCGCGCACGTCGTCGCCGCGCTCCAGCAGGTGCCCGAGGTGTCGGCGGTCTGGGTGGTCGGGAACGCCGAGCGGCTCGAGGCGGTCTTCGCCGCGCCCGAGCTGCGCGCCGAGCTGCGCAAGCCGCTCTGCGTCGTGCCGCAGTTCCGCAACCTCTACGAGAACGGCTGGGAGACCTATCGCCGCCTGTTGCCGGGCGCGGGGCCGGACGGGCGCGACCCGACGCCCGAGGAGGCGACTGCGCCCGTGTTGTTCCTGTCGGCCGACCTGCCCTTCGCCACGCCGCAGGAGATCTCCGACTTCGTCCGCCGCGGCCTCGCCTTCGGCTGCGACTACGTACTCGGCCTCTGCACCGAGGAGTCGATGCGCGGCTTCTACCCGGAGGCGCCCGGCGAGCCCGGCATCCGCATGGCCTACTTCAACCTGCGCGAGGGGCGCTTCCGCCAGAGCAACCTGCACCTGATCAAGCCGGCCCGGATCGGCAACCGCCAGTACGTCGAGGAGATGTACGAGCACCGCTACCAGCGCCAGATCGGCCAGATGATCGCGCTCGGCTGGCGCCTGCTGCGGATCCAGGAGGGCGGGTTCAGCGTGCTCTATTCCTACGCTCTCATGCACCTGGCGGCGATCGCCGACCGCTGGCGCCTGGCGCGCATCGCCGACTGGATCCGCTCGCGGATCCCGATGGCGCGGGTCGAGGCCGGCTGCAGCGCGCTCCTGCAGGGCGCCTTCCGCTTCGCCGTGACGGAGGTCGGCGGCTGCGCCGTCGACATCGACAACGAGCCCGACTACGAAGCCGCGCGCGCGCGCTTCGAGCTCTGGCGCGCGCGCCAGGGCGCCCGCGCGGCGGCGCTGCTCGGCCCGCTGGCATCGTGCGCGAGCGGGAGTCGGGAGATCGCATGAGCGCCGCCGACGAGGTGCGCGCCGCGCGCGATCGCGCCGCGTGGTTCCAGCTCTCCGAGCGCGGCCTGATCGAGGTGCGCGGCGCCGATCGGGTGCGCTTCCTCCAGGGCCAGCTCAGCGCCGACGTCGGGTCGCTCGACGCGACCGGGCCGCGCTCCGGCTGCTACGCGCTGGCGCTGACGCCGCAGGGCCGCATCGTGGTCGACCTGCACGTGCTCGCGCGAAGCGAGTCGATCTGGCTCGAGACCGCGGCGGCGTGCGTTCCCGCCGCGCTCGCGCGGCTCGGCAAGTACGTGATCGCGGACGACGTCGAGCTCGTCGATCGGAGCGGTGAGATCGCGCGCTTCGGGATCGAGGGGCCGCGCGCGCCCGAGCTGCTGGCGGGAGCCGCCGGCACGCGGCTCGCGCTCGCGCCCGAGGCCGGCGCGGAGATCCGCATCGCGGGCAGCGTGGGCCTGGCCGCGGCCTTCGGTTGGAGCGGCGAAGCGGCGTTCCAGCTCTTCTTCCCGCGCGCCGCGCAAGCCGGCGTCGCGGCCGCGCTGCGCCATGCCGCGGCCGCGTGCGGCGCATCCGAGGCGGGCGGCGAGGCGCTCGAGGTGCTGCGCGTCGAGGCGGGCATCCCGCGCGCGGGCGCGGAGCTCGGCGAGGACGTGCTGCCCGCGGAGGCGCGCCTGCTCGAGCGCGCGGTCTCCTTCACCAAGGGCTGCTACACCGGCCAGGAGGTGGTGGCCCGGATGGCGTCGCGCGGGCGCGTCGGCCACCTGCTGGTCGGGCTGGTCTTCGAGGGTGCGCTCCCTGCGCCCGGCGCGGCGCTGCACGCGGGCGACGTGCGCGCTGGCGCCGTCACGAGCGCGGCGCTCTCGCCGCACGCCGGTCCGATCGGCCTCGCCTTCGTGCGCCGCGGCCACGACGAGCCCGGCACCCGGCTCGCGGTCGACGGCGGCGGCGCGCGCGTCGCCGCGCTTCCCTTCGTGCGGCCACATGATGGTCCAGCGGGCTCCGCTCATGACCCAGCGGGCTCCGCGGGGAGCGGGGCGTGAGGCGCGGCTGGCTCGCCGTGTTCGCCAAGGCGCCGCTGTCCGGATCGGTGAAGACACGCCTGTCGCCGCCGCTCTCGCCGGGCGACGCGGCCGAGCTCTATCGCTGCCTCCTGGCCGACGTGCTCGAGGAATCCGCAGCCGCGGCAAGCGCGCTCGACGTCGAGGCCGTGATCGCCGTCGATCCGCCGGGAGCAGCGGCGGATCTCGTGGCCACCGCACCCGCTGGCTTCCGGACGCTCGCGCAGTGCGGCGCCGATCTCGGCGCGCGCATGGCGCACGTCGCGCGCCAGGCCGCGGCGGCGGGTGCTCCCTTCGCGCTGCTGCGCGGCAGCGACAGCCCGGCCCTGGGTCGCGCCGAGCTGGGCGCGGCGGTGCTCGCGCTGGCGCGCGACGATCTCGTGCTGCGGCCCGATCGCGACGGCGGCTACCAGCTCGTCGGTCTCGGAGCGCGCGCGCTCGAGCGCGGCCTCGGCCGCCGCGGGCTCTTCGACCACCCGATGAGCACGCCCTCGGTGTGCCGAGACACGCTCGCGCAGGCGGCGGGACTCGGACTATCCGCAGGCCTCCTCGCGGGGGGCTTCGACATCGACCGCTTCGAGGACCTGCGCTGGCTCGCCGCAGAACGACACGGAAATGCGTCGATCGCCTGCCCGCGCACGCTCGCCTTCCTCGATCAACGCCGGCTGTGGCCCCCGCCGGCGGCGAGCCGCACCGCCTGAGCCGGCCCCGACGGCCAACGTGCCGTCTTTGCAGCATTCTCGCGGGCCTCAGCCCAGCTGTTGCGTACCCAGCACAGCTAGGCTAGAGAAGGCAGGGCGCACGCAAGAAAAGGGTGAAGTGCGCCCGCGTGGCTCCCGAAGAGGGGCTTCGCATGGTGATCGGGACGGCTGGCGCCCGTGCTTCGTTGATTTCAGAACCGCTCTGGGTTCTGACGTCGCCCGAGTGACGGGCACCGACCGCTCCGAGGTCGGCCTGGAGGAGCGAGCTTATCAGGGGGGTGGGTTCGCAGTGTGGCGTGGCTCAACACTAGTGTTGATTCCACCACACTCCGAGTGTCGGCTCCATACGACCTGGCACCAGTCACAGCGAGAAGGAGGGGGATAAGATGCGATCTCGGTGGACGGCCTCGTCGATGGCCTTCGCCATGATGGCCTTCGCCATGTTGGGACTCGCCCCGTCGATCCAGGCGGCCGACGAGGACACCCAGGCTCAGCTCAAGGCGATGCAGGACCGCATGCAGGCGATGGAGGATCAGCTCCAGTCGGCCAACAAGCGCGTCGAGGAGCAGACCGACCTGATCCAGCGTTCGGGCCTCACCGAGACGCGCGGGGCGAGCTCGGGGTTGCCCGGCTTCCTCGGCTCGATCGACATCGGCGGCTGGGTGGCGGCGAGCTACTTCTACAACGTCAACGACCCGAACGACACCGTGCATTTCCAGGGCACGACGTTCAACCAGGCCTTCACCGAGCCGCGAGGCCTGCAGAACACGAACGTCGGCACGAGCGGGGACTTCTATCCGCTGCACCCGGACCACAACAGCTTCTCGCTCGACCAGCTGTGGTTCGAGATCGAGCGCAAGGTCAGCGAGGAGAACCGGGCCGGCTTCCGGGCCGACATCCTGTATGGGACGACCGCCGCGCTGCTGAACGGCGGCGGGCCGACCTCGCGCGGCTGTTTCTCCACGGCCAGCTTCGGCAACAACGTCAGCTTCGTGGACTCGCAGGGGGGCTGCAATCCGAAGCGCGACTCCACCACGTCGCTCTACATCCAGCAGGCCTACATCCAGTACCTGATGCCGATCGGCAGCGGAATCACGCTGAAGGCCGGTAAGTTCGGCGATCTGCTCGGCGTCGAGCGCGCGGGCACCATCTACAACTGGAACATCACGCGCGGCACGATCTGGACGCTGTTCGAGCCGATCAATCACGTGGGCGTGTCGGTCGGCGGCCCGATCGGCGACTCGGGCTTCGACTGGATCCTGGCCGGCGTGAACGGCTTCAACCCCGACTCGCCGGACCGCAACGACGAGAAGTCGGTCACGGGCCACATCGGCTGGCACAACGACACGATCACCGTCGCGGCGAACGGCATCATCGGCGCGGAGCAGACCGGCAACGACGGCCATCACAGCGGCGTCGCGAACGGCCTGATCAAGTGGACGCCGAACGACCGCTTCTCGATGTACCTGAACGGCGACTGGGCGATGTCCCATCCCGGCGATCGGTTCCCCGAGGCCTGGGGCCTGAGCCTGGCCGGCCGCTACGGCATCACCGATCGGACCGGCATCGCGCTGCGCGCCGAGTACGCGACCGACAACCAGAACGCGTTCGGGACGTTCGGCGCCAACCCGAACTACACAAATCTGTTCGGCTCCTCGTCTTCATACAACACGTTCACGTCGTGCAAGCAGGCGACGGATTCCTTTGGGGTGCCGATTCAGGCTGACAACTGCGGCATCCCGACGAACATCGAGACGTACGGCATCACCGCGACGCTGGACCACCTGCTGACCGACCAGCTGATGGTGCGCGCCGAGGGCCGCTACGACTGGATCCACAAGGGAACCGGCAAGGACGACGAGTTCTTCAAGAACGGCCGCTACTTCAATCAGTACGGCAAGAGCATGCCGAACGACCAGCTGACGTTCGGCGTCGAGCTCGTCTACAACTTCAACAAGTTCGCCGGCGCCAAGTAGCGGCGATCGCCGAGTTCGATTCGGAGGGGGTGCGGCCGGCCAGGCCGCGCCCCCTCAAATTTTTCTGCGCAGGCCTGCGCACAGATCCCGGCCTGCTCGGATTGCGTGCAACCTTGCACAGCTTCGCGCCGCGTGGCTCCGGGAGTGCACGCCAGCTCGCTTCACTGCGGCCATCGGGCCCCAACTCCTGGCACGTCACTTGCTGTCGCGATTCAGCTCAAGCGCCGGCGCGGTCGGGCCGCAGGAAAGATTGCTAAAGGGCTCTCCCAAAACGGGGTTCGCTCGGTTAACCTACAGGCCCGGCTGGGAGAGGGCGTAGTTCGAAGTTCGCATGAGCATGCGAAAAGGAGGGGTTGAGATGCGATCGCGGTGGACGGCCTCGTTGATGGCCTTCGCCATGTTGGGACTCGCGCCGTCGATCCGGGCGGACGAGGCGACTCAGGCACAGCTCAAGGCGATGCAGGACCGCATGCAGGCGATGGAGGACCAGCTCCAAGCCGCCAACAAGCGCGTCGACGAGCAGACCGACATGATCCAGCGCGCCGGGCTCACCGAGACGCGCGGGGCGACCTCGGGCCTTCCGGGCTTCCTCGGCTCGATCGACGTCGGCGGGTGGGTGTCGGCCAGCTACTTCTACAACGTCAACGACCCGAATGACACCATCCACGTCAGCGATCCGCCCGACTCGTTCACCGAGTCGCGAGGCCTGCAGAACACGAACGTCGGCACGAGCGGCAACTTCTATCCGCTGACTCCGGATCACAACAGCTTCTCGCTCGACCAGCTCTGGTTCTCGATCGAGCGCAAGATCAGCGAGGAGAATCGCGCCGGGTTCAAAGCCGACATCCTGTACGGCACGACCGCAGCGCTGCTGAACGGCGGCGGGCCGACCTCGCGCGGCTGCTTCTCCACCGCCAGCTTCGAGTTGAGCGTCTTCGAATCGGCGTGCAATCCCAAGCGCGACTCGACGACGTCGGTCTACGTGCAGCAGGCGTACATCCAGTACCTGATCCCGGTGGCGAACGGGATCACGCTGAAGGCCGGCAAGTTCGAGACGCCGATCGGTGTCGAGGTGGCCGAGACCATCTACAACTGGAACATCACGCGCGGTACGGTCTGGAACCTGTTCGAGCCGATCAACCACGTCGGCGTCTCGCTCGGCGGCAACATTGGCGACTCGGGCTTCGACTGGTTGCTGGGCGGCGTGAACGGGTTCTCGCCCGATTCGCCCGACCGCAACGACGAGAAGTCGGCGATCGGTCACTTCGGCTGGCACAACGACACGATCACGGTGGCGGTCAACGGGATCGTCGGGGCCGAGCAGACCGGCAACGACGGCCATCACAGCGGCGTCGCGAACGGCATCATCAAGTGGACGCCGAACGATCGCTTCTCGATGTACCTGAACGGCGACTGGGCGATGTCCCATCCCGGGGACAACTTCCCGCAGGCGTGGGGCCTGAGCCTGGCCGGCCGCTACGGCATCACCGATCGGACCGGCATCGCGCTGCGCGCCGAGTACGCGACCGACAACCAGAACGCCTTCGGCACCTTCAGCCCCGTCAACTCCTTCACGTCGTGCAAGCAGGCGACGGATTCCTTTGGGGTGCCGATTCAGGCTGACAACTGCGGCATCCCGACGAACATCGAGACGTACGGCATCACCGCGACG